>Ga0070729_10003650_pt1 | contig 17517 bp, 16 predicted proteins | sample tdDd472_FD_66725 | JGI IMG/M metagenome (GOLD analysis project Ga0070729, IMG submission 66725) | Marine sediment microbial communities from the Atlantic coast under amendment with organic carbon and nitrate - tdDd47.2 | ecosystem: Environmental > Aquatic > Marine > Coastal > Sediment | place... | reverse complement strand
TGTCCCATAGAAATGAAGTCACTCTTCTTTGATTTTTTTAATTGAGTTTATATTCTATCTCTGGGACCGTATCAATTTTGTTAAGAAATTCCCTTGCCTTAACCCGGTAATTTGAAGCATTCATGCTTATCACAAGTTTGTCGTCGGGGTCATAAACCTGGAAATTAAGCCTGCATTCACCTTTGCTCTTCCTTGCAGAATTTTCTATTTTCTCAACAAGTTCGGCAGACAGGTTTTTTAATGAAACACTGAGCTTAATTTCTTTACTTTCCCTTTCAAGGACTTCAGCCAGTAGCATAATGTTGCTGATCTTTAGCTCAAATTGGCTTTCGGAATGATAGCGTTGTTGAACCCTGGCGTAGATCAATAGAAAGAAACCTTCGGTAAGAAAGTGTTTGTATTTCAGATAATCTTCTGAGAACAACCTTAATTCCATCGAATCTTCAAAATCTTCGATGGTGAAAACTCCATAGGGTTTGTTGTTTTGGGTCATCTTGTCTTCAGCAGATGTAACCATGCCACCGAAAATAATTTGCCTGTTTTTGAAGGAATCCAGATTGTCTTTAAAGTCAGCGATCTTGTGCTTGCCATAGTGTTGCATCTCAAGTTTGTACTCATCTAATGGATGGCCGGAAATGTAAAATCCGGTAACTTCTTTTTCCATTTTTAGCTGTTCAATCTTCGACCAGGGTTTGCATTCAGGCATGGGTGGATCAGCAGTTTCCAGCACATCATCATCTCCAAATAATGAAACCTGTTGTGAGTTTTGGCGTTCCTGGAATTTGGCTGCAAATCGCATTACCTTTTCCATGAAGATGGAATCGTCACTGTTTTCACGATAGAAAAACTGTGATCGATGGGTGTTTTCAAATGAATCGAATGCTCCAGCTTTAGCAAGGGCTTCGAAGCTGCGTTTGTTCACCACACGTAAATTAATCCGGCGTGCTAAATCAAAAATACTTGTAAAAGGGCCGTTCTCATTCCGATCTTCAATAATGGCTTCTACGGCCGATGATCCAAGGCCTTTAATGGCTGCCATCCCAAACCTGACTTCACCTTGCTTGTTCACGATAAAATTCAACTCCGACTCGTTGACATCCGGCTTCAATACATTGATGCCCATATGCTTTGCTTCGTCGATGAAGAAGGTAATTTTGGTGATATCATTTAGATTGCGACTCAGTACTGCCGACATAAATTCGGCAGGGTAATGTGCTTTGAGGTAAGCCATGCGGTAAGCCACATATGCATAACAAGTAGAATGCGATTTATTAAATGCATATTTGGCAAATTCGCGCCAGTCGGTCCAGATTTTTTCGAGACTTTTTACATCGTGACCCTGTTTCTCAGCACCTTCAAGATAAATGGGTTTAAGCTTATTAAGGATATCGATTTGCTTTTTTCCCATGGCCTTTCGCAAGGTGTCTGCCTGGCCTCTTGTAAATTTAGCCAGTAGTTGCGAAAGCTGCATCACCTGTTCCTGGTAAACAGTGATACCATAAGTTTCCTTCAGGATTTCTTCCATTTCTGGAATGTCGTACTCAATCTTTTCCTGTCCGTGCTTCCTGCGGATAAAGTTGGGGATGTACTCCATGGGGCCCGGGCGGTACAGCGCGTTCATAGCAATGAGGTCCTCAAAACGGTTGGGTTTTAGTTCCTTCAGGTTCTTTTTCATCCCATCCGACTCAAACTGGAATACTCCTGTAGTATCGCCCCGGCTGAAAAGGTCAAAAGTTTCTTTGTCATCAAAAGGAATGGATTCAACATCAATAGTTTCGCCCTTTGATTTCTTAATAATCTCTATTGCATCCTTAATGATAGAAAGTGTTTTAAGACCAAGAAAATCCATCTTCAACATGCCCACATTTTCAATAAAACCACCATCATATTGGGTTACCAAAAGATCAGCATCCTTTGCTGTACTGAGTGGGATGTGTTCGATAAGGTCTTCTTTGCCAATAATGATTCCGCAGGCGTGTGTGCCGATATTGCGAACTGTTCCTTCAATTTTTTCTGCCAGTAAAAGTGTTTCGCTGACAAGGGGATCTTTAGATTTTTTCTCCTGGGCAAGTTCGGGAACTTGCTTCAATGCGTCTTTAAAACTTGTACCTGGTGTTGTTGGGACAAGTTTTGCCAGGCGATTGGCCTCAGTTAACGACAGTTGCTTAACACGGGCAACGTCGCGAATGGCCATTTTAGGGGCCATTTTTCCGAAAGTAATAATATGGGCTACACGCTGTTCACCATATTTATCTACTACCCATTTAAGGATTTTATCGCGGCCATCTTCATCAAAATCAATGTCAATATCTGGTAATGAAATTCTGTCTGGATTAAGAAAACGCTCGAAGAGTAAGCCATATTTCAAGGGTTCTACATCAGTGATACGAAGACTGTAAGCTACTACCGATCCTGCAGCAGAACCGCGCCCAGGGCCTACCCAAACACCCATTTCCCGGGCCTCACGTAAAAAATCCTGGACAATCAAAAAGTAACCGGGGTATCCCATTTTCTCAATTACCGATAGCTCAAAGTTGATCCTTTCACTAATTTCCTCTGTAATGTCCGGGTATCGATCACGGGCACCCTCGAAAGCCAGATGTTTTAAATATTCATCGGGGTTGCTAAATTCTTCCGGAAGTGGAAAATCCGGCATCAATGGCTCCCTGTCGAGTTTATAGGATTCGATTTTATTTACAATTTCCCATGTGTTGGTGATAGCATCGGGCATGTCCTGGAAAAGGGCCTTCATCTCCTCCTGCGACTTCAGATAAAATTCATCATTTGGGAAACCAAAGCGTTTGCCGCGGCCTCTTCCTTTTGGTGTGGAAAGGTATTCGTTATTTTTAATGCACAGCAAACTATCAAGCAAGATTTCATCCTCTTTCTCGATGTGAAAAACATTGTTCGCTGCAAATACTTTGACTTTGTATTTTTTCGCATATTCAAGCAAAACTGCATTTACCCGTCTTTCCTCTTCCAGGGTGTGACGGTTTAACTGGATATAAAAATCTTCGCCAAAAAGTTCGTGCCACCATTTAAATGCCTCTTCAGCCTGGTGTTCGCCAACATTAAGTATCAGATCACATATTTCAGATTGCATCCCACCGGTGGTTGCTATCAATCCATCAGTATAGAGTGCAAGAACTTCCCTGTCAATCCTGGGATATTGAGCATAGTTTCCTTCAACCCACCCAATGGAACTTAATTTTGAAAGATTTTGATAACCCTTATAATTTTTAGCCAGCAATACCTGCTGATACCTACGATCGGGATTGTCGTTGGTGAACTTTTTTTTCGACCTGTCTTTAACAAGGAAAAATTCGCAACCAACAATGGGTTTGATGTCATTTTTAACAGCCTGTTTAATAAATGCATAAGCACCAAATATGTTTCCCAGGTCAGTGAGTGCAATAGCAGGCATTTTATGTTCCCTGGCTTTTGCAATCAACCCTTCGATGGATGGAGCGGCCTGAAGTACTGAAAAGTAGGAATGGACATGCAGATGGCAAAATGGCGTATCAGGAGTTAATTCTTCATCCAGCTTATCAATAGTAGCCGTTTCTTTGTCTTCCTCTTTACGCGCAAGTTTTTCGCTGGCTTTTTTTAGCGATACAATTTTTATATCGATAGGTAGGATTGGGGAAGGGTTTTTCGTCCTGTATGTTTTGACATGAACCTCATCAAACCCAAGTTTATTAGCACCAACAATATTAATTCTTATCAATTCAAGAAAACATCTTGAGGTTGCAACAACATCAGCGGTGGCGTTATGTGCTTCTTTAAATGCTTCGCCGAAAAGTTTTTCATGAAGTTCTGCCAGGTTAGGATATTTAAACCCACCACCTCTTCCGCCGGGCAATGCACAAAAACTTGTGGATTCGTGCATTGTATCAATTGTGGGTTTACCCTTAAAAGTATTTTCAAAGCCATTTCTTAACAATTCAGATCCTGTGACCTTCAGGTCAAAATCTACATTGTGACCGACAATATGGGTACATCGGGCAAGTGCCTGCTGGAATTCGTTTAATACATGCTTTATTTCAACACCGGATTCACTGGCCAGCAGGGTTGAAATTCCATGAACCTCCTCGGCCTTAAATGGGATTGTGAATCCATCGGGCTTGACAATGAAGTTTTTTTGTTCAACAAGATTTCCTTGGGAATCATGCAATTGCCAGGCAATTTGTACCAGGCGGGGCCAGTTATCAAAATCAGTTAAAGGTGCCTTAAAATTACGCGGTAATCCGGTGGTTTCGGTATCGAAAATCAGGAACATAATCAGCAAATAGTATTAATGAATTATTCAATGTAATAAGGATTGACAAAATTAGCCAAAATGATTCCTTGTTCCGTTGATGTTAATAAATATGGAAAACAAGTCAAGCTGCAGAAATAGAGCGTAATAAGGTTTTTGTGGATATAAAAAAAGCCGGTTAAAAAATAACCGGCCTGAATTGTAAATTATTTCTCTGGTTAATTGAGAGTTTCCATAAGTTCTTCAGTAATTTCAAGGTTGTGAAACACACTTTGTACGTCGTCATCATCTTCAAAGGTATCGATAACTCTCATAATTTTTTTCGAATCATCTAAATCAAGGTTAACGGTTTCATGAGGTATGCGCTGCAATTCAGCATTCTCTACCTCAACACTCATTTCCTCCAGCTTTTTTTGCATTTTCCCGAAATCTTCCATCAATGTGGTTACCGTAATTATTCCATCATCTTCAACAATGTCTTCAGCGCCACCATCAATAGTTTCCAGTTCGAAATCATCCATGTCCATCTCATCTTTTTTGGGAATGGTGAAAACACCTTTCCTGTCGAACAAGAAGCTCAATGAGCCTGAAGTGCCAAGGTTTCCGTTAAATTTATTAAAGATTGCGCGCACATTGCTTATGGTACGTTGCTGGTTATCGGTTGTACATTCAACATAAACTGCAATGCCATGTGCCAGGTATCCTTCATAGGTTAATTCGCTAAAACTTGCAGCATCTTTCTCTTTCCCTTTGCTGATAGCACGCTCGATGTTATCCTTTGGCATACTGGCGCCTTTGGCATTGGCAATTGCTACCCTCAACCGTGGATTGGCATCAGCATCCGGGCCACTTTCTTTTACAGCTACAGTAATTTCTTTAATAATTTTCGAAAAAATCTTTGACCTCTTAGCATCAGCCGCTCCCTTTTTTCTCTTGATGGTCGACCATTTATTGTGTCCTGACATATGTTTTAATTTTTAATTGTCACTTTTATAATACGGACCGTAAAATTAGTAAAATTTAAATATTGTTTGGCGAGTTTTGGGAATAAAAAAAACTGCTTCAATAATGAAACAGCTTATTTTATTTGGTTTTGAATTTAGATGAAAATACTTTACCAACCAATTAAAGTAATACCAATAGCAAAGGGGTACAACTCCGGGCCTCGACCTTCCTTAAACATTGTATTCATCGAATAGGTTGCATACAGATTTATGACTCCCCAACCTATGCGGAACATGGCATCGTAGCGGAATGGATTTAAGTGGAAACTGTCCCACTGCTTTGGTTTGTGTCGGCCATTATCAAAATATAACATTTTTGTGTGGGAAGCCCATCGCCAACCAAACATCACACCGGCGGTAACATGAAAACTATTTTTGCGCATGTATCGATTGGTCTGATATTCGAAAAGAAGAGGTATGGTAAGGTAGTTTACTACAAGTTTGCTTTTTGCCCAGTCTCTTGTATAATCATAATAACCATAGATTTCTGCAGAATCACCACTTAGTATTACGTTATCAGTAAACCTGTAGTTGTTCCATCGCAATCCTATACCGGTAATCATACCAAATTTTTCCTTAGCAAGGTTAATGTTTTGTTCGTATATGTTGATATTTACATCTATTGATTTTTCGTACTTCAGGGTGAGGTATTCGTACTCCGGTGGTACATCAATATTCCAGTCTTTGTCTACATAGCCGTTTACACCCAAACTGAAACCACCCCAATGGCCATTGAACTTTTGCTTGTATCTTTTACGCCATTTCACGTTTCCATCATCATCTACAATCAGGGTGCGGCTACCAACTGTTACTTTTGTTGAATCACCTTCAATTACCTCAACTGTCACGCTGCCAACCTTAACAGTGGTTGTATCGCCCGACTCCCAACTTCGAACATTTGTACCGGAGCTGGTTTCATGGGTTGTATACGACTTATTGGTGGTCGTAATTTCAGGATTCCCTAATATACTGATACTGCCGGCCCCACTTGTTTCGCTTACGGCTTCCTCGTTGGCATTGAGTGTGATGTTTGCGGCACCGCTAGCCTCAGCAGTTGATTTGATGGTTTCGAGCTTGCCTGCTTTTACATCTGAGGCCCCACTTGCATCAATATGGTGGTAATTTGCATTTCCTGTAAGGGCCAGGTAGGCTGCACCTGAAGATTTTGTTGTGAGGTCGTTTACATCTAATTCCAACTCAACCCTGGCTGCCCCTGTAGCCTGAATAACCAGTGATTCCCCGGAAATGGCATTCTCGCCAATCAGGCTTGCAGCACCATTAACTTTTATTTCTTCAATTAATGGGTTGGATAAATAAATGTTGAGGCTGGTAGCATTTTTAATGTTATTTGAACTAATGTAAAGGGTTCCGCCTCTTACCTCGGTCGATATTTTCTCCATAAGGTTTTCATCAGTTTCCACAATTAGTGAGCTCGTTTCCTGTTGAGTAAGGTAAACATTAAAAGCTCCACCAACATCAATACCGGTGTATGACCCGATGCTTCTGGTTTCTTTGACTACCTTTTTATTTCCTTTTGTACTTTGGGCTGTGGTTTGATTTGTGCTAACAACGGTTAAAAATGAAAGGATGATTGAAAATAGAATTTTGCGAGTAGTATTCATTATTTGTTCTTTTTATGAGATTTCACAACTAAGACGGTGGGTGGATTTGAAAAGTTACAGGGGAAATGAAATTGCAGGTAAATTTGTATGATACCGTTAAATAAAAATGGTTAGCATTACTCACCCATAAGGCTTTTAGTTGGGCTTTTTCGAGCCTCATTTATTTGCAAGGTCAGCCTGCAAATTTGGTTGTGTTTTGGGTAGTGGCGATCGTAGCTTAATTTGTTTATAATCCGTAAAGTAATCAGCAATACTGAAATATAGGTAATGGACAACCTTTAAATGCTGATCAGACTAGATTTTTCTGAGCGATTAAACTTCTTATCGCAAGCCTTGTATATAATTGAAACTGCATATTTCGTAACTACTTGTTGAAAATAAAATAAGCCAAGCAAAGCAATAATTTTTCATCAAGTTTGCAACAAGTTTCACTATTTGCCATTACGAAATCTAAACTCCTGTATAATGAAAATAAGCCTGCTCAGAAGGTATGTATGTGTATTAAATTTAAAAATCTTTATCTTTGAGGATTATTTCAATTTTTGTAGACTGATACGTTGTCTTGGAATCAGTGTAATTCTCCAATACAAAATCTGAATAATATGCAACTGAAGGTAAAGGAATTTTTTTTATAAAGAAATAAAGAATAAACATGGAGAACAATGAAATGTTGGCATTGGGTATGATCGAAACCAGAGGTTTTACAGCAATGGTTGAAGCTTCAGATGCTATGCTGAAAGCGGCAAAAGTTGAATTGGTCGGCTACGAAAAAACAGGTGGCGGTTATGTTACAGCCATTGTCAGAGGTGATGTTGCTTCGGTGAGGGCTGCTGTAGACGCCGGTGTTCGTGCTGCCGAGAAAATTGGAGAAATTGTTTCCACACATGTTATTCCCCGACCACACCAGAATGTTGATACAGCCCTGCCCCTGGGTAGCAAAAGCAATAAAAAAGTATAATAATTATGAGCGATTCAAAAGCACATATTGATTTAAGGACCTATGTATTCCTTGATTCATTGCAATTACAGATGGCATCCTACTTGTCGACTGTTTCTAGAGGCTACCTGCCTGTTGGCGGACAGGCTTGCTGTATTATCGAAATTGCACCGGGTATTGAAATAAATACCCTAACTGATGTTGCACTGAAAGCTACCAATGTAAGACCAGGTATGCAGATTGTTGAGCGCGCCTTCGGTATGCTGGAGGTACACTCCGATAGTCAGGGAGATGCTCGTACTGCCGGTAAAGCAGTTTTAACGGCAATTGATAAGACAGAGGACCAAAGAATAAAGCCAAGAATTCTCACAAGTCAGCTGATAAGAAATGTAGAAGATCACCATGCACAACTGATTAACCGTACACGTTGGGGAATGATGATACTGAGAGGTGATACCTTGTTTGTACTTGAAGTTGAACCGGCTGGTTATGCTTATTATGCCGCCAACGAAGCTGAGAAAGCTGCCAACATCAAAATTGTTGATGTAAAAGGTTTTGGTAAATTTGGTAGGGTTTATATCGCCGGTCCTGAAGCTGAAGTGCTGGAATGCCAGTCGATTGTGGAAAAAAGACTTGCTGAAGTAACCGGAAGGCCGGCAAAAGAACAATAAAAATAATTTCAAATAAAAAATAGGAGATTAATTAATGGCTGATTTCAATACAGATGCCCTGGGCATGATCGAAACAAGAGGTTTTACTGCTATGGTAGAAGCTTCTGACGCAATGGTTAAAGCTGCCAAAGTTGAATTAATTGGTTATGAAAAAACTGGTGGCGGATATGTTACTGCAGTTGTTCGTGGCGATGTTGCCGCGGTACGTGCTGCCGTTGATGCTGGTGTTCGTGCCGCCGAAAAGGTTGGTGAAATAATATCAACACATGTTATTCCAAGACCTCACGAAAATGTTGACCTTGCTCTCCCTTTGGGCAGAGGCAAACTAAAAAAATAATCCATGATTTTAGCAAGGGTAGTTGGCACAGTTGTATCCAGCCATAAACCCCAAAAAATGGATGGAATTGCTTTCTTGCTTGTCGAGAAAATTGATCCCATTACCATGAAGGGGAAAGGCGATTTTGTTGTAGCTATGGATTCCGTGGGTGCCGGTTTGAACGAAATTATTTTCTATGTTTCAGGAAGTAGTGCCCGGTTTACGCCCACAACCGAGGGTGTTCCTACCGATTGTTCAATCATTGCTATTGTCGATTTTATCGAAAAAGATGGCTCGTTTACATATAGGAAAGATAAAGCTGAAGTTTAATGATTTTAGGCAAAGTAGCTGGTACAGTAGTAAGTAGTACTACCCGTATAGGTATTGCGGGAGCAAGCTTTTTGTTAATCGAAAAGTGCAGCCAGGCAGGTGTGCTTAAGAATGACTTTGTGGTAGCCCTGGACCTGGTTGGGGCCGGAAGGGATGAAATGGTTATGGTTTCTGAAGGGTCTACAGCAAGGGAAACACCGTTAACTGCAGGCAAACCTTTCGATGCTCTTATTGTGGGAATTGTTGATTTAATTGATGAAAACGAAACTGTTATATACCGGAAATGATTAGTGAAAAAAAAATAGTGGTTTTAGGAGCGCTGGAGTTCAATAGTATCGTGATTGGTTTTAAGGCCCTGGACGAAATAGTAAAGATAGCGCCTGTAACCATCATCGATGCCCGTACTATAAGTTCAGGTAAATATCTTATTATTTTCACAGGAGATGTGGCATCTGTTGAATACGCCTACCGTAAAGGCCTTGATACCGGGATGGGGTACATTGTCGATAGTCTGTTCCTTCCTTTGGTTCACGAGGACGTTATTTCTGCCATTGGTACCACACTGAAAACCGGGAAATGGGATGCCATTGGCATAATTGAAACGAGTTCTATTATATCCAGTATAGAAGCTGCTGATGCGGCCGCAAAGGAAGCCGAAGTAAAGATTATTGAAATCAGGCTGGCTGATGGTTTTGGAGGAAAATCCTATGTAAAAATGATGGGCACCCTTACCGACGTTCAGAACTCTATAGCTGCCGGAATTGTAAAGGCCAAAGCAAAAGATACCCTCGTTATGAATACGATTATTCCTCAGCCACATAGGGAGATCAAGCCGTTTTTTATGTAAAACCAAAGGTGTATGGATAATTTAGAAGACAGTATTCGACAGCTTGTTCAGGAAGCATTAAATGATATGATCATTGGTCCGGAGTCTGGTGAGCATGGAGAAGAAATGGGAATGTTTTCAAGCCTGGATGCCGCTGTTAACGCGGCAGGTAAAGCTTTTGATGAATTGAATAGCACAACGCTTGAAACGCGTAAGCTCATCATTGCCAATATGCGCAAGTATGCCCTCAAGCACAATGAGACATACAGTAATATGGCCAGGGAAGAAACCGGGTTCGGCCGTAAGGCCGACAAAATCATAAAAAACGAACTTGCCATTAATAAGACCCCAGGGGTTGAGGATATTGAATCTGTTGCCTATTCCGATGATAATGGCTTAACACTTCTTGAACTGGCACCCTATGGCGTTATTGGCTCAATTACACCAAGTACAAATCCAACGGCTACTATTATTTGTAATGCTATTGGTATGGTTGCTGCTGGCAACTCGGTGGTTTTCAATCCACATCCCGCTGCAAAAAAAACATCATCATACCTTATAAACCTCCTTAATCAAGCCATTGTTGAGGCCGGAGGGCCAAATAATTTATTGTGCTGTATCACCAATCCCACCATTGAATCGGCTAAAGAGATGATGGCCCATCCTAAAATTACTTTACTTGTAGTTACCGGTGGTCCAGCGGTGGTTAAAACAGCCATGAAAAGCGGCAAAAAGGTTATTGGTGCAGGCCCGGGTAACCCGCCTGCTGTGGTAGACGAAACTGCCAATATTCCAAAGGCCGCAAAAGATATTGTTGACGGAGCAAGCTTCGATAACAATGTAATTTGTATCTGCGAAAAGGAAATCCTCTGTGTAGCTTCAGTTGCAGACCAGTTAAAGGTTGAGATGATAAAACACGGAGCCTATGAGTTAAATGAAGAACAAATCCGCAGGATAACAGCGCTTGTAATTTCGGAGCCAGGTTCTCGAGGTAACGAAGGTGCAGCCAGCAAAGTTTATGTTGGTAAAACAGCCGCTTTCATTGCCAGGTCAATCGATCTTGAACTGCCCGAATCGACAAGATTGCTTCTTTGCGAAGTGGGGCCGGATCATCCCCTGGTATGGACTGAGCAGTTAATGCCGGTTATGCCACTGGTTCGTGTTAAAGATGTTGACGCTGCAATTGATCTTGCCGTTGATGTAGAACATGGGTTCAGGCACACTGCAATAATGCACTCCCTCAATATTGCCAAATTGAGCAGAATGGCTAAAGTGACGAATTGTTCCATCTTTATCAAGAATGGTCCTAGTTATGCTGGCCTTGGCCAAGGTGGTGCCGGTTTTGCATCCTTTACTATTGCGAGTCCAACAGGAGAAGGCGTAACACGTCCGAGAACTTTCACCAGGGAAAGAAGATGTACATTGGTTGATTATTTCAGAATTGTTTAAACTTTATCACATGAAGCTAGGAAAAGTCATAGGACGCGTGGTAAGTACTAAAAAAGTTGATTCTTTTGAAGGACAGAAATTTCTGCTGGTACAACCGGTTGATGAAAACCGGGATCCATATGGCGATGCCTTTGTGGCTTTGGATACAGTACAATCTGGCGTTGGAGATTTGATTTATTATGAAACAAGCAAAGAAGCCGGAAGGGTATTGGAAACAACAATGAACCCTATTGATGCAGCGATTATGGGGATTGTCGATGAACTTTTTATTGATGAAAAACTATGAAACTCGGAAAAGTAATCGGTAACGTGGTTTCGACTATTAATGTTGAAGCATATAAGTCAAGGAAGATTCTGGTGGTGCAACCCATCGATCCAACAGGGAAATCAGCAGGAAAATCAGTTCTGGCAATCGATGCTGTACAGGCAGGGGTTGGCGATATCGTACTAACACTTGAAGAGGGCAATTCTGCGAGACAGATTATTAACGAACCTGAATCAGGGACCGTGAAACATGTGGTTGCGGGCATTGTTGATTCGGTAAATCTCGGGTAAAGACTAAGGGGGTAATTGAAAAAATTGCAGACAATGATGAGTGAAGTTTATAATGGAAATACAGATCAGGTAAAACGGGTTGCTGTTGGTGCTGATCATGGCGCATATGCTGCCAAGGAAGCCCTGAAATCTTTCCTTACAATTGCAGGATATAAAATAACGGATGTGGGGACTGACAACGGAACTACTGCTGTTGATTACCCCGACTTTGCCTATGCTGTCGCCCGTAAAGTAGTGACTGGTGATTGTGATAGAGGCATCATGCTCGATGGAGCAGGAATTGGTTCTTCAATGGTGTGTAACAAGGTTAAAGGAATACGGGCTGCTTTATGCTGGAATTCAAAAACTATCATAAACAGTCGCCAACACAACAATGCGAATGTTCTCACGTTTGGCAGCGGTATGCATGCTGTCGGGGAAATTTGCTCGATGGCCAGGTTGTGGCTCAAAACCGGTTTTGAAGGTGGGAGACACTGGCCAAGAATTAATAAAATGATGGAAATTGAGAAAAATAGAGGATAAAATGAATCAGGATGAATTAGTAGAGAAGATTACCCAGGAGGTGATGGCCCGAATCAAGGAAAAGATGAAAGATCTGGACGATTCAAAAACAGGAGAAGGTACAGGAATAGGGATGTCACCTGCAGAACTTTCCAGATATATCGATCATACACTATTAAAACCCGGAGCTGTAAAAACCCAATTTGATCAGCTGGTTAACGAAGCATTGACCCATAAGTTCTACTCTGTTTGTGTAAACTCAAGCTGGGTGTCATACGTTGCAAAGAGACTTCGTGGTACTGAGGTTAAAATCTGTTCGGTGGTTGGTTTCCCTCTGGGTGAAATGGATTCAAGAAGCAAGGCCTTCGAAACCAGGACTGCCATTGCCAATGGAGCACACGAAATTGACATGGTAATGAATGTTGGTGCACTGAAATCAAGAAATTTAAGATTGGTTGAAGAGGATATCCGTTCTGTTAAAAGAGCGTGTCGTAGCAATACAATCCTTAAGGTTATCATCGAGACTGTGTTGTTAACCGATGAGGAAAAAGTTTTGGCTTGCGAAATTGCCAAAAAAGCAGGTGCCGATTTTGTTAAAACAAGCACAGGATTTAGTGGTGGAGGTGCTACTGTTCAGGATATTGCTCTGATGCGCAATGTAGTGGGTCCAGACATTGGTGTGAAAGCAAGCGGTGGTATCAGAGATTTTAAATCAGCCCTGGCTCTGATCCAGGCTGGAGCCACCAGAATTGGAGCGGGTGCAAGCACACAGATTATTTCTGGGGGTACTGTGTCTGGTAAATACTAAGTACCTGTCCCCAATGCCGATCTTTTTTTTATTTCCTGACCTGCGCAACCAATTTGTTTGCCAGGCTGCTGGCATTAATCCTGAATAATTTCTTAGTTAGCCATTCATCACCTAAAACATGTTTCACAAGTTGAAAATACATAATTGCATCTTCAGGTTCATCAATACTACCGGTTGCTACGACACCAATTTTTTTGCCGGTTTTATCGTAGTACTCTTTGATGGTATCAAGCATGATTAAGAAGGCTTCGGGAGTTGCAGCCGGTTTAATTTTTCCGGTAGATGTTTTTATAAAATCAGCTCCGCCCTTGATGGCAATTTCGCTTGCTTTACGGATCTTAAAAACAGTTTCAAGCTCCCCGGTTTCTAAAATTACCTTTAGGTGCGATCCATTGCACAAATCCTTCAGCACCAATATTTCCTCGTAAACTTCCTGACAGGTATTGGCAAGTAATTTGCCCCTGGAGATCACAATATCAATTTCATCAGCACCAGCCTCAACGGCATATTTCACCTCTTCCATTTTTAGTGAAATGGGTAGTTGCCCACCCGGAAATCCAGCCGCTACCGTAGATACTTTTATTCCTGTATCTTTCAAAACTTTTTTAGCAAGTTTAATAAAGGGTGTGTAAAAGCAAACTGCCGCAACATTGGGGATGTCCTCGCCCTCTTCATTAAACGTTTTTGCTCGTTCGCAAATTGAAAAGATTTTTACCTTGGTGTCGCTGCCCTCAAGTGTGGTTAAGTCGATGCAACTTAAAATTGTTTTAAATGCCTGTTTTTTATCAAGTTCACTTAACTCATTGTTGAGATAATTATTTATCCGGAATTTGATATCCTCTTCCGACGGGTTATAATTTCCAAAATCAATCATGTTTGTTAAATCTTTAAAGTTTCACTAAACAATGTCATTAAGTCATTCCTTCAGATTAGTCGCAGAAAATTCTTTCAAAGCCTAATCAAAATTCAGGAAAAACGAAGAGTAATGTCGATGAGTAGCCTGCTCATCCTACACTTCAGAGTGTTCGGCAATTTCAAAGTTGGTTAGTTCTTCAGTAATTTCAAAATCATAATCGGGATAATTGTAAATCGGAATCCTGGGTTCTGTCGAGCCCATCGAGTAACCGTAAAGGCTCTCGTATTCAGCCATATCTTCTCCCATCGTATCCATCTGGTCAAGGTAGTCTGCAATAGATTTTGATTCGACTATGATGATTTTACCCATTTCGTCAACTATCGGGCTGTGTTTCCTGTTTTTATCATGATCAAATTTAAGAACTCTCCGGCCGTCATTAGTGATGCCAATGGTTCTAAACGTAAGGCTTTTGCCTACACCTGGCATATTCAAAACATTTCTGTCCGTACCAAGGAAGGGTAATTTCGTACGATCCCTTAAATCATTGATCTTTTCCAGCATGGTCTCGGCTTGCAACGGGAAGGAAACAATTTCGTCATAATATTTTTCAGGAATTTCACCAATTACTTTTTCTTCTCTTTGCTCCTGGATGGCGCGGGCATTGGTTGCAAAATTATGCCTGTTTTCCTGGTATCCTTTCACCGAGAAAGTATAATAAGTCATAACACCAATGTCGTTCAATACTTTTCTTAATTTGGCAGTATGGCCTCTTTTTGAGGCAGCTGCAATAAAAACCTGCTGATTGGCAATAAACCATCCGGCGTTAAGAATTTTTTCCACAGCTGTTTTTACTTCAGGTGTTACCTCCATGGTAGAAACAAAATGCGTTTGAATAACGAATTGTTTAAACCCGATTTTCGAGGCTTTCTCTTTAAAATTAGCAAGGATTTCTATTAATTCATCGTTGATCCTTTGCGGGATATAAACCGGAAGCCGTGTTCCTAACCTGATACGCAACATCTCTGCATGTTTTTTTCCGTCGGGTAAGTCTTCATTCTTGGCAATTTTGCGAAGAGCCATCTGGTATACTTCGTCCAGTATAAGTTTGATGGATTTATTGGTGCTCATCAAGGAATCACCGCCAGTGATAAGGATATCGCGCAATTGGCTGTCGTCTTCAAAATAGGTGAGGAGCCTGATGAGTTTATGATGCCATGCTTCCTTTGGTTTCAGTTTATCCAGGTTAAAATTCAAATGGCCGTTTTGGAAATCATACATCCGTTGGCATGATACGCATAATCCGCCACAGGCCCGACCAACTGTATCCGGGATCAGGATCGCCACCTCGGGATATCGCCGGTGAACGTTGTGCGTATTCGGGAGCAACCATCCGGCAGCATTGGGTTTGTCGGGCTCAACAATGTCTTCTTTTTCCCACGCAACTATTTCACCGAATTCGTCAATCAGTTCTTCACTGCAAAAAATATAATCGTGGATGGCCTGGTCGGCCCCAATTGCAAATTCGGGTGCATTAATATTCAGGAGCGATAGGTAGTAAGGATTAACGAAGAAAGGAATTCCTTTTTTCCTGGCCTTTTCCATCAGGTCGATGGTTTTATTTTCCAGCGAATAACCCAACATCTTATTGAGCAACTCAGGAGTTCTGATAGCAAATTTCAAATGAAAATGCTCTGTATCCCACCAGCTTAACGCAAGTTTGTATTTTTCTTTTGGACTAAGGCCGGGTTCAAACTTGTAGCGACTGCTTATAATTTTACCTTTTTCAATTTTCTGGACAATGATTTTCAGTATTCGTTTCTTATTTGCCGCCCTGATCTGGATCATTTCTTCGTCCAGTCCCGAAGGGTGTCTGTCCATCCAATGCAAAACCTCTTTTTTTGTAGGTAATTGACGTTTAATCTTTCCAGAAAACTGATCGAAGAGATGGATCATGTCCAGGAAATAAGCTTCGGTTCCACCACCTCTTCCCTTCCTTATCGCCAGCCAAAGCGGCAAAAACGGGTTGTTGGTATGCAATTTCTCGCTTACATTCAGGTCTTCTACTTTTCTTCCGGTGTGGTCGATGTAGTCGAGTATCCTGATGGCGGCAACTTCCTGCCACGTTAAAGCTTCAAATGCCTGACGGGAATCGTCTTTACATCGATAGTAATTGTATGCAAGTTTCTTTTTTTCTATAAAAGATAAAACCAGGGCCTTCAGATTTTCAAGTGCCTCTTCAAGATCGTGTGCATGGGTAAAAATCTGGTTTAACTTTGGATTTTCGAGCAGTAGTTTTTGTTTTAATCTGTGTGATTTAACACTGATAGCAATCTTTTCTATTCTGTTTTTTTCAAGCATAGTTCAACAAGTTATTGTCAGTTTAGCGTAATTATTAAGCTTTAAAGCTAGAGGAGCGGAATGTATGAAAACGGAATAAACCGTTTGTAATAGGATAATACTTTGTGTTCTTTTGAAAGCCGGCAGCAGTAATGAAACAAATATGCAAAACCTTAAAAGAAACCGCCCCTAAACGTAGTGCAAAGATACAAAATTTTCTGTCTAAAACCAAACAGCTCTAGCTTCAGAATGATATCTTATCACAGGATTCAATATTTCAAAGGCCACTTGTTAAAAGATAAGGTGTTGCAAATCAATCAAATCACTTTAAACAGAAATTGTACTTTGTGGGTGATGTTTTATTTTTAGATTCTTCCATAGAAGGTTATTATGGTTTGTTATTGCAGCTCGACTGTTTATAAATGCTAATTATTTCAAAAGATTGATTCTTCTTTAAATCCTAAATTTGCTGGCTAAATTTTATAACTATTCTACTAAACGAAAACTGTGATGAAATCCAAACTTGTAACTCTACTCATTTTAATTACTTTCCTCTCGTGCAAACGGATGAGTGAGCATGAAAAACTGCTTAATGATGCTCTGAAAATTCACAAAGAAGTTTTAACAGTGGATTCACACACCGACACGCCAATGTGGTTTGTTCGCGGAGACTTTGATCTTGCAGAGAAGCATGATGCCAGGGAGCACGGAAGTAAAATTGACTTCCCCAGGATGAAGGAAGGTGAAATGGATGCGGTTTTCTTTGCAGTATTTCTTGGTCAGGGGGAGCGAAACGAAAAAGGAAAAACCAGGGCGAAGGAAAGAGCTGATGAAATTTTCGATTCGGTTTATTCTATAATGGATAGAAATACTCAAATTGCCGAACTGGCCTTTACCCCGGATGAAGCCGTGGCCATTGAAAAGAAAGGAAGCAGGGCTGTTTTTTTAGGTATCGAAAATGGTTATCCAATTGGAACCGATTTATCGCTGGTAGAATATTTTTATGATCGTGGTGCACGTTACGTCACACTTTGCCATACAAAAAAC
>Ga0070729_10003642_pt1 | contig 17545 bp, 13 predicted proteins | sample tdDd472_FD_66725 | JGI IMG/M metagenome (GOLD analysis project Ga0070729, IMG submission 66725) | Marine sediment microbial communities from the Atlantic coast under amendment with organic carbon and nitrate - tdDd47.2 | ecosystem: Environmental > Aquatic > Marine > Coastal > Sediment | place... | reverse complement strand
AACTTTTTGAACAACGAATATGTTCACAGTGCATATAATCATCAAAATAAACTGATTTCTCAATTCCTCAATTACCTGGGAACGTATTCTGGCAAGAAGAACCTTATCATTATTACCGGTCCCTGGGGTCATCAGGATAATGTGTCGGCTTCTGAAGAGTTCCGAAACGATTGGCGTGCGAGTATGAAAGCCATCCAGACGTCTTGCCTTTATCAGAAAATTTCCATCAATGTCCTCAGTTTCGTACCCACGGAAATTCAAGACCTAGAGAATAACAATGACATACAAGATCGTTCGATTGAATTAGCTGTTCAAACTTCAGGAATCTATCGCAATCCCATTAATGGAAGAATCGAAAGGATCTTTCAAAAAACAGTAGACCAATCCACTCATTTTTATCGGGTACGCTATTACAGCAAAAATAGTCAGGACAAATTTTGTGACATAAAAGTGAAGGTAAAAGGGTTGAACCGCATTGCTAGTGCACAAAAAGGATATAAACCTCGAAATGAAGAAGACGAACGCGTTCTTAAACCCATCGATATTAACCTGGCCAAACCTCGAATATTAACGGTGAAAATGAAAACGGATTGGCTCAAGTGGAAGGACATAAAAGGCGGCAAAAAAATAGGGAAATATGCCATTGGCTGCCGTCTCTATGACACCGATGGAAATGTTGTTGAGGAGCGGGTATACATGGATGAAGTCAAATCTGCCAAGAAAACATACCCAGTATTGAGTTTTGATGTCAAAATATCCCCAGAACAGCAGATAAAACTCATGAAAATGCAGACTATTATGACCGATCTCCTAACCGGTAAGCAGGTAGTTATTGACACCCTAAACTCAGCCCCCCCAACGTAAGTTCCACCCTTATATGAGATAAAAATCAAGTCCGAGTTTCGCGCTCATTGGGTTGCTCACGCTCCTGAAATCTTCTATGCTTTTTTCCGCTAAAGCGCATTAAAGGATCAACCTCTATTTTTTTGTTTGGACATTTGAACGTGATCCGGTAAGAATAGCGTTATGGGTAAGAAGCATCTTCAAATTTTTCTCTATCTCGTCGCCTTGCACTCCTTCGCCGTATTTCTGGGGCTGGTGTGCATGCCATCTTCACTGTTTCAGCAATTTGGGTACCATGCCATTTCGGAGCCTTTCTTCCGAATTCAGGGTGGTGTTTTTCACCTGGTCATGGTCATGGCTTACTTGGCAGCGGCCCGTGACCCCATTGGCAATCAGGCAATGGTCTCCTTTTCCTTTCGTGCCAAATTCCTCGCCACCTTGTTCCTAATCAATTATTTCATCTTTATCGACCGTATCTGGGTCGTTTTACTGTCAGGCCTCGGCGATTTCATCATGGGTGCCGCCATCTATTGGCTCGCGACCCAAGCAGGCAAAAGGCAACCGCAGGATACTCGAGGCGTTCCCGGAGACAACTCGTGACGCGTTTCTCCATGCCGACGATTCTGGTCACCGGGGCCAGTGGCTTTATCGGCAAGAACTTTCTTGTCACGATCAAACCCTATTTTAAAATTTTCGCCCTTTCAAGGCGGCTGCCCCTTGAAAAGGAATTTCTGGAACACCCTAACATCACATGGATCCAAGCAGACATCTGTTCTCCAGAAGCCATGCAACGGGCAAAAGCGATCATGGAAAAAGAAGGTGGCATTCATTTTGTCTACCACCTCGCCGGTTACTACGATTTCAACTACGATCTCAACCCTGAATATTACAGAACCAATGTGGAAGGTACCGAAAACGTCCTTGCTTTATCGAAAGAGATGAACATCAAGCGTTTCATTTTCGCCAGCTCCATCGCCGCCTGCGAATTCCCGAAACCAGGTGAAGTGATCCACGAGAACTCGCCCGCAAACGCGAATTTCGAATATGCGCGCACGAAAAAACTTGGGGAAGGACTGGTGGAGACTTACTCGGAGCATTTTCCATGTTCCATCGTCCGCTTCGGCGCGGCATTCAGCGATTGGTGTGAATACGGACCGATGTTCCATTTCCTGAAGACTTGGACCACCAAATCCTGGAAATCCCACATGCTGGGCGGACGCGGGCAATCAGCGATCACCTACATTCACATAAACTGCCTGAATGAACTCATCCTGAAGATCATTCGCAAAACTTCTGAACTCGGCCAATTCGATCGCTATGTAGCCAGCCCAAACAATCCAGTCACCCACCAGGAGCTCTTCCTCATTTCAACGCTCTATTTTTTTGGAAAAAGTAAACGCGCCATTTATATCCCCAAAATCTTGGCCACGCTTGGCGTCTATGTCATGGACATCTTGGGGAAAATTATTGGAAAACGCCCCTTTGAACGCCCTTGGATGATGCAGTACATCGATAAACAATTGCGTGTCGATGCCTCCTATACGCGCAAGGTCCTGGACTGGAACCCCACAAAACGCTACCGCATCCAGAGAAGATTGCTCTATATGATTGAACACATGAAGAGCTACCCTTACGAATGGCAGAAGCGCAACCTGAAGGCCTCCAAAGCCCTGACTCTCAACCCGAACTTTAAAATCTATCAGGCCCTGGAAGACGATCGCGCCCATTTAATCGAGGAAATCCTGCAGACCTTCAAGGACCCCAAGAATAAGGGTCGGTTCCCCACCTATCAGGCAATGGACAGTGAAATCCTGAGGAAGGATATCATGGCCGTTTACCAGTTCCTCTCAGTTTCGGTACGCTCGAAGGACCGCGTTTCCGCACTCGCCTATTCAAGACAAACCGCCAACTTACGCTACAAAGAAGGCTTCCCCGTTCAGGAGGTCATGGACGCATTTCGAACCACGGGCGATGTCATCCTCAGGAATCTCAACGACAATCACGACCTGCATGTCATGGAAATGGACCTCCACAACGAAATTTCCTTGACCTTTCAAATCATGATCGATGAAATTGAAGGCACCTATGAATCCCTGGATTGGCATGATAAGCCTTCGGATTATTTCAAGCTTGAACACGAGGAGACAACCTGAATATGTGCCTTGCCATTCCCGGAAAAATACTTGAAATCGATGAGTCACAAGGCCTACCCATGGGCAAGGTCGACTTCTCAGGCGCCGAACAGCTCGTCTGTCTCGCCCAGGTGGATGGAGCCGATGTTGGAAAATACGTACTCGTCCACGCTGGCTTCGCCATTTCTGTTCTCGATGAGGAAGAGGCCCTGTCTTCCCTGGAGCTCTGGAGCGATATGATCGAAAAAGCCAAAGACAATGATGACTACAACCTCAAATGGGAAAATGCCTGACCCGCTGCAAGCTGCACCACAAACGAACCGATCGAATTAAGGCCATAATCTCCACGATACCCCTGTAGACCACCGCCTTTATTTCGTTTTCCGGGCTTCACAGAAGCCAGATCACCAGACATTTTTCTGCAAATATTTTGTAAAGCTCCAATTAAAGCTATGGCGATATGGACATATTCCCAATATAACAACTCGGATTGGGGGAACCGAAAACCGACACTCAAACATCTAACTTGTTTTATTTTTATTCTTTAAAAGGGGCCTTATTTTTACACCCAAATCCAATATTTCAAAACCAGTCTCATTATATAAAAAAAATGTAAAATTGAATTGACAACCCACTACTACATAATTATATTTAATCTTGGTTAACAATTAATGGTGGTTACATGTTTGAGCAGAGTCAGAGGTTGCAGGAGAAATTGTATATTTTGGCGCAGATCATTCAAACGGTCTCGGATGCCAACGATATGAAGACTGCAGCTCCCATGCTCACCAAGAGCCAGTTTCAATTACTAAATATCATCTCCATGTCTGGAGGAAGAACCGTATCGGAGTTGGCAGACTTGCTGGGCATCAGCAAGCCGGCCATCAGCAAAACCGTGGACCGCCTGGTTCATCATTTACTTGTGACCCGCACCGAAGACAGTCAGGATCGTCGAACCATTCATCTGACGCCGACGGCTGTTGGTGAGGGAATCATCAAAAACTATCAGCAACGCAGAAACCAACGGCTTGAAGATCTTGAATCCCATTTTTCTTTGAAGGAGATGGCCCTGTTTGAACAATTGATTGACACGTATATCCACCGCTGTGTGGTCCTCGATGAAGAGATGGAATTAATTTGCGTCCAATGCAACAGCCAATACGAAGATCAGTGTCAGTTCAAGGCAAAATCAGGTCAATGCAGATACAAGGTAAGGGTTGGCCAACCCAGATAGCAAGAGCCAAACGGGGAAAAAATGAAAACAAAGTATGAAGAAACAACCTCAATGAATCTGAGCGACCAGCTTCAGGAAAAGCTGGCCCTTCACAACATAAGTCGACGCAAATTCATCAAATTTACAACCGCCTTGACGGCCTCCATTGGTCTCCCCTTCGCCATGGTCGACAAGGTTGTTGCCGCAGTCGACACGCCGGGCCGAACCCCGGTAATCTGGTTGCACTTCCAGGAGTGCACCGGTTGCACCGAGACCTTACTACGATCACTGCACCCAACGGTAGAAGGTTTGGTCCTCGACACGATCTCCCTGGATTACTCTGAAACGCTGCTAGTGGCCGCCGGTCATCAGGCCGAGAAATGCATGATGGATTCCGTCAAGCTCAATAACGGTAAATTCATCCTGGTAGTCGAAGGATCAATCCCGACCAAAGATAACGGCATCTACTGCAAGGTGGCGGGGAAAACACCTCAGGAAACGTTACTTGAGGTTGCACCGCATGCCTTGGCCTGCGTCGCAATTGGCAGCTGTGCCTCGTGGGGAGGTGTTCAATCTGCGGGAATCAACCCAACGGGTGCGAAAGGTCTGCAGGAAGTACTGGGAGAATTGAACATTGAGAAACCGGTCATCAACCTGCCCGGTTGCCCGGCAAGTCCCTACAATCTTTTGTCAACAGTAGTCTATTTCCTGACTATGAATAAGTTGCCCGAACTCGACTCAAAGGGACGTCCCCTGTTCGCCTATGGCAGACTCATCCACGACCACTGTGAACGACGCCCACATTTCGATTCGGGGCGCTTTGCCCAACAGTTTGGGGACGAAACGCATCGGCTCGGCTACTGCCTCTACAAACTTGGCTGTAAAGGCCCGGAAACCTATGCAAACTGCTCCACCCAGAAATTCTGTGATGTAGGGGCATGGCCCATCGGCACGGGACATCCCTGTTTTGGTTGCACCGAAAAAGAGGTTGGCTTTACCAAGCCAATTCATCAGCAGGCCAACGTGCTCTCTGTGACGCCTCCGCAGGCCTTTGGCAGCGTGAACCAGGAAAAATCCGGCGGCATCAGCCCCGGCGCGGCAGCAGTTGTAGGCGCCCTGGCTGGCGCGGCAGTGACGGCGGGTGTTAAGGCATCAAAGAAACTGAAAAACGAACCTGAAGACCAGGGTTGAAGAAGGAGGAAGCCGATGAAACGAAGAGACTTTTTTAAAGTCACTGCGGCTGGAACACTTGCAGCTTCAACCCAGGTCCAGGCCCGAGAACAGCGGGTTCTTTCCGACGATGCCCTTGGCATTCTCTACGATGCCACACTCTGCATCGGTTGTAAGTCGTGCGAGGTCGCCTGTAAAAGGGCCAACGATCTGCCAAAAGAACACGGAACCTCACTGGAGCAACAGTATGGCGTTCAGGGAACCTGGGATTCTGGAAGTGACCTAAACAGCAACTGCTTTAACAAAATCAAGGTGTACAAACACGGCAAAGCGGAGATGAAAGACCGTGCAACAGATGGCTATTCATTTATTAAACGAGCCTGCAGACACTGTGTAGACCCGGGCTGTCAATCCGCATGCCCAACCAGTGCATTGACCAAAGATTCCACCACAGGCATTGTGAGCTGGAACCCCGATGCGTGCTGCGGCTGTAGGTACTGCCAAGTCGCCTGCCCATTTACGATTCCACGTTTCGAATACGACAGCCCTGTACCTCGCATTCGCAAGTGCAGCCTTTGTAAACACGTCATCGCCGAAGGTGGACGACCGGGTTGCACGGATTACTGTCCTACGGGTGCCTCGCTATTTGGGAAAACAAAGGATCTGCTGGTCGAGGCCAAACGGCGCCTTGAACTTCAGCCAGGCGAAGCTGCGGACTATCCCGTTCGGTTCTTGGGCAGTGGTGAGTTTCAATCCCACAAAGTCGCGCATTACGTGGCAGACATTTACGGAGACACCGAAGGAGGTGGCACACAGGTCCTGACCATGTCTGGGGTACCTTTCGAAAAGTTAGGGCTTCCCAAGCTCCCAGATTATGCAGCTGCGTGGAAATCAGAAACGCTGCAACACACCTTATACAAGGGCCTGATCGCACCCGTAGCCCTGCTCGGTGGTTTGGTCACCGTGGCCTATAAAAACACCCCGAAAGGTGATGAGGAAGGAGGCGATGATGAGTAAGGCAAAAGCTCTCGGTGGGAAGATTCTCACTGGCCCCTTCATAGTGCTCGCCCTGTTTGCGTTGATTGCACTCATTTTGATGGTTAAGCGCTTTGCGCTCGGACTCGGCGCCGTCTCCAATTTGAACGACGGTCACCCCTGGGGTCTTTGGATCGTCTACGATGTGGTGACAGGCACGGCTCTCGCCTGCGGCGGTTATGCCATGGCACTGTTGATTTACATCTTCAACAAGCAGACCTATCACCCCTTAATCAAACCCGCCCTCTTGACCAGCGTATTTGGCTATTCTCTGGCCAGTATTTCCATCATCGTCGATGTTGGCCGCTATTGGAATTTGCACAATATCTTTCACCCAAAATACGCCAATACCAACTCAGTCATGTTTGAAGTCGCAACCTGTATCAGTCTCTACATCATGGTCCTGTGGATCGAATTCTCTCCCACACTGCTCAAGGGTGCCAATCGGCCCAAATTGGCGGGTTGGGTCCAGAAGTTGATGTTTTTCTTTATCGGGCTGGGAGTACTCCTGCCCACCATGCACCAATCTTCCCTGGGCAGTCTTTTGATTGTCGCAGGACACAAGGTTTCACCTTTGTGGCAGACCATGTTCCTTCCCCTTCTCTTTCTGATCTCTGCCATCGTGCTCGGTTATGGAATGGTTATTTTCGAATCACTCTATGCTTCCGCCAACCTGAATCGTCCCCTTGAGATCCCCATCCTGTCCAAGCTTTCCGGTGTCATCCCCTGGCTATTGAGCCTGTATGTTGCGATTCGGATATTGGACCTGGTCGTCCGGGGCGCGATCGGCACGTTTGTCACAGAAGGTTTTAACAGCGTGATGTTCACGATTGAAATGATCCTCTTTATCATTCCCATCGTCATTCTCTTCCCGAAAGCGAACCGCTCAAAGCCTCGTCGGCTATTTGCCGCCGCCATCTCGGCCGTCATGGCAGGTATTCTCTATCGCTTCGACGCCTTTTTGGTCGCATTCAATCCAGGTGACGGCTGGCACTACTTCCCTGCCGTTTCCGAAATCATGATCACGCTGGGAATCATCGCTGTCGAACTCATGGCCTACTTGTTCCTGGTCAAGAAACTACCTATTCTCGCCGGCAATCATAAGCCCGCTCACCAGTCATAATTGGAGGAAATCATGGCAAAAAGAATTATTGTCGACCCTGTGACTCGAATTGAGGGTCACCTGCGCATCGATTGCGATGTCAAAAATGGAAAAGTAGAGAAAGCCTGGTCTTCCGGCCAAATGTGGCGTGGTATTGAACCCATCCTGACCGGCCGCGATCCCCGCGACGCCTGGATCTTCACGCAGCGCATCTGTGGGGTCTGTACAACCGTACACGCCATCGCTTCCGTTCGTGCGGTCGAAAACGCACTTGATCTTGAGATCCCGCTCAACGCCCAGCTGATCCGCAATATGATCATCGCGGCCCATGGCATTCACGATCACATCGTCCACTTCTATCACCTCAGCGCGCTTGATTGGGTCGATGTCGTCTCCGCGCTCAAGGCAGATCCCAAGGCGACGGCAAAACTCGCCAACAGCTTATCGGATTGGCCCAACAACAATGCCATCCACTTCAAACAGGTTCAGAATCGCCTGCAGAAATTCGTTGAGAGTGGCCAACTCGGTATATTTGCCAACGGTTACTGGGGCCACCCGGCCATGAAACTGCCCCCCGAAGCCAACCTCATGGCGGCTTCACACTATCTCGAAGCCTTTGACTACCAGCGCAAGGCCAACCAAATCGTGGCTATCCTTGGCAGCAAAACGCCTCATATCCAAAACCTCGCTGTGGGTGGGGTAGCCAATGCCATCAATCTCGATAATCAGGCAACCATCAATATGGAAAAGTTGATGCACATCCAAACCCTGATGTCTGAGTTGAAGGACTTTGTCCGTAAAGTCTACCTAGTCGACCTTGCCGCGGTCGGAGCACTTTATGCTCACTGGCTGCCGTATGGAAAAGGAGTTACCAACTACCTGAGCGTCCCCGATTTCCCGATGGACGGTAAGGGCACTCAATTCTTGACCCAGGGTGGTTACATTCCCGATGGCAAGCTGGATCAATTCAAACAGATTAACTCCTTTAACGACTCGTTCTTTGAAGACAACGTGAAAGAAAGCATCAAACACAGCTGGTACGATGGAGATTGGACCAAACACCCCTATAAAGAGGAAACCGTCCCCAAATATACGGACTTCCAAGACGACGCGAAATACTCATGGGTCAAGGCGCCCACCTTCTTGGATAAGCCCGCCCAGGTAGGACCGCTTGCCAATGTACTTGGCATGTACCTGGCCGGACATGAGGGAGCCAAAACCTACACCCACATGGCCCTCGACCTTATTTCTTCGGTGGCAAAGACCAAGGTCGGGATCGGTGCCCTGCACTCCACACTTGGACGGCACGCAGCGCGCTGTGTCCGCACCCAAATCCTCTACGATGTGCTCAATGAAAGCTATAACGCATTAGTCGGGAATATCAGTAAGGGCGACTTCGACACCTTCAACGCACCGGTATTTCCTAAGGGCGAAGTGTCGGGCTTTGGGTTCCACGAAGCGCCGCGCGGTGTGCTCTCGCATTGGGTCGTCATCGAAAATGGGAAGATCAAAAACTACCAGGCCGTGGTCCCCTCTACCTGGAACGCAGGTCCCCGCAACCAAAACGACGAGCCGGGTCCCTACGAGGCATCCCTTGTCGGAAATCCGGTCGCAGACGAAGAGAAACCACTCGAAATCCTGAGAACGGTTCACTCTTTCGACCCCTGTCTGGCTTGCGCCATTCACCTGCACAACAATCAACGCAAGGAGATCGTGACGGTCCATGCCCTCTAGCAATGGATCCAAAACCGTTCTCCTGGGTCTTGGAAACCTGCTTATGGAGGATGAGGGTGTAGGCGTGCATGCCCTGCGATGGATGGAAGCCGCCTACACGTTCGAACCCACAATCCAGTTAGTCGATGGCGGGACAGCAGGCTTTGAACTGCTCCCGCTCTTCGAGGACAATGATCGTATCTTGATGATCGATGCAGTGGAATTTGGGAAAGAACCAGGTAGTATTACCGTCCTGGAGGATGATCAAATCCTCACGGAATTAACCCAGAAAATGTCTCTGCATCACCTGGGCATCACCGATGTGCTGAGCAGCGCCAAGCTCCTGGAGTATTGCCCACAAAAGGTGGTCATGATTGGAATTCAACCCTTCGCCATCGATAATGTGACCATGGATCTGTCGCCAGACATGCAGGCGCGCCTGCCCAAAGTGGTGGCAACAGCCCTGTCTATCCTTGAGTCCTGGGGTATTCACACCTCTGCGATCAGCGCATCCTGAATCCTTGGACAAACCTCGTTTGGGAACGTGAACCGCTTCAAGCTAACATTGAATCTCAAGGTCTAATAATTAAGTGCTTTACACCTATGGATCCTGCACCCAAATCAGGTTAATGCAATAATGGGTGGCTGGTCGCGTTGCCGAGCAAGATGCCACGCCTACTCAAAATAGACGCCGTGGTTGGGGCCCAGGCGTTTTCGGTTACTAAAATAAATCCGAACGGTAATACATAGGGGAATTCCAAAGATATAGAACAGCGCAAGAAACAGTCCGAATGGTCCATCACCCAAATCGAAATAGTCCATAAATAGCTCCATGAGGGAGCCAACAAGAACCTGCGCAAACATCCAAAAAACGAAAACGAAGAAGAAGAGCTTTAAGTACTTGGCGATTATCTTACGCCTTAGGCCTTGATTAAATTGAGCTTCTGCCTTGCGGGATTCTGATTCTTGGTCCGGCAACACCCAGCCAGTGAGGTCCGGCTGCTCTCTTGAGTACTTTTTCTTCTTTTTGCTCCTCTCCCAATATTCACGGCTAGCCCGTCCTTCACTGTCGGGACTGGGCTTAAAAGCCATTGGGCCATTCACCTTTGGAAGTCGCATTGCGTTAACCCTTTACTCGAGTTACGACTATCATATACGAAATCGTCCTAATCGGGTTCCTTGAGTTCATTTTGTTGGTTGCAAATCACCAATCGCGGTATCTGGTTTTTTATGGGTGTTCATCAGAATCGCTCCTCTTCAATAGGGTTAATTTGACTGTAAAAGGGCATCGTTTATTTCCCAAAGAGACACAAATGCGACACCCTGCTCATCTTCACCCGAGCCCGCTAAAAAGCTGTCGTGAATTTTGAACCGTTTCAAGCTTTGATGTATCGCAGTCTCTTTTAGATAATGCCCCTTTTGGTCGAACACGTCAAAAACGGTTGGCCGGCCCTTACTGCGCCCAGAAAGGACCCATAGCCTTCCTTTATTGTCGATTTGGGTAGAATACATATAAAAATGCCTTTTGTGTTCAGCAACCTTCATGCTCCCTTTCGCCCCTACCTGGGTAGTAATACGGCGAATGCCCTCTCTTTCTTCGTTTTGCTCGTCGATTGTTTTTAGGGTTAAGCCCATTAGCTTGCGGAATTCTCCCTTTTTCAATCCCTTCTCATCGAATTTGTGGATCAAATAGACACTTCCACCTTCACCAATGGAAAAACCGCCATCTGCGGTCGGCGAAAAAGCGAAATACATAAATTGGTTTCGATCTTCTTCAAAAAATTCCCAGGACATGTCAATCCTATTCCACGCTTTGTCGTTCAGTTTGAATAACTTTGAAGAAGAATGAGCGTAGTCGGGTGTCACCAAGAAAAAGGTTCCGGCTCTTGGGTGCAGCCCACCAAACATTGGAAAACCAGGCGTTTTAATGATGGATTTCACGGTCAGATCTTTGTCAAATATGGTTAATCGACGAGAACTCATATCGAGAATATAGATATTTGAATCGCCATCTGCATCAATGTAAAATGGCTTTTCAAATTCTCCTGGCCCCTGCCCGCTTTTTCCCACACCGAAAGGCGGTTCTGAGGAATTCAGCACGCGCAGGTGAGGCTCGTAAGCATCCAACACGAATATCTTTCCCTCGCTATTCACGGCCAAATCACCCATTAGTGTAAATAATTCAATGCCATCACAGTCGTCACAACCAAATGATTTGATGAAACTTAATTCTTGTGCTGCACCAATTGAGGGAAAAAAAACGCACAGCCAAAGCATGAGCCTTAACGCCATTCTCCTCCCATTATTAGAGTGCTTGTGAGCATATTTCATCATGGTGAATCCTTTTTTTACGAAGCCAATCAAGCAAACCTACCAGACATGACGATTCAATCATTTTCGTGGTTCAATAAATATGGATTGATGGGGTTTTGCCTCCCTTTTCTTCGTTAGATAGGGTGGCAGTTCTTCCAAAGCCAGGAAGAATACCTTGTTTCTCGACGACCTGGTACCTTACCCACTAAATTCAACTAGTTTGGCAGGTTACATGGTAGCTCAGCGCACCCATTCATATTCGTGCCCTGATCAAAAATGGGCAGAGAATCTTATTAGCTTCCACCTCTCTTACCCAAACATTTCAAAGGTTTTGCACAAGTTTCTGTTCGCAACAGGGTAAACTATTTTCGACTTGATCACAAAAAAATAAATCCAAACCTCATGGTTCAAAGTACTGGTTTATGTTGATGCAATAAACCGGAAAGGTCACGCTGATGGATACAGTCTCGCAACATGATTCGGTTCCAAAACCACCCGTAGATCTCGCTGAGCGAATGCTACTTCCTCGACACACTAAGGGAGATCGCACAGCATTTCCTGCACTCATGAAGGCTTTTCAAGGCCCGGTCTACAGTTACCTGATTCGTTGCGGTATTCCTAAAGGGTTTCGCGAGGACCTGTTCCAGGACATCTTCATTCGAATACATTCCGCCGCACATACCTATCACCCGGAAAAGCCCTTAAAGCCATGGTTATTTACGGTAGTTGCCAATGTGGTCCGAACCCATTTAAGAAGACGACGCGTCGAAGAGTTGGTCTACCCAGAACATCTCCAAGACCCAACCCCCAACGGTCATGCGCACCTTGCAGCCCTGGAAACCGCCGATTTCCTCGACCAAACGATTCAGTCCCTTCCCCTGGCTCAAAAGGAGGTCATTCTATTGAGTTGTATCGAAGGTTTAAGTCTCAAGGAAACGGCAGAAACACTCAACCTGCCACTTGGCACCACGAAAACCCATCTTCATCGCGGTCGGAAAACCTTAACGGAAGCCTTAGCACGGCGAAAGCAACGGAGCTTGAAGTCATGACGCATTGTCAACACATTCAACAATTGATTCTTGAAAAGGGACCTGAGAGCCTTCGTGATCACAGGGTCTATCAAAAACATATCGCATCCTGTGAAGCCTGTTTTACCTTCCTGGAAGCATCCTCTGAGCTTGGCCCAATGCTTCTAGGTTTGCCCGTTCATCAGCCACCTGAGTCCCTTGTTCAAAAAACAATTGCAGCCATAGAAAAACAAACGGTATCAACCCAGACCCCCGCTTTGCCCGAACCGGAATCAAAAGAAGACCCTCCCGCAGCTGAGCACCATGCAAAAGGCTTGAAAACCAGACTGTTTGAAACCAATCGCACTCCATTTTTTCTCTCTGCGGCAGCCATGTTTTTGATCGCCTTCTTCGTTGTGGTATTCCAGTCCAAAAACGCGTGGCTATATGCGCCTCCGATAACCACAGAAATGGGCCAAATAGAATTGAAACCTTCAGCAAAAAAGCCATTGGAAACAGTACAAGACGATGAAACAGAAGATGTCGACCATCCTGATCAAGATCCAATTGGTGGTCATTCTGAGGTTATTATTGTCGATGAAAACGATGAAGAGAAACGGGCTGATCTTTCAAAAGCGATAGATAGTCTTGATGTTGTTGGGTTCCAAGAGGCTCCTAAAAAGCTACAAGAAGCCCATCGAAGAGATATGGATCGGCAAAAAAACAGAAAGCAAAAAGAGGAAGACTTTTCTACCGAATCCAAAGAAGATAGGCTTCGAACTAGCGGTCTTAGTGGTTACATTGCGAAAAAGAATAAGAACGAACAGGTTCAGGTCGAATCTGAGGAGCAACAAACCTTACAAGGGCTGGATATTCTTCCTGGTCAGATGCAAGAGACCCTGCAAGTTGCTCCTGCAGAAAAAGAAAAAAAGATCGCCAACTTACCGCCTTCTCCAACATTTGTCCCATCAGATATCGATGCCGAACCTCTGAACGTTCAGGGAGCGATATCCAATGAAAACAGCTACCTGGTAGATGGTAAGACGCCCGATGACGCTGCGTCCGAAGAAGAACCCGAACTCCAATTGACCGATGAATGGGAAATTGGGATTCCAGACGCACCTCCAAAAGACAGCATGGCTCGCGTGGGGCAGGTTGGCATGGAACCACCAGTATTTACCAAGCGAGTCGAACCTGAAATCCCTGCAGCTGTGAAAGAAGGACAGCTCACCCTTGAAGCCATCCTAAGTTCTGATGGCAGCATTCGAGAAATAAACCCCATTCAAAAATCGGACTACCTACCAGCTGAATTCGAGAAACACGCGATTGAAGCACTCAAGCAATGGCAGTTTTTACCCGGATCCAATTTGGGGAAGCCCACGTCCTATCGTTTGAGACTGCATTTTACAATCGAAGCAGGCCACTTGATTCTATCCGAAGAGATTGATTTTTTTTCCTCCCTAGACGAACCCAATACCTTTTTTGACGATTTTAACGATTCAATTCGAGATCCTTTCCCTGCGAACTTCGTTGATCCGCATGGATATTGGAAAAACACCTATTTACCCGGCGACTCGAGCGTCCGCACCCTATTGGCGCGAATGGAGAATTTGCGCAAGCATGATCCCGAGTTCCTTGGAAACATTCCTCGCCTGAGCCGGCCAAAGCAACCGTTTGATGCGCCCGAACAATCCGCTCTCATGCTTCATTTAAATGGCTCCCAGAGATGGGTCGACAAACGGACCCGCATGTTGCTCCAGGTAGGCATATCTTCTACAAAAAGTACGACAGGACATCGACCCGCATTACATTTAGGCCTGGTTCTGGATATTCCTGAAACCTATGATGCCGACACGGTGGATACCTTTATGGGGGTGTTGGATGCGTTCAATCAATCCAAGGATATCACCGATCGGTTTACCTTGGTTTTGGCTGGCCGACCTGGAGGCGTCGTACTGCACCCTGAGGAATTCAGGCATGGTGCTTTTACAATCCTGCGTCAACAATTACTCAACCAAAGAGCATGGCCCGATGAACAGGTTTTAACACTCAAAAAGGCCCTCAAATCCGCTGCAAATGAGGTTGTTAAGTCCAGCCGCAAATCGGTCCAGGTGGGCAACCACGCCTTGATACTTATCACGGCCAGGGAACTCCCTGAATTCGATGATCTTGAAAAATGGGTCCACAAAAAGGCGCTAAAAGGATTTCAGCTCAGCGCTTTTGCAGTTGGTCCCAACGTGTCGGAAGACCAAATGAACCAGCTCATTTTGGCTGGCCAGGGCAATAAGCGCTTTTTGAATTCTGCTCAGGAAGCCAAATCAGCAGTGACGTCAGAATTGCTGGCAGCCAGCCGAATCGTCGCCAAAGCAGTCAGGCTGAACATAAAACTGGGGCCCCATACTCAATTAGTCGATATCCTTGGGTCAGAAAAACTAACCAATAAATCCGCACAGCGTGTTCGTGCAGCGGAAAAGAGTATCGATCGTCAACTCAGCAAGCAATTGGGCATTCAATCTGACCGAGGCGACGACGAGGATGGCATTCAAATCGTCATCCCCAATTTCTATGCAAATGATACCCACATCATTCTGCTGGATGTCGTCTGTGCACAACCGGGCATTCAAATGAGTGTGAGTATGAAATACAAAGATCTGGTCTTCCTGCGCAATGGTCGCAGTACGTCGAATCTAGATTGCTCGAATCGGGAAGTACCTCCGACCGCCATGGAATTTCAGGTCTTTAAGAACCGCATCGCCTATGAAGTATCTCAAGGCCTATCAACGATCGCCATGCATTTATCTTATATGTCGCCAGGCATGGAAATCGGATACCTTCAGGCCGATGTTCAGCGGTTAATCCATATATTACGCGGTTATCAAAGGCAACACCCCTTTTTTGCGAATGATCCCGACCTGAAAAAGGATCTTGAACTCCTAATGTACATTTATCGCTTCATCAACAATCCAAATGATTCAACCCGAGAGGACGTCGTACGACTTTCCCAGGAAGTCAAGCTCTCCTCATTTTTGAAAACCCGAACCGTACTTGAATGGGAGTGAACCATGAGACGCTTTTTTCCCCGACACTTTTTTCTATTACTAATATGTTCCCTGGCTCTTCTAAACGCTCAAGATGATGCGGGGAGCGTTAAAATTCCGGTCAATGTCTATGATGACCTTGTTGAGAAGACACGCGAGGTTAAACCCTTGCCAGATCCAGCTCCAGCGCACTTTGCTATAGGGAAATCTCAAGTTCGTACCACCGTCAGGGAACATGGAGACCATGTTTCTGCTCAAGTTGAGGTTGGTGTCACCGTTGACATTCTTGAGAATCGATGGGTTTCTGTCCCCTTATTACTGAATGGCACCGCGGTCCAGGCATTGACGGTGAACGGAAAACCCGCCTCACTGACGAGCGATGAAAATGGCATGGTTTGGAATCACGACAAAAAAGGGTCTTACCAGATGGTCTTAACCTACCATATCGACGGGCGAAAACAGGATGAGGGTGTATCCCTGGCCATCCCGGTTCCTCAGGCAAGCGTATCCACCTTTAGCGCAGATATTCCGGGAAATAACCTGGATGTAGCCATTCTGCCTGCTGCAGGTGTAAAAACAACCCCAATCTCAAGCGGAACGCGCGTGAATGCCACCATTCCCCAGAGCCGCAGCATCCACCTTTCGTGGCGGTATCCCTCAGGCCGAACACATAGCATTAGCCGCGCACATTATGTGGGAAAAGCATTAAAACATGCGGTAGTTTGGAAGGCCGAATTCGATATTGACATGTTCCAGGATAAAACGCTGAACCTTCAACTTCTGCCAAGCTCTATGACACTCAATGATTTAAGGGTCGACAAGAAAAAAACGGTCATTTTCATTGAAAACGGATTCTACACAGCGCGAATTTCGGGCAAAGGAAATCACCAAGCCGTGTTGTCCTTCGAAGTCCCGGTCAAGAGAGATCAAGGTCCACCACAAATGGAAATGCCCATTGCCAAGGTACCCATTTCAAAATTTGAGTTAGAAATCCCGGGCAATAAGACGCTTCAGGTCAACCAGTTCGCCAATGTCGAGATAACACAGAAGAATGGAACCACAACCGCCATTTGGTATGCCAGACTTTGTGACCAAATACGTTGTACCTGGCCCGAAGCGGTTCCGACAGAGGTCGAACAAGAATGGCGTGCTTCCACAAATCTGTACCACATGGTCCAGGCTGAGGAAGGTGTCCTCCACACCCGATCGTTTCTCCTCTACGATGTGACCCGGGGAGCGACCAACAAAGTGGACATCGAAATCCCAGCAGGCATGCAGGTCAACGACATCCAATCCCAACACGCCTACATCACGGAGTGGGTCTCATCAGGCCAGCCCAATCGAATCAGCGTTTTTTTTGATCGACAAATGGAGAAAGACTTCCAGATAGTCATCGACACGGAAAAACACCTCGCTAAGAATCAAAAAACCGATTTGACTCCCCTGAAAGCCACTGCCGTAACCCGTCAGCGAGGCATGATCGCGCTCCTCTCCAACAAAGAATTAACACTGAAACCAGTTGCAGAGAGACAGGTCACCAAAGTCGGCGAAAATCAATTACCGGCGTTTATTCGAAAAGACATCGATATGACCATAGCGCATACCTATAAATACCTTGAGGAAGAAGCTTCCCTGGAAGTTGAACCCGCCAAGCCAGAACGAAAAGAGGCCAAATTTGACGCCATGATCAATACCCTTATTTCATTGGGGGATGTCACATTGAAGGGCTCTTCGAGTATCGAGCTGTCAGTTAAATCGGGCTCCATGATGGATGTCAGCTTGGAACTTCCCGCCGAAGTCAATCTCCTCAACTTAACTGCACCATCTCTTCGAAGTTACCAGACCGTTCAGGAAAATGGGAAGCAGGTCATTACCATCTTTTTCACGCAGGAAATGGATGGGCAATTTCGATTGGAAAGTGTCTATGAACGCATCACCTCCGAGGCGCAAGAGGATGTTCAAGTCCCCACGCCTAAGGT
>Ga0070729_10003639_pt1 | contig 17565 bp, 17 predicted proteins | sample tdDd472_FD_66725 | JGI IMG/M metagenome (GOLD analysis project Ga0070729, IMG submission 66725) | Marine sediment microbial communities from the Atlantic coast under amendment with organic carbon and nitrate - tdDd47.2 | ecosystem: Environmental > Aquatic > Marine > Coastal > Sediment | place... | reverse complement strand
GGGAATGACATTTATCTTTCACCATTATTATTTATCTTTACCCTTTAATGTTTTAACTTGAATATCATGGAAATAAATATACTTCAATGGATTGGATATTTTGCTTCTGTAATTATTGCATTATCCATGACCATGAATTCAATCGTAAAATTTCGATGGATTAACTTAATGGGTGCTATTACCTTTTCGACGTATGGTTTTTTAATTGGTGCTCTTCCTGTTGGTTTTTTAAATGGTTTTATTGTTTCTGTTGATATATACTACCTTCTCAAAATCTACTCCAAGAAAGAAACGTTTGAAACACTTGAAGTTAGAGCTGATAATAAATACTTACTACGATTCCTTGAATTTCATAATAAGGAGATTCAAAAATTCTTTCCTGGATTCAAATACAAACCAGAAATGAATACAATCAGTTTTTTCATTCTTAGAAATGCTGCTATTGCAGGATTATTTTTAGCACACAGAAAAGACGGAAATGTTTTGAAGGTAGGCTTAGATTATGTTGTTCCTGAATACCGTGATTTTAAGAATGGAAGGTTTATTTATCTTCGATTAAGAAGAAGATTTATAGATGATGGTTTTGATGTTATTAAAACTTCAGGGAACAGTGAAAAATATTGTAAATACTTAAAGAAACTTGGATTTTCAAAAGACAAAGAAGGAATGTTTGTTAAGGTTTTAGATAAATCTAATTAAAAACTTGTCATTCCGGACGCAGTGAAACGTAGATCCGGAATCTTTTTTTTTGATTACTGCGTTACTCTCTTTGCTCATGAGAGTAGTTCGCTGGAATGAAATTTGTGTCTAATTTTTACTACATTTACATATGAACATTATAATTAAATAGACATTCTACAACTATATGAAACATCTCATTTATATTTTAATAATTGTATTATTCACTGTTTCGTGTAAAAAAGATGATTCTGAGCCAGAATTAAATTATACCGGTAACTGCTCAGTACTTACTTCAACCAGTGATGGAGGAATTCTTACAAAAGTAAGTACCGAACAGGTTGGAATTGCCATTACTAAATTTGACGAAGCTTGCACCAAAGAATGGGAAAATGGTTATTCGTGGGGAAAAATTCCTATGTGTGATCATGATTGCGGTGAAGTATCTGTAGAAAAAGCATTTGAAGCTGAAGATAATAATTATTTTCTACTTTATAGTTTCTCATATTATAGCAGCCCTTATAGTCGTTATTTTCTTGTAAAACTTGATCATTTAGGAAACGAGCTATGGAATAAAGATATTTATTTTGAAGAGAGCTTGTTTTATTTTAATAAAACAGATGATGGATTTATAGGTTTTGATACTTATAATGAATTAATCCACTTTGATGAGTATGGAAGCTTAATTAGCAATTCAACTTTAACAGAATTAGAGGACCTTAATATAGTATACCGTACGCTCAGTACTGAATCAAATAAGGTAATTATTATAACGAAAAATGATACGATCTCTGGCTTTGAAAAGTATGAATATTCTCTTACCGGAAACCTGATAAACACAAAAGAATATACACTTGATCTTGAATCATTAAATTTGAAATATAATCCTGGAATAGTTATGTTATTGGCAAATGAAGATCTGATCTTATACAGTTTGACATATGATGATAAAAGCATTTTGCTGAGAATTAATAAATCCAGCGATCTTATATGGACTAAAGAGATAGATGAACAATATTATAACTATATACAGTACCAATCAGATAATGAGTTATTATTGCGCAGTTCGAGCAATATTCTTTATATGAATTTTGAAGGAGAATTGTTGGGATCAAAAGAAATAGTTCGAACAGATAATTATTTCTTTCAAAACAATGATTTTGTTTTTCAGCTATTCTTAAAAAATGGAAATGAATATTATGCAACAAAGACACCGTTTAAAGAATTTTTCTCAAAATAAATTTACGTATGAATATTCTAATAAAAAATGGAACGGTAGTAACATCCACTCAAGCTTTTAATTCTGATATTTATATTTCTGAAGGTAAAATAGTTCAATTAGGAGAATCATTAAATATTCTGGAACCTATAGATATAACCATTGATGCATCAGGTAGGCTTATTTTCCCTGGCGGAATTGATCCACATGTGCATATGCATTTGCCAACACCAACAGGATATTCTGCTGATGATTTTGAAACAGGAAGCAAAGCAGCTCTTTTAGGAGGTACAACTACCCTACTCGATTTTGTAACTCCACAAAAAGGTCAATCCTTAATAGATGCTTTCATTGACAGAAAAGCAGAAGCAGATAATTCTCTGTGCGACTATTCATTTCATGTTAGTCCTATTGAATGGACAAAAAATACAGAGCAGGAAATTAAAGATTGTATTGAATCTGGGATTACATCATTTAAAGCTTATATGGCTTATAAAGAGAGTATTGGATTAAATGATGATGCTATTTTAAAAGTTATGCAAATTGTCGGCAAAGCTGGCGGAATTGTTACACTACATTGCGAGTTAGGTGACGATATTGATACTTTCAGAGAAGAATTAGGCCGAATTGGTAATTTAAGCCCTGAATTTCATCCTGTTTCGCGACCTGACTATACAGAAGCAGATGCTGTGAAAAATGCAATAGATATGGCTAAAAATGCTAATTGTCCTGTTTATATTGTTCATACATCAGCTGCAGAATCCATTAAATATATTGAAGAAGCACAAAAATCAGGACAACTGGTTTATTCCGAAACTTGCCCACAATATTTATTACTAAATGATTCAAAATATATAGGTGACTTTAAAGACACTTCCAAGTTTGTTATGAGTCCACCTTTACGTAAAAAGGAAGACCAAAATTCATTATGGAGTGCTATAAATAAAGGTGTTGTAAAAACTGTAGGAACCGACCACTGCCCTTTTTCATTAGGTCAAAAAGAACAAGGAATTAATGATTTTAGAATGATTCCAAATGGAGCTGGAGGTGTTGAACATAGAATGACATTACTATTTTCATACGGTGTTTTGCAAAACCGCATTAATTACAACCAGTTTGTTGATATTACATCAACACAAGCGGCTAAAATATTTGGTTTATATCCACAAAAAGGAGAAATAGATACTGGTTCTGATGCTGATATCGTTATTTGGAATCCAAAAATAGAAAATACAATTTCTGTTGAAAATCATCATCAGAATTGTGATTTAGAAATATATGAAGGTGCAAAAACGGTTGGTGCTCCTGAAATAGTTATTCTAAACGGAGATGTTATTGTTGAAAAAGGAAAATTGGTTTCAGAAAAGAAAGGCAAATTCTTGAAAAGGAGTATTTGATTTATACTTGAAAAGACTGTATGTAATTTAAATAGTTAATATCCCTAAATTAAGATTTACATTAAAAAAGTTAATTTATATAAAATTATCTTCTTATTTTTTTCATTTTATTAGACTAAGATTTTCTTTTATCTCTTAAACAATTTTCATTCACATAAAGCTCTTTAAACTATAGAATTATATAAATATAATTAGTCAATTCTTATTCTCACTATGCCTAGTGAATACGGTATAAGATATCTTCATATCTTATTTGTTTAATTAAAAAAAAACAAGATTAAACCGAAAAAATAAAAACGTGATGCGGATTTCGATATGCAAATGCCAACATATTGTTTATTAACTATTTGTTCCATAATTTACAAAAAATCAACAACTAAAAACTATATATTATGTCGTACCATGGTAAAATTCTAAGAATAAATCTTTCTACAAAAGAAATTAAGACGGAAGAATTATCAAAAGATCTTGCAAAAATGTATATTGGTGGACGAGGTCTTGGAACGAAAATTTTTTCGGACGAAGTGGATCCTAAAGTTGATGCACTCTCAGCAGACAACAAGCTGATATTTGCTACCGGGGCATTAACCTCCACTATAGCTCCTACCGGTGGCAGGTATATGGTTATAACCAAATCGCCACTTAGCGGTACAATAGCATCAAGTAATTCGGGTGGATTTTTTGGACATAAACTAAAAAATACCGGTTACGATGTGTTAATTTTTGAAAACAAAGCCGAAAAAGCCTGTTACCTGTATATTGATGATGAAAAAGCTGAATTAAGAGATGCAAGTCATCTTTGGGGCAAAGACTCCCACGAAACTACAGATATTCTAATGGAAGAAATCGGGGAAAAAACAGCAAAAATTGCCTGCATTGGACCTTCTGGCGAAAAACTTTCGCTTATATCAGGTATAATGAATGATAAAAACCGTGCTGCTGGAAGATCGGGAGTTGGTGCGGTAATGGGAAGTAAAATGCTAAAGGCCATTATTGTTTCAGGAAAACACAAAACACTTATTGATGATAAAGAAGCTTTTAACGCAGCTGTTAAGCAAAAGGTTAAGATGTTAAAAGAAAATGGGATAACAGGTCAGGGATTACCAGCTTTGGGAACAAAAGTTCTCGACAATATTATTAATTCTATTGGGGCTTATCCTACCCGTAACTTCCAGAAAGCACAATACCAATTTGTCGATGAAGTATCAGGTGAAGCTCTGGTTGAAAAAGGATATCTGGTAAAAAATGTAGCTTGTTATGCATGTCCGATTGCGTGCGGCAGATTAGTGGAGTTGCCTCAGGGAAAAACAGGTGAAGGACCTGAATATGAACCAGGATGGGCATTTGGTGCTCTATGTGAAGTAAACGATTTAAATACCATTTCTCAAGCAAATTTCATGTGTAACGAATTAGGTTTAGATTCTATTTCGGCAGGTGTAACTATTGCAACAGCAATGGAACTATACGATAGAGGATATATTAAAAAAGAGGAACTAGAAAAAGGTCCAGAATTAAAATTTGGAAACGCAGAAGCGATTCTCTACTACATAAAAAAAATGGGACACAAAGAAGGTATTGGAGAAAAATTAGCACTTGGCTCATATCGCTTGGCTGAAAGTTATGGACATCCCGAAGTATCGATGACGGTTAAAAAAATGGAGATCCCAGCATACGATCCAAGAGGTATTCAAGGACATGGACTTGGATATGCCACAAACAACCGTGGAGGATGCCATGTGAGATGTTATATGATCTCACCTGAAGTTCTGGGCACACCGGAAAAACTAGATCCTCAGGAAATCAAAGGAAAGCCGGAATGGGTGAAAATATTTCAGGATTTAACTGCCGTAATTGACTCAAGCGGATTGTGTTTATTCACTTCATTTGCTATGGGTGCACCTGATTATGCTGAATTACTAAACAAAGCCACAGGTTTTAATTACTCTGTTGACGAACTAATGCAGACAGGCGAGCGAATTTGGAATTTAGAACGACAGTTTAACCTAAATGCAGGACTAACGGCAGCAGACGATACCTTACCTAAACGCTTGCTGGAAGATCCTATTCCTGATGGCCCAAGTAAAGGTCATGTACATCGTTTAGGCGAATTACTACCTCACTATTATGAAATTAGAGGATGGACAAAAGACGGTATCCCTACAGATGAAAAATTAAGTGAACTGGGACTTTAAGAATGACTAAGCGTGTGATGTTTTGATTTTCACTAAATACAATACCAGTTGTTTCAGAATATCGAAATGACTGGTATTATAATCTTTATAGCCATCATTGTTTTTAAATTTAGTTCACATCATCTAAAACTTTGTATTGTGTTAGCTGTTTATTAATGATGAGTGCAACGTACAAATACTAATAAAAAGCAAGCTTATATACAATCAGGAAATTTATGCCAATGAAAATACAAGTCAAACTATATGCAACTTTGCGCTTAAACCTGGGTGTAGCAGGGCTGGAAATTGAAATAGACAAACCTGTTACCATACTAAAACTTCTAGAGTTAGCTTCGCAACAACTAAATTCCGATATTATTCCTGAATTAATTGAAGATGGAGAAATTATGGTAGGAACCATCCTTTTAATAAATGGGAAAAATATTTTCCATGCCGAAAAACTGGAAACCATGATAAATGAGGAGTGTGAAGTGTCTGTTTTCCCTCCCGCTGGAGGAGGTTGATAATGGAAATTTACGCACGACATATAAATCTATTAGGCAAAGAAAAATTCGCTAAAATTCATGAAGCATCTGTTATGGTTGCGGGTGCTGGAGGATTAGGTAGCACTGTTCTTAACCTACTTGCTCGTTTAGGCGTGGGCACCATTCATTTTTACGAATTTGCCGAAATAGATCCTCCCGACCTTAACCGTCAGATATTATATAATTCAGAAGATGTTGGCGATACGAAATGTAATATTGCTCTGGCGAGATTAAAAAAGATAAACCCGGGCATTAACATTATTGCGCATTGCGAAAAAATCACTGCTAAAACAGAAATACCGAAGGTCGATTTGGTTTTTGACTGTCTTGATAACTTTACTTCACGATACATTCTTGATGATCTGATATTCCCAAAAGGAATTCCAATGATTCATGCTGGAGTTTGTTCGTATTTTGGACAAGTCACAGTAATAATTCCTGGTAAAACAAAAAGTTTAAGAAAAACAATCCCCTTAGATGCAAGAAAATTTGATAAGAAGATAGACAAAAACATATTTCCTCCTATAGTAACAACCATAGCCTCAATACAAGTTTCTGAAGGTGTAAAATATCTAAGTAATGATTTTAACAATCTACTGTTCGGGAAAATACTCATAGTAGATTTGATGTCTAACTCTTTTGATATAATTCAATTAAACTAGTTTAATACTATCTTATAAAAAACAAATTTTAATTAAATAGATTCTTCGCATTGCTAAGAACTTTCTCATTACCAAAAGGAATAATGACATTTAGTTACAGTTTGTTCCTCATTTATTCTTTCCCTAATTTCACAATATCTTTTACTTCCAATACTTTTATATCATAACCATTTAATACAACATTGATCATAGCTAAGCCTAATTCTTGTAATGAGCAAACATATTTTGGAAAAAGTTTTCTAAATATTGGAAGTAATGGCTTTAAGACTTTATATGAAGTATAAGTTCTTTTTAATCCTTTTGTTGGTGTAATTACTCCAGGGCGAAAAGCAAAACCAGCTTTTACAGGAAGCTTAATTATATCGTTCTCAGTCTTACCTTTTACTCTTGCCCACATAACTCTTCCTTTTTCTGTTGAATCAGTTCCCACTCCAGAAATATAGGTAAAAGTTAAATCAGGATTTAGCTTAGCTAATGGTTTTGCCAAAGCCATTGTTAAATCGTAAGTTAAATAATTGAACTTTTCTTCTTTCATTCCTACCGATGAAACTCCCATGCAAAGAAAAGCTGCATTATATCCTGATAATTCATTTTCAATTGAACTAAAATCTGAGAAATCTTTATGTATTATTTCCTTTAATTTAGGATGTTGAACATTGCATGTTCGCCTGTTTATTACTAAAACAGACTCAACTTCAGAATGATTAAGACATTCGTGCAGAACTCCTTCGCCAACCATACCTGTTGAACCAGTTATTATTGCTTTTATTTTCATTTTTCTTTTTTATACAAGTTACAATAATTCTTGTTTACTTAAATTTTTGCATATTTCTCACTTGTTTTAAAACCATTTTTCGAGGACTAAATGGAATAAAGGCCATCATTAATCTTTGAGAAAACCTAACTCCAGCAATTTTGTTCAATTTACCTTTCATCATACTTTTGTAACCATCTTCTGCCACCATCTTTGCACTATAAGTATTATCAAAAAGACTAGTTTTATCCATACCTGAAACCTTTCCAAACTCAGTTTCGGTTGCTCCTGGTAATAATGCCGTCACTGTTACTTTAGTATCGTGTAATTCTTCTGCAATAGCATTGCTAAAAGATGTAACATATGCTTTTGTTGCAAAGTATACTGCTTGTAAAGGACCAGGCATTAAACTTGCGGTTGATGATATATTTAGTATTCTTCCGCTATTTCTTTGAACAAAATCAGGCAAAAATATTCTGGTTAAAGATGTTAATGCCATTATATTTAAGTTAATCATAGCTTCATCCTGAATCCAGCTACGTTCATGAAATTTTCCTACGCCACCAAATCCAGCATTATTAATCAAATATTCAACTTTGATTCCAGATTTCTTTATTTCATCGTATATTTCCTGTGGTGCTTCTGGTTTAGTTAAATCCTTAACAATTATCTTAACTTGAATTCCATATTTATTTTCGAGTTCAGTTTTTAGAGATTCAAGTTCAACCTTGCGGCGAGCCACAATTACTAAATCTCCTTTTTGTTCAGCGTGTATTACAGCTAATTCTTTCCCGATTCCACTGGATGCTCCTGTTATTAATGCTACGTTTTTCATCTTATTATATTTATTTATTATTATATACTGATTGACTAATCACTCTATAATATATATAAAAAAATTTATTTCTTTTTTAATATATCATAAAACAAATTAAAAGCTGTATTCATGAAGTTTGAATCGTGATACTTTTCAGGGTTTGCGACCAAATATTGTATCATTCCAAATAATTGTTGAGTTGCAATATTATAAATTAAATCCAAAGGAATTTCTTTAATCTCACCACTATCAATACCAGCTTGAATTAGATTTATGTATGCTTCTTTTATCTTATCAACCTCTTCCTGTGTATTACTTGTAATGTATGGCGAGTACATGTATTGCTGAATAAAAAAGATCTTTTGGGGATTTGTCATAGCCCAATGTATGGTTTTAGACCATAAATATTCTAACTTCAATTTTAATGATTCTATTTTTTCAACTCCAATAGTTGATTCTTCAACCATTTCATTCTTTACTTTTAAGTAAAGACTATTAACTAAAACTTCTTTAGTTTTAAAGTAATGAAATAAAGTTCCATTTGCTACTCCAGCAGTTTTTGCAATTTCACTCGTTGGAGTACCATGAAAACCTTTAGTTGTAAATAAACTTAAGGCTGCTTCAAATATTTTATCTTCTTTTGTCATTTTAGATTGACTAATCACTCCACAAATGTAAATCAAAATATCAAAACAGCAAAAAATAATTATCATTATTATATCAATTAACTTATTAGTTCTAAATAAAAGAATACTAACATATACTGATAATAAGGATTTCAAAAAAATTATAAAAATCACATAAAACTTTATCCAATTTTCGTAATTTGCATAAAAACTGAACTATATGAACTCCATAAAAAACAAAAAAGCAAAATTAAAAGCTAAACGCATATTTTTAACAAAAGGATCTTGTTCCAATACAATCTTTTATATTCTTAATAGAGAATTTGGACATCCAAAACCTGATGAAGAAAGAGCAGTTGATCCGATGGCAGGCGGAATACTTCAGGCAGGTTATCAATGTGGTATGTTATGGGGTGCTTCATTAGCAATAGGTGCAGAAGCATACCGTCGTAACAATCATGATATAGACAAAGCTATTGCAGTAACTATTAGAGCAACTCAGCATATAATGGAGTCTTTTAGAAAACAAACAAATTGTATTGATTGCGAAGATTTTACAAAAACTGACTTTAAAAATAAATGGAGCTTTGCAAAATATATGCTCTCCGGTAAATTTTATTCATGTCTAAAATTAGCAGAAAATTGGGCACCTGAAGCGATACAGGCCGCACACGAAGGATTATCCTTATCAGATTACGAAATATCAGAACCTACAATTAGCTGTGCATCTGAAACATTAAGAAAAATGGGTGCAAGTGATGAAGAAATGGTTATGGTTGCAGGATTAGCTGGTGGTATGGGATTAAGTGGTGATGCTTGTGGTGCATTAGCTGCTGCAATTTGGAAAACAATACTTGAGCTTGTAAAAAAAGGAGAATGGAAATCTACTCTACAGGATCCAGATTCAAATAAAGTTCTTAATCGATTCTTTGAAGCAAGTGATTATAAAATGGAATGTAATGAGATATGTGGAATGCACTTTAATTCAATGCAAGAACACACCGAGTTTATAAAAAATGGTAGTTGCCAGAAGTTAATTGAAGTTCTGGCACAAACATAAAAAAAAAGAGTAGGTTAAAAACCTACTCTCTTTCTATCCCTTTTAAGGATATTATCTAACACTTCGTTTGGCTTTTCAAATTTATTGGTAAACATCATTGCAGCAATAATATAAGGTTTAAAGCCTGCTTCCAGATAAGTTTTAATTCTATATTTTTCAAATACTTCACCTTCAACTTCACCTTCTTTGCAAGAAACTCCACTAATATCGGCAGGTAAACAGTGCATATACAATGCATCCTGATTCTTAGTTAGTTTCATTTTTGCCTCATTATATTCCCAATCCTTATGCTTGGCATTATTTGCTAAACAAGTTTGCTCAAGTGCTTTTAAACCTTCTACATCTTTATTCTTCAATAATTCTGTTCTTTGTTGCATGATATGAAACGGAGCCCAACTTTTAGGATAAACTATATCTGCGTCTTTCATTGCTTCTTCCATATTGTGGCTAATATTGAATGAACCACCACTCTCTTGTGAATTTTTCTTAGCAATATCAACTATTTCTGGAATTAACTCATATCCTTCAGGATAAGCCAACTCTATATCCATTCCGTAACGAGACATTAAACCAATAATTCCCTGAGGAACTGATAATGGTTTACCATAACTCGGAGAATATGCCCAGCTCATTACAATCTTTTTACCTTTTAAGTTCTCTAAAGAACCAAATTCTTTTTGCAAGTGCATTAAATCAGCCATCGATTGTGTTGGATGGTCCTGATCGCATTGTAAGTTTACTATTCCAGGACGAGATGGCAAAACACCTTCTGCAAATCCTTCATCTAATGCTTCTCCAACCTCGCGCATGTATTTATTTCCTTCACCCAAATACATATCATCACGGATTCCAATAAAATCTGATAGGAAAGAAATCATATTTGCAGTTTCACGAACTGTTTCACCATGTGCAATTTGTGATTTCTGCTCATCTAAATCCTGAACAGCGCAACCTAACATATTACTTGCTGATGCAAATGAAAATCTTGTTCGCGTTGAGTTATCTCGGAAATTTGAAATTGCTAAACCAGAGTCAAAAACAGATGGAGATATATTATTATCTCTCATTTCTTTTAAAATCTCAGCCACTTCAAGAATCGCTTTTAAATCATCCTTGCTTTTTTCCCATGTCAGTAAAAAGTCTTTTTTGTAAAGATCAATTTTTAACTGCCCCAGCTTGTTTATCTTGTCTTGTAAACTCATATATATCTTTTTAATATTTTCTAAATATCATAAGCAAATGCCGCATAAAATGCTGCAGATACTACTAAATCATCAATAGATACTTTCTCGTTTGGAGCATGCGCTAATATCTCATTTCCAGGGCCAAATCCAATTGTTGGAATTCCATAAACACCATTGGTCATTATTCCATTAGTAGAGAATGTCCATTTATCAATTTTAACATCCTTATTAAATAAGGATTTAAAAGAATTAACACCAGTTTGAACTATTTTATCTTCTACAGGAATTTTCCAGGTTGGATAATATTTCTCCATACCGTATTCTAACCCAGTATAAGCTGTTTCAAGATATTCTAATACTTCAACCTTAGCATTCATACCTTTTATAAGCTCTTCAATCTCAGCAACTGCTGATTCCTTAGTTTCGCCCCAAGTTAAACGGCGATCTAAGTGAATACGTGCATAATCAGATACTGCACAAAGTGAAGGACTTCCAGTTACCATTTCAGAAATTGTTACTGTTCCTTTTCCTAAAAACTCATCAAATTTTAATCGTTCATTTAATTTTTCAATTTCTAAAGCTGTTTTGGATGCCATATAAATAGCATTCTTTCCACGTTCTGGTGCAGAACCATGGGATGATACACCGTGAAAATGAACATGCATTTCCATACGTCCACGATGTCCGCGATAAATATTTAAATTAGTTGGCTCTGTACTTATTACAAAGTCAGGTTTAATTTTATCTACTTCTACTATATATTTCCAGCATAAACCGTCGCAATCTTCTTCCATTACACTTCCTACAAAATATATGGTGAGATCTTTATCAAAACCTAGCTCTTTTAATATTCTTCCTGTAGTAACAAATGCTGCGGGTCCGCCTTCTTGATCAACAGTTCCTCGTCCATGAACAAATCCATCTTTAATTTCTCCTCCAAGCGGATCAAAATCCCAGTTATCCATATTCCCCATATCAACAGTATCCATGTGTCCATCAATAGCAAGAACCTTTTTACCATTTCCTATTCTTCCAATCACATTTCCTAAACCATCGATTTTAACTTCGTCAAATCCAGCTTCTTCCATTTGTCTTTTCAGTTCTAACTGAACTTCTTTTTCACCTAGGCTTAATGATTTAATTTGTACTAACTTTGATAAGTTTTCTGCAGTATAATCACGATACTTCTCTGATAATTCGTTTATTTTCTGATAAACATTTTCCATCTTTTTATAATTCTTAATTAATCAAGTGCTAAAGTTACATTTTTTATCTTATCCAATGAATTATCAGGATAGTTTTATAGATAGTAGTTTTTAATATAGAATTTTAATACACACATTCATCTTTTATGAGAATTTTATTCTATCAATAATAAATAAAGTCAAAAAAGAGTCTTCAATTTAAAGATAAATCATAAAAACTGTATTTTAACAAGCTAATTGTACCTAATTCATTGTATTTTTGATATGCAAAATTAAAAGTGATTAATTATGGACGTTTGGAGTTTTATAAAAAAGGAAATAACTGAGAATAATAATGTAATGCTAATAACTGTAGTTGAACGAAACGGTAGTAGCCCAGGTATTGTTGGTTTTAAGATGGCAATATCAGAAGCTGGAGCTATGACTGGTTCAATTGGTGGAGGTGTAATGGAGTATAACATGGTAGAATTGGCTAAAAAGGAAGCAAGGAAGGGAACCCAAAAAGCGTTTATAAAAAAACAAATACATAAAGCCGATGCAGGTAAAGATAAATCAGGATTAATGTGCTCCGGAGAGCAAACTCATGCTTTTACCTTGTTTGATAATTCAAATAAAGAAATCATCAACCGAATAGTAAATTATTTAAATAAAGGTGAGAATGGTGCACTTTCAATTCATCAAAATGGGTTTAAATTTGATGAAAACAAAAAAAATGAAAATCAAATAAATTACTCTTTTGAAAATGACTCTTGTTGGGAATATACTGAGCAAATTGGTATTAAACCAATAATCTATATTTTTGGTGCAGGTCATGTAAGTCTTCCCCTAAGTGAAATATTTAGAGTTCTTGATTTTAAAGTTGTTGTATTTGATAACAGAAAAGATCTTTCGACTTTTGAAAACAATATACATGCACATCAAAAGAAAATAATCGATTATAAATATATCAGTGATTTAGTTGAAGAAGGTAAAAATAGCTATGCAGTAATTATGACTTTAGGACATAAAAGTGATGAGCAGGTTCTTAAGCAACTCGTTAATAAAAACCTGAAGTATGTGGGAATGATTGGAAGTAAAAATAAAGTTAAAACCATTTATGATTCATTAATAAGCAAAGGAATTTCAAAATCAGAGTTAGCAAAAGTAGATTCGCCAATCGGTTTATCTATAAACAGCAAATCAACAGCTGAAATAGCTATTAGTATTGCTGCGAGAATTATTCAGGTAAAGAATAGTTTTAATTATTAATATAACTAAAACTATTCTTAACTATTGGCTTTATATTATACGCCTAAATATTAATTTGACCTATTAAAATTCTTTCAAGATATTCCGTCAAACTCATTTTTTCTTTTCCATAATCACAGTTTATCTGCAATGCAATTGCAATTTCCAATTGAGGATGATACGCAAAAATTGCAACATAACCAGGAAATGTACCAGTATGCCCATACAAATACCCAAGTTTTGTATTGAACATAAAACTGCCCATACCGCAAGATATATTTTCTGTTAGTTTTCCGTTCGCATTTGGTGTTACCATTTTTTTCAATAACTCTTCTGAAAACAACTCACTTTCGTAATATATTTTTGCCCATTTTGCTAAATCTGAAGTTGTACTGGCTATGCCTCCGCCGGTCCATTCAAATTGTGGATTAAAAATACATTCTCCATTAACTATAATTTCTTCTGGCATAGTGAATAATTCATGCGGTTTTGAATAACCATTCGATAAATTATTAATTCTTCTTTCAGTAGCAGGATAAGTAGTAGAAAGATTATAAGGAATTAAAATTCGCTCTTTTACTTCATCGTAGTAATATGAATCGGTAATTTTCTCAATAAGCATTCCCAATAAAAGATAATTAGTATCAGAATAGCCCCATCCCTTTCCTGCTTCATGAATAGGTTCAATATCGAATATAAATTTTAAGCGATCTTCGTAGCTCCATACTTTATCAGGATAATTAATTACTATGTCCCAAACTCCATCCTGAAGAACATATCGTGGCAATCCACTTGTATGTCCTAGTAACATTTCGATTGTAATATCCTGTATATTAGGCAATTTATTTAACCAGGCTATTTCAGGAAAATAATCAATTAGTTTTTTTGTTAAATCAATTTTTCCCTCATCGACTAACTGCATTAGAATTGCTACAGCGTAAGTTTTACCAATACTTCCAGAGAACATAACGTGTTCTGATGTTAATTCCTCTTTCGTACTTTTATTAGAATACCCAGATGAATAATTCTCTTGTATTCCATCTTTATAAATTATAGAAAAGTTTATTCCTGGAACTTCATTCTCAACTACTAGTTGATCTATTCTCAATTGAATATCATTTCTTTTAACTTCCTTTTTTGAGTTGTTGCAACTTAGAATCAATAATGGAAGAATAAGGATTAAGCTAATTTTTTTCATTTTTATTTAGTTAGTGAGTAAATCATTTCATGCTGTGTTGTATAAATATTAAAACCATGTTTTTCAAGTAAACTGCACATGCCATGCTTTGGCAATATATTATTAAACTTAATTTCTGTAGTCTTTGATTTTACTTTATTAATAAGCTGAGTAAGTAATAAACTATCTATTTTTCCTTGTCTGAATTCCTTTTTTACGGCAAGAATAAATATCCATTCTAAAGTTGGATAATAAACAATAAATCCAACACATTCTCCATGAATAAAGGCTCCATCAATTACAATTTCTTCTTGGATATTTTTAATAGCATCAATATTATACTCCCAGGAAATTTCCCATTCTAAAAAATCTACATGTTTTTCTATTTCTTCTTTTTCTATAGGTTTTATTATAACATTTGGTAGTTTCTTGGTTTCCGATTTAAAACCAGTAGTATTAATTTTATAACAATTAAAGTCTCTACTAATATCAAATCCAGCCTTTTTATAAGCATTTATTGCAGATTTATTTTCTTGAATTACTTCAAGGATAAAATTTTGTACTCCTGCTTCTTTTAACTTTGAAACTGCAAGATCAAACATTGCACCTGCAATTCCTTTTCCTCTATATTCATGTATTACACCTGTTCCTGCATCAAAAGCACTTAAAACATTGCGAATTTTATCAATACCTAAAATTAAAAAACCACACATTGTATTATCATCAAATGCTCCAACAGATAAATTATAATCAACTCTATCCATTCTTGCTCTGCTAATCATTCTTTCATGTGTTAAGTAGCTCATATCTACATGATAATTAGCAAATGCTTTTATCCATGTATTCCTAATTTCAGGGATATATTCTTCACTTAAGAACTTATATTGAATTGACATACTATTTTATTGAATTATAATTGTTTGATCATTTCAAATTGGCTACCATTCCTCTGAATTCCAAAACTCTTTAAAAATCCCAAAATTGAAATATGCTCTTTTTCAGTATTTATAATTTTAATTGATTCTCCAGGAATTAGATCAATTAAATTTTGAAGTAAAACTGACCCAATACCGTTTTTTCTGAAGTTTTTATTAACAGCAAGTTGTGTAATATCGCCAGAATTAAGTTCAGTAATTCCATATCCAACTAACTTGCTACTAGTGAAAATACCAATAGCTTTAAAATTTTGAGCTGTGCGATTAATTGAGTCAAATGTATTTTGCCATGATGGTTTAAAATCCCAAAATGAACTTACTATATTATAATCAGGAAAATCTATTTCCCTTATCTGAAATTCAGTAAACAGATTTTTAGGTGTGAATTTTAATTCGCTTTTATTAGCTGTGAAATAATCGAATTCACGGCTTACCTCAAATCCCTGATTTCTATATAAATTAACTGCTTTGTCGTTATGTTGTAATACTTCAAGTAAATATTGTTTTATCCCATTTTCTTTTAAAACTAGAACTGACTCCTGAAAAATCCTTTTTGCTAGTCCCATTCCACGATATTCTTTTATAGTGCCTGTTCCAGTATCATATGCAGTGTTCTTTCCGTTCCAAATTCCAATTCCGTTTAAGGTAAAACTTACTAATTCTTCATTCTCAAATGCACCAAATGATAATTCAGGCTTAAAACCTCTTCTTATTACCATTTGTAAAATTTGATCCTTTGGTAAAGGTTTTACATCATAATCAGCAAATGCTTTTGCAAAAGCATCATAAATAATACTAAATTCAATTCCTTGTAAGGTTTTTATTGATATCATTTTTGGGGTTTATTTTAGTGAATTTATGCACATTCCAATAAGTCGGCCCATTTCCTCCTTTTCAGAAATTTTACTTTCATAATATTTTTTATCGCTATACTCAATAAACTTAACAGGTATTGTTAAGATAGTAAGTTGAATATCTATTTCGCGAGCATTTAAAGATATCTCTCCTGTTTTTTTTCCAAGATTTAAAATATCTTTTGTGAGTTTTTTAATTGCATCATGTCTTGATTTTGGATATTCAAATTCATGATCGTAAACCAGCATGTGCGCAAATTTTATAGCATAAGGTTCTTTTTTAACAAGACTAAAATTAAATTTTATTATCCCTTCCAATACCGCTTTAACAGACTTTTCCCTTTGAAGTAACTCAAAAATATAATCATGTAATTGTGCTAATTGTTTTTCGAATATATCACTAACCAAGGCCGATTTGTTTTTATAATGTCTATATAAATAACCATCAGAAACACTTGCCCGTTTTGCAATTTCAGTAATTGAAGCACCATGATACCCTCTTTCTACAATAAGTATCTTAGTTTCTTTTTTTACTCTTTCTATTTTTTCTGTATCAATAACTCGCATAATAATATTTATTAATAAATGAATGTTCATTCATTATACAAATGAAAACATTTTTTTCGTAATAAGCAAAAAATCTTTAAATAGTTAGTGGGATTAATACAAGAAAGCAGTGCTTATATTGCTGTAATCAGCGCTTATTTATTTTAATGAGAATATGCTTTTTTGGATTTGATAATCATAGATTAACTGAATTTATAGAAATTATTTTAAATGCGATATAAATTATACTAATCGTAGTTACAACAGATCGTGGGGCACTCAGCGAAGCTAAACTACGATTAGCTGGCGTTGTTTAGCATTACAAATCCTGTTTTTATATTAAATCGTAGTTGCAATCTACCATTAGTTGGGGATATAGTATATATGCAAATTTCTAAGATTTAGTATCCTAATATGGTGAATTAATGGCGTTTAGTGCAACACCAACTTTTCTTCTAAAATCAGCTAAGTCAGCTCTTTTATTCGCCAATCGGGTTTTGCTTTTTTT
>Ga0070729_10003634_pt1 | contig 17574 bp, 17 predicted proteins | sample tdDd472_FD_66725 | JGI IMG/M metagenome (GOLD analysis project Ga0070729, IMG submission 66725) | Marine sediment microbial communities from the Atlantic coast under amendment with organic carbon and nitrate - tdDd47.2 | ecosystem: Environmental > Aquatic > Marine > Coastal > Sediment | place... | reverse complement strand
ATGAAATTGAAACACTTGAGGATAGGATTACAAATCTTCATAATGTAGAAGACTTAAATCCACGTCATGCATTTCAAAATGCTATAACAATAGGAATTATCATTGTTCTTCTGGTTTCTATGCTTGGTGGATTCGCGGGATACTCAAATTCTATGGGCAATTCCAATGGTGATATAAGTCGTTTGGTATCAGGTGTTATAATGAGCGGACTTAAATGGGGTGTTATAGCCGGAGTTCTGGTGGTAATTTATTCCGTACTCGCCGCGGGTTCTGTAGTTTTGGAAAAATCGAATCAGAGAATGAAGCTTATAAAAAAGATAAGTGATTTAAAGCGAATGAAGGATTCATCAATTGATAAAATAAAACAAAAATATAACACAAAAGAGGAAGAACTACTTTCTGAATATCAGGCAAAAATTGAGGAAAAAGAAAAAACACTAAATAATTATATTCAGGAAAAGCAGCAGAAAGAAAACGATTATTACAAAGAAGTTGAAGATACGATCAATTATGAAGTTGATAAATTTGTCAATTTTATAAGTACAGAAAAACAAATATAATGGCTAATATTGCACAGTGTATTAATTTTATACAATAAACAAGTAACTATTACCATTAAATACTCTTAAATATTTTTGGCACAGTTACTGTTGTTTATTAACATTCTGTAATAATTACATCTGATGCAAATTGAAAAAAGACATTTTAGTTTCCGCGATAGTTTCAGTATATAATTCTGAAATATTCATCAAAGGCTTATTTGAAGACCTGATAAATCAAACTCTTTTTGAAAAGGGGATGATGGAAATTGTAGTTGTGAATTCGGGATCGACTGAGAACGAAGAGCCTATTATTCAAGAGTACATTTCAAAGCACGAGAATATAACTTACCTCAAAACAGAAAACCGCGAATCGATATACCAGGCATGGAACAGGGGAATAAAAGCGTCCGCTGGTAAATATATCACGAATGCTAATACAGACGATCGTCACCGTGAAGATGCGCTTGAAATAATGGCAAATCATCTGGAAAATGATATAAGTATCGATATAATATACGCGAATTCTCTTAAAACCGACAAACCTAATGATACCTTTTATTCCACAACACCAAAAACCGGTATGGCATGGATTGATTTTGACCCGGATCTGATACTTTTTGGATGTTATTTGGGACCACATCCTATGTGGAAAAAGGAATTACACGAGAAATATGGTTATTTTGATGAAAATCTGAAGGTTGTTGGCGACTATGAATATTGGCTGAGAGTGGCAGGGAAAGTAAAGTTTTTTCATTTGAATGAATTTCTTGGTTTATATTACTATTATGACGGGAGCGCTGAACACCGGGATAATTCCTTGACATCAAGGGAAAATGAAGCTGTTCAGAATTTTTATGTAAACAGAAATGTAAAAAATAAGGCTGATTTATCAAGAATAAGGGAAAAGGTTGATTTTGTAAGTAAGAAGATCGGGAACGAACAATACCGTCAAATGGCTTTTGCATTATTAAATTACCGTAAGGAAGAATTGCTCAAGCAGAATCAAATTTATACTAATTTATTAACAAAAAACAATATAGAATTTCACAGTGGCAACATGTTAAATCCCGGTGTATATTTAAATATTCTTGAAGATTTATCCAAAGAGAGAAAGATTTCTTTAGGCGAAGAGTTTATTAAGCTTAAATATTTTGTATTTTCGGATAAACATGAAATTTTTATTGAGGAATTTAATAATTTATTAGGAAAAATTAGAGCGGGTGAGAACATGGGTGAAGGTAGTAGTGATTTGCAAAAAGAAATTAATGATCATTTAGATGCCGGGCTGGCAGAACTTGAAGCTCATAGTTATGAAGCTGCCAAAAAACATTTTGCTACGGTTTTAGAAAAAGATGAAAATAATATTGACGCACTAAATAATTTATCAGTCGTTGAAGCTTTTTTGCAGAACTATGAAAACTCAACTCTGTATATTGAAAAAGTGTTTGAACTAGATGAGACAAATGAAATAGCTTTCCACAATCTTAAATATTTAGATTCGCTGCTTAATGGAAATCAGGAAGAAAAAATTGAAGAAGATACAAAACTTCTTCATGATGCCGAGGCGTTTATAGAATCGGGAGAATTGGATGAGGCAGAAACAATTCTGAATGCTCTTATCTCTCGTGATGCAAAAAATCTTGACGCATTAAATGATCTCTCTGTTATCCATATTCTCAGGGGTGAATTTGAGGAAGCAGCAATCACAATAAATAAAGTGTTAACTGAAGATACTGCAAACTCAACTGCAATAGAGAATTTAACAACTCTTGAAAGTTTAGTTGATGAACAGCTTAAAGAGGTAAGAAAACAAATGAAGGAAAATAACGATGAAAGAAATTAATCGTTTAACAGATCAAGCTTATCAGCTTTTCGAGGCTAAAAAGTTTAACGAAGCACTCGATAAAATTCTCAAAGCCGAAGATGAGATTAAAAATTTAGATGCAGATTCTATTTCGGAAGCAGAATTAAAATCGATGAAAAGCAGTCTACTAAACTTCAAGGGGTTCAATTATCTCGCGATAAACAAAATTGAAATAGCAAAGCAATGTTTTGAGGATTCTTTAGTAATAAACCCTAACTCATCCCAAGGTTGTGCAGGATTAGGAGAGGTTTTCTATCTGGCAAATATGGATACTGAATCCAAGATAATGTTTGAATGGGCAATAGATTTTAACCCCCTTAATCAATTTGCAATTTCCGGGTTAGCTAAAGTAAATAAAAATATGCTGCTTCCGCCTAATCACAACACATTAAATCTTGAAACTACTTTGAAAAAGGGGCACAAGTTTTATAGAATTCTTGGAGCTGCCTATCAACTTTTTAACGAAAATAGATTTGAAGATGCACTGGTAAAGATTGATGAAGCCGAATCACTTTTCAAACCTAACCTAAAAAGTAATGAAGAAATAAACAAAATTGCGACTCTTGAGAATTTTAAGGGATTTAATTTCCTCGCGTTAAATAAGGTTGATGAGGCAAAAGAGTGTTTCGAAAGATCATTAAATTTTAATCCTGATTCTTCCCAGGCATGCGCCGGTTTAGGTGAAGTACTCTTTTTACAGGGAGCCGATGACAGAGCCAAAACGATGTTTGAATGGGGTCTAAAAAATAATCCCTCGAATGAATTCGCCCGACAAGGTTTGACCAAAGTAAATAAAAATTTAAAATTGGAACCTACCCATAATTCGCTGGATAACGAGAAGTAATATGCCCCAATTAAGCCTTTGTATGATTGTAAAAAATGAAGAAGATTATCTTGAGGATTGTCTTAAATCTGTTACCGGTGTTGCCGATGAAATAGTTATTGTTGATACCGGCTCAACGGACGATACCTTAAATATTGCCAGAAAATATAAAGCTAATATTTTTAATTTTGAGTGGATAAATGATTTTTCTGCAGCACGCAATTATGCATTGAGTAAAACCAAATTTGAATGGATTCTTTATCTGGATGCAGACGAAAGATTATCGCCCGAATCACACGACGAAATAAAAAGGATTAAAAAAGGTGATATAAAAGCCGGATATTTTTGTAGTGTAATAAGTTTTGATGAACATAATTCCAAACCCAATATTATTAGATATAACAGGCTTTTTAGGAATAGTAATGATATCTGTTTCGATGGGAAGATACATGAACAAATAGTTCATTCATTAAATAAAAACGGGTATCAGCTGCTTGAATCGGATATTAAAATATTTCATGAAGGTTATAATATTCCACAACATAAAATGGTTGAAAAGGCAAATAGAAATTTGCAATTACTGTTGGAGGAGTATAAAAAAGAACAGAATGATTATTTAGTATTTCAGATAGCACAAACATACGGTGTTCTGATTGATAATGAAAAAGCTATCGAGTATTTTGATAAAATTATAAAATCACCTACCAGTTCAAAGCACTTTAAATCTCACGCCTTCAGATATAAAGCGGCAGTTGAATTTCAGAATAATGGTAATATTGAGTTAGCACTCTCGTATGCAAAAAAAGCCGAGAACTTTTTTGATAAAGAACCAATCTTGAATGCATTATTAATGAAAATTTATCTAAAAAGGAAAGAATTTGAAAAATCTGTAAAGCATGCAAGAAAAGCTTTACAAATAAACCGTTCAAAACATGATGTTGAATTCAGATTAAATCTGGATGAAATGGCTTTGCTTCTTATTGCACTACAAGCAGCAATCGAGGGGGATTTACCAAAGGATTTTGAGTATTTTTACAAAGAATTTACAAAAGTAGATAGTGGAAAAGACAGAAATATTTCTTTATTTGTCGATTTAGTGAATAAGTTAAATAATAATACTCAATTATTGGAACAAGAGATGGAAGCCATAAGATTGGTTGCCAATTTTGCTAATGTAAATCTTCTGTTTGCACTAATTGAAAAATATACCGATCTAAAAGTTAAATTAGAATTACTTGAACATTTCCCAATCGAATTGCAAAATGCCTGGTATCATTTTATTAAAGGGAGCACATTATTAAAAGAAGGATTGATGGCAGAGGCTTTGCATTCACTTGAAATTGCCAGAAGAAATAATTTTTATAATCCCGCGTTATATTTTTTCTTAATTTCGATAGCAATTGAAACAGGGAAGTTTGATAAATTAAAATTATACATAGAACAGGCCGAAGAAACATTTAAAAATGATAAAGATATCAGTTCCAAAATTGAAATTCTGAAAAACAAGATAAAACCGCTCTTAAAATAGATATGCAATATCCCCGTTTAACACTTTCAATGATCGTGAAAAATGAGGCGGCAAATTTAGAAAGATGCCTTGACTCGGTATCAAATATTGTTGATGAAATAGTTATTGTTGATACCGGTTCCAGCGACCACACAAAACTTATCGCATACAAGTACAACGCCAAAGTTTACGATTTTAGCTGGGTAAATGATTTTTCAGCCGCACGAAATTTTGCTCTTGAAAAAAGTAGTGGGGAGTATATTCTTTACCTCGACGCAGATGAATATTTATCTCCCAATTCAATCGATGAAATTTCTTCAGTAATCAATTCAGGTTTAAAAGCAGGGTTTTTATGTAGAGTTATAAATCCGATACGTGGAGGAAACACTATCGAAATGCTCTACCCGCGTCTTTTCAGTAAACATCCCGGAATCTCGTTCGAGGGGAAGGTGCATGAGCAGATTGAAAACTCACTTAGAAAAATGAACTTTGAGATATTCAAAACGGATATCGTAATAATTCATACCGGCTATGAAAAAAAGAAATCGATTCTTGAGGATAAAGCGCGTAGGAATCTGGTTATACTGCTGAATGAAATAAATATCAATCCCAGTGCATATAACCATTATCAGGCAGGGAACACTTACTCTATTTTAGGTGACACAGTTAATGCCATGACATCTTACCAGACTTCCTTGAATTTACGCGGGCTTGCAGAGGAGTATAAAGTCATAGCTGGTTTATATATTGCAGAAAATGCATTAAAAAACGGTGAAAAAGAATTAGCCAAGAAACATCTGCAAATGGTAATAAATTGTAGAGAACTCAAAATTGCAGAACTTCTAACAATCGCGGAAGTTGCAATAAAATTAGATGATCACTTGACAGCTAATGAGATATTAGACAGAGCAAGTGTTGAATTTTTTTCATCCAATCGATCTGATAAAGCAATTAACCGAATAATTACCCGGGAAGATTCTCTACTAAAATACTTGGTATTAAAAGTAAAACTTATAAATAGCATAAATATCAATAACTTGTTTGACCTGCTGGAAGAAAACATAAAAGACCAAATAGTTATTAAAGACATGAAGTATCTGTTATTGTATCCGGACCTGAATACTCTGAGCATTTTCATCAAGGAGAGGAAAAATGAAATAATAGAAGATGTATGCTATCTTGTATCGAAGTATTTTCCGGATAATTTGTTAATTTCAGCCTTCAATCTCATTTCATCGATGTATATGGATTTATATATTCCCAAATATTATCTGGCTGAAACATATTCCCGAAATTCAAAACATACAGAAGCATTAAATATATATCTTAAAATATTAGAAGATGGGGCAGACACCCCTTCACTCTATTTTTTTATTTGCAGCGAGTATTTGTCTCTTGGTGAAAAAAATAATGCTCTTCAATATTTAAGTATACTTGAAAAAAAACATACCAATAACCCCGTTGTAAAAGCCAAAATAGACCGCATAAAAAGTTCGCTCACGCTTTAATTTCGAATATTATCCACTCTGATTAAACTATTGAACCCATGTTACGATAATGTAGAAGAAACATTATTTATATGGTCTTAAACATTTTGGAATATCGTAAAAAAAATAAAAATGATGCGCTAAACTTTTAAAATCATATAACGATAATGTAAGTAGAAACAAAAAATGGTGAAGAACCGAATAAGGAATAAATAACATAATGTTAAACAACGAGCGGGACCTCAGAGAGGACGCTCAAAATTCGACTAACCGACTGAAGTCGAATTAGCAACCACAGGGAGGTTATCATGTCACTATTTCGTGTAAATACGAATATGGGTGCAGTACACGCCTACAACGCACTATCCAAAGCCAACAACATGACTTATGATGCACAGTTACGTTTGGCAACTCAAAAACGCATTAACTCCGTAGCAGATGATACATCAGGTTTCGCGGTTGGAAAATCGCTTGACCAGAAAGTACAGCTCATGGAAGCAGCAAGAAACAACGTTGGTTCGGCTAAAGATATGATGGCAACATCAGAAGCACAGCTAATCAATGTTAAAGACTTGATTACACAGGTTAAAACAAAAATCGCAGACTCATCAAATCCCGCAGCCGACACACAGAGAATAGCAGATGATATCAAGGCTATGGCCAATGAAATCGAAACTATTTTCAAAAACACCAAATACAATGATACAAACCTTCTAATCTCCAGTGCAAACGGAGCAGGAAGTTCATTTGTATTCCAAACCGGTGCAGACTCTTCCGATACACTAACAATTGATTATCAATCAGGTTTGGTAGGAACATTTTCAGCCGGCTCAACATCAGGTGTAAGTAAAGCGGTATCTGATGCAATCACAACAATTGCATCATTACCATCAAGCGGCACGACAATCGGGTCAATCTCTGCAATAGGAACTACCCTGACTGCATTCGAAACCCAGGTTGATAATGCACTTTCAAAAATTGGTAATTCCGTTCAGAGACTTGATATTAAGGATGAGTTTTTAACTTCCGCGATATCAAACTCAAAAGCTTCGGTATCCAGACTATTTGATGCAGATATGGCAATGGAACAATTAAATGCCACAAAAGGACAGATGGCATCACAGGTTGCAACATCAATGTTCTCAGCGTTGAACATGGCACCACAGAGCGTATTGCAGCTGTTCAGATAATAATTAAATGGTAAACCCGGTTTTCCTAAAATGATAACCGGGTACATCTTAAAAACTCTAAACAGGGTAAAAAAATGTATAGTAGTGCAAGAACATATCAAAATCACGGTGGCGTAAATCAGTATCTCATGAAAGAAATACTGGAAGCATCCCCCGAGCAATTACTTCTGAAAGTTTACGATTACGCAATCGTGCACGCCCAGAAAAAAGATATGGCGAAAACTAACAGCGCTCTGCAGGAACTGATAAATGGTCTTAGATATGATGGCGGCGAAGAAGTAAAAGAATTTTCGCTAGGTTTATTAAAACTCTACAATTTCTGTAAAGAGCAGACCAGAAAAGGAAATTTTGAAATAGTTCATGAGATATTAACAGAATTAAGAAATTCCTGGTTACAAATATTTAAGAAAAAATAAAATGAAAGCTAAACTTTACATATCGTTCTCCGATAATGTTAGTAGGATTTTTACCCGCCTGATACGGATATCGGGCATAATATCAATAAAACACATGGAGGTATAAAATGTCACAATCATTCCGCGTAAACACAAACATGGGTGCATTAAATGCGTATAATGCACTATCGAGAGCAAACGACTCAACTTTCAATGCACAGTTGAGACTAGCTACTCAGAAGAGAATTAACTCTGTAGCCGATGATACTTCAGGTTTTGCAGTTGGTAAAGCTCTTGATCAGAAAGTTAAACTTATGGAAGCAGCACAGAAGAACGTTGGGTCAGCCCAGGATATGCTTGCAACTTCAGAAGTTCAGCTTACAAGTGTGAAAGACCTTGTCACACAGATCAAAACCAAAATTTCAGACGCTTCGAATCCGGCAGCAGACCAGCAGAGAATTGCTGATGATATAAAAGCCATGGGCTCTGAAATTGAAAGTATCTTCAAAAATACCAAATACAATGACACCCAGCTTCTTGTTTCAACATCCACAGGAAACACTGGTACATTCACATTCCAGACCGGTGCTGCTTCTTCAGATACTTTAGGTATCGACTTCGCAAGTGGCCTTGTTGGTACTCTTACTCAGGGTGGAGCTTCAGGTATTGCAGCAGAAGTTAAAACCGCACTTGCTTCAATCAGCGGTCTTCCAAGCAGCGGCAGCACAATTGCAAATATTCAGGCAATTGAAACTGCACTTAACTCTTTCGAATCAAAAGTTGATTCAGCTCTTTCCAAAATTGGTAACTTAAGTCAACGCCTTGATATTAAAGATGAATTCCTTACTGCAGCTATTTCCAACTCTAAGGCATCTGTATCAAGATTGTTCGACGCGGATATGGCAATGGAGCAGTTAAATGCAACTAAAGGACAGATGTCTTCACAGGTAGCTACATCAATGTTCTCACAGTTGAATATGGCTCCACAGAGTGTATTATCACTAATGCGATAATTATCTGAGCACAACTTGCGCCCCGGGGAAACCCGGGGCATTTTTTGTAAATTTTATAAAATGTTTTATAAAAATTTTTTCATTTTAAAGGGTAGTAGTTATGTCATACGACATGCTTACAACATCGGGGATTAATTCTTTAGTCAGCACGTATTCTTACATGGAGTTTGAAAAGAAAATCACTCCTTTGAAAATGCGTCAGGATAAATACCAGAGGATATCCGACGGTTATACAACCCTTTCAGGCAAACTGGAATCTTTTAAAGATTTACTAGAGGATTTGAAAGAGATAGGTTCAAGCTCGATTTTTGCCAATAAAGCAAGTACAACAACTAATTCTTCGTTTGTCACTGCAACTGCATCAAGTACCGCAATTTCCAGTAATTATAATTTTAGAATAAATCAGCTTGCGCGCAATGATGTTGCAATTTCATCCGACCTGGTTTCCGATACAGCTAACCCGATTACAGGCACTCATGCATTCCAGATAAAAACCGGGGATGGGGAAGGAGGCCAGTTTACTTCTAACATTGAAGTAGAATTCGAGGCGGATGAGACCAATGAAACCATGATTGAAAAAATTGCCCAGGCGATTAACAAGGATAAAGCAGTAATTTCTTCTGCAGAGATGGATGCTGCCACTGTTTATAATGGTACGGGCTCTTTTGTTATTGATGTAAATGGTGAAGAAACTACTATTGATTATGATTATTCGGCCGGGAAAACTTATGAGGAGGTGGTTGATGACATAATCTCTCAGGTAACCTCGAAGGTTGATGGAGTAATAGCCGAAAAAGTTACAAATGGTTCTAATGTTGGCTTTAAATTTACCGTTGATGATAATAATGATTATATCACGATTGAACAATCGAGTGATACAGGAACATTATTGAGCAGCGGCGAATTTAATATCGATGCGCTCAAGGAAAAAGGAGCTGCAGGATCTGTTTCGGCATCGGCGTTTTCACCAACAACCACAACATCGCAGCTTTCTCTTACAGCTAAAAATACCGGTGTTGATTACAGGATTACAAGTCTTTTAGATACAAATGGTGGAACCGCGCTGACTGAACTAGGGCTTAATCTGGGAAGTGCGAGAACACAATATGACCAAACCGGTGATCCAGATACACCGGGATTCATGTATTCGGATATTGCAGATTCGACAAACGAATTGAATGCCAGATTTTCGATGAATAACATTAACATCCAGAGAAGTAGTAATATTGTAAGTGACCTTGTAAATGGTGTTACTTTTACAATGAATGCAGCCATGGATGCTGAAGACAGCGATGTGAGTGTAACTGTAAACAATGACGTTGAAGGATCAAAAAAGAAAATTGAGGATTTTGTAAAGAAGTTTAACGACGTTTATACCTATATCAAAAATAATAGCCAGAACATGAGCGGTACCAGGGGAATATTCCTTGGTGATGCAAACACTTCCTCATTGATGAGTGCATTCAGAACTACAGCATACACACAAGTTACCGGTATTACCTCCGGTAATATTGATGACTTAAATGAAATAGGTATTGAGTTCGATTCTCTCTCGGGTTTAAAAATTGCCGATAGTTCAACACTTGAGAAAAAACTGGCCGAAAGTATGGGTCAGGTTGAAAAGTTATTTAACTCATCGGATGGACTAGCGAATCAGTTACATGATGCAATTGATCCATATCTTGGTAATGATGGTTACATTTCAAACCTCAAGAGTTCGTATGACAGAAATATTAAAAGCATTAAAGATAAAATTACCGGAACCCAGGAAAGAATTGATAAAAGTTCTGATACTCTTCGTGGTAAATATGAAGAACTACAGCTTCAGTTAATGTCATTTTATAATATGCAAAGTATTATGAGCAGTTTTTCCGGGGGATACTATTGATGAATAATCTTGAGCAGGATATAAAAAAAGCCGAGATACAGATGTTACGATTCGCTGATATGCTGAATAATAGTAATGAGATAAATACAGACAGGATGGCGAATGTAACCCGATTATTTGATGAGATGGGAAAATTGCGGAGTGATATGTTAAGCCAGTATCCTAGGCAGGAATTGCAAAAGTTTAATAAAAATTTTGCTATATTAGTTAAACAAATTCAATCAAAACTCGATAATATTATTAGAATTAAAGAAGTTGAAAAGAAGGCGGTTTCACAAGATCTTCAGAAATTGAATACAAAGAAGAAATTATCAATTTACAACAGGTGATAAATTGAATATAAACAAAGTATCAAATGTATACGGAAACACCTATACAAACAAGGCTTTCGAGAAGAAGTTACCTGAAACAGCGGCTTCCGCGAAAGTGAAAGATCAACTTGAAATTTCGGCAGAGGCAAAAATTATGAATAAAAAAGCCGATCAAGTAAAGGACCTAGGGCAAATTAGGGAAAAAATTGATAGTGGTTATTACAACAGTGAAAAAGTAACCAATGCAGTTGTAGAAGGTCTTTTAAGGGACGTGAAAAATCAGGGTTAGTAGAAAAAATCGCATCTAATTATATAATCTTTGTTTATTTGTAATAAAAAAATCACTAAATTATTAGTGAGCCATAAAGGCACAAAATTCTCCTTAATTAGATGTGATTGAATCCCTGATGCATGACGATAGTGTACAAACCAATAAACTTGAAATATTAGGTAAACTTACCGCGAGTTTAATACATGAGATCAGGAACTCACTTTCAGTAATAAAGTTTAATCTCGAGTATCTCGAGATGTTAAAGGCGGAGTTACCTGAAAATGCTAATGAATCTGTAGCAGATTCGGCCGCAGCCACCTCACGAATCCAATATCTGGTTGATAATCTTTTAAGCTTTTCAAGGAAAAGTCCGGGTAATTACGAGTACGTAAGTGTAAACCGTATTGCCGAGGACGTTGGGAATATCATTCAGGTAAGCGCTTCAAAACGAAATATTAAGGTAAACTATAATTTTGATTACCGGATACCTCGTTTATATATTGATTCGAACAAAATTTTCCAGGTATTTATAAACATAGTTACCAATGCAGTTGAATCGATAGAAGGTACCGGTGAAGTATTCCTTAAAAGCTATGTAAGAAAAGACCTTGTTGATGATATTTTCATCTGGGAGATTACTGATACAGGTAAAGGTATCGCCGATTCTGAAAAGGATAAGATATTTAACGATTTTTTTACAAACAAAAAAAACGGTACCGGATTGGGACTTGGCGTTTGTAAAAGATTGCTTGAAGATAATAATGCAGAGATCAGCTTTGTAAGTGAATCAGGAAAAGGAACAAGTTTTTTTATTAAATTTTATTCAGATCAAAACCAGGCACTTCTATGAAATCCAGAATTTTAATTGTTGATGACGATAATCTAGTTTGTACCTCGCTGAAACGTCTTTTGGTAAAATTAAATTTTGAGGTTGATACGTGTCTCGAAGGAGAACGGGCGATTGAAAAAATTGACCAGTTTTATCCTGATGTTGTTCTGTTGGATATTTATCTGACTTCTGTCAGCGGATTAGATGTTCTGAAAGATATTCAGAAATTTCATCAACACCTGCCGATAATAATGATCACCGGATACGCGGATGTAAAAATTGCTGTACAGGCAATGAAAAGCGGCGCGTATGATTTTTTACTTAAACCACTTGATATTGATCAGTTACAACTTGTAATAAGCAGGGCGGTTGAAAATTTGAACCTTCGTAATGAGGTTGAAAAACTACATGAATTGCAAAAGCAGGATATCCTTACCAGGGAATATTTTGGACAAAGTCCTAAAATACACAATCTGGTAAAATCTGTTGAAAAATTAGCATTAAGTAGTGATACAACTATTCTTATAGAAGGCGAGAGTGGTGTTGGTAAGGAAGTATTTGCCAAATATGTCCACCAGCAAAGCCCGAGAAAAGACAATGTATTTATCCAGATTAATTGTGCAACAATTCCAAAAGAACTTGCCGAGAGTGAACTTTTCGGTCATGAAAAAGGAGCATTTACGGGTGCATCGCAGAAGACCAAGATGGGTAAGTTCGAACTAGCTTCAGGTGGTACTATATTATTAGATGAAATTGGAGAACTTTCTTTAGAACTTCAGGTTAAATTGTTACGTGTTTTACAGGAGAAAAAATTTTTCCGGGTCGGGGGTGAGAAAGAGGTTTCGATTGATGTGAGAGTACTTGCCGCAACCAATCGAAATTTAGAAGATGAGGTAAAAAACGGCAATTTCAGGGAAGATTTATTTTACAGGTTAAATGTAGCCCGCATTAACGTACCACCACTGCGTGAACGTAAAAAAGATATTCCATATCTGGCATATTCATTTCTACAGGAGTTTAACGTTAAGTTTAACAAGCAGATTAAAGGAATATCCAAAGAAGCAATTGAAGCTCTGCAGGAGTATAGATGGAAGGGGAATATCAGGGAATTAAGAAATATAATGGAACGCGCAATCTTACTTTTAGAAGATGATTATCTTCAGGAGTTCCATGTTGTACCATTATTTGACAAAAGAAATGCAACCGCCGTTGATGATAACGAATTTGTTTTAAAAATACCGGCGAAAGGAATTAAAATCGACCTCGTTTTGAAGACGCTAATTCAAAAAACATTGGAAATAACAAGCGGGAATCAGGTTCAGGCAGCAAAAGTTTTAGGTCTGTCGCGCTCAAAACTTAGATACCGAATGGAACAACTTGGTATTGAAGTGACGAAAAGGATTCAATAGGCCTCAAAATCGAAGAATATGAAATAAATTCTTTTAGCATCGAATTATCTTAATACTGACCATCTTAATTATATTTTATTTTTAGAAATATTATTCTAAACTCTCATGACTCTTGTCCGATAATTGATTGTGATTAAAAGCAAAATATTATCAGTCACAGAGCATGGACGCTATGAATAATGAAACGATTTTGTTGAAGTTAAATTCAACAGACCCATCCGAAAAGATAGAAGCTATCGAAACATTTTTTGACAGGGACCTCACCCAGGATTTTGCGGTTGCTGTCACAAAACAAATTACTGACCAGGATAAGGGTGTTAGAAATGCTGCGGCAACAATATTAGCAATGAAATGTGATCAGTATGCCTGCAAGGAACTGGTACCATACATTGCCTCTGTTGATATTTCGGTCAGAAATCTTGCCGGTGAAATACTTATCCGTAACGGGTCAAAATCAGTACCCGCTCTTTTAGAATATCTGAAGAAGGGGAATGATGATGATAAGAAGTTTATCATTGACGTTCTTGGTTTGATAGAAGATCCCTCTGCTTCCCCGGATATTCTTGAAATACTTAAAGTTAACAAGAATGAAAACGTAATACTTGCTTGTCTTGAGGCACTCGGCCGGTTAAAACATAAAGTTGCGGTAGATGATATTATAGAAAAATATGATGAAAACGAACTTTATAAACCAACTGCAATAGAGGCTCTTGGGTCGATAGGGACTAATGATTGCCTTGATTTTATAGCTTTAAGATTTAGCGAGGAAGATGAGCTAACCAAATATTCGATGATTGAAGCATTGGGCTTATTAGGTTTACCGGATACAATCGAGTTTTTAGTTCAACACATGGATGAATGTGAAGAATCTCTGATTATACCAACGATTGGTGCTGTTTACAGTCTTGCAGATAAGTACTCAATATTTCCCGTGATTACAGACAAAATTAAGTCAGCTGTTTTACACACGATACTCGAGGGTGAAATCGGTTATAAACGGGCTGCAATTAGTTTAGCAGGTGATTTAAACGACAAAGAATACCTTTTAGCAATTCTTTCAGTATTTGGAATCGATTTAGGCTTGGATGAACAAATTAAAACCATCTTGTATAATGAGCCTTTATTTGTACTAAAATATACACCGGAATTATTAGCAAAAAATGATAAGTATTCATTAGGATTGTTAACGCTTATCAAAGATGTGATATTAAGTAATGCGGAATTATTCGAAAGTGAAATTGACCATACAACATTCAAGAATATGTTGAATGCCATCGCGGAAAACCTGAATAATTCAGACGAAGAAGCAAGAAGATCAGCAATGGAATTGCTATTTGTTCTTGATATGGAAACAGGTCTGCTGTTCCTTGATACAATGCTCGAAGATGACAACCTCTGGAACAAGATGAGGTTAATAGATATCCTCGAGGAAGTATTTGACGAGAGGGCAGATGATGCGTTAAGAAAACTTTCCGGTGAATCGGAGAGTATGATAAGTGAAAGAGCAACAAGTATATTAGAAAATCGAACTGTCTCAAACATTTAGTTGAAGAATCCATGATAAATACAAAATTTGCTAATTCGGCACTATCTAAAAATATACTTACGAAGTATTCCGGACAGGATGCGGTTCCTCTAACCGATGCTGCATTTGATGAGTGGAGAAAATATATCTACGACAGATGCGGGATCTACTTTCAGGACAATAAAAAATATCTACTTGAGAGCAGATTGCAAAAACGGATGAAGTTTCTAAACCTTAGTAATTATGATGAGTATTTCAAATTTGTAAGGTTTAGCACACCGGGTTCGGAAGAAGTAAAGTATTTATATGAGGCAATAACAATCAATGAAACTTTTTTCTTCAGGAACCAGCCGCAGATAGATGCGCTTGTTAATAAAATAATTCCTGAAATGATTGCCTCAAGACCCCAAACGGGCAGGTATAAATTTAGAATATGGAGTGCGGCTTCATCTTCTGGAGAGGAAGCTTATACGATCGCCATGGCGGTAACCGACTTGTTAAAACCAAAATACCCAGGGTTGGAAGTAGAAATAGTTGGAACCGATATAAATTATGCAGTAATCGAAACTGCCTCAAAAGGTATTTACAAAGAGTATTCTGTAAGAAACACTCCGGCTTATTATTTGAAAAAATATTTCAAGACGAATGGAAACACCTTCGAAATAAATCCGGAACTTAAAAAAATGGTATCATTCAAATTGCTCAACCTTTATGATGATATGAGTATGCGAATGATGCGAAGTTTTGATGTAATATTTTGTGCAAATGTATTGATTTACTTCGATTTGAATTCTAAGATAAGAGTTGTAAACCATCTTTACAATTCGCTTAATAAAGATGGTTACCTGTTTATCGGATACTCGGAAACGTTACATGGAATTTCGAAGGCATTTAAAGTAGTTAGTTTTCCAAAAACAATTGGTTATAAAAAGGAGTAAATGATAGGATGAAAAAGACTATTCTTTTCGCTGACGATTCCCCAACGATAAGAAAGTTTGCGACATTCGCTTTGAGCTCGAAAGGGTTTGAGATTATATCTGTCTGCGATGGTATGGAAGCATTGGAAAAATTACCGGCCGGGAAAATAGATCTTATTATCACGGATTTAAATATGCCCAACATCGATGGCTTTGAATTAATCAAGACTATTCGTGAAAATGTGGATTATACCGATATACCGATAATCATACTTTCTTCACTCGAGAGCGAGGAAGAGATAAAACGCGGTATCAGCTCCGGTGCAAACTCTTATCTAGTTAAACCGTTCGATCCTAAGAGGATGTTGTACGAAGTTTCTAAATATTTGAATTAAAGGAACAGAAAAATGAGTATTAAATTTCTAATCGTGGATGATTCCGTAACGATGAGGCGAATTGTCGCAAATTCTTTGCAAAACCTGGGGTACAAGGAGTACGTTGAAGCCTCCGACGGTAAAGATGCGTTGTTAAAACTTTCCGAGGATGATTCTATCAACTTCGTTATTACTGATTGGAATATGCCGAATATTTCAGGCTTAGAGCTTACAAAAGCTATCAGGGGCGATAGCTCACTTAGTAAAATACCTATCCTGATGGTTACAACCCGAGGGGTTAAAGAGGATATCCTTGAAGCATTAAACGCAAAAGTTAATAACTATGTTGTAAAACCCTTTACACCTCAAATTTTAAAAGAAAAAATTGATCAAATTGTATCCACTTTGTAATGGACAACGCTATGAAAAAAGTAACTAATATGACAGAGTTATTCGAAAAACTGAGTGACCTAAAAGCTGTATTCAGCTATGGACAAAAAATCATTCCGGTGTTACAGAGCCTGATTGATTTTATGAGAGATACTGTACCATTACTGGAAACAGTAAATAATTCAATTGCTGAAAGTACCAGGCAAATTCCGAAAGCTTCTCATCATATTAGTGATGTCACGAGCGCTACCGAACTTGCAACAACAGAAATACTTGATATTGTAGATATTATTTCGGGTGAAATTGGTAAGCTGGAAGATAACCTTGCTGCTGAAAAAGCAAAATTAGAAAACAGAAAAAATGTTTTTGAAAAAATTAAGGCAAAGCTGGAACCAACTGCTGAAAACAAAACCCTTATTGAAGAATACGAAAGCTATAATGAGAGCCTTGAAGCGCATGAAGTAATTTCACAAATTTTACAAAACACGAAAAATAATGTCTTTAATATTACTCTCTCACTTCAGGTACAGGATATAACTTCTCAGCAATTGGCCGCTGTTAACCACCTTATCGAAAATGTTCAGGATAAACTTGCATCATTGATTCTTGATCTGGAAACAAGCGATTTTCAGAATGAAAATGTTCAGGACTCAGATGATATTAAAATTATCGCACCGGAAAATTCAACATTTAACCCTGACGCAAAGTATGATAAAAGTACAACAAATCAGGATATTGCTGATTCTCTTGTCAATTCTGCTAAAGCCAGTCAGGATGAAATAGACAAATTATTCTCATAGAAAGTGCTATGGAAGAAAATACAAATTATATGATGTTAG
>Ga0070729_10003633_pt1 | contig 17577 bp, 15 predicted proteins | sample tdDd472_FD_66725 | JGI IMG/M metagenome (GOLD analysis project Ga0070729, IMG submission 66725) | Marine sediment microbial communities from the Atlantic coast under amendment with organic carbon and nitrate - tdDd47.2 | ecosystem: Environmental > Aquatic > Marine > Coastal > Sediment | place... | reverse complement strand
TTTTATTTGAAGATATTCCTAATGTGGGGAATGGGACGGGCTACTTGGTCATTGCCTTGAGTGCCATTGGAATCGGCCTAGTATTAACGGAGAGGAAAGGGGACAATGAAAATGCCCTCGACATCGATAAGAGCTTATTCAAAACAGATAGCGTCTTCAATTTATCCGCGATTCTTATCATTATGATATTAACTGTTATCTACAGTACGCTGGGATAAAGGGAGAGGTCAGAAGTCAGAAGCCAGAGGTCAGAAGTCAGAGGAGAGAAGAGAGAGGAGAGAGGAGAGATCGGCTAGATATGACGGCGGTCTCCCTTCTCCCTTCCGTCTTCTACATGTCTGGTAGTTTGAAATACTACTATAAAAAAGCCCGATTCTTGTTCAAGAATCGGGCTTTTTTATGGGAACGTATAGGCTTTATTGTGGCTTACATCCTCCACCTTCGATGCGATATTTTTTGGGGCCGATCTTTTTGATTTTTGCGCCAAATGCCAATTCGATATCAGAAAGAACCGTGTTTAAAACATCCTTTTCGAAAGTAGAATTGTAAGAACAATTTTTGATATCCGTATTTCCAAATTCGATACTAGTGCCGTAATAACGTTCAATCAAATCTACGACCTTGTACATGGCCATTTTTCTAAAATCTAAACGGTTGGTTCGCCAGGCTTGCGCATTCAATGCTGGCACATCTTCTTCTTTCAATACGAATACATCTGTGGATTCCATTTCGACACGCGCCATTTGCTTCGGGCCAAGTACGGTAGGAGCACCTAAGTTGGGATCGCTAAATTTTACTTTCCCACTCTCTACCTCTACTTCTGCATAAGCTTCTTCAGGGTATGCCCTTAAGTTGAAACTAGTACCTAGCACTTCAACATGTGCATTGGGACAATCAATAGAGAAAGGATGTTCAGGGTCAGGGGTTATAGAGAAATAAGCCTCCCCGGATAAGCGAACTTCCCGGAGATCGCCAAAGGCAGTGGGAAAAACTAATTTACTATCCTCATTTAAAAGGACAGTAGAACCATCGGACAACTTGATTTCTTTTCGTTCCCCCATTTGTGTCGTGACAGCCATCATTTCTACTTGGCTAGTCGATGACAAATAATAAGTTAGTCCCAAACCAATTACTAATGCAATCGCAGCTGCTTGGGCCCACCAATTGCTTCGCTTCTTTAATACAAAGCGTTTTCCAAGCGGAGCAGCCTCTGCTTCCTCTGCTGCGATTCTGGCCTTAAACCGCATCAGCCCCTTCTCCACATCAGGTTCATAACCTTGCTTGTAGGATTCCGTCATAGACCATACTCCCTTGACGTCTTGTTCAAGAGAACTATTGGTCGGCTCCGTGAGCCATCGGTCGAGATCCTCATTGGCTTCTTCAGGCAATTTCCCTTGAAGTCGTTGGATAATTCGATGTAGGTTCTTGTCTACGCTCATTCAGAATAACACTTGTACGGCTTAAAAAATGAAGTGAAAAATCTTCATTACTCTTCACAAACTATAATTCTTTCTAGCAACACAAAAATCGAATAAAAACTTATTCTTTCGGCTTATCTATCGATAATTGTTTGCATCCTTAATGACACAAAATAATTCTTTTGCCCCTATGCCCTTTTTAGAAAAATTGGGACCACATCAACAACCATACTGATAGATAAGGGCCTAGCGCTTCCTTCAACAATTTGAGGGCCTTGCTGATTTGATTCTCTACCGTTTTGGTAGAAATCCCCATCTCATGGCCAATTTCTTTATAGCTCATTTGTTCAAAGCGGCTCAGCACAAATACAAGCCTACAACGCTCCGGTAACTGATCTACCAAACCATCAATAACCTTCTGTAATTCAGCAGCTTCTAGCTTTTCATCACTCAGTGGTGCTCGTAGTTTAATCTGCGAAACGACCGTTGAATCATCTAATTTTATCTTTTGGTCTCGCAAATAATTGAGGGCTTTATTGATGGCAGCCCGGCGCAAATAAGCCACGTACGAAGTACGAATAATTAGGTGGTCTTTCTTCCGCCAAAGCTCATAAAAAACCTCCTGCGCCAAGTCTTCGGTAACTTCTCCCTTAGGTATAATTTTGTACACTGCCTGACAAACCTTTTTGTAGTACAGCCGAAATAACAGTTCGGTTGCTGCCGCCGCATCTTTTTCAAAGAGGGCTTTCAACTCCTGATCAGTATAGTTTTTCTGCAAAAAGAGAGGTTTACGGACAATAAATGATTCAGTTGATACTGTATCTATTTCCAAATTTAAACTTCTGGTCCAATATTCTGCTTTTTTTTGCCTTTTTTCTCTGGATTGATCTTTCCTGCGCTCCATTTCTTGCCTGCTCTCTTTCTCAAAAGGGCTAGGCACTTGCTCTCCCGCGGCCAACTTTGCCTTCTATTTGCAGACAGGCGGGTACTCTCGCCCCCTTTTCACCGCTCCTTAGCTGGAGGAATGGATGAAAGTTGGGGCATTCTTTTGATAAATGACCAGAAAAAAATACCTTAACACATCGTTTTAAATTTTAAAACAGCTTTTCTCTTCCGCTTTATTAAAAGGCAAAAGAAAAAATCTAAATAACACTAACTCCTAATATTGTATGAAGAAAGTATTACTTTTTCTAGTGACAGCTATGATAATGCCTTTGTGGAGCTTTGCCCAAGAGGAAGCTTCCAGAACGGTAGATGATAGAATCAATGAAGTTTTCCAACCCATTACCAATTGGATTAGCAACTTGATTTTCTACCCTGTTTCCATTGGTTCATTTAGCATACCTTTTGTACTGATATGGCTAATTGTTGGAGCCCTAATCTTTTCGATATATATGGGCTTCATTCAATTCAAAGCTTTTAGGCATGCCATTGATGTAGTACGTGGGAAATATGACGACCCGAATGACCAGGGTGAAGTTTCTCACTTTCAAGCGCTCACAGCGGCCTTGTCTGGTACGGTTGGAGTAGGTAATATTGCGGGGGTAGCCTTAGCGGTGAGTATCGGGGGGGCTGGAGCTACTTTTTGGATGATTATTGCGGGTCTATTGGGTATGGCCTCTAAATACACGGAAGTATCCTTAGGTTTGATGTATCGTAAGATTAACACGGATGGGACAGTATCTGGTGGTCCTATGTATTATCTCGAAAAGGGCTTTAAAGAAAAAGGCGGTTTCTGGGGGCCCGTAGGAAAGGTATTAGCTGTCTTGTTTGCGATTGCCTGTATTGGCGGTAGCTTAGGAGGCGGTAATATGGTACAGATTAACCAAGCTACTAACCAATTGATTACGGTGACCGGCGGCAATGCCTCTATGCTAAGTGGTCAAGGTTGGATTTTTGGTTTGGCCATGGCCATCCTGATTGGGATCACGATCATTGGTGGAATTAAGAGTATTGTGAAAGTAACGGATAAGGTGGTACCTTTTATGGTAGGGATATATGTCCTAGGCGCAATCATCGTATTGGGGGCACATTTCACAGAAATCCCAGCCGCTTTTGGAAAAATAATCGGTGGTGCCTTCAACGCAGAAGCGATGTATGGTGGTTTTGTCGGTGTATTGATCCAAGGTTTCCGCCGTGCAGCCTTTTCGAATGAAGCAGGTGTAGGTTCAGCTTCTATTGCTCACTCCGCTGCCAAAACCGATGAGCCCATTAGCGAAGGGGTAGTTGCGCTGCTAGAGCCATTTATTGATACCGTAGTTATCTGTACGATGACGGCTCTTGTTATTGTCATCACCAATTACGGTGGCAATGGCGCGGAATGGGCTTTCGAAGGACTTCGTTCTGGATCTGAAGCGCCAATCGCTCAAATTGATGTCACCTCGGCCGCTTTTGAATCTGTCATGAGTTGGTTCCCTGTCGTATTGAGTATTGCGGTGATTCTATTTGCCTTATCGACCATGGTTTCTTGGTCCTATTATGGGCTAAAGGCTTGGACTTACCTTTTTGGGGAAAACAAAACCAATGAGATTATTTACCAGATTCTCTTCTGCGTTTTTGTGGTGATTGGTTCCGCCATCTCTGCACAAGCGGTATTCGACTTTGGTGATGCCATGATCTTTGCCATGTGTTTCCCGAACATTTTCGGTTTGTATGTCTTGATGCCAAATGTACGTCGTGCTTTTAACGACTATATGGCACGTATCAAGTCTGGCGAAATCAAGAAAGTTGCCTAAACAGACTATAAGTAATGAAAAATAGAGCGGGGTCTCATCCAAATAGGAATGAGACCCCGCTCTATTTTCAGTCCCTATATCAACAACAACTAGACTTTGGCTTTTAACTTGCCATAGGGAAAAGACAAGCTTTTATCTGCCCAGGGATGGGGCACAGGCATCAATCGATATTGTAAATTGTACCAGAGCACGCCAATCATTGCCCCTAGCACAGCCCCAGTGATCACATCCTCCAAAAAGTGCTGTACCAAGTAGATGCGTGAAACACCTACCAAAATGGCAATCAGTAGTAAAACCAAGCTCAAGCTACGCTTATAGGCCAGACTCAATGCTAGAAAGGTATATAAGGCAAAAGCGGACATGGTATGTCCCGATGGGAAGCTCGTATTTCCACCGTGCATCCCTACGCCAACGACCGGTACAATCAAATCCAACATATCCATATCCTTGAAATAGAGTGCAGGTCTAGGTTGAGCAAAAATGGTTTTGGTGATCGCACTGACAATGGCTACCGTTAAGCCCACAAAAGGTAAGACGACAATAGGGCGAAACCTCACAAATAAAAGGATTAGCAAAAAACCAATGTAGGCAAAATGCTCTCCGCCTTTCGTAAAATAGGTAAAGAACGCATCTCCAAAGGGCGACCGTTGCCCACTAAAATAAAGAATAGCATCTCCCTTTTCAATAAAGAATAAAATAATCCCCCCCACCATTAAAAAAAGACTAAAGGTGATCCAATAGAGCCGATTGTGGCGCCACCAGTGTAAAATAGGTCGGTTATGTTCTAGCATGTTGCAAAATTGTTAGGTGGTTGTCTGGGTAGCCGTAGCCTCTTTGTCTTTCTTTTTAAATAACTTGGTGAAAAAGGCGGTATATCTATCCAAATTAACCAATACAGAGTCATTCATGGCCCTATAGGTGAGGAAGGCACCAATTGGGAATAAAATCATACAAGGAATCCAAGCTGCTACCGAAGCCGAGACCACAAATGTTTCAGCGATCTTCCGGCAAAAAATGGTCAGGATGACAAATAGCATGAAGAAGATGATAGATACTAGTATAGGATACCCAAAACCTCCTTTCCTGACTATCGCTCCCATCGGCGCACCAATCAGGACAAAAATAAAACACACGACCGCCATGCTATACTTGGTATGTAATTCATAAACGTGCTTCACCTTGGATTCGCGCATATTATCGATAATCCGCGAACCCGATTCTGCTTGACTTTTGATCGCACGAATGGAGGATTTGGCTTTCGTCATAATCGTCTTCCTATGGTATAGGGGAACCTGGCTGAAAGCTTCCGCAAAGGTCAAGGTGGTATCTGCCGGAAGTAGGCCCGTTTTCTCCTGCGGGGTTTTCTTTGCTGGTGGCTTGGTACTGGTAGCGATGCCGTTCGCTTTTAATTTCTTTTTGGCAATGGCCTTCTTGTCTAGTTTGGGAGCTGGCTTAGCGACTCTTTGGGTACTTACTTTGGGCGGGGACTTGGGTTTGGGTTTAGGCTTTGGCTTTGGTTTTGGCAAGTCTGTTATAGTATCTCCTGCTGCCTCCTTTTTTTCGTTTATTACTCGCTGTAACGAATCGTATTTAAGTTCTTCCACCCGCGTGAGACTATCATTACGAGCCATATCTTTGGCCAGGTTCTGGTTTAGGAAGGTACTATCGATTTTTAAAATACTAAGGTAATTGGCTAATTGGTTTGAGCTATTGACTTCTCGCTCATGAATTTTGATCCCAATGGAATCGATGGCTATTTTAAGCTGACCGATCGTCATCATACTTCGGTTCTGCTTAAAGAGTTCTTCATTAGTACGACTCAAATCAAACTCTCCTAAATCAAAGACTTTAGTCCACGTCTTAAAGGCCGTTCTAACAAAAGGAAAGGAGCGGTTCCGTTGGGAAGCAGAAGTAGGACTCGTTTCCATGTATTGATTACCATTTTTCAGGTTCATGATAAAGTAGGAGCCATTTTCAGTCATATACATTTCTCCTTCCTCCGCTATAATCTGGCTCAACTGTCCCTTGCTAGCTTCCTGATGATCGTAGATCATGATATCCTTTATACGCCCATCTTTTCCAGCTTTCTCACCAATATGAATCGAGTATCCTTGAAAATCATCATTAAACACGCCTGCGTCCAAACGCATTGCTGGCTTCTGGCGCTGGATGTCATACATCCGCGAACCAAACTTCAAATTGGCAATAGGTATCAAATAGTTGGCAACCAAGAAAGAAGAAAACACAGCAAACAGTCCAAAAATGATCAGGGGTTGCATGACGCGCAATAAGGGTACGCCAGCCGATTTAAAACTTGATAACTCGTAATGCTCCGCGAGATTCCCCAAAACCATGACCGAAGAGATCAGAATAGCCAAGGGTAAAGCCATCGGTATCAATCCCACACATTTATAGGCAAGTAATTCTATGAGAATAAAAAAACCTAGCCCCTTGCCAGCTATATCATCGATATATAGCCACAATATCTGCATCAATAGGACAAAGATCGCAATCATGAAAGTGACGACGAAAGGGCCTACAAAATTCGAAATGAGTAAATGGTCTAGCTTCTTATATTTCAACATTGGCACAAAGATAGAATGAAAATGTTACTTAGTCTAATAAATGCTATGCCTTGACTATTTGTTCACAATTTGACGCTAACTACAACGAATGGGGGAATAAATTCATACTTAAACCTACTTTTTTTAAAAAAATTTAAGCCTCCTGTAACAAAGTTTTTTTTGCATCGTCTGCCTTATGTATTTCGCTGGGAAAAGTAAAACTTGGGAATGAATCTTCAATATTATAAAGAACATATACTGCCAATCAGCCAAAAGCTTTTCCGCTTTGCGTTTCGCATCGTGGGGGATCAGGCGGAAGCGCAAGATATCACCCAAGAGATACTAATCAAGGTATGGAACAAACGAAACGATTGGGATTACATTGATAATATGGAAGCCTGGTGTATAAAAATGACGCGCAATCTGTCTATCGATAAATTGCGCTCCAAACACCGCCGCACCCAAGATGTGGATGAAATTTTCCACCTAAAAGACAGCGGAGCCAGTCCACTAGAAAGCGTACAGAGCAATGATACCATTGCACACATTCGCAAACTGATGCAACAATTACCCCAGGTCCAAGCACAGGTGATGCACTTACGTGATATTGAGGAAATGAGTTACAAGGAAATAATGGCACAACTAGATTTGACCATGCCACAAGTGAAAACCAACTTATTTAGGGCCAGAACCAAAATCAAGCATTTATTAAATAAAGAAGGCAATGGATTACGACAACATTCCAATATTGCTCGATAAATATTTCGAGGGCGCTAGTAGTTTAGCGGAAGAAGCGCAATTGAAAGCTTTCTTCGCCCAAGATGACATCAGCGAAGACTTAGCCATCTACCGCCCTTTGTTTCAATGGCAGGCCAAAGAGCAAGAAGTTCAACTGCCGGCCGCATTCGAAGCCAATTTGCTTTCAACGATTGAGCAGCAGCAAAGCCCGGGCATATTCAAGCGGCTACTATTACATCCTATGAGTCGGGCAGCAGCCGTTGTCTTTCTCGCAGTGGGAATGTGGTGGGCTTACCAAACGGATAGTACAACAGTGGTTGCGGACTCCAATACCATCAATTGGGCCGCGTATGAGCCTAAAACCCCTGAAGAAGCCTTGTCGATTACTCGGGAAGCGATGATCATGATTTCCAAAGAGCTGAATAAGGGTACTTCGCGCGTGGCTAAGGAAGTTGTTAAAGTTCGGCAGTTGGGAAGAATTGATTAAATAGTCCGGGTAAAACTTCTGAAGTTTGTGTCCTCTTTTAATAAAAATTAAATCACCTGCTAATAAATGAATAAAAATGAAATGGATAAAATGTACCCTTGTGCTACTGCTAATGATTGCAGTGACCGGCCTTTCGGCTCAGGCAAATGCTATCGATAAATACTTTAAGCAGTATGTCGATGATACCAACTTCAGTGTTGTTTACATTGGCCCTACCCTCTTCAAATGGATGAAGAAATTGGGGCAAGAAGATAATGATGGAGATCGGAACGAAGAAACAGAAGCCGTAATCAAAGCCGTCGAAAAAGCACAGGGATTACGCATTCTGACCACAGATGTGACGCCGAAAAGGTTTTACGATGAAGCCAAAGCTAAAATCGACACCAAGGAATACGAACTCTTAATGACCGTTCGAAGTAAAGATGGCGACAATGTGGAGTTTCTTGGCAAACTCAAGGGCGATGCGGTGGAAGAGCTGCTCTTACTATCCATTGGCGAAGAACAATTTATGCTCCTCAGTTTGGTAGGGCTTTTAGATTTGGCCAATATCTCCAAGATTGCCGAAGAAATTGAAAAGTAAGCAGCCGAAATAGCTCTTGTCTAACAAAGAGCGAATGATCCAACTTTTATGCCTTTACAGCACCTACCAGCTACCGAAGTTCTTTTAAACTGCTGCGAACCCATTAATCACCTTTCGCAGTTCATAAACTAAAAATCATCATGAAAAAGCTGTTATTCCAGTTGGCCCTAGTGGCCCTACCCTTCCTATGCCTAGCTCAAAACAAAGCCGTCGCCGAATTTTATCAAAAGTATAGCCAAGAGGACAATCTACTCGATATCAAATTATCGGGAGGACTCTTGAATTTAGTAGCCAACAAAATGGCTGAAGATGGCGATAAGAAGGTCATTCGGAAAATATCCGCGATCCGAGTATTGGTCATGGAGGAAGGTAACAAAGTAAGGAAAGAAGACTACAATAGCCTGCTTCGATCCGCCAAAAGTGATGCATACGAACAGCTCATCAAGCTGCGGGATGGCAACGATCACATCGAAATTCTAGTGAGAGAAAAGAACAACGCTATTACCAATGTTCTTTTGTTGATCAATGGCCAGGACAACTTTGTCATGCTCAGTCTGGAAGGTAGCTTGCAGTTCAGCGACCTGAATGATATCGACCTGAATATAGAAGGAGGAAGTTTCTTCAAAAAGATTCCGGAAAAGAGAAGACGCGGCGTCTAAGTACGCTCCTTAATAAACGCCCCATACTACTGGGCAAATAGGGTTTATCCGTTGAAAGGTTAAGGTTTATACCGCGGAATTCAACCTTCAATCTTCAACTTTTAAACCCAGTTGGCGTAAAATGTCCAGTAGTATGAAACGCCCCTTAAAATTAGGGCTAAAACCTTATTGCCCTTGACTGGATTCCCTTACCTTTGTCGGCTCATCAGTCTCCGAAAAGATGCTATTAGAAGCCTGTGTTGAAAATTTATTCGAAGCCCAAGTGGCCGAAAAAAGAGGTGCCCATCGACTTGAACTTTGTAGTCATCTAGATTTAGAGGGCTTGAGTCCAGGCAAGGAATTAGCCCAAGCTGTTGTCCAAGCTGTCAACATTCCCGTCAAGGTGATGATCCGTCACCGGGGTGGCAATTTCCACTACACGCCTGCTGAAATAGATGCTTTAGAGAAAGAAATTCTGGACGCTCGAAGCTGGGGCGTCCAGGGTATTGTCATTGGTTTGCTGGATGAACAAGGGGAAGTCGATATAGCTCCAACCAGTCGATTGGCCTTAGCTGCTGGGCCACTGTCAGTCACTTTCCACAAAGCGATTGATGAAACAGCCGATCTGCTCCAAAGTCTACAGCGTCTACAAGCCATTCCCGGAATAGATGCGATTCTCACCTCTGGGGGGGCGCCCACCGCCGAGCAGGGAAACGCTACTTTAATCCAAATGATCCAGCAAGCTCCTCCTCATCTTCAGATCATCCCAGCGGGTCGGATTACGGCCCTTAATGTCAATTCGATACATCAGGCGCTTGGTGCTTCTGAATATCATGGGCGGCGAATTGTTGGGGATTTGGGGGTGATGGGTAATGGATAATGAAAAATGGGTAATGGGTGATGAAAAATGGGGCTTGGGAGGCTGCACTGGCGGCTGAGGGCATGACTACCTTGAGTGTTTACACCATAAACCATGATCGCCCAAACTCCAGCTATGATCACTCCATAAAATAACAATCGTATTTTTGTCCAATCCCTTTTCCTTCAAGCCGTCCATAACTCGACCAATCATAGCATCAACATAGCTCACACAGGCATAAGTTGGTTTTCATTCTAGCAATTTACAAAATCTCTTTTTGATTCCTCTGTTCTAATCTTCGAATAGGAAGAGAATCCGGGTACATCGCTCCTTGTTCTCTCTTTTTTATCTAACAATTTTTCCCAGCCCACATTAGGCACTTTCTATTTTCTTCTTTAAGTTTACCAATAGACTTTGTTGACCACAACGGCAAAGCGTCTGTTGAACTAGTAAAATCAAACTAATGCTAAAACCAATCGTCTTATTTTTTTGTCTGGCGCCATTGACCTTAATGGCACAATTTACTTTCCCTCAACCGCCTGCCACTGCGGCAGCAGACCGAGTAGAAAGCTTTTCTCAACGTAAACAATTAGAAGAAGCATCCATAGTAAATGGGGTTAAATTTCGTTCAGTTGGCCCTAGTGTGTTCAGCGGGCGAGTCTCCGAGATTGCGGTATCTCCTACTGACCCTAGTCATTTCTATGTAGCTTATTCTTCTGGTGGCTTGATGAAGACGGTCAATAATGGAACGACTTTCACCCCTATTTTCGATAAGGAAATGGTCATCACCACGGGAGCAGTAGCCGTCGATTGGAAAAATGATATCATTTGGCTCGGAACGGGAGAGGTCAACTCTAGTCGCTCCTCCTATGCAGGGTCCGGTATGTATAAAAGTACGGATGGCGGTAAAAACTGGCAACACATTGGCTTGGAAGACAGTCACCATATTGGCCGAATTATTTTGCATCCTAAGGACCCCAACACGGCTTGGGTCGCGGTATTAGGTCACTTGTACTCCCCCAACCAAGAAAGAGGAATCTATAAAACAACGGATGGGGGTAAATCTTGGAAAAAGACCCTTTTTGTTGATGAGAATAGTGGAGCAGTGGACCTGATGATCGACCCTAAAAACCCCAAAGTACTGTATGCCGCTACTTGGCAGCGTGACCGTCGAGCCTGGGATTTTCTGGAAGCGGGTGAAGGTTCAGGTATATATAAAAGTACCGATGGAGGTAATAAATGGAAGTTGATTTCGACTCCTGCTAGCGGCCTTCCGACTGGGAAAGGAATGGGCCGAATTGGCTTGAGTATGACCTATGCTAATGGTAAAGCCGTACTCTATACCGCTATTGACAACTACAATCGGCGCCCAAAAGAGGATCCGAAAGAAGATATATTAACGAAGGATATGCTGCGTGAGATGAGTAAGGAAGATTTTCTAAAGTTAGAAACTTATAAAATCAAAGATTACCTGCAACAGAATCGCATCCCAAGGGAATATAGTGCCGACAAGGTGATTAAGATGGTGGAAGCAGACAAGATTACACCTAAAACATTGGTCGAGTATACAGAAGATGCAAATAGTCTGCTTTTTGATACCCCGGTGATTGGTTTGGAAGTATACCGTTCGGATAATGGCGGAAAAACCTGGACAAAAGCCAATGAGGATTACGTGAGTGCTTATAGCTCTTACGGTTACTACTTTGGGCAAATCCGCGTTGCCCCCTATGACGCCAATAAGGTATACGTGATGGGGGTTCCTGTACTCCGCTCGGATGATGGAGGAAAAACATTTAAGTCGATTGGCGACTCTAATGTCCATTCCGATCACCATGAGCTTTGGATCAACCCCAATCGCAAGGGGCACCTAATCAATGGCAATGATGGAGGTATCAATATCTCTTATGATGATGGCGAAAGTTGGATTAAATGTAACTCTGAACCTTTGGGGCAATTCTACTATATAGCGGTTGACATGGCTAAGCCTTACAATATCTACGGGGGATTGCAAGATAATGGCGTATGGATGGGGCCTAGTACTTACCAGGCTAGCACTAGATGGCAAGGCAGTGGCCAATATCCCTACAAATCTATCATGGGAGGAGATGGTATGCAAGTAGCCGTTGACACCCGTGATAATATGACGGTTTATACTGGTTCTCAATTTGGCAATTACTTTAGAGTTAATACGAAAACGGGACGAAGAAAATCGATCACCCCTAAACCTGCATTAGATCAAAGGCCCTATCGTTGGAATTGGCAGACGCCCATTCACTTGTCGGTTCACAACCAGGACATTCTGTATATGGGCTCAGAGAGAGTGCATCGGTCATTCAACCAAGGAGACGATTTTGAGGCGATATCTGGAGACCTTACGACCGGTGGCCGAAAAGGAGATGTAGCTTTCTCGACCTTAAGTACTATTCATGAATCTCCCCTCAGCTTTGGTTTGTTGTATGTAGGGTCGGATGATGGTTTGGTACATGTTTCCAAAGATGGAGGTGTGAGCTGGGACAATATTACTGCTGGCTTGCCTAAAGATATGTGGGTGAGTAGAATCCAAGCTTCTGCTTTTGAGAAAAGCCGTGTTTATGTCGTATTGAATGCTTATCGTTGGGATAATTTCGAGGCCATGGCCTATGTGTCTGAAGACTACGGAAAGACTTGGACACAAATCGGTAAGGACCTTCCATTGGAGCCACTAAATGTGATTAAGGAGGATCCTTCTAGTGCTGATATTCTATATGTAGGAAGTGATCATGGCCTTTATGTATCACTAGATAGAGGGGGATCTTTTATGCTAATGAATAATGGCTTACCTGCTGTACCTGTGCATGATGTGGTCATTCACCCTCGAGAAAAAGATATCATCGTAGGTACGCATGGTCGTTCGATGTATATCGGTAGTGCGAAAGAGTTGCAGCAATTAAACACGGAGGTATTGGCGAAAGCCTTACATACCTTTGGCCCTTCCAAAACCCGATACAGTACATTTTGGGGAAGAAATTTTAGAGGACGTTTATCCGAACCCAGCCTTAGCATTCCGATTTATGCCAAGACAGCGGGCAAGGCCATTATTAAGGTAGAGACGAAGGAAGGATTGGAGCTACAATCTTTCGAAGTAGACCTCAAGAAAGGATTAAACTTTCCTACCTACGACGGAGCCATTCAAGAAAAGGTGATCGCTGAGTATATCAAGCCATTACAAGAGAAACAAAAGAAAGGAGAAAAGCCGCTCAAAATTGAAGCAGCAGAAAATAAGAAGTTTTATATCTATAAAGGAGAATACAGCCTAAAAATCTCCAAAGGAGATCAAACGGCAGAAACAAAATTGATCATAGAATAATGGGAGAAAGCGTCATTGGCATTTTGTTGGCACTCGTCACGGGAGCCACCACCTACAAAGGATTTCGTGATCAGCAGTATTATGAAAACTATGTCTTTGACGTAGACAAGATTTTAATCGATAAGGAATACCGGCGACTGCTTAGTTCCGGTTTCCTACACGGGGGCTGGTTCCACCTGGGCTTCAATTTGATTGCACTTATTTCATTTAGTGCAGCCGTGGAGCGAGAGTTGGGGCCAGCCCTATTTACAATTATCTATTTTATCAGCTTGGTGGGTGGCAATGTCCTGGCCCTGTATATCCATCGCAATCACGGAGATTATCGAGCAGTGGGTGCATCGGGGGCGATAAGCGGTGTCATCTTTGCCGCAATTTTACTTCATCCCGGAGGTTCGATAGGTTTTATAATCCTGCCCTTTGAAATCAAAAACTGGATTTTTGGACTCGCCTTTGTCTTGGTTTCTATTTTGGGTATCAAACGGCAGGCTGACAATATCGGTCATGAAGCTCATCTGGGTGGCGCCATCATCGGGGTATTAATGACTATGGTGATTCGGCCCAGCGTCATCACGGACTCGCCCTGGCTGATTGTGGGGCTTTTGTTTCCCGTTGTGCTATTCCTTTATCTCATTGTGAATAATCCCGCAGTCCTAATGATTGACAATTATTGGGGAGAAACGGTACGTTCTGTCCGCCAATTTCGTTTTAATTTAGGTTCTTCTGCCTCCACTAAAATGAGCCGCCAAGAGGAAATGGATCAACTCTTGGACAAGATTCGCGCGAAGGGCATCAAAAGTTTGACGGATGAGGAACGGAAACGTTTGGAGGATTTGTCGGAGTAAGCCCAGCACGATTGTTTAACTAAAAGAAATCACCTCTGGTGAGTAGCCTCTAGACACCAAAAACTTATGCAGGGCCTTTCCCGTACCGCTCGTCCAAGTTCTTACTTTTGCGAAGGGTAGAACTTTCACTTCATCTATCTCTGGATCATTTAGCGCTACCTCTCCATCTGAATACACGTGATAGGCAATGATCAATTGATTCATCCTTTTGAAGGTGTAATGCCCCAAAAAGCCTCTAATCTCTGCATCTAAGCCTACCTCTTCTTTTACTTCCCGCAGTACGGCTTCTTCTGGGTGTTCATGCTTCTCCAAGAATCCGGTGACCAAAGCAAACATATGAGGTGGCCATTTGGCATTATGGGCCAAGAGGATATTCCCATCTTTGTATTCAATGACGGCTGCCACTACTGGTGTGGGGTTTTCGTAATGTACAAAGTCACAAGTTTCCTCTACGCAGGCGATATAATTGTCCTCGTTTACGGCCAGCTCTCCTTGGCAAGTCGGGCAGTTATTATATTCCATGGTTTATCTTCTGTATGAATAGCTCTATCCAACTAATGGACGGAAATTTGAGTCAAAAAAATAATACCCCTTGAGCAGCTGTCTTACTTTTTGTTAGCCACTGGAATCCATATTTCCTCTTCAGAATTAGGATCATTCAGCTTGGTTTTCTCTCCGAGTACTTCAAAGTGGGGGCGATCGGCTAGGACAAAGTCAGATTGAGGAAGCCATTCCATAAAAATGTATTTGAAAATACGTTGATCGGAGCTCAATCCCTTGTAATGAAATACGGCATATTGTCCACCTACCAAGTTGTACACCCCCATATCGGCAGGAATCACTTCTACTTTTGAAACCTCAGCCAAAGCCCATTTGGTAAATGATTTTGCGGGATTAAAAGCTTGGTGATAATCTTCCGGATAAACTCTCAAATCAAAGGTATCCGCATTGATCAGATTAGGAATCTCTTTTCGTCGCGGCATAAAGGTGCGAAAGAGTTGACCTGTTTTATCCGCTACCAAAGACATGGTTTCTGACATTCCGATCAATTGCTTCTGGGCTAACAGTTGGATGCTTGGTTTCATCTCTTTATATGATGCTAAAACTGAAAATAGATAAAAGGCACTATATCAGCGCTCGTCGTCTGTGTGACCAACCACATTACGGCTGCCAATATCAAAGCTTTTACCGGCCAAGGTGCTTTAATAAACCACTCCTCTCCTACTTTTCGGAATCCATTAGGCAGAAAATGTAAGACAAATCCCAGGGCCATCAACCCAAATACTTGCGTATAATTCTGGATGACTTCGCCGACTAATTCTGGATGAAAAGCGGTTAATATTTGGCCCAAAACCGTTGTCGTCGTCTCCCAAGGCCCCAAAGGATTATTCAAGGCACCAGCTCGAAAAAAGACCCAACAAAGGGTGACAAAATGAAAAACGAGCAAAACGGACACGGTATGTGTCCCTAAACGGGTCAATTTAAAGCCAATATAATTTATGAGGTAATCAAGTCCTAGCCCCAAGCCTAAAAGCAATGACCAGCCGATAAAAATTTGTAAGTTGGTCCGGGTCAAAACTTGGTAGACCTCGATATCTAATGTATCGCCTTGTAGTGCGATCCACATCGCCAACTGCCCCAACAACTGCACACAAAGCATAATCAAGCCAGCGCGTACCGCTGTATTTTTCCGCCATTTCCCTGCCTGTTCCAAAGCACGATCGATGGCCAGTGCCAAGCCATGCAGTCCCCCCCAAATCACAAAGACCCAACTGGCTCCATGCCAGAGTCCTCCTAATAGCATCGTCAACATCAGGTTGACATAGGTGCGAAGTCCTCCTTTGCGATTCCCCCCCAAGGAAATGTATAAATAATCCCGCAACCAGGTAGACAAAGAAATATGCCAACGTCGCCAAAAGTCTCGAATGCTGTCCGATTGATAAGGTAATCGAAAGTTTTCGGGTAAGCGCAAGCCCATGATTAAAGCCAGTCCGATCGCCATATCTGAATAGCCGGAAAAGTCGCAGTAGATTTGAATGGCATATCCATAGGCTGCCATCAGGTTTTCAAAACCACTATACAAGGCTGGGTTTTCAAAGACGCGATCAACAAAATTGATACTGATATAATCGGAAATAACCGCCTTTTTAAACAAACCACCACAAATCAATAAGAGCGCTCGTCCGAGGTTGGATTCACTTAATTGTAGGGGTTGGCGTATCTGTGGAATAAAGTCCGCCGCTCTAACGATTGGGCCAGCCACTAATTGCGGAAAGAAGGAAACAAAAAAGGAAAAGTCCAATAAGCGCGAAAAGAAGGATTTCAGATCGCTTACTTCTTCCGTTAGGGGTATCAATTTTCCTCGGTATACATCAATGCTATAACTCAAAGTCTGAAACGTAAAAAAGGAAATACCAACGGGCAAGAAGATAGATTGAAAAGCAAAATTGGTTCCCACCACACTATTGAAAGACCCAATGAGGAAATTGGTGTATTTGAAATAGGCCAGCAGCCCCAGGTTAGCGCCTAAGCTCAGGATAAGGTAGGCCCTGCGTTTGCCCTGACTTGAGGCATTATGAATGTAATGACCTAAGGTAAAATCGATTAGTGTAGACAAAATAAGCAGTACGAAGTAGAGCCCGCTCGATTTGTAGTAAAAGAAAAGCGAAAAGCCTAAAGTATAGATCAAACGCCAATTGGTTTGGCGCTTCAATAGCAAATAACCACCATAAAAGGCTAGAAACCATATCAGAAAAACCTTGCTATTGAATAGCATAGGTTTACCTGGGTCATAAGTTAGATAGGGTAATATTTCCGTCCAATCAATCACTAACCAAGTTCGTTTAGCTCTCTGATCTACGGTAGAACTTGTCCACCGTTTTTGGGTCAGAGAAGGGTTCTTTCTTTAGTATAACTCGTAGGTGTTCATTAGGGCTTCGTACAATAAGTGCCCTTGTAATTCATAGCCTTTTCGCGTAAAATGTATCAAATCTCTGCCCGAAAGTCCTTCGGCGCGCCATTTTTGGACACCACCTGATACATTCATAATCGTTTGCAAATCCCAGATGGCTGCGCCATATTTCTCTGCCGTCTCAATCAATACTTCTCGCGCAATGGGATTGGTCAATTTGCCGTAACGGCCTCTCTTTAGTGCATCTGGATTGGTCGTCACCAAGATGGCAATCTCCGGCATTTTCTCTCTTATCGATGCTAAAAAAGCATCCACTTGTTCTCGGAATTTATCGGCCTTAAAACCAGAGGACAATGCCTCATTAGTACCCAGGGAAACAATCAAGAGGTTTGGCAGTAAGCTCGGTAACTGTTGCAGGAAATATTCCGACCGATTATAATGATAAAAGGAAGCACCATT
>Ga0070729_10003630_pt1 | contig 17596 bp, 17 predicted proteins | sample tdDd472_FD_66725 | JGI IMG/M metagenome (GOLD analysis project Ga0070729, IMG submission 66725) | Marine sediment microbial communities from the Atlantic coast under amendment with organic carbon and nitrate - tdDd47.2 | ecosystem: Environmental > Aquatic > Marine > Coastal > Sediment | place... | reverse complement strand
CAGTCCAAGCGTAAGCCGTCGCCCATCGACTGCTACTTTGGCGGCGTTTACTACATGGGACCGATCTTCACCGCTTTCCGCGGCACCGAAGACGCAGTCGAATACTACAAACTGCTGCGTGCCGAAATTGAAGAGCGGATCGAAAAAGGCCTGGGCGCGGCGACGCCGGAAGGCGACATGGCGGAAGAAAAATACCGTCTCGTCGTTGAAGGACCGCCCAACTGGACCTCTTTCCGCGACTTCTGGAAAATGTTCTATGAAGAAGGTGCGGTTGTCGTCGCCAGTTCCTACACCAAAGTGGGCGGCGTTTACGACTACGACGGTTTCCGTCACGATCCGGACAACCCGTTGGAAAGCCTCGCGGACTACTGTCTCGGCGTTTACACCAACCGCAACCTGCCGACCCGTGTCGATATGCTGGCCCGGAACGTTGAGGAATATGATGCAGACGGTCTGCTGATCAACTCGATCAAGAGCTGCAACAGCTTCGCCGCAGGTCAGTTGATGATGATGCGGGAAGTGGAAAAACGTACCGGAAAGCCGGGCGCCTTCATTGAAACCGACCTGGTCGACCCGCGCTACTTCTCGGCGGCCAACGTTAAGAACCGTCTGGAGAGCTACTTCCAGATGATCGACCAGAAACGCCGGGGTGGCGGTTCCGCCCCCGCTGCGGCTTAAACCCGGGAGACTGACTAGATGCGTACTTTTATCGGAATTGACCTCGGGTCGACCACCACCAAGGCGGTCCTGATGGACGAGAATCAGCGCATTCTCGGCCGAGGCATCACCAACTCGCGGTCTAACTACGACGTGGCCGCGGAAGTGACCAAGCAGGAAGCCAAAATTGGCGCGCGCTTCAACCTGTTCCACAGCGAACTGGGTGAAGCGGGGGACAACCTGCTCGAAGATCTGGAGCGGAACTTCCGTATGGAGCAGTTCCTCACCGAATTGAACCACCTACGCGGAAGCTGCATGAAGTTCCTCGACCACCCGCGCTTTGTCGATATGAAAAAAGCGTTGGGCGAGGCCATTGAAGTGGTGTTGCAGCGGATTGAGAAAGAGGCTCTGGAAATCTATGCGCCGGGCGCTGACCGCAAGTCCGACTTCTTTAAGGACATTGCGGGGTCGCGCTTCATGAATATCGGTGAAGAAGTCGCCAAGGAAGCCGATGTCGGGTTCGACCATATGCTCAACATCTACGATAAGGCGATCATCGACATCGAAAACATCGTCCCTGATGATGAGATGGTCTCTCAGCAGCTGAAGTCCGGTCTACACCGTGCCGTTCAGGAAGTGGAAGGCCTGGAAATCTCCGAAGAGGTCGCTGCTGCGGCGCTCGAGAGGGTGTTGGGCATCCAGATGGAAGAGACCTATGTGGTCGGCACCGGTTACGGTCGGGTTCGGCTGCCTTTCCCGAAGGAGCACATCCGGTCTGAAATTCTTTGCCACGGTTTGGGCGCGCACATGATGTTCCCCAATACCCGCACCGTTCTCGATATCGGTGGGCAGGACACTAAGGGCATTCAGATCGACAAGAACGGTATCGTCGAAAACTTCCAGATGAACGACCGTTGCGCAGCCGGTTGCGGCCGCTACCTCGGTTACATCGCGGATGAGATGAATATCGGCCTCCACGAACTGGGACCGATCGCCGAGAAAGCCACTAAGGCGACTCGCATCAACTCTACCTGCACCGTGTTTGCGGGCGCTGAGTTGCGCGACCGTTTGGCGCTTGGCGAAAAGCGTGAGGACATCCTGGCCGGTCTGCACCGGGCCATTATCCTGCGCGCCATGTCGATCATTTCCCGCGCTGGCGGCATCACCGATCAGTTCACCTTCACCGGCGGCGTCGCTAAGAACAATGCGGCGGTCAAGGAATTGAAGAAACTGGTTAAGGAAAACTACGGCGACGTGACCATCAACATCAGCGCCGAGTCCATTTACACCGGCGCGCTTGGCGGTGCGACCTTCGCCCATCGGGCGGCAGCTTAGGAGGGCTGAAAACATGACTGTTTCCATTGGTATCGACGTCGGATCCGGCGTGATTAAAACCGCCCTCTTCAAAGTTGAAGACGGCAAAGACGAGTGGCTGGCCCGTTACGATGTGCGTATTCGTCAGCGCGACCCGTTTCAACTGGTCGAAGAGGCCGTCCAGTACGTGCTCGATAAAGCTGGCATGAAAATCGAAGATGTCGATTACATCGCCACGACGGGCGAGGGCGAAAACGTCCAGATGGCGACCGGCCACTTCTACTCAATGACCACCCATGCCCGTGGTGCGATCTACCTCAATAAAGACGCCCGTGCGGTGCTTGATATTGGCGCGCTCAACGGTCGGGCGATCACGGTTGACGAGCAGGGCAAGGTCTTGAACTACAAAATGACCAGCCAGTGCGCTTCCGGTTCGGGGCAGTTCCTTGAGAACATCGCCCGCTACCTCGGTATCGCGCAGGATGAAATCGGTGAGCTTTCCCAGCAATCTGAAGACCCGGAAAAGGTCTCCGGTATCTGTGCTGTGTTGGCTGAAACCGACGTCATCAACATGGTGTCGCGCAACATTTCGCCGTCCGATATTTTGCGCGGAATTCATGAATCCATGGCAGGTCGTTTGGTCAAACTTTTGAAGGCGATCAAGGCGACCGATGGCGTGGTGATGATGACCGGCGGTTTGGCCCTCGATTCGGGCTTGGTAAAAGCCATGCAGGATGGTATGGATGCACAGAAGATGACCACAACTATCGCCTGGCACCCAGATTCTCTTTACGCGGGGGCCATCGGGGCGGCATTGTGGGGCGCATTCAGATACGAGAAGCTCGAAGCGCTGGGACAGCTGCCTAAAGCTTCCTAAAAAAAGACAGAGGACCAGGAGACCGAACTATGGCTTTGATGATCACCGACGATTGCACCAACTGCGACGCTTGCGTGCCGGTTTGCCCGAACGAAGCGATCAGCGAAGGCGACGTCATTTACGTAATCGACCCTGACCGTTGCACCGAGTGCGTCGGCGCTGAAGACGAGCCGCAGTGCGTGCTGGTCTGCCCGGCCGACTGCATTCCGAACGATCCGGATCATGAAGAAACCAAAGACCAGCTCATGGCCAAATATGAGGCCCTGCACGCTTAAGCATCTTTCGGTTTCAACCGAATACGAAAAACCCGGCGGATTATTCGCCGGGTTTTTTTGTGGAATGGGGATGCCCTTTAAGCAGACAGATTTCCGCTTTCTTCCAGCGCCAGCAAGGGGGGCTTCTCGTCTTCCGTTGATTGTATGAAGGCTCCGATTTCGCTGTCCGATTTACAGATATGCTCGATCAGCCACTTTTTGAGCAGTCGGCGGAGTTCGGCAAGGGTTTCGGCGTTTTGCTGGCTGAACCACTTACCGGCCATTTTTTCCACCTTTAGGATGAAGCGTCGGTGCTGCTCGCGATGATCGGCAAGTGCAGGGTAATTGATCGACTCCATTAACGCCTCTTCGCGGGAGAAGTGGTACTGCGTATAGCGGATGAGGTCGAGAATGATGTCGTTGATCTCAGTTTTGGGCAGGGATTTATGAACGGTTTTGTTAAGTAGCAGGATAAGATTCTGGTGATCCTTGTCGATGCGATCTATTCCGATGCTATACGAGTCATCCCAGATGATAATTTCATCGTTTGCGGCCAGAGGAAGCTCAAACCAGAAGGTGCTGCCTTTTCCGATAGCGCTCTCCACTCCGATTCGCCCTCCCAATCTATCGATCAGTAGTTTGGAGACGGTTAGGCCAATGCCTGTCCCTTCTTGGCTAATCATCGGATTGCTTTCAAGGCGTTGAAACATATTGAAAACGTCGCTCAGCTTTTCATAGGGAATACCGGGCCCCGTATCGACAACGGAAACCTTTAGGAATTCACTGGACGTTATGTCCAATGCGATGCGAATGGCCCCACCTTGCTTGTTATATTTTACGGCATTGGACAGAAGATTGATCAAGATCTGTTTAAAGCGCACTCTGTCTGTGCGAATGTCAATAGACTGGGCGTTTAGGTTCGGTATTTCCCAATGAATGTCTTTTTCCTGCCCCAGCGGCTCAATGAGTGAGAGACAGTCTTGGATGATGGGGGCGGCATTGATTTCATCGACGCTAAAGTCGATTCGATCAGCTTCAATACGCGCTAAGTCGAGAATATCGTTGACCAGCTCAAGAAGATGCTGACCGCCTTCGACAATGTGGCTGATGCTTTCGTCTTGCCGTTTTGAAAGTGGGTTTTTGTAATCGATCTTAATGAGCTGGGCGAAGCCGAGGATTGCATTTAATGGGGTGCGCAGTTCGTGGCTCATGCTGGCCAGGAAGTCGGATTTCGCCTTGTTGGCTTTTTCGGCGGATTTCAAAGCGTGGTTGAGGTTTTCGTTGAGAATGCTCAGTTCTTTCGTTCTGGCCTCAATCGCCATCTCCATTTCTTCCAGCTCAATATGTTGGAGGCTGCGGGGCCAAAGTATCATCATTAAGGCTAGGATGAAGGCGAGAGCCATCCGTGGGCCTTGAACGGGAATGCCGAAAAGCCGGGTGAAATTTTCTTCGTTGATAAAGGAAGCCGGAACAAAGTCCATGTGCGGCCCTAAGAAGGTGCTGAGGCCGTAAACAATTGTCGCGCCGCCAGCAACATTCAATGCTGTTTTGAAGCGCCATGACGACAGCTTAATGGTTTTGTTGAAAGCGCGGGCATGAGGAAAAGTTAGGGCGGTTTTTGTGCCGATTGCAATCAGCCCAAGCCCGGTAAGGAAGGCGCCTGGAGCGCCGAGCACCCAGCGTGAGATAAGATCCGCCGAGTCGAAACTCCAGATTCCCTGAAGACTCCCAAGATAAGCACCACCCCAGAGTAGGCTGCTTAGAATGAGCGGAATTGTGTAAATACGGTTTGTTCTCAAGTGGTTGGGAACAATGAAGCTGTAGCCGGAATACAGTAAAATGAGAAAAGAAAAGCCGCCGAAGAACGATATGAGGGGAGCAAGGGCAGGGATGGTTTCCGGTAAGGTCGAAAACTTGGCCATGACCAGCCATTCGTTGATCGCATGAAGAAGACCGAAAAGGCCGAATAGGCGCAGAGGAAGGCGTAAGCCTCTTAAGCTGACCGGAACATCTCGGATCAACAGGACAAGACCTAATACGAAAAAAGAAAGGCCATAAAAAAAATATAAAGCCGCCAAGTCAGCTACCCATCAAGAAATTATAATTTTTATCCTCGTTAGCTTTTAAGACGTTTCCCTCGAGATTTAATTTTTATTTCTAATAGGATAGGGGGGGAACTGAGGTTTTCCAAGGTTTTATGGCGACCCTAAAAGTGAAAAGGCGCGGATGCAGGGTTCATCCACGCCTTTTCGGTCTTCAGGGAGGGTCGTTTCTTCTTATTTAGAATTCCTTGGCAAGGACAAGGCGTTGTGAGGGCGCGAAGCCGCAATCGCCGAGGAATTTGAGCAAGGCAAAGTTCTTCCAGCTGACCTGGGTTCGAATGGTGTCCACACGCAGAGTGGACAGATTGGCCAGAAGTTGGGAGAGCAAAGCGTGGCCAATGCCATCGTTGGCATAAGCCGGATGGACACCAATGGTATCCATAACAGCCGCAGGCTCAGCGCGGCCGAATTCACCATAATCTACACGGGCCATTACATAGCCGACAACCGCACCGTCCATTTCGGCGATTTGAGAGACCCGAATACCCGTTTCGCCCATCACTTCGGCCATCTTGCTCTGGTAATAAGCGCTACGATCCTGTCCGGTCAGCTTGCCGTCGATGCGAGTAACGGAGGCCAAATCTTCTTCGGTCATGGAGCGAACCAGTACGCGGTCGCGTGAGAGGGCGGCGAAATCGTCGCCGTTTGAATCGCTATGGTCTTCCCATCCGGCATCGACCGGGCGATCGATGTCGACCTCTACCTCTTCTTCCAGTGCCGAACAGTCGCGTTCGATAATGGTGCGCGGCGACAGGGAGAAGCCCATGGCGGCGAAATAGCCGACCAAATCGCCGTCGGTCCATTCGACCTGGGTGCGCAGGTTCGTGATACCGGCTTTCTTTAAGCGGGTTTCCAGACCGTCCTGGAGTCCTTTCCCGACGCCCTTGCCTTGGGCGGCAGGATCAACGCCCGCAATATCGATGATGGCGACCCGCTGGGTGCCGCCGAACTCGCCCTGCTGAACACGGGAAAACAGGAAGCCGACCAATTTGTCGCCATCCATGGCTGCGCAGGTGAAAAAATCGTCTGGTTTCGCCTGTGCCGCAGCAAGGCGTTTTTCGAAAAAGCCCTGGCGCGACCGTCCGCCGACGGTGACGTCAATTTCAACGACCCGGTCCAAGTCTTCGGGCTTGAGGGACCGGTAAGATATATTCGACATTCTCTAATTCCCCCCTGATCAAAACGGCAATCTATCGTATGGTGTCCGACAAACGGCGGTCCTGCAAGAAAAGCTCTTTAGTTCCTGTTTATTAAACCAATTCTCTCTGATGTCGTCCGGCCTTCCTTGACAGGCGGCGAGTGAGCGAATAGGCTTAAAGCAATAAATCGGTACCATAATACCAATTAATCAGTTGGTCAAGGGTTGAAAGGGTGGAAAATGACGATTTCGGGTTTTGATTTCAGCGGCAAGGTTGCCGTTGTGACTGGCGGCGTTCAGGGAATTGGACGGACGATTGCCGATGCTTTGGCTGTCGGTGGAGCGGAGGTCCATGTTTTCGATTGGGCTGAGCCCGATAAGCCGGTCGATGGGTTGATCTTCCATAAAGTCGACGTTTCGGACTCAAGCAGTGTCGGAGCCGCCGTCGAGGCTATTGGCAAGCAGGTGACTTTGTTGGTCAACAACGCAGGGATCACCCGGGATAAATCGATCGCCAAGATGACCGATGAAGATTGGAATGCCGTTATCGGGGTTAATCTGACCGGTGCTTTCAACACCATCCGCGCCACTGCGCCCGGCATGGGGGCCGAAGGCGGCGGGCGAATCGTCAATATCACGTCGATCAATGGTCTGCGCGGCAAGTTTGGTCAAGCCAACTATACGGCGGCTAAGGGCGGCATGATCACCCTGACTAAAACGGCGGCCCGCGAATTTGGCCGCAAGGGTGTCACCGCAAACGCTGTCGCTCCGGGTATGGTGCTGACCGAAATGGCCAAGCAGTTGCCACAGCAATATCTGGACAAGGCGCTGGAAGAAACCGTGATGAACGAGTTGGCCTTGCCGGAAGACATCGCCAATGCCGTCCTGTTCCTGTTATCGGATGGCGCGCGCATGATTACCGGTGAAGTCATCCGCGTCGATGCCGGGCAATATATCTAGAAAGGGTAGGTGGAGTGGTTCCTAATCCTGGAACTGCTCTCGTAATATCCGTTCCTCAAGATTGTGCTCGGGGTCGAAAAGCAAGACCGGGCCGGTGGTCCGGTCTTCTTTGACTGTGACGCGCCGAACGTTTTCCACTTCGGTAAAGTCGGCGGTCGCCCGGACGGGGCGTTTATCGGTATTGATGCATTCGAAAACCACCTTGGCCTTGTGCGGCAGGATGGCTCCACGCCATCTGCGCGGCCGGTAAGCGCTAATCGCCGTTAGTCCCAGCACCTTTGAGCCAAGCGGCAGGATAGGGCCGTAGGCTGAGGTGTTGTAGGCGGTGCTGCCTGCAGGGGTGCAAACCAGGACGCCATCGCACACCAGTGTTTCAAGGCGCTGTTTGCCATCGATGCTGATTCGGATATGGGCGGTCTGCCCAGTCTCACGGAATAAGGAAACCTCGTTGATGGCGAGATGTTCCTGGCGTTCGCCATCGGCGGTTTCGGCAATCATGCGCAGGGGGTGCAGGCGAAAATCCTGGGCCTGTTCGAGTCGCTCGATGAGGTCTTTGTCGTTATAGGCATTCATCAAGAAGCCGACCGACCCCCGGTTCATCCCGTAAATCGGTCGCTTTCCCATATGGGCGTGGGCGGTGCGCAGCATAAAACCGTCGCCGCCGAGCGCGACGATAATATCGGCTTCCTCGGGCGGTGTATTGCCATACTGATGGGCCAGCGCCCGCAGGGCTTGCCGCGCTTCGTCGTGATGGGCTGCCACGAAGGCGATTTTCTTGTCCGCCATAGGCTGGATCGTTCCCGGTTGCCGTCAATCCTGCAAGTATACCGAACTCATGAATACTTTCCACAACAACCCACGAATCGGCTGAAATACTGCTTGAGTTGCAGTTATGTAGCCTTTCCTGCATACTGGTCGGTATGAAAAGAAAGCGCAACCCAGCCGAAACTCGGCAACGCATCTTGGAGGCGGCCTTTGAAGCCGTTCACCGACACGGATTCCAGGCCGTTGGTCTCAATGATATCCTGCAAGCGGCCGGGGTGACGAAAGGGGCTATGTATCATCATTTCCCAAACAAGATGGCGCTCGGCTATGCCATTGCCGATGAAATGCTGACGGCCTATGTGGATCAGTGGTGGTTGGCGCCGTTTGAAAATGACAACGACCCAGTGCCTGTGTTGAAGGAGATGATCGAGTCGCGGTTGCGCAATCTGTCCCGTGAAATGATCGGTCTGGGCTGCCCGCTCAACAATCTGGCCCAGGAAATGTCGGCGGTTGATGAGGGATTTCGTCAGCGTATCGAAGGTATCTACCGTTACTGGCGCAAGGGGCTGGCCAAAGCTTTGCGGGCGGGGCAGCAATATGGCACCGTGCTGGGTGAAGTGGATACGGAACGCACGGCAACCGTCCTCGTTGCCGCTATAGAAGGGGCCATGGGGCTGGGTAAGGCGACCCAGGACCGGGAATTAATCGCCGATTGCGTCAAGGGGCTATTGATCCAGATCGATAGGCTAAGACCCTAAGCAATGTGATGAAGGGTTAACCACCGTCGACAACCAGACTGTGTAGACTATAGGAACCGCCTCTGTTGATTAGGCTGACGCCGTCGAAGGCTTGGCGGAATCCTGTATCCGTGGCTTTGAAAAGGGCCTGACCGTCCAGAGAAACGGTCATTGCGCCGGTTTGGCCGCGCGCCCAGCCCAAACGGTGTTTCTTGCCGTCGTTGATAGCCAGGCTTGCGTCGCTACGAGCCAGGGTAACCGCGCCACGGCTGGAAATTTTCAGGAGTTCGATTCCGCGTCCGGGAATAGCGTAGAGCCAATAACCGGTTTGGCGTTGGGAGCCTTGGTAAAGGCCGAAAACAATGCCGCCGCTCTCTCCTGCGCCGGTCAGTGAAGCGGTGAAAGAAAAAGCGTTATTGATGGTGGTGGTCAGGAAAATTTCCGCTGGGCCTTCTGGCTGGGTTGGTTCCGGAGCCGCTTGCTGGTTGCTGGCCCCCGATCCCTGATTCAACATTTGCCCCAAGAGGGCGATGGCGATATCTCGGTTTTTAAGTTTGTGTGGCTGTTCCTGCTGAACGGTTTGAACATTGACGGCGCTCTTTAGCCCGTCATAGCCAACTGAAAACGATCCGCTGGCGACGGTCCAGGTTGGATTTTGGACGTAGTCGCCGTCCCGAAAATATTCCTCAATCAGGCGATCGCCCCACGGAGCGTCATAGCGTCCGGCAAGGGCGCGAAGATCGTCGAGAAAACGCGGGTCGGCGGCCCGCGCCTGTTCAGCTTCATCGATCAATTTTCGCAATTCGGAGGCAAAATTTTTCGAGGTTTCTTGACCGCCCCATTGTTGATATCGCGAAGACTGCGCCCAAACAGGTAATGCAAGGGTCAGGGCGAGGACGATAATTAGGCTTGGAACCGTGCCGCGCATGAACGAATCTCCAAATCGAAACAAACCATTATAGACATTGTGCCACGAACTGAGCTGCAGCTAAAGGGGAGGTGGAATACCAATCTTGCAGGAATTCGGTCCAGCGTCCTGTCGCCGCAACTCGTTGGAGTTGCTTCGGGGTGGCTGTTTGTGTCGTAAACTTTTGTCTAACTCTTTGGAGTTAATCGGATTTTATTATTGAATCCGACCAGTCGGATTCAAATTAAGTCCAATCGAAAACCCTGACCTTGGGATGGCCCAATTCTCCGGCGGCGACTTTACGTTTTTTCTGTGGGATAGCCTGACCCTCACCAAGCCACCGACGAGCGGGGCCGACATAGTCTTCGGTCTGAACGAACTGGCGGGGAATGGTCAGCGCTTTCTTGATCCGGTCGTAAAGAGACGCCGATGTCAGAGGGCGGGCGAGAAATTCGTGTATGCCGGAATCCCGCGCCTGCAAGACCGTGTGTCTATTGGCGTTGGAGGTAAGCATAATAATCGGTACTTCAGGTTTTAAGGATTTATCGCTCCGGCGGATTTTTTTGGTCAGTTCAATTCCGCTTAGTGAGCCTGGCAGTTCCATGTCGATAATTACCGCGCCAATTCTGACGGTGCGCAAGGTTTCCATGGCGGCTCGCGCATCTTGCGCTTCGAGAACATAGCGGATGCCGATAGATTCAAGGGTAGTGCGAGTTAAGGCCCTTGAATCCCGATTGCCGTCGACCACTAAATATATGGTCTCCGCGATATTTGTGTGGGCGGACATTCTATTCCTCCGTCACCCGGAATCCGACCGAAAAGCGGTTCCGGCCCTGATTTGAAAAGGGAGAAAATCCCAAGCACATTCTGTAGAGAGATTCCCCTTCCCCTAGACTTCATACGGTAGTCCTCTATTGGTTAATGAAGGGTAAGGACTCCGGTTGTGTGAGACGAAAAAGACTCTATTGCGGTGGTTTTCTCTTGCTCGATGAAATCGATTGCTTGAAACTTCAACCATGGAGTTTTCGCTCGAAACGGCAGGATTGGCGACGACCGTTGGGTTGGGGGTTATTACCCTCACTCTGGTGTACCTCTGGCTAACCGTGGTTCGGATTGAGGCTATCGCTTGGTGGGCCGCGGGTTTTGCCGCCCTGGCCGTCGATTATTCCATGGTTATGCTGAAGCCGTTGCTGGAATTCGGAATTCTTATTCCTGTTTGGGAGGCAGCGCACGCTACCTTTTTGTGCTGTGTCACCATCGGCGTATTTCGGTTTATCGGTCGGCCAGTCCCCTTCAAGCTTATTATGTTGGCTTGGATGATCAATGTCGGTTGGGGTATTACTTCGGTCGTTCATGAGTTTTCTTTTATCGTTCAAACCGTTCCGGCAACTGCTGTAGCCGTCGGGCTGACGGCCTGGAGTTCGGTTCTTCTATTACGGCAACGGCCTGAATTCGGCGAGCCCGGCTACCGATTGGCTGGGTGGGCATTTGCCATATGGTCCTTTAACAGGGCCAATTTTCCTTTGCTTGCCTTCATGCCCTGGTTTGCGCCCATTGGCTATGTGATCGCCGAAGCTTCCGCTCTGGCCATGGGTATCGGGTTGCTGGTTGCCGTCTTGGAGCGGTTGCGCCGTCAAGCCCTTCACTCCGAGGAGGAAGCGCGATTCAGCCGCAATCAGGTGATGGATGTTATGGAGGCAAGTCCTGTGGGGACTGTGGTTTCCCATCCGCGGACAGGTGCGATTTTGTTTGCCAACCGGACCTTCCGAAAGCTGGATCCAAATTGGAGTGATGAAAAACAACTGAACGATAGTCTTAAAATCGTTAAGGGGCCCTCGTGGAGGGAAATGTCCGAACAGGTCTTGCCCGAAGACGGTAGTGGGCCTCGCGGTATCGAAAATGCCCCGGCGCATGAGCTTTGGGCACATGGTCGAGATGGGGAAAAGCTTTGTCTTCTCAATGTGGTGCGACCCATTTACTGGGCAGGTAAATGGAGGGTTCAAAACACCCTGGTCGATATTACCCGGCTTAAAGCCGCCGAAGAGGCCCTTGCGGCGGCCCGCGATGAAGCCGAGGCGGCGAGCCATTCAAAGACGCGCTTTTTGGCTGCCGCCAGTCATGACCTTCGTCAGCCGTTACAGGCGTTGATGATGTTTATCGATGCTTTCGATATGGAAGCTATGGATGCCGAAAATACCCGTATCAAGGAACGGATTGAAAGCTCTCTGGAGGCCCTGAAAAGACTTCTCGATACTTTGCTTGATATTTCCCGCCTGGATGCCGGTTTGATTCTTGCCGATATGAAGCCGGTCGCCTTAAGCCCACTGATGGAACGCTTGGCCGACGAATTGACGCCTATGGCCGAGGAAAAAGGATTGGCGATTGGCGTTGTGCCCAGTGGGAGGGCGGTGATGGCCGACCCAACCCTGTTGGAAACTCTGCTGCGCAATCTCATTACCAATGCCGTGCGCTATACCGACGAAGGGCGCATTCTGGTTGGTTGTCGTCACGGCGAGCAGATCGTCAAGATTGGTGTCTGGGATACGGGGCGGGGAATAGAAGAGGCGGATATCGGCAAAATTTTCGAAGATTTTCATCAAGTCGGCAATCGGGGGCGTGACCGGCGGAAGGGGCTTGGGCTTGGGCTATCTATTGTCCGGCGCATGGCCGATCTCATGGGTATGGAGGTCAGTGTAAGGTCTGTGCCGGGTAAAGGATCTGCCTTTATTCTTGAGGCGGCCTCTACCGCCCCGCCCAAGCCGCGTGATATCCCGTCCGAGCCTGCCGTCAAACCGATGGTTCGCAAAAATGCGTTAATCGTTTTGATTGAAGACGAACAGGACATTTTGGAGGCGATGGGTGATCGACTTCAGAATATGGGCCATCGGGTTGAGGCGTTTTCCGATGTTCCGGTATTGGGACAAGATGGAGAGAGCCTCCAAAATCCACCTGATTTGATTGTTGCCGATTATCGGTTAAGTGATGGGCGCACCGGCATTACAGCCATTGAGGTTTTGCGCAAGCATTTTTCTTCCCATATCCCAGCCGTTTTGCTGACCGGTGATACATCGCCGGAGCAACTGACGGAAATCCGTACCAGCGGTTTCCCGTTTCTCCATAAACCCGTTGGCGTTCCCGAGCTGAAAAAAATGGTCGACGAGATGCTTGATGAAGGGGAACTTATGTCCGGTTCCGACGGGTAAGAAATGCCTATTTTCAAGTAACCCTGTTTGGACTCCCTCTTTAAGTCGTTGATTCCAGACGCCCCGTTTTTGTTGGAAAACGGTATGGGTTTTGCAATCTCTATTATCTGAAGACCTGTTGGAACGCATGATGCTTCGCTGTCAGCGCTCTTTTCGGGGGATGGCATCGGGGAATGGGAAGAGCGCCGGTGATTGCCGGAAAGGATCTCGACCATGATTTTCAATCTGCGCCAAATGCTTGCCGCTTTTGCCGTCTTTTGTTTGACGCTTCTCTGCTCCCACCCTGCTTGGGCCCGTATGGAGAGCCATCCGCCTATTGAACAGGCTTATGTAAGCCTTGATCCCGATTTGATCGATCTTTCCGAACGACTGGAAGGCACGTCTGCCATCGGTTTCTTCGCCAAGCTTGATCTCAAGCATAGGTTTGAGAGGCTTCTGGAGGATGTGGACAGATATCACAAAGGACAGGATGCTGACCTTGAAAGCTTGAAAAGCCGATTTAACGATATCCTGATCCGAACCCTGCGTTTGATTGAAAACGCCGACCCAAGTCTTCATCGGGAGCTTTTGAGCGCCGGAGAGGCGATCTGGCTCGCGTTGCAAAACGGTGAGCCGTTAAATGCGGACCCATAACCCGAATAGAGCATTTCATCTGCGTTTTCATAATCACTTAATTGGCTTTGGCGCCTGAAAGTCCTAAGGTTTTCTGTCATTGGACGTCTGACAGCAGAGGGCCGCCATGGATACCGCCAGCGATAAGCAAAAAACAACCCAGGAAAATCGGCCAGCCAAGGCAAGAAGGCAGGGACCTCACAAGAGCCATGCCTTGCTTCAGCATGATCGAGCCAAGCGTAAGGGCAAAGCGCCTCTGCCGGAAGGCTACCCCTATAAACAGCGCATGCGTCGAGCCCAGTACGATGCGCAGAAGCAAGAACTTCAAATTGAGCTATTGAAGGTTCAAAACTGGGTTAAGGATACCGGCCAGCGCGTCGTCATGCTGTTTGAGGGGCGCGATGCAGCGGGTAAGGGTGGCGCCATCAAGCGTTTTATGGAGCACCTCAACCCTCGTGGAGCCCATGTCATTGCGCTTGAAAAGCCGACTGAAGCGGAAAAGGGGCAGTGGTATTTTCAGCGCTATATCAAACATCTTCCAACCCGCGGCGAAATCGTTCTGTTCGACCGTTCCTGGTACAACCGGGCGGGAGTTGAGCGGGTAATGGGTTTCTGTTCTCCCACCGAATACCGTGAATTCATGCGGCAGGTGCCTGAGTTCGAGCGCATGCTGGTGCGCAGCGGGATTATTTTGATGAAGTTCTGGTTTTCGGTCAGTCGCGAAGAACAGCTAAGGCGATTCCAGTCGCGTCAGGCCGACCCCTTAAAGCATTGGAAGTTGAGCCCCATCGACGTGGAATCGCTTGATCGTTGGGACGACTATACCGAGGCTAAGGAAAATATGTTCTTCCACACCCATACGGCCGATGCGCCTTGGACCGTCATTCGCTCGGACGATAAAAAACGTGCCCGCGTCAACTGCATTCGATATTTCCTGCAAACGCTCGACTATCCAGGTCGTGATCCGGAAATTGCCACGGCTCCCGATCCAAAATTGGTGGGAACGCCGGAACAACTCTATGAGAACCATCTCGATACCGAAGGAGGCTGGAGCGACCAGGAGTAGGGCAGGGTTAAGACCTGGCGTCTCCGGCCATGACCTGCTTGTAGGCGTGCCATGTGGCGTGACCGATCAAGGGGAGGGTGATGATGAGGCCTAGAGAGGCCGTCGCCAGGCCGAGGCCGGTAAACGCCACAATCAGTCCGGCCCAGAGAACCATGGCTCCTTTGTTGCGTCCCACGGCATAGGCGCTGGCGATCAGTGAGGGGATAAGAATTGTTTTCCGGTCCAGCATCAGGGGCATGGCGAACCCGGCGGCAAAGAAAATCAAGGTGGCGAAAACCGATCCCAGCGCCGTGATGGCGATGCCAAAGTAAATCCCCTCCATGGAGAGAGCGCGGGTGAAAATATCGCTCCATTCGGGCATGACGCCTGGGAAGCTGATGGCGAAAACGGTGAAAGACAGACGAATCCATACCTGAAAGAGAAAAACAAGGGCAATGCCGAGTCCCATGATGCCCAGCGTATTGCGCCGAAAAGCCAGTAGGGCGTTGAGCAATGAGACGGGCTCTCCGGCCGCCGAGCGACGACTGATTTCATAAAATCCGATACCGACCGCCGGGCCGACGAGCAGGAAGCCCGATAGGCCGGGAAGAACCAGATAGGGCCATCCCATGAAGTAAAAGCCAAAGGAGAGGGCAAAGCCGAAGACGACGAACAGTCCGGCATAGGTCATGCTTATGGCGGCGTTGGCTTTTAGGTCTTTCCAGCCTTCGGCCAGCCAGCGCCAGACGTCATCGGTGGAAACGTCGCCCACCAAGGCCATTTCGCCGACCAAAAGGTTCGGTCGTTCGGCTGGCTGGGGCGATGGGCCGTGCAAAGCATCTTGCGACATGGGGCCTCTCCTGATTGCCGTCCTAAAGGCATATGGGAAGCCTGGAAGACAATTGAAAGAGGGGGTAGGTTTGGCAGGAGCAAGCGCTTAGCAAGCATGCGGGATAGGGTGAATTGAAAGGTGAAGAAATGACCCCAGGCATCAACGCGGCTAAAGAAGCCAAAATCGAGTTTCGGGTTCACGAATATGAACACGATCCCGCGGCCGAGTCTTATGGTGGGGAGGCTGCTGAAAAGCTGGGTGTTTCCGAGGATCGGGTGTTTAAAACGCTGGTCGTCGATTTCGGGGTGAAAGATCTTGCCGTTGCGGTTTTGCCCGTATCGACCATGCTGAACCTGAAGCAGATGGCCAAGGCTCTCGGCGTGAAAAAGGCAACCATGGCCGATGCGGCGGATGTGGAGCGCTCAACCGGTTATGTGTTGGGCGGGGTTAGCCCTTTAGGCCAAAAAAAACGTCTCAAAACAGTGATCGACGCATCGGCAAGGGAGTTTGAGACCATTCACGTCAGCGCCGGTCGTCGTGGGCTCGAAATTGAGCTTGGCCCCAATGACCTGGCGAAACTGACAAATGCGGTTTTTGCCGATATCGGACGATAGGTGTTGTCATCTCTTTCGGTTAGTATGAAACTCAAAATAAACACCGTCTTGGATGCGAGGGACCATGAGCGACGATTTCAAGGGAGTCTATCCGCACGGTTTTGAGGGCGTCGCCCAGGAACTCCGTCAGGAAGTTTTAGACGAAGCCAAGGATTTGGCGGATGAGTTGGACCTTCAACTCGATGAGTTTCGTCATGGTCGGCTAGAGCAGGACCAACTTCTTTCCAAGGTCCTGCGGACGGCAATGAAACTTCGCGTCCAGGCGGGGAATGTGGGTCTAAGATTGCTTGGCAATATTGCTCAGCGCCTGGAGGATTTTCTCGACAACCTAAAGCAGCTTCCGCCCCGTGCAGTCGACGACCTTCAAGTCTTCGTTGATCGTTTGATGGATGTCTGCGAAGGGCGTTTGCCCATGGATAGCGACGCCTCGAAAGTGGTGCGCGAGCTTCCCGCCAAGATCGGTTTCAGCGAATCGGACATCGAGGTGCGTAACGTTGAGGTGATGCTGGTCATGCTGCATGGAACCGCAGCCCATTACGTCGAGCGTGAATTGCAGCAGTGCGGCTATCGGGTGAATACGGTTTCCACGGTTTTGGACGCCTTCGCCCAGATTGTGAGAACCAAGCCCGATCTGGTGATCATCTCCGCCGTCATGCCCGAACTGGACGGCATCAATCTGGCGACCGGCTTACTCGCCATGCCCGCCACCCGCAATATCCCCATCGCGCTGATCACCAGCCTCGAAGACAGCGACGAACACCTTCAATACCTACCTGCAGGCACACCGATCATCCACAAAGGCCCCTCGTTCGGCGACGATCTATTCAAGGCGCTGGATAATCTATTTTTGATTTAATGTGAGGGGAAAGAAGAAACGGCTTTCGCTTGTGGCGATCAGCCGCTTCTTCATTAGATACACGGGCCCTAATACGGCTTTCTAGACTTCTTTCCGGCCATCACGGATTTGTGGAATTTGGTGGTGGCTTTGTCTTTTCTGCGCCGTTCGGCAATCGAGGCCGCGTTATGCTCTTGTTCGGCTATGAGCTTCTTGTAGTTGGTCATTTACAGATCCCAAGACACGCGGTTGAATCCTAACTTGGGTGAATTTGAATTCCTCGCATTTGGTAAAGCCATCAATTCTGAACGGCCCTTGATCCTTCGGAGAGAGTTTGACCAAGAGAAACTTGACGCGAGTCAGGCCCTTCACAAACCATTGGCGGAAGAAGCGCCCGCCGAAGGGAAAGTAGGTGTCGTAGAGCACCCGGATGCCCCGGCTATTGCCGATGGATGATTATGTCGTAAATTTTTAAACCAAATCCGGTTTAAATTTGTCGCACGGAATTGCCGGAAGCGGGCGGGAAATATTGTGGCCCATTGATTCTAAAGAGGAAGGCGCAGGAGTGCCTTGCTACGAGTTTTTCGAGTGCTGCTGAACATTAAGTAATTGGAATTTCAGGCAAAAAAATGGTGCCCGGGGGCGGACTCGAACCACCGACACGCGGATTTTCAATCCGCTGCTCTACCAACTGAGCTACCCGGGCAACCTTTGTGCAGCGACGGCTGTGAACGCCGTGTGCGA
>Ga0070729_10003627_pt1 | contig 17607 bp, 9 predicted proteins | sample tdDd472_FD_66725 | JGI IMG/M metagenome (GOLD analysis project Ga0070729, IMG submission 66725) | Marine sediment microbial communities from the Atlantic coast under amendment with organic carbon and nitrate - tdDd47.2 | ecosystem: Environmental > Aquatic > Marine > Coastal > Sediment | place... | reverse complement strand
CGGTCTTTGGCCATCGTTAATTGTCGTTCGTCGCTGCCAAGCAAGCTAATACTGACGGGTTTTCCAAAGAAGCTTTGACGACCGAAAGAGGTGTTGATGGCCTCTGGAATGGTGCCAACGCGTTGTCTTAGGGAATTCGCGATTTGGAAACTGGGCAGCTGGCGTAATTCACCAGCAAGGAGTTGAAGGGTGATGGAGCCAACATGACTGCCAAATTCGCCACTTGAATTTTGACCGAGGTCGCGTTTGATGCCGAGAATGACGTCGCGTCCATCGGTTCGATCCTTTTTCAGCTCCTGGTTAATGGCCCAGGCTTTCTCTTCAATAGTTTCAAGAATTCTTAGCGTGTCTTTTTCTTGTGTGCCCGGTTCGAGTGAGATCGAAACAGGTAAGGTGTCTCCATCGATAAATGGGAAAAAGGTCATTCCAATTAACTGACCCTTCAGGAGGCCCACCGTTAGGAATAGAAAGAATACTGGTAAAACAAGAGTGATCCATTTGTGCCTCAGAGCAAGTGAAAGGACAGGGCTGTAAACACGGTCCACGACCCATTGGAAGCTTTGATCCAGGAAGACGCGAACCCGGTTTTTCTTTTTTCCTCGTGTGAGACTGTCTGAATGCGCCAGATGTGGTGGAAGAATGATAAAGGCCTCAATCAGCGAGAAAAGCAGGCTGATGATGACAACGAAGGCCATATTCCAGATGAATTTCCCAAGGAATCCCTCGAGGAAAAAGAAGGGTGTAAACGCAATAATGGTGGTGAACACCGATGTGAAAACGGGTGGAATCATTTCGCGCGTTCCCATGACGGCCGCCTTGAAAGCAGATTCTCCTTTCTCATACTTGGCATAGATGTGTTCTCCAACCACAATACCGTCGTCGACCAGAATCCCAATTACGATGATCATGCCGAACGTGGAGATTACATTTATCGTGGTATCAAAGAGAAAGCTGAAAATGAAAAGACCAGCAAACGAAAAGGGAATTCCGATTGCCACCCAGGATGCCAGGCGAAGGTCGAGGAAAAGACCCAGCACGATGACAACAAGGACGAGACCAAGTAGACCGTTTTTTGTAAGGAGGTCAATCCTCGCCCGCAAGTTGATGGTTCGGTCATCGATCTTCACCGCTTGGACAATGGCATTCTCTTCATTGAATTGTTCAATCATTGCCATCGCCTCGTCTGCTGACTTCAGAATGTCTTCAGACTGAGTTTTATCAATGGTGAGAATCACCGCATTCTTGCCGTTATAGAAACTTCGTGTCGGATCATCTTCCCACTTCTCCTCGATCGTTGCGAGATCACTGAGTAGAAGAACCTGTCCGTTTGAACTTGCTCGAATGGGTATCTTTTGAAGACCGTGCGCTTGATACGTACGTTGATAACTACGAATAAGCAATTCTTCGCGGTCTGTGTCTATCTTCCCACCACTTACATTGAGGTTCCATTCACGGATCGCGTCAGCAACTTCGGAAAATGTGAGCCCATATTTGCGCATGGCTGATTCACTGAGTTCAACACTGAATTCAATGCGGGGCAGCCCCCCAAGCGTTACCTGAGAAATATGGTCACTTGCCAGGAGGCGGTCTCGAAATTCTTCGGCCATTCGCTTTAGGTCAGAAAGGTTTGCTTCGCCAAACAGAATGACGGACAAAACCCGAGTGCGCAGCTTCTGCTCAAAAATGATCGGTTTTTCGGCATCTTGAGGGAAACTGCTGATTTGGTCCACAGCGTTCTTCACATCACTGAGAACCTGCCTCAGGTCGGCATCGGACTGAATCTCAATCGTGACTGTGCCTCGATGTTCTCTGGAGAGCGAAGTGATACGCTCAATCCCTTCGAGTCCTTCCAGGTTTTCTTCAATCTTAAGGACGACGCCTTCCTCGACCTCTCTGGGCGAAGCGCCAGGAAAAGGAACCTGAACCTGAATGATATCTGGGCGCATTTCCGGAAAGAAGCTGTATTTCATACCAAGGAATGAAAGGATGCCAAACCCAAATGTGGCCACCATGATCGTGTTGCCCCAAATCGGGTAACGGACGAAGAATCTTACCAGTGCGGTCATTGTGCTTTGCCCCCATCCTCTTGACGACGGATCGATGGTACCAGTTCAGAATTGACTGGGGTTCCAGGAGCAATCCCTTGCAGGACATCGACGACAAGAAGGTCCTTCTCGTTCAATCCCGAGGCAATAACAGCGGTATGGTCTGTTTTCAGAGCGATCAAAACAGGTATTTCTACGAGTTTATCGTCGCGGACCAGGAAGACTTTTCCGGATTCACGCAAAAGTCGTTGTGGGATTTCGATGGCATTTTGAATGGGTTTTCCGGAAAGCTTTGCCTGAACAAAGGTCCCATCAAACTGAAAGGCCTCTGGAATTGCATCAGGTTTTGCATAAAGCGAAATGGTCCGAGTGTCCTCGTGAACTTGGCCACCTAACCTGGAAGTTTGGGCTTGGAGTGGTTTGGGCCAAGCACTTGAGGTGAGGATGATTGGGCTGGACATATCCAATCCGCCAAGGCGATCAACAGGTACGTCCAGAATACATTCCAGCGTGTCCAGGTTCATGATTTCGGCAAGCGCAGTTCCCGGCCGCACCGCAGCCCCTGGGGTGACGATTCGGCGGGTAACCATGCCGTGAAAGGGGGCCCGAATCTCATATTTCTCCAACAATACTTCTTGCTTTTTTATCTGAAAATACAGTTTGGAAACGCCTAACCTGCTCATGAGGAGTTTGATCTTCGTTTCGTCGACCTCCGGCAAAGGCGGCAGGAGTCTTTCTTTGTGGCAGGCTTCGAAATAAGCGAGCCAGAAGTTGTACTTCGAGGGAAATTCAAACTTGATCTCTGGTAGGAGAGTTGCCAGGGCGTTTTGAAAATCACTTAGCAAGGTCTTTAGCTCTAGAACGGCTTGTCGATCGTCTACCTGAAGAAGGACGTCTCCTTTTTCAAATCGACTTCCAGGCAGTAGAAGGTTGCCCTCCGAAAAGCTGATTCCAGATACTTCCGACGTTAATTCGAGAGTTTCTGAGGCTCGAATATGGCCATGCACCTCAAACTTTGGCTGAACGGTTCCCAGTTTGACAGGAAAAACACGAACCAAGCGTTTCTGGTTCAATGTTGCATTCTTTTTTGGGGCCTTCTTCATGTTAGAAAGAACGTGCATGGTATACCACCCGGCGAGAAGAACGCCAATGACGGTTAGGATCGATTTCCATTTCATAGAGTTTTCCTTTTTTGGGTTTCAAGGATTGGGGTCGCTGATTTCCATTTTTGCGGCCTGGTTTCGTCCAAGTGACTTGGCGAGGTAGAGCGCATCATCGGCGAGTGCCAAAAGGTGAGCAGGACGGTTGTCTTGGTTTGCGATCATACACGCAACTCCTAAGCTGGAAGTAACCTTTCCGAAAGGTGATTCTTCGTGTTGGATTCCCAAGGCTTGAACGCCTGTCCGGATTTCTTCAGCCAAGGCGTATGCTGCGTCGAGATCGCAATGGCACAGAACAATGACGAACTCTTCTCCACCATAGCGGGCAACTAAATCACTGGAACGCAACTTCATGTCCGAAAGGTAGTTTGCAATCGTTTGAAGGCAAGTGTCTCCAGCAATATGGCCATAGTGATCGTTGTAACGCTTAAAATAATCGATATCCAGAAGGACAACGGATGTCTGGGTTTTCAGGCGCCAGGCACGCTTCCATTCCTCCTCAAGGACGTGGTCCAGGTGGCGTCGATTGGAGAGACCTGTCAATCCATCCTTGGTGGAAAGATCCTGCAGGATCTGGTTGGAGGCTTCCAGCGCATGGTTCTTGATCTCCAATTCGGCCTTTGCATCGTGAAGCTCACTAAGTGCAGTTTCCAATTCCCTTGTTTGACGCTTGACTCGTCGTCTAAGAATCAGTGCCTGCTGATGCAGTTTCATTGAACGCCACCTTGCGAAGGCAAACAGGCAGGCGATCAGAAGAACCAAATAGCCGAGATAGGCCCAGCCGGTGCGGTGCCATGGCGGGAGAATTTCAAAGGAAAATTGGGAAATTGGAGAAAGCTGTTGCCCGGAGCGCATCATTCTAAATTGGAAAAGATAGTTGCCTTCACGCAAGTTCGTGTATTCGGTAAAGGGACGGTCCGACCATTGAGACCAAGTTCGATGAGTGGGTAACATGCGGTACTGAAATTTCTGATTGGGTTCGAAAGCCAATGGCGCAAACTCTATCCGCATGCGCTTAGGACTGTATTCAAGTAATAAGAAGTCTGCGCTCTCATTGTCGTAAAGGTCCTTGTCTGTTTCCGGTGCGGGATCAAGAGGCAATAGGTTGGAACCATACCAGACGCGCCCGATTCTTGGATTGAACGAAGGGATTGAATCCTTACGGTCTTCAAAGGCGTGCGGTTCAATTTTAACGATACCTTCATCAGAAGTCAGCCAGACTCGACCATCGGGTTCCATATACATGTTCTGAACCTCATAGGCGGGAATGTTTCGGAAAATATGTTGATGAACACTCTCCACCTTTTCGTTCTTCAGGGTGAGGCGGGAAATGGGATGGGAATTGAACCAGAAGTGGCCATGTAAATCGGGCACGACTTTAAAAAAATCACCCTGGATCGGGTTGGGTTCAAGGATTCGATGCGGAATAAGATGGTCTTTTGTTGCATTCAGCTGCCAAGTTTTCCCATCGGCAACAAAACTAATCTCATCCCCGAATAGGAAGAGTTCGGTCTCGCCCTGGCCGAATTGGGTCATGGCGGCGCCGAGATTTAGACTCCCATCCCCCGAAGTCAGATTTTCGATTAGCCAGGCACCATCGAAGGTGGTTCCCAGCCATACGCCCTCCGGTCTGACTTTGATGGAGCGTATTTGATGTGGCGATCCTGGAAGAAAGCCCTCATTTCGCCAGCCTCCTTCCGTGTTACGGGCGATTGCGAGACCACTGGCTGTGCCCAAAAGTACCATGTCCGGTAGAGACGGAGAAAACTCGATTTCATAGACTACCAGGCCATCCGTTCCGTCGATGATTTTCAGTTCGTCCCCACGCGTGAGGTTTCGTCCATAAAAGGCACCGTCATTGGTCCCAATAAATACGTCGGATTTATTGGGGGCGCGGATACACCATACACTCGTGGGCAGAAGGTCGACTCTCTTTGCAGAGGTGAATTCGAGGTGAGATACTCGATTCCCGGCCTTGTCCGGATTTGGCTCAAAATAGTAGAGCCCATCCGACGTTCCAAAGAATAGGTGGTCATCTTGGCGCCCGAAACAATTGGTAGAGGAACGCACGCCGGAGCGTTCGTCAAAAAGATAGACTGGAGAGGAAATATCCACAGTTGCAATGGCGTTGTTGAGGGCTAGCCAGAGGCGACCATCCTGGGAAAGACAGGTTCCACGAACGTCTTGGCCGGGTAGGCCGTGGTCGGTATCGAAGCGTTCTACTGGTTCTAAATGGTCATCGACCATGAGGAGTCCCTTATCTCTGGTGGCGATGAGATAACGACCGTTTTGTGTGGCTATCACATTGGATACACGTGAGTTTTTTAGCCATTCGGCCAAATAGGAGCCATGTTTTTGAGACGTTTCGCTTTGGAAGGCCGTTTGAGCGACTTCGAGACTGCCATCTTTAAGAATGAAGGTGTCTCTACCAAGTGAAAAAAGAATAGGTCGATCCAGTATGGACGGGGCAAGCTGGCCTTGCATATCGAGTGTCTGTCCACCTACCCGGCGATAGGTTTGTCCAAGGTGCTCAAAAAGATGGGTGTCTGATGACTTGGGCAGGGGCTGGATGGGGGCTTTTTCTGCCGCGGACCAAGAAAATAGGAATTGAGATGTCTCAATTACCACACCGTCTCCGTGCTGCAAAATTCGCGTGACTTCTCCAAAGTTGCGATACTGCTCGGGAAGAAGCTCGCGCAGTGAGTGAAATTGGGGCTGTCTCATACGGTCGGATTCCAGATAACCAACTTCATTAAAGCCTCCAACCAGGACACGTCCATTGGGAGCCTGGGCCAACACCATTGCTGCCGCTTGATTGGGTAAGTGAACCAGGCGCCAATAGGCACCGTCGTACTCTAGAACACCATGAAGGTTTCCAATGAACAATGTTCCGTCCTGGCTTTGGGTGACCGAAAAGTTTTGACCACCACCGCCCACATCACGTGCAGAAAAAGCATGAACGGGTCTATATCCTCGTTCGCGTTGAGGTGTGGTGCCAAATGATGTGAACGCATACGTGTACAACCAACCTATCCAGAGCCATCCAAGAAGCAACAGTGGCTTCAGTGCTCTTTTAAAAGGATGAACAGAGGCAATCGCCACCATTGGAAATGGCCTGCCCGTTGAGCATATCTTCCATCTAATAAAGCCATTGTTCTGCTTTAAATGTCTTTCCATCCACATGCCACATAACTATATTATCAATCTAGATTCAAACACAGTGTTTTCAGTGGAAAAATGATATACGGGCCGCGTCTGGAAAAGTGTTGACTGGTTCCGGATTTGTCTGGTTTAGTTAATTCGATGAGGATTGGTGATGAAGGTAGGTTTTCATGGATTCATATTCATCGCGGACGTTTTCGAGCAGGGTCGGTTCTTCTATTTTCTCAAAAAGTTCATATTGGTTTTTGAGAAGAATTGCTTGAAAGTATTTCAGGTTGAAGCGTTTGATGTGTTTGAGCGATCTTCGCATCCAGTCCGCAGCGGCCTGTATATTCCCAGAAAGTGGTAGCAGTGCATTGGCATTGAGAGCCAATGCATAATGGAATTCAAGAAAGAAGGGGTGTTTTTCTTCAGGTTGAAAGGCATTGAACTCATCCAGCCAGGTTCGCGGTGGTACCTCGACCTGCCTCCAGATGGCATTGAGCGCCATAAAAATGAATAAGTGTCGTTCGATAAATGTGTCTGGCAACGCCTTGTTCCCATTGCGGTAGGGTTCCAAAAGGTGAAGAGCTGACTCGCTGCGATCATTGAGGAGAAGGTCTTCGAGGCGAAAGAGGTCCAAGTAAACCAACAGACTGTCAAGGCCGAACCGCAGAATATACTTTTCAGCCATGTGGAGGTACTCATCGGCGGAGTGGTCGGGTGCGATCTTCCGTTTCAAGAGAAAGGTCATCAGTGATTTGAAGACCATGTACCGGGGGCTTACCTGGAATTGCTTTTCCCCTTTCTTAAGAGAGTCGAGATAGGAAAAGCCTTTCTTGAATTGTCCACTCATGTAGTTCAGCCAGGCCAGGGCAATCAGGAAAGGTGTTGGCGACATTTCGAGTTCCTTGCCCTTTTTAATGTGGCCGACTGCTTCTTTAAGCCGATTGGAACCCAGAGCGCCAAGTATTCTCAGGTAGGGAAGATCGGGAAGGGTAGGGTTAGCCTTTTCCGCTTTGGAGATGCGGGAATGAAGAGCGGTTCCGTCGCCGTTGCTTTCCCAGAACAGGAATCCAAGCTCGAGATGAGAATCGGCCACCACCTTAGAGGAGCAACCTCGACTCAGTCGTACGAGTGTTTGACACGTTTCCTTTGCGCGGTCGAATTGATTGAGATTGCGATAGGCTTCCGTTAACCCCTTGTAAATGCGCAGTTCCTCGATTTTGGACTTTTTTGGATTTTTGCGACAATTTTCAAAGTAGGAAATGGCATCCTGGAAGCGGTGATCTGCCAGGTGTACCTCGCCGAGTTTCAAGTTGACCAGATTCACGGTGTGATGGTTTTTTGAGTAGCTCATCATTTTGAGGCATTCTTCATAAAGTGCAATGGCTCTAGTCGTGTTTTTTTGTTCAAGGGCCAGGTTCCCGCAGAAATAGGCGTACTTGGTAGCATGAACAAAGTTCCGACAGCGTGAATAGTGAAGAAACAGGCTCTCGAGGTACAGCGAAATACGATTTTCATCCAGTTCAATCGGGTCGTCTTTTCGGCTGTTGTAGAGTCGCTCTATGGACTTGGCTGCTAGATTATGAAGATGGGTTTTCTGGGTGTCTTTCAGCGAGGCGTAGATATGCTGAGTCAGGTCTACATTCTGGAAGTAGGCTTTGTGAATAGGCTCTTCTTCCTCTCGGAATACACCAGATCGAATCAATTTCAAAAAAATCGAATAGAAGGTTTCCTCGTTCCAGTTCAGCATGCCTTTCAACCAAGATAATTCAAATTCATTGCCCAGCGAACTGGCGGCTTCAACCAACTGCATGGCTTGGGGAGGTAATTTCTGGATTTTAAGTAAAAGCGCTTGGTGAATGGATTGTGGCAACCTAACTTTCGAATTGTCTTTGAGGATGAGTTCATCCCTCTCAATGACCAAAGCTTTTTCCTCGTACAATCGCGTGAAAAGCTCAATAGCCAAATGCGGATTGCCTCCGCTATTGCGATAAATAAACAGGTCCAGCGGTTCGGCGAACGGGATCGCTTTGTTAACAGGTATCATAGATTGCAAGAGGTTGCGGGTTTCATCCTTTTTGATGGGTTTTAATTCGATTTCATGGAAGAGCGTGTTGCGTTCCAAGCGCGCAAGAATGTTCCCAAGTGAAGGATGGCGATGGTCCGGAGTCAGGGAAATAACCAACATAAAGCGCGACACATTGATCTGATCCAGGAAAATGGTCAACCAGCCAAAGAACCGTTCCGGAGCTTGATGCGCATCCTCAAGTACCATAATCACGGGTCCCTTGTGGGCTAGTTTTCGGATTAATTTGACAAAGTTTGAAGCAATAAGCTGAAGTTTACGGCCGGAGGAAAGGTGGTCGAGGCTGCCCACACTGCGCATATCAAAGAAACGGCCCAGGTAGCGTGATACGCCGCTGAGGAAAGGATAAATATCCTTGAACGTTTCCTGTATTTCATCGGGTTTCATGTCTCTGATCAGGTTATCCATCAACATTCCGATGGGATCCTGGGTAGGAAGTAACTGATTGGAGAAGGTAAGCTTCAAGATGGTTTTTGATTCAAATCCCAGTTTGGATTGCCATTCGTTAATCAAAAAGGTCTTTCCCAGGCCATTTTCAGCTTTGACGGCTACGACTGCTGGTGTTTGACCACGGTGAGAATGGGCCATTTTCAGCATTTCGTCCAACGGTTGATCTCGAGCTACCAGGCAGGGTGGTAAGAGTGGATCCCCAAATCCCTCGAATGGGTCGATGGCCAGAAAATCCTCGGCCCGAATTTCCGAGATCTCAGGTGGTCCATGACGAGAATCCAGGGCCCGAACTAAAGAATGAGCCGAGGGGAAACGTTTTGAAGGATCCTTTTGAAGGAGTTTTTGGACAATTTGGGCCATGCCCGGAGAAATATCGGGAACGCGTGCGTCGATGGGCTGCGGCTCTTCGAACACGATTTGAAATAAATAGGCGACAAGGTCTTTGGCCTGAAAGGGCAGTTCGAGCGCGAGGATGTTGTAGAGGATGACTCCAACACTGAACAAGTCTGAGCGCGCATCAAGGTGCCCGCCTTTTGCCTGTTCTGGACTCAGGAATTGGACGGTACCGACGACCATGCCTTGTTGCGTGTTTCGGTTGGCTTGATTCGCATTGAGTTGTTTCAAGAGGCCGAAATCCAAGATCTTGATATGAAAATCCTTCAGCAGGGTACCTTGGCCCTGGGTAATAAAAATGTTCTCAGGTTTCAGATCTCTGTGGATTTCATCAAACCCGTGGATGTAGCTGAGTACATCACAGAGCTGCTGACAGACTCGGACGGCAACATCTTCGCGGTCTTCGTAGGCAAAGATCAGTGGATTCTTTTTCATGTCGGCGATGATACGGCCGAGGGTCTTCCCCTGAATCCATTCCATGGTGAAAAAGGGGGGAGAGTGGTCGAAAAAGGATTGGTAGACTTTGACGATATGAGGATGATCCATTCGCTTTAGAGCGAAGAATTCTTTTTTGAAGCGATTGAGCGTGACCTCAGTTTTCTGGTGAAGTGTCTTCAGGGCAAAGATCTGGCCAGTCTTTGTGTTTTCCACGCGATAAACGGTGCCATTCCCACCTTTACCCAGGATTTCAATGACTTTAAAATGTAAAAATTGAGTTGGGTTTTGTTCAGTGTCTTTGCTCATTAAAGGATCAACCAGGAAATTGATAAAACTATTTTAACTCTAAATGGAAATTGCCGATAGAACCAATTGAGGGACGAAGTTTTCGTTCGAAAATGTGTCACCGTGGCAAATGCCTTAGCAAATGCCTTAGCAAATGCCTTGGCAAATCACAGTGATAAACGGGAGACAAGGATCCAGTTTCATGATTCAGAGTATTGAGAGTGTGCGCGACGAGTTAGAAAAGCGCGGGCGGCCCATTCTGGTGGGCGTTTCCGATGGGTTAATCGAGGAGCGCATGCTCGTGAATGCCTTTCATCCACGGCCCCGAATTTATTTCATGGATTACGTCAAAGCTCATCCTCGCGGACTTATTTTTCCTGAGACGTTTTGTAAACGCCACTTAATCACCCAACCCGTTTCCGTCCGAAAGGAGGGCTTGGATACGGGCGATATTCAATTTGATCATCCTGACTACTTAGAAAACGAGTGGATGTCCGGATTCAATCCCGATTTCACCTCATGGTTTCTTTTCCGCGTGAAGGGAAGCACCACTGCAATCAACCAGACGTTATTCACCTCGTTCTCAAAATTAGTGCATTGGACCTTTGACCTGGCAATAGCCAAGGGTTATTCGATTGTCGAAGTGTCCACGCGCTATATGCTCTACAGCAGTAAGAGCAGGGCTTCCGGGGTTGTTCTGAAAGGTGATCTCGTTGAACTACAGAAAGATTTCAATGTCTATGTCCACCTGATTCCTGACATTGCCTTCTATTCCTTGCACGATGTGCTCGAACGGGAAGAACCGATTAAGGATCTAGATGACCTGGATGTTGAGGATCCTGTCCTCGACCTGCATCCAGACCTCCTGGCCATGTTCTCGGATTTTGAAGAGCCTTGAAGCCCCTTGCGAGACAGTTAGCGGCTTATTTCAACTCGGCAATGAAACGGTATCCTATGGTGGGGACGGTTTGAATGATCTCGTTTTTTTCCTGGTCGTTCAGTTTCCGCCGAATCCTGGCGATATGGGTGTCAATTGTTCGAGTCGTAATATTGCGGTCGTAGTGCCAGACCGCAGAGAGGATATCACCCTTTTTCAAGGTTTTATTGGGGTGGCGGATCATATACTTCAAGAGTTGAAACTCTTTCTGACTGAAGTGAATAGTCTCGCCATTCTGCTTGAGAATATGGTTTTCAAGATCAAATTCGAAATTGAGGAAACGAAATAGGGTTGGCTTTGGGGCCTCCAGTTTACTTCGGCGAATCAAGGCCTTTGCTCTGGCGATCAATTCACTGAGGCCAAAAGGTTTGGTCAGGTAATCGTCTGCACCCATTTCAAGACCGATGACCTTGTCCATTTCCTGGGATTTGGCGGTCAACATCATAATCGGCACGGCCTGGTCGGTAGCTCGGACTTCCCGAAGCAATTCCAATCCTGACTTTTTGGGCATCATGACATCCATGATGATCAGGTCGTAATCCCTTGAGTGGAAACGCTCCGCCCCCTGTTCGCCGTCTTCGGCAACATCTACATCATAGCCTTCGAATCGAAAATTATGCTGGAGCGAGAACCTCAGGTCCTCCTCGTCCTCCACGAGGAGAATGCGAGCCTTTTTTGTATCCTTTTGTTCCAAATCAAATCATCCAAAGTGTTTTCTGAAGAGCTGTATTTCCGAGCAGTAGAGGCTCATTTGAACGAACGTTCGAATTCTGCATCTCAAACTATCTGAAAGCCTCAAAGTCATTGTATCACAGAATATCTCGGGGTTTAAGCCTCGGGCATTTCGATGACCACCAGGGTTAAATCATCGGATTGTTCGCCACTTTGAATGAAATCATTGACATCGGCCAAAATGGCCTCTTTCAGAGCGGTTGCAGAGTTGTGGCGGTGCGCATAGGCGTTTTCCAGGATACGATTCATGCCGTAGAGTTCCTCGCCAGAAATCATCTCATCGAGCCCGTCAGTGAATAGAATGAGCTTTTCACCTGGGTGGAGGGGAATCGTCGTGCTTTCCAGGACTTTGCTGAATTGGACATCCTGTGTTAATCCAAGCGCCATGCCTTGGGGTTGAATCGTCTCAGGTTTGGCCTCCTTTCGAACGACGATTGCCGGGCAATGTCCAGCTCGAACGATCTCGACCGATTCCTGTTGGGGGTCCAACAAGGCGTAGATGGCGGAAATGAAGACGTGCGATTTCAGCTCGGTATGCAGCAATCCATTCATCTCGACGATGAGATCGACAGGCCGGTCCCACAGCGGTTTAAGGGCGAGAAGAATACCTTTCATCTCGGCCATATAGAAGGCGGCCGATGTACCCTTGCCACTGACATCGGCAACCAGCACTCCTGAACGCCCATGGCCTGGTTCCAGAATCTCGAAAAAATCACCACCAACTTCTTTGGCAGGAATACAAACCGCGTCCAAATGAGAGCCAAGGCGTTGGCCTTCAAGGCTTGGGAGAAGGCTCATCTGGATATCACGCGCAATCCTTAATTCTTCCTCCAACTTCTCTTTCTCTTTACTCTGCTCCAGCAGATTCTGGATATTTGAAACCATGGCATTGAAGGATTTTGCCATGGCACCCAATTGATCGTTGCCCATTTTTGGCAGTCGATAAGAAAGTTGTCCCTGGGCCACAATATCGTTGCCTGTCGCGAGAATGTCGAGGGAGCGCGTAATATAACCGATCAGCACAAAACCAAAAACCAGTGCGAACAGTTGTCCGAGAATAAGGATGCCGATGATGAATATGATAAACGCAGTCTGGATCTGGATTTGCTTGCTGCCAAGAAATCCATCGGGTGTTTGGATGCCAGCAGAAAATAGATGAGGCGCTACATCGAACACCATCTGTGCCCCGAGTCGGTGGCGCCCTGTATCCCAGTTACAGATTTCAACATTCCAAATGGAACGGAGTGGTCTCAGGAACAGCCGGACATACCACTTGCCGGGAATGCGGTCGGGAATAATTCGCCAGGATTCATCGATACCTTCGAGGGTCAGATTCACTGAGAGGCGCTCCTGCAGTTGGTTCAGAAAAAAACTGTCAACGGGGACAGCGGAGAGAATGACAATCCGAAAGCTTTGCGTCTCATAGAGGCGGTAGGACATAAAAAACAAGGCGTCCTGGATTTGGGTCATGCCCGAATAGAGGCGATCGGGGATCCACTGAGGCTGTATGGCATTGAAGAGTTCTGTGCCCGGATGGATGAGAGGGGGAAAACGCAGGCGGCCGTCTTGAGCCTTAATGTTGGTGTTCAGGTTCATCCAGGGCTGGTTGGGGGCTATTGCCTGGTAAAAAGCGTGTGTGGAAAAGCCTGGCATGGCGTTACCTGAGAAATCCTTGAAGGGGTTGTTCGTCAATAACTTCTCTATGGATTCCCGGTTAGACCAGATCATTTGAGAGGAATTGGTGGGATGAAAGATGGTGTTAATCATCTCGGCTTGGATGATTTCCGTATAGGAATTAAGGCGTTCACTCAAATTCTCCATGCCTTTTTCAACACCGTGAGCCGCGGTGATGCCGAAAAGGGTACGTGCCCCAAGCACGAAAATGATGATGGTTGAAAGCAAGGGAATAAAGGCAAAAAACAAGTAGGACATGACGAGTTTTCGGTTTAGATAGTAGGTTGCCCAATTGCGGATCGTCATCCACCAGCAAAAAAGGGATGCCAAAAGGAAGAGGAATGGGGATATAAGTTGAACAAGGAATCGAAAATAGCGGCGATACACCGTTTCACCAAACACCTCAAGCGAGATGTTCATCGCCTCCCTCGCCAGGCCCGTCAAGCCACCCTGCGAGAAATACAACCAGAGCGAAAGGAGAAGGGTTAAGGCGCCCGCCAAGGGCCAGAATAATCGATGCCGGCCCGCCGACCGAACGATGCGGAACAGAGCCTTCATTGTACCGCACTCCGAGCTCCCGAACCGAAGTCAGCGATCTGATCGTTGGCGTGTTTAAGTGAGAGAGTGGGTTGCAGCTTCAAAGCAGCCTCATGTGGGGCATTCTGATGATTTTTTCGTCCAGCGGAAACAGCGTTCCGGTCCAATTTTCTTTGGCTGGACCAAGGTGAAGTATCCGTCCTGAAAACCTATTATAGCTTGCTCAGAACGATTGTCTTTAGCTTTTGATAACGTTTGGAAAGGAAATAAGTTTCACTAACTGTTGATTGTTGCAGCCGACGGAAATTGGGCTAAGGAGAATGGCGACGCGAGCACTTCAAACCCCGCCCCAATCCGCTCTTTGGTGTAGAGAGTGGGGTGGCGACTTACTTCGGCGGCATGCGACAGTGAGGGCAGTTTTGACTGCGATGCGAAATAGGACGACCACAATTCCAGCAGAATAGACTGGACGGATCGCGTTTCACAGGTTTGGGTGGCATGTAGCTTGTCGATGGTCGCGCGGCTTCCGAGCGATTCGTGGGTTTGTCCAAAAGATAGGCCAGTTCTTGGCTTTGAACCTTTGGTTTCGGGTTGATGATGCTCTCGATCGCATTGCGTAGTTCAACGAACGATGCAAAGCGAATAGGTGGTGAAGGGTGCATGGCCTTCATGACTATTTTGCTAAATTTGGGGGAAATATCCGGCACAAGCTGGTGGGGTTCTCTGACGTCCTTTTTCATGGCCATTCTAATAATATTTGCAGGCTTGGCATCGAAATAGGGGAGTTCTCCAGTCAGGCATTCATACATCAAGATGCCCATCGAGTAGATGTCCGATTGTGCCGTTGCCTTGCCCTTGTAATGTTCTGGCGCCATGTAGGGTGGAGAACCGATTCGAGTGGAAGCATAGGCCTGGTCCGTGAGGTAGCGACTAGTCCCGAAATCGGTCAGCTTTACCTGGTTATTCGGGGCCATGAGCACATTGGCAGGCCGAACATCGCGATGAATCATTTTCTTGCTGTGGGCATAAGCCATGGCGTCACAAAGTTGATAAAACCAGTGAATAGCGGTTTCAAAGGGTATTCGGCCAACTTTTTTCAGGTGAGATTCCAGGGAACAGCCTTCCACGTATTCCATGACGATAAAAAAGACCTGGGCTGTTTTGTCAGCTGTCAGAACCTTGACGATGTTTGGATGGTCAAGTGCGGCCAGGAGTCGTGGCTCTTTCAGGAGTTTGTCGACACCTGAATCCTGTTTGTGGGGAACCTTGATAGCAACCTGTTTGCGAATCATCTGGTCTTCCGCAAGGTAGACGATCCCAAAGCCACCTGCACCTAATACATCCTGAATTTTGTACTTTCCTAAGACCTGGCCCTGGTAAAACATACTTTTCTTCTCCGCCCCTATGGTATCACAGTTGGGGTTTGGAACCACTTTAATTGGTGCAGGTTGAACCTGCAGAAATTACTTAAAACTCGAAACACTCGCCCTGAATGTCGGCCTGGATGTGCCCGAGACCCGCATCCTTGAGTTCTTGCTTCAGTTGCGATTCGAATGAGGGTTTAGCGTGATAGACCAGGATTCGGCAATCGCGATTCAGTTTTTTTAAGTCCGCAGCTAGCAGTTCAGGGGTCATGTGGCCGCTTTTCAGGGCAAGGTCGTTTAGAGAGTTCGGGAAGGAACAGTCTACAATAATGGCCTTTAGTTTCTCTTTCCCGTTCATTTCGCTCCAAACCCGGTCGGTTGTTGTCGTGTCACTTGTAAAGAGAAAACCGCTCTTCGCGTCTTCCACGTAGAAAGCGAAGGTAGGTACAAGGTGGTTGACAGGGATTGGTGTGATCTGTAGGCCTGCTATCGTGTAAGAGTGAAACGCCTCAAGACTATGGAAGCTGATGCACGGACGGCCCTCGTAGTGGATGGACGAAAAGTCAGGCCAGATGACATCATTGAAAATATGTTTCTTTAGGCATTGAATGACATGATCACTTGCCCAGATTTTCAGAGTCTCATCCGTCTCCCCAAACACGTTGTCGGCCAGAAATGGAAGGGAGGTGATATGGTCCATGTGGGAATGGCTGACAAGCACATTGCGGATGCGATATTGCTCTTCCAGGTCCAAGGTACTGGTCAGGCAGCCCGCATCCATAGCGAGGACGTCATTGATGAGAAAATTCGTTAGATAGGTGCGCTTGGTGTTGCCGCCGTACGCGCCAAGTACTCTGACTTTCATGTCGGCCTTTTTGCTGAAGTTACCGGATTGGCTCGCTTAATTTAGCATGTTTTATTTTTTTGCGCAAAAAAAAGCAAAGCAGGTTTTTTGGGACATTCAGCCATTGTCATTCAGAAGAACAGAGCCGTAAAGTCCACAGCTTAGGTTTTGTGATGAATCATCCAGAATAGTGTTTGGGTAGTGGCCAATGAAATTCTAAGGCAATCCTTTTTGGAGTCCTGATTGCGGTTGCATGGCCTCATTCGCATTGCCTGGGAGCGATCGGCGAAGCTTGGCGCACAATAAACTCTCGGTTCTCAAACAAAAAAGGGAGGAGAAACCCATGTAGGTTGGAGACACGCTGATGTAGAATAGGAACTAAGGAGTTTCTCGTGTTTTCCTATATCGAGGTGGAAAATCTAGATCCGGATCTGCGATGGGTTGAACTACTTTGCGAAGATGATTTCAATGAAACACCCACCCGGCTGCGGCTTGTGATCGGCGACGTGAGCGAAATGGTCGTCGATTTCCGTCGTCGTTATCAAAGTAAGCACCAGGTTCAGGTCAATTTCAGTAGTATGGTCATTGGTCAACTCAATACCTTTTTCCAGGATTTGGTGCATGCGAAGAGCTCTAAACAAAACGGCCAACCTTCTGATGAATTAATGAAGGTTGCCCGTACCAATGTGGTAAATTTTAAGAACTCGCTCAAAACCACTCTGAAAAAATCTTTGTCCGCTCGTGTCAACATGTTTCTTGAGGAAGCTTGCGATTTGGTGGATCTGCGAGATTATGACAAGGCTCTCAGAAGGCTGGATTGGGTTCACCTCATCCATCCCCTCAATGAAATGGCTTTTGAAATGAAAATGGTCCTGCTTCGAGTTCAGGAAAAGTATGGAGAATGTGTAGCTGTATTGGAATCCTGGATCGAAGCCTACCCGCAACGTGTTGAGCCCTTTCTTGGTTTGGGCGAGCTTTGGCTGTTCCTCGACCAGAACCAGAAGGCCCTTGATGCATTTGAGAAGCTCCTCGCGTTTTCTCCAAAGAACAGCATGGGATTGATTGGAAAAGCCCAGGCCCAACTCAAACTCGGTCGAGATTTCATGGCGCCACTTATGAAGGCCTCGATCTACAATCCACACTATACGAATGAAATGGTGGAACACAGTTTTGATTTTCGAACCTCACGGCCGGATGACCTTGTGCCCATGAGTCTTGAGGCTCTTGCCCAGCATTTTAAAATCCCTCATAAGCGAATAATTGGCAGGGCACTTCGAGGGGTTCTTCCGTTTCATGTGATCAAAAACTCGGATCTTTTATTATTTTCTGAAAAAGAAATGAAGGCTTATTACCTGGTACTTAAAAAGCTCGGATTGGAAATGACAACTGAAGATCTCAGCGATGATCCTCTTCCTGGTGAACCCGAAGCGGTTCAATTAAACCTTTTCGAAGATGATCCGACCGATAGTGCCCCTTTGGGTGAGAACTGAGCCAGGTTTAAACCAGGATCCCACA
>Ga0070729_10003624_pt1 | contig 17611 bp, 13 predicted proteins | sample tdDd472_FD_66725 | JGI IMG/M metagenome (GOLD analysis project Ga0070729, IMG submission 66725) | Marine sediment microbial communities from the Atlantic coast under amendment with organic carbon and nitrate - tdDd47.2 | ecosystem: Environmental > Aquatic > Marine > Coastal > Sediment | place... | reverse complement strand
TGTTAAATTAAATAATGCTAAATTAACCAGATATGAGGTCAGAAGTGCTTCTTAATTATACCACTTTTACCCTTATCTCTTTTTTACCGAAATTCCATTTCTCGCTGAACCAGTACAAAACAAATGATTAAGTATTTATTAAAATATCGTACGTTATCAGTAACAATATTGGTTTTGACGCCATTGTTATTGTGGTTTGTTTACTCTGAACTGGGGCAGTTCACTATTGTAGATGAAATTCCGGCTTCACAAGATTATTGTGAGATAGTAAAAGTAATAAAAACTGAAACCGGGAAAGCTGCTGTAAGCGACTTATTCAAACTGAAAGTCGAAACATCATTTGGTTACGATAATATAGATGAGTCAAGAATACACCATACTTCATATACTCAGCTAGGAACAGAGCACTTTCACTCACCTCAAAAAACTAATCAGATCTATCTTTTTAATAGCGCTTTTCTGATTTAATACTACTCCTTTTAGGGAATGCACAGGCATTCTCACCTTTCAAATTATCCTACAAATATTAAAAGGATATGTTAATAATATTTTTAATTCACTAAATATTACAGGGAGTAATACAATGTTGCGTTATAATAAAAAATGGTTTGCCGGAATTACAATTGTTTTTGCAGTTCTGCTTGTATCTTTAACATTAATTGCACAAAACCAGCCAAATAAATATCATACTATGAATCGCACTTATGATTCATCTTGGTGGAGCTACAATGTTCCAAATCAATATCAAATGCAGCCGGATCAGATACAAGAAATGAATGATCTTAGGTTAGAATACGATAAAGAGATCATCCCGTTGAAGAATGAATTACGAGCATTAAGAATCGAAATGAGAGGATATATGAATCGCTCGGACTTTGATCCGGATCAAGTCAAAGATTATAGAAATCAGGTAAGAGATATTGAAGATAAAATTGCCGATTATCGATTGGACTACAGAAAAAATATGAACAATCTTCTGACCGATGATCAAAAAACATATTTCAGCAACTCTTCAAATGGTTGGTGGGATGGATTTTATGATAGGTGCGGCTGGGATTATTCTGACATGGAATATAGAATGGGAAATCGCGGACATATGGATTATGATAATAGAGATCGCGGTAGGATGTATAACAACGGTAGATGCTGCTGGTAATATTTTCATCGATGAAAAACCAAGTAATTTTCCTCGCTGACACAGCGGGGAATTATTTACTAAAAGATTTAGAAAATGAAATAGCACAAGAATAATTTGAATTAGAATAAAAAAAGGAGTAATAAAAATGTTGAACGAAGTGAAATCCCGTTCTACGGGAGAACAAACAAATTATGGATTCTCGAAAATAGTTGACCTCGGTTACGAACAGGCAATAGAAAAAGTAACCGAAGAATTAAAGAAAGAAGGTTTCGGCATTCTCACCGAGATTGATGTTAAAGAAACATTAAAGAAAAAGCTTGATGTTGATTTTAAACCGTACAAAATACTCGGCGCTTGCAATCCGCCTTTCGCGCATGAAGCTCTTCAGGCAGAAGAACAAATTGGATTGATGCTGCCTTGTAACGTTATTGTTTATGTGAATGATAATAGTGAAACAGTTGTTTCGGCAATAAATCCGATTGCTTCTATGCAGGCAGTAAAGAATGATAAGCTTGGTGAAGTAGCTGAAACAATACGTGGCAAATTAAAAAACATAATTAACAGTTTATAAGATGAAAGTTCTCTTTTAACAGTAAAAGCAGCTTTTATGCATTAGTATTTGTTAAAAATAACAAACGCGCACTTAAAAGCAACAGATGCTGTCCCGTAATTGAACTGTTCTATGCATGGTAAAATTTCAGATTTGTTGTCTGAAGAACAACATAAAGTATTTTTCAAAACTCAATGATTTTGAATTTACTTTCGAAATCTTTTTTTAAATAAAATGTCACTAAATAATAATTTGTCACACTATACGGTTAAAGATAGAAACTTTATTCAATAACCGGAGGAAATAAAATGAAAAAACTATTAACATTATTCTTTTCACTAGCATTACTATTATCAGTCAAAGCCCAAATGCACCGAGGCGGGCACGGTAATTTTGACCCCGATTCATTAGTAGAAACAACTTTATCGGGAACCGTCATTATACAGAATGATCTTCAACATCCACAATATTTCTTAGATGCAAACAATGATGGGACAGAAGATTACAAATTAAATTTCGGACCATATTGGTACGAACCGGACAGTTCTAATGCAGTCAGACCTGCAGATGGTGAACAAGTTACCGTTACCGGCGGCTTGCACGAATCTACTAATTTAGAAATCAACACCTTAGTTGTGTATGAAATAAATGGTGAGTTTTGGAGAGAGCCGTATTATTCATATTGGAATAATTTCGACGGGCACGGCAGCGGCGGTCATGACGGAGGCTGCGGAGGTCATACTTTTGGAACACGGCACGATACTCTTGAATATGTTTTAAAAGAAGGAACAGCATTGGTTGATACTACATTTTTTATGAATCATTACTATCTGGATGTAGATAATGATACTACTGTTGACTATTTCTTGAATTTTGGTCCTTGGTGGTACCAACCGGAATCAGGAGCTGTAAGACCTGAGAACGGTGAAACCGTCACTATTGAAGGTGGATTAATCGACGGAGTTAATTTTGACATTATCGTAGTTTATAAAATTAACGGACAAGTTTGGATTGATTCGAGTAATTTCGGAAACGGAATCGGCGGCGGCTGGATAACCAACGATATGAACGATCAAAGAAGATTTCATAATCCTTATGATGCTGAAGATCACTTTACGGTAATGCCGGGATGGAACCAAGGCGGTGGACATCATGGCGGCGGTATGATGCCTAATAATTTATTTACTCAAATGTTGGAATTATATCCTAACAATATTCCTAACGCACAAGGTCAGGGTGCTTTTATGGCTTATGAATTCGGTGCTTTCGGTGAAAACGGTAATAATATGTGTGGAGATGGTTTTAACAATCATATGGGATTCAGCAGTCAATCTAATTTCCAATTCCATTATAACGATATTCAGATTCAAGGAAATGAAGTTGACGAAAATTCTATAGGAGTAAAATACTGGGACGGAGCCGACAATACTTGGAAATCGATTAGCAATGTTTCAGTAGATCAGGAGTCAAACACCATTACATATTCAAGCGAAGATTTATATCAGTATGTCATTGTAACGGCAAACAAAGTTACCGGCATTGAATCAACTGAAGAGGATGAACTTCCATCTGATTTTGTCTTAAAGCAAAATTTTCCGAACCCGTTTAACCCTTCAACAACAATCGAATTTGCTCTATTAAAAGCAGATCAAGTTGAACTAAACATTTATGATGTGCTCGGTAGAAAAATTACAACATTAGTTAATCGCAATATGCAAGCCGGATCGCACAACATTGAATTTGATGCTTCGAATTTAGCATCCGGTGTGTATTTTTATCAGTTAAAAGTCGGCAACCTGTCTTCGATTAAAAAAATGAATCTGATGAAATAAATTTCTTTACCTATATAGTATAAAAAGGAAAGAGCAATAATTGTTCTTTCCTTTTTTTACATTTGTATAGCAATGATAATTACTAAATTTGACTAAGGCAGCTCAACAATATTACAATTTCTCTTCAGAGGAACTTCATAATTTGCTTATTAAGGCAAAAGAAGGAAGTCTTCGCGAATACAATAAAATTTCCGCAGAAATCCGTTCAATAGCTTTTTCTTACTTCAAATCAAAATATGATTTCGGAAAATTGAACTCTATCGATGATGCGGAAGATCTAGCCACAGAGATATTCATTTCATTTTCAAAACAATATAAAAATATAGAAAATATCGAAAGATGGCTGAGGCGGGTAATGTTCTTGAGCTTTGTCAATTTTTACAAAAGCGAAAAGTCAAGATTAACCTATGAGTATAAGGAAGATTTGATCAAAGAAAGCAGCGAAGATCAAAAATCATCCGGTTTCGATAAAGAAATAGTAATGAAAATTGTCAACTCGCTGAAAAATCCTAAGCGTGAAATAATTCGTATGAGATTTTGGGACGGGATGCAGTTTAATGAAATTGCAGTAAAACTAAATCGCAATGAAGCCGCCGTAAAAAAGATGTTTTACAGAACACTCGAAGAAATTAAAAAAATGATTGAGTAAATGTCACTTTTTATAAAATTACAATACTATATGTATATAAAGGATTAAAAAATGACAGACGAAGAAAAGTTACATAAATATTCAGAGAGCAATAATCTATCGATAAGTGAACTTCGAAAGCTGCGTGATGAAATTGCGACTGACCCGGACTTAAAAGAAACTCTGAAATTAATCGATACGCTCGAAGAAGTCTCAAGCAAAAATCACTTTGATATTGAGATATTATCCCAGTACGTACTTTACATAAAAAACGAAAGCGAATTCGATAAAAATATCATCTCGCTTGCTCCCCGTATTGAAGAACATATGAAGTCTTGTAGCAAATGCAGAGAACATTTCAATTTATTAAAGGCAGAATTCGAAGAGGTAAATCATTTCCTAAAAGAAAATATAACGAAAGAAAAGATAGCCGGAGAAAATGAAGAGAACAATAAATCAAATGGGCGGAGATCATTCTTTAGGTATGCATTTTCGGCTGCGGCTTCAATCATCTTGATTATTACAAGTCTATTTGTCGTATCGGAAATTTCTCGTCCCGAATATATGAAACTTACATCGTCCTTCAACGAGACGGAGGTTTCAATTACCCGCGGCAGAAATAGTGAATACTTTATCCGCGCGGTTAATCAATTAGAGAAAAAGAATTATTCCGAAGCAATCTCGTTGCTTCAAAAAGATATTGACAACAGTAAAAATAGTTTTACGATATTTTACTCGTACTACATACTCGGGATTGCAAATGTACAATCGGCGTATAATGATTATTTAGGATTGTTCGAAAACTATGATAGCGACGGGTTAAAAAATGCCGAGTATAATTTTAGTCAATCTGTAAAACTGAACGATTCTGGAATGTTTGATAATGTAAAAGCTAATTCGTTCTATTTTTTGGGACAAGTAAATTTATTGCAGGAAGACTTTGAAGATGCAAGAAAATATCTTAAGCTCTCAATTGAAGAAGGAAGTGAATATGCCGATGAAGCGAATATGTTATTAGATACAATTAATTAGCGGCGATGTGTTGAGAATTCAATTACACATATTAATCAGTATTATACTTGCCGCATATTCCCCGATCAATTTTCTGGCGGGTCAAGAGAAGAATCAATTTGATTCGATTGATGAAGTAATATTTTACATCGAAAATAATTCCGTAGAAGATAATCTCTCAATTAATTATAATACAGAAAATAAATTCGAAATCGATTTAATAAATGCGGTAATTAGTTATAAAACCGGTGATTATAACAAAACATACGATTTACTTGCGGAATATCTTGATGATGCTCCAAAGAATTTTATTTTCAATAAATACCTGTCTGCATCCGCGCGCATAACGAATAAAGTTGATGAACTTCTACAACTAATTAACGATAGAAAAAATACGAAAGATTACAAATTATTAACCGGATTAATAAAGTTTGATCAAACAAATTATCAAGCGGCACTAAAGAACCTTCACTCAGTTATTAACGAGAGTAATGGTTCTATCCCTGTAATCATTAAACTCGCAAACAGTTATCGAAAGCTCGGTGATTATAAAAAAGCCACACAAGTTTTGAATGATTTAGAAAATAAAATTGACAAATCGAATAGATATTATCCCGAAATATTAATTGCTAAAGGCTCGCTTCAGTTTCTATCCGGCAATTACGAAAATGCAAAAGATTTATATGCAGAGGGTCTATCGATTGCGAAGGAGTTGGGCAATAATGTTGAGGTTATTAAGGCTGAATTAAACTCTGGAATTATTAATGACATTTTGGGCAGCAGTTCTGAAGCACAAAATTTATTCGGCGATGCCTACAGTTTAGCTAAAGAAATAAATCAAAAAGAACTTGAGGCAACCGTTCTTTCCGAATGGGGTGTTTCTTTAACCTATTTGATGCAGCAAGTTGAGGCGAGAAAAAAATATGAGGAGAGTTTCGAAATATTTAATACTCTGAATAATTACGAACGTATGGCTTTAACGGCAATAAACATCGGCAGCCAGTTTCTTAATATTAATAATTATGGCGCTGCATTAAAGAGATATAAACTTGCAGTTAAGTTAGCCGGAGAAAATCCTAGAACAAAAATGCTTGCATTCAGAGGTCTTGGCGATGTTTACACAAACCTCTCAAATTATTCGAATGCTCTGGAATATTATGAACGAGCAAAAAAGATTGCAAAAAAATTAAAAGATCAATCTGCCGCTGCCGAAATTAATGTTGGGCTCGGAACACTCTTCTATAATTTGGATCAGCCGGAAAGAGCTTTAGAAAATATTTTAGAAAATTACGATTCGATAAATGTTCAAACCAATCCATATTTAAAAGCCGAGTTAAACCAGAAGGCGGGTATTGTATCACTTGCTTTATCGAACTTTGAAACGGCGGAAAAATATCTCTCAGAGTCAATCAAAATTAGCGATACATTTAATGATATTTACTCAAGTATTTTATCAAATACTTTTTTGGGCTACGCTTATATTTCCCAGGGGAAAATTGAAGTGGGGAAAAGTATTTTAAGGAAACAAATAAATCTTTCTATAGAATATGATCTAAATCAACTTCTTGGAATGCAGTACTTAATTTTATCCGAGACGTTAAAAAACAAGGCAAAGTATAGGAATTTATTATTAGCTGAAAATCACTCTCTAAAAGCAGGTGATAAAAGTAACCTAGCGGAAATCTATAAAGAACTTGGAGATTATTTTTTATCAATTAATAATGAAAATACGGCTGAAGAATATTATTTGAAAGGGATACTGCAAATAGAACATCTTTACAACTCGATAGCCGGCAGTAGTAATATTCAAATTGACTTTTTTGTGAATAACTCCGGTATGTATGACTCCCTTATAAAGTTATACATCGATAAAAAAATGTATCGAAAAGCTTTTGCAGTAAACGATTTGTCGAGATCAAAAAACACTCTTTTTAATATTAATAAAGTAAAATTGTCGGCTAGTAAAAATGATTCTCTTGTAATTCGATACTATGATTTGTTTTGGAGGCAGACTAATAATTTAATTGACAGCTCAGAGGGTTTTAAAGAACTACAATATCTTGAAGAGAAACTGCAAGTTAGTTCGTCTTTAATAACACTCGAAAATCTTAAGAATATCATCAATGGTTATACAAATAACACAAAATTGAAGACAGACGAATATTTCTTAAAATATCTAATCAGCGGCGATAAGATTTATTTGTTTGTTTTAAATAATTCTGATTTTAAAACAATCGAATTAGCCGCTGATATCAACGAAGTTAATAAAATCATTTCTCAAGTATCGCCTTACTACAATAGTAATCTAAACCCCGAAGCAATTTCGTTCAATAAAGATTTGTTTGCATTTAAGGCTGATAAATCACATATACTTTTTTCAAAGCTGTTTGAACCGGCTATTAAAAAAATCCCCCGAGGTTCAAAACTAATATTTTCGCTTCCTAACGAATTATTGAAAATACCGTTTGATTTTTTTGTACTTGGTTATATAGAAGGGGGAGGTAATAAAATATCGAGAGCAAGATTTTTAATTGAAGACTATCCTGTTTCGTATGTTCCGTCGTACGCAATATTAGAGAAGTTGCAAATTCCAAGTCGTAGCAATGAAACCGTATTAATTGCCGGCAATCCGGATTTTGGAGTACCTAGTGATAATTATACAGGACAAAGAAAAATAGAATTAAGTGATTTGTACTCGCGTAACATAAATATTGCTCCGCTAAAATATTCCGAAGAAGAAGTAGAAGCGATAGAAAGCTATTTTAGTAATGATATACTATTAATCGGGAGCGATGCAACAGAGACGAATATAATTTCTCGTTTAGAGAATTCGGAAATAATTCATTTATCAACTCATTCCTTTTTATTCGACGAGAATCCGGTTATAGTAGTTGGAAAGGACATAGAAAATAACGGACTAATAGAACCTACCGAAATAGCGGAATTAGATTTAAACAGCAATTTGGTTGTTTTGAGTTCATGCAAATCCGGTTTAGGTCCGTTAAAAGGAAGCGAAGGTATTATTGGTTTGCAGAAAGCATTTTTCGACGCGGGCGCTAGAAGCGTTATTCTTTCTTTGTGGGATGTTAGCGATAAACATACTGCCGAATTAATGGCATATTTTTACGATTATTTAAGTAAGGGTTACGATAAAGCGGATGCATTGAGAGAAGCAAAAATTAAGTTCATTTCGGAAGTAAATCCTAATCCGTATTATTGGGCCGCGTTTACTTTAGCAGGCAATAGCGATAAAATTGAAATAAGGGGAGAAAACTCAAAAATAGTTTTATACTTTTTATTTTTACTTTTGTTATCAACGGCAGCAATAATTTTTATAAAAAATAAAATCAGATTAAGATGAGTTAGATATGAAAATACGACATTTACTTTTATTCATTATAGCAATCAGCATATATGCTCAACATAATGATGGGCTGAGAGTTATGCCTCGTTACTTGCGCTTTATGGATAACTTTAACAGGTCTAAATTGGTTCGAGTATTTAACGAATCACAAGCGATGATAAAGATAGACAGTATTAAATATAATACCGGTATTTATGCTATTCGTTTAAACACATATTCATCTTTCCCGGTAGAATTATCTCCCAACACCGGCTTTACCTTCGAAATCATTCAATACAATTACTTTAGTTTAGGAGAAGCTGATGCAAATTCTGTAATTACTATTTATAACGATAGTGAGGAACCTATTATAAATATTGAAACCGAACATGAAAATTTTCAAATGCATCACAATGGAAATATAAACGGTGTTGTTAAAGACAGCAGTTCATTTTTGCAGAATGCTAAAGTCTTTTTTTTCTATGACCAGCTTATTTTAATTGATTCGGTATTAACCGATGAAAACGGGAATTTCAGCGCTGAGTTACCTGTCGGTAATTATTTCACGGCGGCTTATAAAGATGGTTATTATATGCAGTTTGCAAACGGGAAAGATTCCCCGATTGGTGCAGATATAATAGAATTGAATAGAGATGAGACAATAAATTTAGAATTTACATTAGAAGAAGAAACCGAAACTGATTTTGGTATAGAGGGAACAATAACAGATATTGAAGCTGCAACCCTAAAAAAGTCGATAGTTGTTATTAGAAAAGGAACTCATACACCCACAAAAATATCCGCAGGTCAAAGTGATGATCAAAACAGAAATTACACAACTCTTACGGATAACAACGGCAATTACGAAATAAATAATATTAAATTCCCGGATGATTATTACGTACAAGCCTTTGCACCTTTGACAATCCCCGGGTATTATAATAAGAATAATACACCCGCAGTTTTTTGGCAGGATGCCGATTCTTTGAATATATCCGGCAGAATGTCGAATATTGATATCGTACTGCCGCGGGATTCATCTTTCGGGGCTGGTTTCGTTGGGGGCTTTGTTTTTTCGAATAGCGGAAACTCACCCGTTAATGATGCTCTTGTTTATGTGAGATCTATTGACGATGATAAGATATATACTTATGATGTAGTTTCGTCGCAAGGATCCTTTGCTATACCTGTGTTGCCGGTTGGAAATTATGAAATGATTGCCCAGAAAATCGGTGTGCAAAACAGCTCGAGTAATTTATTTGATATATCTACTACAGTAGATTCTTTAACCGATATTAATATTACTTTAATTGTAACTTCGGTTGAAGATGATTTTATTCCACTTGAATTCGAATTAAAGCAAAATTATCCGAATCCATTCAATCCTTCTACAACCATTGAGTTTTCACTTAATGAAGTTAATCACGTTGAACTAAATATTTACGATGCACTTGGACAAAAAATAGCAACATTGATTAGCAGTATAATGGAAGCAGGCAGCTATAAGTTTCAATATGATGCAAGCAACTTAGCCACAGGTATTTATTTTTATGAATTGAAAGTCGGGAATAACAATTCAGTTAAGAAAATGAATCTCCTAAAATAAGATTACTTTCTCGCTATGATTAAAAGTCGATGGATAAATCTATCGGCTTTTTTATAGCTAACAACGGTTAAGTTCTAAGCAATACAGCAAATCTAAATTAATTTAAAAAGCCCAACTTTTAGTTTATTTTGACGGTTATTTTTTTAATCTGTGTATTTTCCATTTGAGAAAATAATGTTGACAAGAAAAGTTGGGCTTTTTGCAACATTATTATTAGAACTCAGCCCTAGCAACTTATTAGTGGCACAAGTAATTATTTCTATCATGTAAATCTTATTGTAGTATTATGGAATAAAAGAAAACTTTTTAAACTAAATTAGCGGTTTCTTTTTGATTTTCACCCGCCAAATAATGCATGAGGTTAAGATGCCGTCTAAACAAATCATCTACGAATCAACTATAATATGCCCCTTCTGCAAAAGTGAAAAGGAAGAACTTATGCCGGAAAACGCTTGTCAACATTTTTACGAATGCACAAATTGCGGCAGGATATTAAAGCCTAAAGATGGTGACTGCTGTGTGTTTTGTTCATATGGAACGGTAAAATGTCCGCCAAAACAGAAAGAGGAAAATGTTAAATAAGAAACATGTAAGCGGTTTTATATAATTATCACTAGAAACATGTTTCTTTTAATTGAATTTATTTATTACATTGCCAACCATTTTCTAATTACTTATGACTAATTGCAGAAAAAAATATCGGCTGTTTAGTTATGCAATCTCACTTTTGTTTGTGAACTTTGTATTATTTGCGCCTTTTTTTCATCATCATCACGCTGACGATGCGGTTGACCGAGTAGAAAAAACAGTAACTCATTCACATTTGCTGAATCATAATTCCGACACACACAATTCTGAAGATACAAAGCATTCTTCGTTTGATGAAACTAATCACCATCATTTTATTCAATTAAACTCTTCTTTCAATATCAATCCTTCAAGAGGATTACAGCTAAACCACATTCAAAACTTTTATACAAATCAATCTTATTACCAGGAAATTTCAGAAAAAGAAACACGCAGGAAAACAACAGCCAATCCCGAGTCTCAACTTCAGTGGGAAAAGTATGTCCATTGCGCAACAAATGTTTCTCCCCCATTAGCTTAAACTGACCCAATATTTATAATAATTTTAAAAAATCTTAAATCGGAGGTATCGTGAGACTATTTCGTCTCTTCGTTATGCTTTTATTTATACCTTGCGTATTTATAAAAGCACAACAGAAAATATCTTTTGATGAAGCCCTTAAATCGGCTTATCAAAATAATATAGATTTACAAAAACAATCCGCTAGAATACAAACCGCAGAATCTGTATTGGGAGAATCGTCAAGGCTTCCGAATCCGGTATTCACATATACACAAGAAGACTTAAACTCGGGTTCCACCAATTACAAGGAGTGGATTGCATCCGGTTCAATTCCGTTGAACTTTTTATGGAACCGCTGGAGTAATGTAGAATCAAAAGAAAAATCCCTTGAAGCTCAGAAACTTCTTTATGAAGCTCATAAGTTAAATGTCTCTGCGCAAGTTCGTGAAAGTTATTTCGCTTATAATAAATATTCTGAACTCTCCGGCAGACTAAATAATACGCTTAACCGTTTAACCGAGTTAGCGGAGTCGGCAAAACACCGTTTGAATGAAGGTGATATTTCCGAGTATGAATTACAGAGAATTCTCATTGAAGTGAATAAAATAAAAGCAACAGCTTCAGAAATAGAATTGTTGAAAACTAAATTCGAGAATAATTTAAAACTTCTTACCGGATACGACTCATCTGAAAAGATTATAACTGAGTCAGTTGAATTAAACACAGATTTAGATTTTTCCGAAGAAGAACTTGTAACTAATGCACTTAAAAACAGGAATGATCTTAAAGCGCTTAAGACGTTAATTGAAAGTGAGAACTTGTTTTTATCACACAATCAAATGAAAATAATACCGGATATTAGTTTATCAGCCGGGTACAAAAAACAAACCGACGACCTAAAAGGAACGGTATTTCAGATTAATTTTGAAGTCCCTTTGTTTAACCGCAACCAAAACGCTATTCAGCAATCGGAAATTGAAGTCAACCTCCTTGAGAAGGATGCGGCATTCTTAAATAATAAAATCAAAACAGAAGTATCCGAAACGTATAAAAGCTATGTTTTGAACAAATCATTATACAATGCAAGAAACGATATTAAGATGGATAATATTTTTAACACAGCAGCTTATTCATATGAACAGGGAGAGATATCCTTAGTTGAGTTTATTGACGGCATAAATGCTTTTATTGACGGTTCAATATTGAGCAGCGAATTAGAAATCAATCTTCATAAAAATTATTCCCGGCTTGAAAAAGCAGTTGGAATTTCATTAACAAATTTTGAGAAATAATAAGGAGCAAAGCGAATAAAATGTTTAGAATAACATATATAATACTTTTTGCAGTTGCGTTAACGTTCTTCGGCGCCTGTTCAAATGAACATGAACACGAAGCGGAAGTTCATGAACACAGCGGCACATCCGTAACTCAATATACAGACTCAACCGAGATATTTATGGAATATCCGGCGCTTGTCGTTAATCAGGATGCAAAGTTTCTTGTTCACTTAACTGATTTAAAAAACTTCAAAGCGGTAACTCAAGGAATTTTAACAGTTGAGTTAACAAACGGCAGAGGAACAAAATTATCATTGACCGAAGACAAACCCGTAAGAGATGGAATTTATACACCGGTTATAAAATTTACAGAACCGGGAAATTATACAATGAATATTACTCTAAAAGGAAAACAAGTATCGGATAATATTGTTGTTAACGATGTAACGGTATATTCAGACGAAAATGAAATTCCTCATGAAGTGGAAACTGCTTCATCAAGTATATCCTTCCTCAAAGAACAACAATGGAAAATTGACTTTGCCAATGAACCGGTTGTAAAAAGAAAAATGCAGCAGTCAATTTTAGTAACTGGAGAAATTAAAGCAAAGCCGGAGTATTTCTCAAAAGTAGTATCACCAATAGCCGGTATCGTATTGAATAAAAATAACTCGAATCTAAAATCGATAGGCACTTTTGTAAAAAGAGGAGAAGTTTTATTAAACATTTCCCCATCTGCCGATGCAAGTGCAAACATTCAGAAATATAAAAGCGATTATCTCCTTTCTAAATCAGAATATGAAAGAGCTAAAAACCTGTTCGAGAAAAAGGCTGTATCACAAAAACGATTGGATGAAGCTAAGTTTGATTTTGAATCAAAACAAGTAGGTTATAATTCGTTGACAGATCAGATTAAGATTACAGAAAACGGTTACTCTATTGTTGCACCGATTGACGGGTATATTGAAATGATAAACTTCAATCTCGGTGATCAGATTAATTCAGGGCAAGAGTTGTTCACCGTGATCAATCCAAATAGATTGTTTTTAAAAGCAAATGTTCCTTCAACTCAAATTGAAGCTGCTGTAAATTCTAATAACGCCTCTTTTTTTATGGAAGGTATAAATGGTGAATTTAGAATCAGTGATCTTAACGGTAAAAAATTATCTGTCGCTGCCGGTCTGGACGCAGCTAACAGAACAATACCTGTTTACTTTGAATTCACTAATCCTCAAAACAAAATAAAAATCGGGATGTACGCGGAAGTGTATATAAAAGTAGGCGAGGAAAAAGAATATATAGCAATTCCGGAAAGCGCTGTCATTGACGAAGATGGTCTTCATACCGCTTACGTTCAAGCTGAAGGAGAAGCGTTTGAGAAAAGAATCTTAAAAACCGGGATAACCGACAGAGGTTATGTACAAATTCTTGACGGGTTGAATGAAGGTGAAAGAGTAGTTACTCATGGTGCGTATCAAGTAAGACTTGCTGCACTTTCGCCGGAATCAGCAATCGGTCAAGGTCATGTTCATTAATAGAATTTTTTGAATTACTAATTAGTTTAGAACACTCGTGAGGGCGGAGCTGAATAAAGAATGTTTATTAATCGAGTAGATTTTGCGAAGCCCCAAAAAGTTTGAGGAGAAAAAATGTTTGATAAATTAATTCAATTTTCACTTAACCGAAGGTTGATTGTACTTATATCCGCTCTGCTTTTGCTGATTTTAGGTACATACATTACTTTGGATTTACCGGTAGATGTGTTCCCGGATTTAACAGCTCCAACCGTTACTATAATAACCGAAGCTCACGGCATGGCAGCCGAAGAGGTTGAAATGCTTGTTACTTTTCCTATTGAAACTTCGGTTAACGGAGCCACGGATGTAAGAAGAGTTCGTTCATCAAGCGCGGCTGGAATTTCAATTGTTTGGGTAGAGTTTGACTGGGGAACCGATATCTACACTGCAAGGCAGATAGTTAACGAGAAAATGCAGACCGCTGCTGCGGGTTTGCCGAAAGGAATTGATAACCCGCAGCTTGCGCCTATTTCATCTATCATGGGCGAGATAATGCTTGTAGGCTTAAGTATTGATGAAAAGAATAATTCAAAAAATCTTACGGAGATGGATTTGCGAACCATCGCCGATTTTGAAATAAGAAGAAGGCTTCTTTCCATAAATGGAGTTTCGCAAGTTATTCCTATCGGAGGCGCAGTAAAACAATATCAAATTTTAGTTTCACCTGAAAAGCTTCATGCATATAATTTATCACTCAACGAAATATTGAAAGCTGCTGAAGAGTCGAATGAAAATTCTTCGGGCGGTTCATATATGGATTCAGGCAGTGAATATTTAATTCGCGGAATAGGGAGAGTGCAGACAATTGAAGATATTGCCAATAGTGTTGTCACAACAAGGAATGGTGTCCCTATTTTTATGAGAGATGTAGCCGAAGTTAAAATTGGTCCGGCAATTAAAATAGGTGACGGTTCTTCAAACGCAAAACCGGCAGTAATTTTAACAGTTCAAAAACAACCGCAGACAAACACAATCGAACTAACCGAGAAAATAGAATCGTCTTTGAATGAAATTCAGAAGACTTTACCTGAAGGAATCGTAATCAATACAGATATTTTCAAACAGTCCGATTTTATAAATACTTCAATCGGCAATGTAATTGATGCTTTAAGAGACGGGGCAATACTTGTAATCATTGTGATATTTTTCTTTTTATGGAATTTCAGAACAACATTTATTTCCGTGCTTGCTATCCCCTTGTCCATTGTAGTTACTATAATAATTTTTCAACTATTCGATATTATGATAAATACAATGTCTCTCGGTGGAATCGCGATAGCTATAGGAGCACTTGTTGACGATGCCATTATTGATGTTGAAAACGTGTTCCGCCGGTTAAAAGGAAACAGGCTCCTGCCCGAAGATGAAAGACGAAATCCGCTTGTTGTAATTTTTGAAGCTTCGAAAGAAATCCGTGCGCCAATGGTAAACGCTACATTGATTATTGTTGTGGTATTTCTACCGTTGTTCTTTTTAAGCGGTGTTGAAGGCAGACTTTTGAGACCAATGGGATTTGCTTATATAACTTCTATTTTCGCTTCATTATTTGTTGCGTTAACCGTTACGCCTGTTCTGTCATATTATTTGCTCTCAAAAGCAGATTTTATGAAGAATGAGGGGGATACCTGGCTGGTAGCAAAGTTAAAAGTACTCTATGAAAGAACGTTGAAGTTCACGTTAAAACATCCTAAGACAATTATTATTTCCTCGTTAGCCGCTCTTGTAATTACTATTGCGGTTATTCCTTTTTTGGGAAGATCATTTCTTCCTGAATTTAACGAAGGGTCTTTAACATTAAGCTTAGTAACGCTTCCGGGAACTTCTCTGGAGGAATCTAATAAAATGGGCAACCTTGCCGAAGAGATTATTCTATCACACCCTGAAGTAAAATCAACTGCAAGAAGAACCGGGAGAGCTGAACTTGACGAGCACGCGCAGGGTGTAAATGCTGCGGAATTGGATGTCCGTTTTGAACTTAACGGAAAAAGCAAGGAAGAGTTTATAAATGATTTAAGAAATTCTCTTACTGTTTTACCGGGCACTAACGTTACAATTGGTCAGCCAATTGGGCACAGAATAGACCATATGCTTTCGGGTACGCGGGCGAATATTGCAGTAAAGGTTTTCGGCACAAATTTACAGCAGCTTCGTTCAATAGCCGCTTCAGTTAAAGAAGAAATGGAGAAGGTTGAAGGAGCAGTTGATGTTGCGGTTGACCAGGAAGTAGAAGTCCCGCAGACAAAAATAAAATTTAACCGTACAGCAATGGCTCGTTACGGCGTAACTGTCGGGCAGCTTGCCGAAGCAATAGATATAGCCTTTAACGGTGAAACTGCTACGGAAATTAGGGAAGGTCAAAATACTTTTGATCTTGTTGTTCGTTTCGATGAAAACAACAGAGGCAGCATTCATAAAATTCAGAACGCATTATTTGATACTCCTTTAGGAGCGAAAGTTCCGTTATCGCAATTAGCGGAAGTAGTAAATGAGAAGGGACCAAATAGAATTAGCCGGGAAAATGTGCAAAGAAAAATAGTCGTTCAGGCGAATGTATCCGGAAGAGATTTGCGAAGTGTGGTTGACGAAATGCAGAAAAATATTCAAACTAATGTCGGCTTTCCCCAGGGATATTTTGTAGAATTCGGAGGACAGTTTGAAAGCGAGCAGGAAGCTACCAAAATTATTACGCTGCTTAGTTTAGTCTCTGTTGGTGCAATATTTCTAATACTCTATTTACAATTCGGTAATTTCAAATATTCCTTATTTATCCTAGTTAACCTTCCACTTGCTTTAATCGGCGGTGTATGGTCGGTTTATTTTACTGACGGTATAATAAGCGTTGCTTCTCTCGTTGGATTTATAACACTTTTCGGTATTGCAATTCGAAACGGAATATTAATGATAGCACATTATAAACACTTGCTCGAAGAAGGAATGGAATTTTCGCAGGCTGTAATTCAAGGATCGATAGAAAGATTAAATCCAATATTGATGACCGCAATAACCGCGGGACTTGCTTTAGTTCCCCTTGCGCTCGGGAGCGGAGAACCGGGTAAGGAAATAGAAGCCCCGATGGCTATTGTAATTCTCGGAGGTCTATTTACTTCGACTGCATTAAACATGGTTGTAGTGCCGAGTTTGTTTCACAAATTTGGAAAGGTAAAATAAATATGATTTACTACATAATTAAAGTTGCAATATCAGCTACATTAATTGTGGCTATATCTGAAGTCTCAAAAAAGAGTTCTTTAATTGGAGGCATCCTTGCCTCCATTCCTATTGTTTCAGTGTTAGCGATGATTTGGTTATACATCGAGACAAAGGATGTTACAAAGATTTCCCAGTTTTCAACAAGTGTATTTTGGATGGTGATTCCTTCACTCGGACTTTTTATTATTCTACCGATCTTGTTAAGAATGAAATTAAATTTTTATCTTGCTTTATCTTTGGCATCCGGAGTAACAGTACTGCTCTACTATTTAATGATAGCACTCTTAGCAAAATTTGGAATTGAAATTTAAAGAAGGGTACAAAATGAATGACAACAATAAAAAACATA
>Ga0070729_10003623_pt1 | contig 17613 bp, 15 predicted proteins | sample tdDd472_FD_66725 | JGI IMG/M metagenome (GOLD analysis project Ga0070729, IMG submission 66725) | Marine sediment microbial communities from the Atlantic coast under amendment with organic carbon and nitrate - tdDd47.2 | ecosystem: Environmental > Aquatic > Marine > Coastal > Sediment | place... | reverse complement strand
AGAGCGCCGAGGCCAGTTGGCTCGCGCCCTTCGATTTTTCCTACATGATCTGGGCGACGGTCTGGGGGTACGTCATCTGGCGCGACCTGCCCGACGGGCCGATGTTCGCCGGCATGGCGCTGATCGCCGCCTCCGGCGCCTTCGTCGCCTTCCGCTACCAGCAGGCGAAGACCGAGCCCTAGCGCGCGCCGAACATGATATGGCGCACGAAGGCGCGGTTGTCCGACTTGGTGTCGTCGCTGTCGGCGCTGAGCAGGATGTGGGCGGCACGCACCGGCGGGTGGCCGAAGATGCGTTCGTGGTCGGCGGCGACGTCGACCCGCTCGGCCAGCCACACGCCCGGCTCGGCACTGGCGTTCCTGCCGACGATCATGGCGTTGGCGGAGCCGAAGAACGGGCTTTCCACCACCTGGCCGGGTTCGCCGAAGCCGCCCCAGACATACGAGATGACACGCCCCGGCGCGTCCGAGCCGCGCGCCAGCTCAACCATCGGCCGCATCAGGTTCTCGGCGAAGCTTGAGGTATCGGGGTCGTAAGGGAAGGTGACGTAGAGCGCCACGGCGCGGTCGTCCCGTCCCTTGGTCGCGAGGTCGGTGGCGGCGACTGGACGCTCGACCTTCCATTCCCAATGCAGGATCGGCATCGCCTTCAGGTCGACCGAGACCTCGCGGCCGATCATGGAGACACTCTGCATGGTGGCGATCTCGACGCAGTCGGCGCCGCAACTGGCGTAGCGGTTCGGCGTCTTGCCGTCGAAGGTGATCTCCTCCCAACCGCGCCGCTCCAGGTCGGCGGGCAGGCGGCCGGCGCCAACGGCGAGCGACGCCGCGGCCAGCAAGGTGGCGGCGAATGTGAGGGTCGGGATCGAACGGCGGCGCATGGCCCGCGGCCTCCTTCGGTTTCGCCGAAGCCTAACCGAAAGCGGTCGTTATTCCAACGGCGCCGAGGCCGGCGCTCAGGCGGCGTCGGCGCCGCTGCCGATGTCGTTCAATCGTTCCTGCAACGCCAACCGGTCGAGCGAGGCGAGAGGCAGGTTGCAGAAGATGGAGATGCGGTTGTAGAGCATGCGGTGGGTTTCGGCGAAGGCAACGCCGATTTCGGCGTCGGTGCCGGTGACGGCGGCCGGGTCGGGCACGCCCCAATGCGCCGACATGGGCTGGCCGGGCCAGATCGGGCAGACCTCGCCGGCGGCGTTGTCGCAGACGGTGAAGACGAAATCCATGACCGGCGCACCGGGCTCGGCGAACTCGTCCCAGTTCTTGGAGCGCAGCCCCTCGGTCGAGTAATTCATCTTTGAAAGCATGGTCAGCGCATGCGGGTTGACCTGGCCGGCCGGATGGCTGCCGGCGCTGAAGCCCTTGAACCGGCCCATGCCTACGCGGTTGACGATGCTCTCGGCGATGATGCTGCGCGCCGAGTTGCCGGTGCACAGGAACAGCACGTTGTAGGTGTGGTTTTCGGTTGTGTCGCTCATCTGGCGTCTCCCATCCTCGATTTTGAAACCGGGCAGCAGCGTTTCCGGCCGCTCCCCGGTGCAGCGTTCGAACAGGAATCCGATCATCCTGCCGGCCGCCCCCAGGTCCACCCGGTAGATCACCGTCCGGTGGCGTCGTTCGCAGGTCGCCAAACCGGCGGCCCGGAGTTCGTTCAGGTGGTGGCTGAGCAGCGAGGGTTGGATACCCAGGCATACGGCGATTTCACCCGCCGTCACCCCTCTGTCGCCCGCTTCAATCAGCATCAGGAACGCGTCCATCCGCGTGCCTGCGCCGAGTGCCGCCAAAGCCTTGACCGCCTGATCCTTATTCACGTTTTAAAATTATTTGAAATGATAATTTCGCACAAGCCGATTCCAGCCGTGTCATGAAAAATTCATATAGGAATTTATTGACTTATCTAAGAATAATGATATGGTCGCGCCGTGGCATGGCCAGGGCGCCATGCGGGCAGGCTATTGCACATGGTGAATCAGGAAAGGGCCGGGGCCGATGTTTCCTCATGCTGGAAACGATTGGTGCCGGAATCTCGGCAGCGTCACCCCAGGACTTGATCCGGGGGTCCGCTGGGTGTTGCCGGGTCAAGCCCGGCAATGACGTTTTTCATTCGGAGATAAAATTGGGTTCGTTCCTGAGATTTTTTTGGGAATCGTTTGGAATCAAAAGGTTCCAACCAGTGTTTTTTGGTTCATCACGCATTACCGGGGAACGCGTGATGAACCGTTTTTTGGCGGGATCAGCCCAATTTGCGCCGGCACATGTCCATGAAATGGGCGTAGACCTTCTCCGCCGCGGCCTCGTCGTAGACATCGCGGAGCGGAAAGCAGAAGCCGTGTTCGGTGCCGGGGTGGACTTCCAGCTTATAGTCGACGCCGTGCGCGTCGAGCTCCGCCTTCAAGGCCGGAATGACGTAGGACGGCACGGTCGAGTCGGTTTCGGCGAAGCCGTAGTAGATCTCGCCGGTGATGTTGCGCACCTTGAGATGCGGCGTGTCGTCCTTGGCGGTGACGATGCCCACACCGTAGAGCGACGCCGAGGCGGCGAAGATGTCGGGGAATTCCGCCGCCGCGGTGGTGACGATGCGCCCGCTCATGCAGTAGCCGATGCAGGCCTTGGCGCCCGGTTTCACCTGGTCGAGCCCGGCCATGTAGTCGAGCAACACGCGGGTGTCGTCCATGACCATGGCGTTGGAAAGTTCCTTCATGATCGCCTGCCAGACGATGCGCGAATATGGGTTGCGGCGGGGAAAGCGGATGGTGCCGAAGCGGTAGAAGAGATCCGGCAAGATCACGTAGTAGCCCTCGGCGGCCATGCGCCGGGCCATGTCATGGAGCTCTTCGCGGATCGCCGGCGCGTCCATGTAGAAGACGATGGCCGGAAACGGGCCGCCGGAATCCGGCCAACAGGTGAAGGTCGGCATCGGGCCGTCGGGCGTTTCGAGATCGATCAGGAGTTCGTTCATGCCGTCAGACCTTCAGCACCATGCCGTCGCGACCGGGGTCGGCGCCGCCGTCCCAGCCGCCGGGCGTCAGGCGGATCGCGTGCACGCCGGCGAAGTGATAGCTGAGGTAGGTGCGCCGGGTCGGGTAGCCCATCTCCTGCAACTCCCGCTCCACCGAACGCAGGATGCGGTTGGAGACGTCGATGGTGTCGGACGTGGTGCAGAACCGGGGCGCGGAGACCGCCTGTTGCGCGTCCATGCCGAAATCGACGGCATTGAGGATGGCTTGCAGGACGCCCATGGTGATGAAGGTGCCGCCCGGCGCGCCGACGACGAAGTAGGGCTCGTCACCGTCGAACAGCATGGTCGGGCACATGGCGGTGAAGCGCGACTTGCCGGGTGCGAGCGAATCGGCGTGGCCGGGCCTGGGATCGAAGACGCCCATGCAGCCGTTGTACATGAAGCCGAGCCCGTCGGAGACGACGCCCGACGGCATCCCCAGCGAATGGGTCATGGAGACGCAGTTGCCGTGCTCGTCGACCACCGAGACCTGGGTGGTGTCCTTCGATTCCTTGGCGTCGGGGCCGAGGCGCGGCACGTGGGTCTTCTCGCCCGACTTGATGCGCTTGGCCATGTCCCTGGCGTAGTCCTTGGAGATCAGGCGCTGCAGTGGCACGTCGACGAAATTCGGGTCGCCCACGTGATTGTCCTTGTCGACGGTGGCGATCTTCATGGCCTCGGAAACGGTGGCGATGTACTCGGCCGAGCCGTGGCCCATGGACTTCAAGTCGAAGTTTTCGAGGATGTTGAGCATCTCCAGGATCATCACCCCGCCGCCGGGCGGCGGGTTGGTGGCGACCTTATGGCCCCGGTAGGTGCCCCAGATCGGCTGGGTTTCGGTAGGATTCGCATCGGCCAGGTCGGCCATGGAGATCAGGCCGCCGTTGGCCTCCATGTCGGCGACGATGTCGCGCGCGATGGAACCGCTGTAGAAGTCGTCGACGCCGTTCTTCTGGATGCGCCGGTAGGTCTCGGCCATGTCGGGATTGCGGAGAATCTCACCCGCCACCCGGAGCGTGCCGTCCTCCTTGAAGTAGATCTTCCTGGACCCGTCACAGCAGTTGAACTTTTCGATCTGCGGCACGCGGCCGGCGCCCTCCTTGACGTTCCAGAAGTAGGCTACGTGCGGGCGCACCATGAAGCCGTCCTCGGCGTAATGAATGGCCGGCTCCAGCAGCTCGCACATGGACATGGTGCCGAAGCGCTCGAGCGCGGTGGCATAGGCGCGCAAGCTCATGGGCGTGGTGATCGACTGGTAGCCCATCTCGTTGACCCGGCCCTTGAGGATGAAGCCGAAGCCGTCCTCGGCCTCATGCTCGATCAGGTCTTCCCACATGTCGGGGGTCACCGACAGGGGCGCGCGGCCGTGGAAGTCCAAGAGCATGTGCTGGCCGGCTTGCGGCAGATAGAGGTGCATGGAGCCGAAGCCGGCGATGCCGCACATCTGCGGATCGACGGCGGTCTGCACAAGCGCGCAGGCAATGGCCGCGTCGACGGCATTGCCGCCGGCCTTCAAGGCCTCGGCGCCGGCCTCGACGGCTTCCGGTTGCGGCGCGCTGACGATGCCGTGAGTCATGGTTCCCCCATTGAAATGCCCTATTTGAAAGGATGGTGGCGATGGTTGGATTAGTGCTTGTAGGTCGGGTCCTCGACATCGAGCAGGCGCCTGAGCGCCGCCCAGGCGGCTTCGTTGGCGGTCTGGTTGTCGCCCAGGCGGTCGAACTGCTTGGCGGTCTTGTCGAGCACGTCTTCCGGCGGCAGCGACAAACTGCCGCCGGCCTGGGCGGCGATTTGCAGTTCGCAGGCGCGCTGCAGATAGCGCATCTGCTGGTAGGCCTCGCCGACCGTGCGCCCGGCGGTCAGGAGCCCGTGGTTGCGCAGGATCATCGCCTTGTGGGTGCCGAGGTCGGCGACCAGGCGCTCACGCTCGTCCAGGTCGGTGGCGATGCCTTCGTAGTCGTGGTAGGCGAGGCGCTTGTAGAAACGCATGGAGGTCTGGGCCAATGGCAACAGCCCGTCCGCCTGCGCTGATACCGCCATGCCGGCGACGGTATGGGTGTGCATGACGCAGCGCGCGTCGTGGCGCGCCATATGGACGGCGGAATGGATGGTGAAGCCGGCATCGATGATGTCCGCGTCGGCACCCATGGAACCGCCGTCGACGATGTTGCCCTCGACGTCGACCTTGACCAGGCTCGATGCGTCGATCTCGTGGAACATGCGGCCGTAGGGGTTGAGCAGGAAGTGGTTCTCGTCACCGGGCACGCGGGCGGAATTGTGGGTGAAGATACCGTCGTCCCAGCCGTTGCGGTAGACCAGCCGGTAGCAGGCCGCCAGGTCTTCGCGCAGCGCCCATTCGGCGGCACTGACGCGGGATTTCACGTCACTTTGCGGGGTGGTCCCGTCCATGCTTGTTCTCCTTCGCTTGAAGCGCCCGAAGATTGTGCCCCTGGTGCTTCGGCAAGGCAAGTTGGGCATATCATCAAATGCCGCCTATATTTTAACCCAACCGAGGAGCTTCCGTTGATCGCATCCGACGCCTTCAGAAAAGCGCTCGACGACCACCGGGCCGGTCGGCTGGACCGGGCCGCGGCCGGTTACGCGGCGATCCTGGCGGCCGATCCCGACCACCTGCAGGCGACCACCAACCTGGCCGTGCTCCACTACGACGGCGGCTGCCACGCCGACGCCGTGCCGCTGTTGGAGACCGCGCTGCGTCTCAACCCGGACCTGGCGGAGGCGCGCTACATCCTGGCGCTCTGCCTAATGCGCACCGGCCAAGCCGATGGCGCGCGCGAGCAGTTCGCCCGCGCCGCCACGGATGCACCGGAAGACCCTCGCCCGCGCACCGGCTTGGCGGCGCTGGCGCTGGCCGCCGGCGACTTCCGGGGGGCGCTGGACCATGCCGGGCAGGCGCTGGCCTTGGACGGTGCCGACGCCGCCGCCCGCAACCTCAAGGGCGCGGCGCTGAAGGAGATGGGCGACTTCGCCGCCGCCCGCGCCCAATTCGAGCGCGCCCTCGAACTCGACCCGGACCACGCCGAGGCGCGAGCCAACCGGGGCGCGCTCCGGTTGCTCCTGGGTGAGATGCCGGCGGCCTGGGAAGACTATGCCTGGCGCTGGCGCGGGGCGGGACGCCGACTACCCGGGGCGGAATTGAACCTGCCCCTTTGGGCGGGAGGCGACCTGGCCGGCGGACGGTTGCTGTTGATCGGCGAGCAGGGGTTCGGCGACACCCTCCTGTGCCTCCGCTACCTGCCGGTGCTGGCGGCGAAAGGAATCCGGACCGCTGTCCTCTGCCGGCCGGAACTGAAGCGCCTGGTCGCGGACATGGAAGGTGTCGAAGCGGTCTGGACGGCCGCCGAGGCCGCACCCGGCGGCGAGGCCTTCCTGCCGATGATGGATCTGCCTGGCGTGTTCGCCACCTCGGCGGAGACCGTGCCGGGCGCGCATGGCTACCTGGAGGCGGCCCCGGCGCCGGGGCTCGCAGGCGACGGGGGGCCCGCCGTCGGCCTGGTCTGGGCCGGCAGCCCGACGCACGAGAACGATGCCCGGCGCTCGCTGCCGCTGGACGTGCTCGGCCCGGTTTTCGACCTGCCGGATCTCAGCCTGTTCAGCCTGCAGGTGGGCATGCGCCGGAGCGATCTCGCCGGGGCCGGCATCGCCGGGCGGATCACCGACCTGGCAGAGCGCCTGAACGACTTCGCCGACACCGCCGCCGCCGTCGCGGCGCTCGACCTGGTGATTACCGCCGACACCGCCGTCGCCCATTTGGCCGGCGCGCTCGGCCGGCCGGCCTGGGTGATGCTGCCCTTCGTGCCCGACTGGCGCTGGGGCCTGGAGCGGGCCGACACGCCCTGGTACGCGAGCCTCAGGCTCTACCGCCAACCGGCCGCCGGCGACTGGGCCTCGGTGGTGCAATCGATCGTTCACGACCTCGGGAGCTTGAAAAGAATGGGTGACAGGTCCGCCGGGAACGGGTCATGATAGGGCGCGTGATGAGCGAAACTTATACCATCGATCCCACCCTTCACCCGGACCCGGGCTCCTGCGCCTTCGATTTGAACGCGGCGCTTTCGTCCGTGGTGTCCGTGCATACCAAGGTGCCCGACAACGCCTACACCGTGCAGGCGCTCGGCGACGAGCGCGCCGGCCATGGCGTCGTCATTTCCGATACCGGCTTGGTGGTGACCATCGGCTACCTGATCGTCGAGGCCGAACAGATCTGGATGACCGACCACACCGGCCAGGTGGTTCCCGGCCACGTCGTCGGCTACGACCAAGAGACCGGTTTCGGCCTGGTGCAGGCGCTGGGGCGGTTGAACGCACCGGCCATGCCGCTCGGCTCGGCCCGCGACCTGCACGTCGGCGATCCGGTGATTCTGGCCGGCCACGGCGGCACCAAGGGCGCCGTCAGCGCGGTCATCGCCGACAAGCGCGAGTTCGCCGGTTATTGGGAATACCTGCTGGACGAGGCGCTGTTCACCGAGCCGCCGCACCCGTTTTGGGGCGGCGCGGCGCTGATCGATACCGACGGCCGGCTCTGCGGCATCGGCTCGCTGTTCGTGCAGAAGAACCCGGGCGAGCTCGATTCCTTCGACGGCAACATGATCGTCCCCATCGATATCCTAATGCCGATCCTCGACGACCTGCAGCGGTTCGGCGCCGCGCAGCATCCGCCGCGCCCGTGGATCGGCGCGCTTTCGGCCGAGGCCGACGACCGAGTGATCATCGTCAACACCTGGGACGGCGGCCCCGCCGACGAAGCCGGCATCGAGGCCGGCGACATGGTGGTCGGCGTCGGCGGCGAGCCGGTGGCCTCGCTGGCGCAGTTCTACCGCCGCATGTGGGCGCTCGGCGCCGCCGGGGTGGACGTGCCGCTGAACATCGTGCGCGACGGCCGGCTGGCGGAAGTCAGCATCACCTCGGCCGACCGCTCCGCCTTCTACCTGGCGCCGAAGCTGCATTGACGGCCACGCCCGAACGCGTCGCGCTCGCCGGCGCCGAGGCCGATCACTATCGCGCCGCCTTTCCCTCCGGCGAAGCCGACCGCCTGTTCGCTGTGCTGCGCCGCGAGCTGGATTGGCGGGAAGCGACCATCCGGCTCTTCGGCCGCGCCGTCACCCAGCCGCGCCTGAGCGCCTGGTACGGGGACGCGCCCTATACCTACTCGAACCTGACCTGGCCGGCGCGGCCCTGGCCCGACCCGCTGCCGGCGATCAAGGCGCGGGTGGAGGCGCTGGCGGGGCAGTCGTTCAACGGCGTGCTCGCCAATCTCTACCGCGACGGACGCGATTCCATGGGCTGGCACGCCGACGACGAGGCGGAACTGGGCCCCGATCCGGTGGTCGCCTCGGTGGTGTTCGGCACCGCCCGGCGCTTCCTGTTCAAGCGCAAGGACGACGCGCATCGGAAGCTGGAAGTGGCGCTCGGCCACGGCGATATCCTGGTCATGGGACCCGGCACTCAACGCCACTGGCTGCACGCGGTCCCCAAGACCGCCAAGCCCGTCGGCGAACGCATCAACCTCACCTTCCGCCTGATCACCGCTAGTTGACTCCCCAAATCGGCGGAACTGTGCATGATGGAGCGGGGAGGAGATGCCATGCTGCACTTCCGAGTTTCAGGCCTGATCGCCGCTGGCGCACTGTGCCTTGTCTTTTCGATGACCGCTTCGCCGGCCTTCGCCGAGGTCCGCGAGATCGAACCGAGGCCAGGCGGCACCATCGAGCTGCACGTCTTCGCGGCCGACAACCCGTCGGCGGCGATCGTCATGTTCGAGGGGGCCGGTGGGCTCTTCAAGCCGAACGGTAAGGGCTTCGTCAGCGCCCGCTACGGCGACTTCGTCGATCGCGGCTTTACGGTTGTCATTGTCGGGCCTCCGGCCGACCGGCGCGGTTTCAAGGGCGGCATGCCGCCCAAATACCGCGAACACAAAGCGCATCTTCGCGACATCGCCATGGCCGTCAAGATGATCAAAACGGAAACCGGCCTGCCGGTGTGGCTGCTGGGCATCTCCATGGGGTCGAAATCGGTAGCCAGTTTCGCTGCCAGCAGGGGTGCGCGCATGATCGCTGGCGCCGTGTTCATGTCGTCGTCGACCAACCCGCCAGGCGGCTACAGATCGGTCGCCGATTACGATTTCGACGCGCTGAAAGCCCCGGTGCTGGCCGTGGCGCACCGGGACGACGCCTGCAAGGGCACGCCGCCGGACGGCGCCGAGAAGATCGTCCGGGCCGCGGCCAGCTCGGTCGACGCCACGGTGCTGATGCTCGAAGGCGGCAGCAACCGAGGCCGGTCCCCCTGCGGGCCGGGCTCACACCACACCTTCACCGGCATCGAGGACGAAGTCGTCGACGCCATTGCCGCATTCATCAAGCAACACCCGAGGTAACCTTGTCCGAACCCACCGTCTTAGAGCTGTTCTCCGATTACGTCTGCCCCTGGTGCTACCTGGGGGACAACCGGGTGAAGAAACTGGCCCAGGCCTTCGACATCGAAGTCCGCCGCGTGCATTTCCCGCTGCATCCGGAAACCCCCGCCGAAGGCCGCACCCTGGAAGAGCTGTTCCGTTGCGGGCCCGAGGAGGTCGCCGCCAAGAACCGAAACATGCAGGGCCTGATGGCGGCGGAGGAGCTTCCCTACGGGCCGCGCAGCCATACCTACAACAGCCGCCTCGCCCAGGAGGTCGGCACCTGGGCCGAAACCCAACCCGGCGGTTCGGCCATCCACGACAAATTCTTCGAAGCCTACTTCGTCGACAACCGCAACATCGGCGATGTGGACGTGATTGTGGATATCGTCCGCGCGGCCGGCCTGAATGAAGGCGAGGCGCGCACCGTGATCGAGGAGCGCCGCTACAAGGACGCGGTCGACGCCGATTGGGCGAAGTCGGGGCAGTACGGCGTCACCGGCGTTCCCACCTTCGTCGCCGGCGGCCACGGGCTGGTCGGCGCCCAGCCCTACGAGACCCTGGAGCAGTTCATGCTTTCCCTCGGCACGCAGAGGCGCGATCCGGCGGCGGACTGACCCCGGTTATTTCCGCCAGTAAGGCGCGGTTTCGACGAAGGCTTCCCAGTCGGTGATGAGCTGCGGTTCGATGTCGCGGAGCGCGCGCGCGTTCCAGCCACGCACCTCGCCGACCGCCAAGCGCACCTCCTCGTCGACCGGGCCCCGCGCCGGGTCGATCAACTCACCGGTCAGCCGTAACGCCATGACCACGTCGTTCAAATGCCCGAAATTGTCCTGCAAGTGCCTCAACGCCGCACCGAAGGCTTCCGTTTCCGACACCGAATGGACGCCGCGCAGGAAATCCACCGCATAGCGCAGTTGCTTGATCCGGATGCGCACCCGGTGCCGTGCCGCCATGTCGAGGCCGGCCATGCCGTCGCCGGCTTTCAACAGTTTCCTGTAGGGCCGGTTGAGGATGCGGCGTGCCGCCTTGCCGAGCGGTGTCGTCAGCGGGTTTTTACCGGGGCCGCGTGTGGCCGGGTCGGGCCGCCAGCTTTGCAACGCCGCGAAGGCGGTGAGCCTGAGCATCACCTTGGCGTAACGCGCGCCGCCCAGCATGTTGCGCACGTTTTCGTAGGCATCGGCCCGTTTGCGCCGGCCCTCGCGCTCGAGCGCCGCGACGGCGCCCGCGTCGATGCCGTGTGCCGCCATGGAGACCAGCGTCTCGTCCAGGAACACGTCCCAATCGCGCGCCGGCCCCAGTTGGCTGCCCATCCACTTCAGGTCGGCCGCCAGCCAATCCAGTTGCAGCGGATCGATATAGCGTTTGAAGGTCTTCAACGCCGAGCGCATCTTGCGGATCGAGACCCGCATCTGGTGCACGCCCTCGGGGTCGGTACCGTCCAGGCAGGCCTGCTCGTTGGCGGTGATGTTGCCGATACAGGCGGAAAAGATCCTGGCCAGGGCGTCGTCCACCGTCAGATCGCCGGCCATTTGGAATTTGGCGAGCTTGCTCGGGCCGGGCTCGGTGCCGGCAAGCAACCGGTAGCCCCGCTCGGCCTTGGTGGTGGAAGAGACCGGCATCGGGCAGGCGGCGATGAACGCCGCCGCCAGTTGAAAGAAAGGCTGGGCGCGGCCCTGGCCCAGTTCCAGTTCGACCTCGCTCAGTCCCTCGGTGCGGCCGCCGGCACTGACCGTGCCCTGGTCGAGGACCGCCTCGGCGACCAGTGTCGGCCCCAGCGGGTCCTCGCGGCGAACGACCTTGCTTTGGCGCTCGACGGCAACATCGATGATCGGCTCCAGCTCGGCGGCCTTGACACCGCCGAGCGCATCCAGGGCCTCTGCCGGCAGGCGCGAGAAATCGGGCTCGATGCCATCGATCGGGCATTCCCACTCCCAGCGGTCCATGATGCCGCCGGCACCGCCGGCCGCCGTTTTGACCGTCTGAACCGATTTGCCGTCCGACTGGCGGACGCGCAGGCTGACGCCTTTCGCGCCCAGGCGCCTGGACGCGGTATCGAAATAGCGGCTACGCAGGTGCGAGACGGTCCACTGGCCGTCCGGATCGATACTATCGAAAGCGCTCTTGGCGCAGGCAAGGGCATCGGGCGCGGCCCGGAACTTGAGCTCGTACTCGCGATTGTCGCCGGCCATCCTCAGCCTCCCGCCCGCCGGGGGCCGATGACGCGGGCATGGGCCAGGGTCGATGGACGATAATCGATCATGATGCCGCGAAATCCCAGGTTGCGCCGGGGAGTATGCACTCTCGGCGGCAGACGATCAATCGAGGTCCAGGGGGTAGACCGGCCGGCGGACGCGTTGGTAGTCGAGCTCGCGGTAGTTGCGGCTGGTCAGCCCGCCGCCGCCGTCGACGACCAACACTTCGGCGGCGATGGGCTGGAAGGCGGCGCGGAAATGATGCGCCGACTTGACCGCGACGAAACTCTTCAGCAGCGGATCGATGCGCGCGTGACGCAGGAACATCTGGTCGTAGACCTGGAACTTCCGTGACGCGACGACCACATCGATGCCGTCGATGGTGACCACTGCGGTGGTGCCCATGTCTACCTTGAGTCCGGCGGTCATCGGGCCCTCCAGACGGAACTGCCCGTTGGTGACGGCCTTGACGGTGCCGCGCACGGCAAGCGGCCCGCCATAGGCGGGATCGGTCTTGCCGCCCAGTTCCAGGTGCACGATGGCACCAAGGCCGTTGTCGCGGCAGATCATCGCCGACACCGGGTCGTAGATGGTGGCAAACGCGGCGTTGGCCAGGTTGGCGTCGAGCATCCCCTTCAAAAGCAGGGTCGCATCGCCGTACCCGCCACCCCCCGGATTGTCGGCGAAATCCGCCAGGACGACCGGCTTGCCGGCCGGCTTATGGGCCCTGGCGCGGGTCATGGCCTCTTCGATGGAGAGCGTCTGGATGGTAACGATGTGGCGCTTGTCCCATATTTCCTGCACCAGCTTGTCGGCCAAGGCGCCGTGATCGGCCTGGGCACCGTTCCCAACGATCAGCGCGGTGGGGCCGGTGTCATGGGTATCGGCCCAGGGAAAACCGGCACAGACCCCAGCGGCGAGGACATCCGGGCGGACCAGTAAGCGCTCGCAACTGCCCAGCACTTGGGTCATGGGGCCATCGACGGTGGTGCGGCCGTGATCGGCACCGTCAAGCATGGCGCCGCGCCGCACGGTGGTCACCGGCTTGATCTCGCCGGCCAGGGTTCGCTTCACCAGCCCGGCCACCTGGGTGGCGACCTCGTACTGATCGATATGCGGATAGGTGCGGTAGGGGATCAGGACATCGGCCAGCGCCGCCATGCGGTCGGTGACGTTGGCGTGCAGGTCCAGCGTTGCGGCGATGGGAACGGCGGTGCCGATGCGCGCGCGGATAAGCGCCAGCAATTCGCCTTCACCGTCCTCGGTGTATTCGCAAGCCATGGCACCGTGCAGGCAAAGCAGCAGCGCGTCGAACGGCCCGTCGCTTTCCAGGCATTCGAGGATGCAGTCGCGGACGAAGTCGAAGACGTCGCGGGTCACCGGGCCGGACGGCATGGCGTTGGCGTGCACGGGCGTGCGCACCTCCCAGCCCTCGGCGGCGCAGAAATCCAGGTAAGCGGCGATCTCGGTGCGGGTGCCCTTGAGGGCCGCGGCGACGCCATCGCCGACCAGCAGCTCACGCTCCCGGTAAGCCGTCATGTCCGCCGGGCGGCGGCAAAAGGTGTTGGTTTCGTGCTTGAAGCCGGCGACGAGGACGCGGGTCACGGCGGGCGCCCTACCAGGGCCGTTCCTGGTTGGTCGACCAGGGATCGTCGTCCAGCGGCCAGACCGGCCGCGCCGCGCGCTCCAGCGGCAGGCGCTTGATGTTGTGATCGACGACGCCGGGGGTCGAGACGTAGATGACGGTGTCGGAGACGGCGGCGTAGTTGGAATAAAAGTGCTGCATGGACTTGACCACCAGGATCTTTTTCGACGCATAGTCGATGCCGGCGTTGACGAAGAAGCTCGGGTGGAAATTCTGGGTGCGAACGGCATGGACCACGTATTCGATGCCGTCCGCTTCCAACGCCACGGTGGCACCCATGGGCCGGGTGGATCCGCTGAGCCCTTCGGCGAACATGTCGTCGAAGATACCCTTGACGGTCACCTGGAGATCGAGCGGCTCGCCCGACCAGGGCCCGGCCTTGCCGCCGAGCCGAAGCCCCAGTTTGGCGCCGACGCCGGCGCCCCGGCAGATATCGACGGCGATGGGGTCCCAGATACCGCCGACGGCCGCATTGGTGACGCCGCGCTCGATCAGCGCGCGGGCGATGAAGGTTGAATCGCCGGCCGCCCCGCCGCCCGGGTTGTCGGCGATGTCGCCGAACACCACCGGGTGCGCCGACGACGCTAGCGCCTGGTCGATGGCCGCATCCAGTTCCGTCACCTTGGGCACCACGTCCGAGCGCATTGACCAGAGCTTGCGGCCCAGCTCCTCGGCCAGCTTGTCGCCGTGATCCTTGGCATCGTCGGTGACCACCACCATGCGCGCGCCCACGTGCGGAATGTTGGCCCAGGGAAAGCCGTGGCCCAGCGACACGGAGAGCACCCCGTCCTTGCCCTCCAGCGCCTGCATGCCGTCGACGAAGGACCGCATGGGTTCGCGCGTGGTGTGGAACAGGTCGATCATGCGGCAATCGAAACTGGAGATCACCGGTTTGATCTCGCCCGCGAGCGTGCGTTCCATGAGGGTCCAGAGTTCCTCGGCGCGCTCGGCGAAATCGATGTGCGGGTACTCCTTGAAGATGACGACGGCGTCGGTCTCGTCGAGAAAGCGCCGCGTCATGTGGCAATGCAGGTCGAGCTCGCAGCCGATGAACACCCCCGGCCCTACCAGGGTCCGGATATGATGCACCAAGTCGTCCTGGCAGTCGTCGTAGCCGTCGGCGACCATGGCGCCGTGCAGCGACAGCATGACGGCATCCACCGGCAGCGCCGCCTTCAGATCGGCGAGGATTTCATCGCGGTAGCCCTCGTAGGTGCGCTTCACCACCAGGCCGGACGGCGTGGCGAAAGCGCAGAGACTTTCGATGGTTTCCCAGCCTTTCGCGTCGGCATGTCCGCGCCAGATCTTCAACGGCACGCCGAACATGTTGGCGGCGTCCGGGTGGGCGCCGCCGCGGATCAGGTAGGTGTCCTCGAAAGCCTTGGTGTCGGTGGGCAACGGCGCCCAGGTATGGGTCTCGGTGCCCAGGCAGGCGGTGAACAGGCGCATGGTTCAGCTTCCCTTGAGAGCGTTCAGGTCGGGAACCGGCCGCGCCGTTGCCGGGTTCTGGGCGAGGACGCGTTCCAGCGCATGCGCCACGGCGAGCACGAAACGGTCCGATCCGTTGGGACCGCTGATCTGGATGCCGAACGGCATGCCGAGATGGTCGACGCCACAGGGCAGCGAACAGACCGCCGGCGTCGCCATGGTCAGCGCATAGCAGGGCGCGAGCCAGCGCATGTAGGTGGGCATCTTTTCGCCGTCGATCTCGTCCATGTAGAGCTGGTCGTGCGGAAACGGCGAGATGCCGTTGGTCGGCGAGATCAGTACGTCGAACTCGCGCATCAGTTCCAGGTAGTTGCGGTAGTAGCGCGTCTGCTCGGCGTTGGCCCAGGCGACGTCGGCGGCGGAATACTTAAGGCCGCGCTCGGTATTGTCGATGACGTTGGGACCGAGGAGCTCGCGCTGCGTCTCCAGGCGCTTCCTGTGCTGGGCGACGAAATTGGTGGCGCGGATGATCTCGAAGGCCTCGTGCAGGTTCTCGTCGTAGTCCGGATCGCGGTCCTCGGTGGCGGCGAAGACGTGAGCGAAGCTCGCCAGGCGCTCGCGGAACACCTTGCGGATGGCGCCCGCCACCGGCGCGACACCCAGGTCCTCGGAGACCGCCACCTTGAGGACCGAGAGATCGATATCCGGGAGCGGGTCGAGGAGCGCGGGATCGAAGCCGCGCGAGAACGGGTCGCGTGCGTCCGAATCGGCAATAATGCCGAGCAATAGCGAGGCGTCGGCGACGGAGCGCGCCATCGGCCCCAGCACCGAATAGGGATTGAGCCCGACGGAGCGGGTCTCGTTCGGCACGATTCCGGGCGACGGCCGGAAGCCGACCACGCCGCAGAAACCGGCCGGGATGCGCAGGCTGCCGCCGTAATCGGACCCGGACGCCAGCGGCACCATGCCGGCGGCCAATGCCACCGCCGAACCGCCCGACGAGCCACCGCAAGTGAGCTTCGGGCCGAATGGGTTGCCAGTGGCGCCGTAGACCCGATTTGTGGTATTGGCGCCGGCGCCGAATTCCGGCGTGTTGGTCTTGGCGAAGACGATACCGCCGGCGTATCGGATTTCCGAGACCGAGCGCTGGTCCTCGTCGGGCACGTTGTCCTTGTAGAGAAGCGAGCCCCAGGTGGTGGTCAGCCCGGCGGTGACCTCCAAATCCTTGATCGCCACCGGCAGGCCGTGCAGCGGCCCCAGTTCGGCGCCGGCCATGACCTCTTGCTCGGCCTGTTTGGCCTCGATCAGCGCACGCTCGAAATCCCAGGCGACGATGGCGTTGACGGAGCCGTTGACGGCCTCGATGCGGGCGATGCAGCTCTCCAACAGTTCCACCGGCGAGATTTCCTTGGCGCCGATGCGCCGCCGGGCATCGATGGCACTGAGATCGCAAAGCTCGGTCATGGCTTTTCCCCTTGTGTGTACTGATGGGTGTTACAATGCGGTGCCGGTGGATGGATAGGTGCGCCACGCCACCGGCGCGGAGGAGAGGCCGTCTGACCCTTGGCGCCATGGTTGAAGCGCCGGACGCCGTGGGGGAGCGAGGTCCCCTCCGCCTTCTTTCGAAGCCCGCACGGTTGCGTGGGCATGTTAGCCCGCACCGCAAGGAAGGGATAGAGGGAATGATACGGACGGCTGTTCATGTGGGGATCGACGTGGCCAAGGATTTCGTGGATGTGGCGATCGGAGACGATGGCGAATGCTTTCGCGTAACGACCGACACGGCGGGGTTGGATGCCTTGGCGTGCCGGGTCTCGGGGTTCGGTCCGGGCGTTGTTGTCGGCCTTGAGGCCAGCGGCGGCTACGAGCGTCCCATCATCCGCCGCTTGCACGAGGCGGGGATCGCGGTGCGTCTGGTGGACCCGGCTCGGGTGCGTCAGTTCGCGCGGGCGATGGGCATCAAGGCCAAGAACGACCGCTTGGACGCGGCGGTGATCGCGGCCTTTGTCGCCACCGTGGACGGTGCGCTGAACGTTGCCGAGCCGGCGCGGGAAAGACTCTGCGAGCATGTGCGCTACCGCCGCCAGCTCATGGAGGCGCTGACCGTCATCGACAACCAGGCGCGGCTGACCGACGACGCCGGCCTCGAGGCCCTGGCCGCCGAACGCCGGGAACTGCTGCGCCGCCAGGTGGACGAGATCGAGCATCGCATCGTGCGATTGATCGATGCCGATCCGGCCATGTCGAAGACCTTCGCCCTGCTGCGTTCGGTGCCCGGCGTCGGGCCGGTGCTGGCCTGGACGCTGATTGCCGAGATGCCGGAGTTGGGTAGCCTCGACCGCTGGAAGGTGGCGGCATTGGCCGGCGTCGCTCCCTTTGACCGCGACAGCGGCGGGCACAACGGTAAACGCATGATCCATGGCGGCCGCGCCAATGTCCGCAAGGTGCTCTACATGGCCGCCGTCGCCGCCGCCAGATGCAACCCGCCGATCCAGGCGTTCCACCAGCGCCTGCGCGATCAAGGCAAACCGCCCAAAGTGGCCATCACCGCCTGCATGCGAAAGCTGCTCATCACCCTCAACGCCATCGCAAGGGATCAAGTCGAGTGGAAACCCGCAATCTAAAAAAAACGCCGAACACGGTTGCTCCCCCGGGCGTGGTTCAGACGCGCGCCGGCGTGCCGGCCTCGCCCAGGTCCCAGTATATCCCCGCCATGATGCCTAGGGCCTCGCGGAACTGCGGCAACAGGATGTGCTCGTTGGGGGCATGCTGGGAGCAGGCCGAATAGGAATGCGGCACCCAAATGGTCGGCAAGCCGAGGATGTCGCGGAACAGGTCGTTACAAATTGACCCGCCGAGGCTTGGAAGTACCGCCGGTGCCGTTCCAGCGGTCTTGGCGATGGATTCCGCCGCCCAGGCCACCCAGGGATCGTCCGGCG
>Ga0070729_10003620_pt1 | contig 17626 bp, 15 predicted proteins | sample tdDd472_FD_66725 | JGI IMG/M metagenome (GOLD analysis project Ga0070729, IMG submission 66725) | Marine sediment microbial communities from the Atlantic coast under amendment with organic carbon and nitrate - tdDd47.2 | ecosystem: Environmental > Aquatic > Marine > Coastal > Sediment | place... | reverse complement strand
CGCCTGCGCAGCTTGAATTACCTGGAGGATTTTTGCCTTTTTCCGCCGCCAAAGAAGTCTCCACTGAGGACGAAAAGAAAGTGGCCCATTCAAACTTTAAGGAACCAAACGTGGAAAACGTCTTGGGAGGTGGAATCCATTCACGAAGTGAATTTGGCACGTGCTTTCAAAGAGGCCATAAGAATTAATAATGAGTTTGGCTCGTTGCGATTTGAGGATCGGAAAAAAGGCGATGGGTTCACGACTATGCGCCAGGTAACACTTCACCCGTTTGAAAAAACGGGCATAAAACCTCAGCATATTGAACAAATAAATGCAATTTATAGCCAATTGGAGCCCGGAAATTTTCTTGCTATTTCGACTCCCACCAAAGGGCCTAACTAGGAAGACTTGGGCAATTTTCAGGAAATCAACGTATAATAAGGCAAATGTTTCTTGGAAGGTGCCCGATGAAAGCTATGCTCATTTTTGCTCTGGTTTGTCCAATTTTCAGCCAGACCTTTGAAGTTGCCCTACTCGGTGTATCCTCAGGCGATTCGCCTTCAAAGGTGTTTGAAACCTACAACCCCTTGGTTCACCACCTCACCCGCAAAGTTTACAGCGGCATGGTTAAAGGTGGTATTAAACTTCGGGTTTACCCTTCAGAGCAGGACCTCGTGAAAGTTTTGAAGGAAGGCAACATTCACATTGCACGTCTCAAGCCGCAAACCTACCTCATGCTGCAACAAGAATTGCCTGAACTTAAACTCTGTGTAGGTGAAGTCCTCAACAACCAATTTTTCCGTGAAGGTTTCTTAATCGTTCAAAAGCGCAACGCCGTCCGAGGGTTCGGCGATTTTAAATCCTACCCTTTTGCTTTCGGGCCAAAAATGGATCCACTATTGGATATCTATACAAAGGCGCTTTTAAATCAAAAGGGTCTCAAGTTTAAAGATCTTCAGGCAAAATACCTAACCGACCCAGAAAAAGTCCTTCACTTTGTGGAAGTTGGACGCGTTCGAGCTGGAGTTGTAGAAGCGGGCGCGCTGCCGCAAGAGGAGCTCGAATCCCGGTTTCGAATATTCGGGAAGCTAAAGGCGCCGGGTATGGTTTGGGTCATGACAGACGCTCTTTTCCCTTCCACAAGGGAAAATGTACAAGCCGAATTGCTCTCCCTGAGCGAACGCCCATTGCTCAATCATCTCGGAATCGACTATTACACCCAAATCTCAGATCATGATTTAGCCGAATTCAAAACCGCCTTGCACCAAGCCATACGTTTCTATAAATAGGGAAGAGCGTTTCCATTGTTTCAGGGCTTGATCTCTTCACGCATCAGACGATGAAGATACATACTCTCTTTGGGGGTAAGATCGAACTTCAGTTCTGCTTCCTGGGCTAAGGCCGAACGTGACCGCTCTGGATGAGCCTCCTTTTCGGCACTAATCCAACGAACAGCACGACGCATTTTTTCGCCCTCGGGCATTAGGGAATGGGAGCTCATATATCCTCGCAATGAAAAGAATCACTTCAATCTAACCTTTTTCAAGGGTGTTCGCAACCTGGAAGGTTCTCCGTGGACCACGGCGGCTTTTGTCCTGGCGCCTTTTCCATTAGTTGATCTTGATGGAAAAGGTGATTTCTCGAAAAACGCCTGCCACTAAACTTAGTGATCGGCACTAGTTTTGGACATTTTCCAGTTCATGACACTGATCGGGGTCAAGCGGATGGACTTTGAGACTCTCAAATTTCTTTAAAACCACTTGTCCAGGCGGCGCGCCTCGTCGCTTTGAAACATTCATCCACTGAGTCCAATGAACTGCAACAGATCCCCCCTGGCGACCCTTTGAATAAAAAGCAGCCAAGCCTGCCGCAATTCGTTTTACCTCCCTGGGGCACGGAACCGGATGTTCCGGGTGAGTTGCCAAAACATGAGATCCCGGCATACCTGCCACATGAAACCAGTAATCCATGGGCTGGCCCAGCTTGAGACTCAGCTGGTCGTTAGCCCTTGCGGTTTTTCCTACTTTGATTTCCCAATCTTGATATCGAAAGATTCGAAGATCATTGGGCTGAGCGCAATCGCTCATCATAATCCTCCGCACCTAGCTGGATCAGGCTGGGAATATCCCGATCCAAGGCGGCCAGACGCTCTTTAAAAGCCTTAATCTCGATTAACATACCATCCTCTAACTGATGGGTGTGCAAGACATGACCATAATCGTTGACCTGGTAGAATTGACCCATGTTCTCCATGGGCAAGAGATAGAAACGAGTCTCGATCAGTTTCGAGAAATGTTCAACAACATAGCCGCGAAGTTGGTCAATCCCCGTCTTTTCGATGGCTGAAACAAAAAGTGCATCCGGGAATAGACGCTTCAAGGACTTAAATTCAAATTCACTGAGCATGTCGATTTTGTTGAATACGAGGACCGTTGGGATGGGCGTATCGATCAAGCTTTCAATGACGCCAACAACCGTGTCTCGCAATTCCTCAAGATGAGGATGGGCCGCATCAATGACGTGAAAAAGCAGGTCGGCATCACTGACCTCGGACAACGTCGAACGAAAGGATGCGACCAAATCGTGTGGCAGTTTTCGAATAAATCCCACCGTATCGGAGAGAACCACCTTTAATACAGGATCGACATTCCAAATCCTGGAAGTAGCGTCGAGGGTAACGAATAGCCGATCATCGGCCTCGACATGAGCCTTAGTCAGTTGATTCATCAGGGATGACTTGCCCGCGTTCGTGTATCCTACAAGTGCCACGTTAACCAGATTTCGTCGCTGTTTTTTGCGCGTTCGCCGACCAATCTCAAAACGTTTCAGCTCTTGCTCCAAACGCCCCATTTTCTTTCGCGCCATACGGCGATCGAGTTCTAACTGTTTCTCGCCTTCTCCACCTCGTCCGCCAATTCGACCCGCTTGGCGATGCAGGTGGGTCCACATCTTTTTGAGACGCGGGTATTCATACTTCATTCGAGCCAGTGCGACTTGTGTCCGAGCTTCCTTGGTTTTGGCGCGCTCAGAAAAAATACTTAGAATAATAAAAGGACGATCGTACACAGGAACCGACAGCGCCTTCTCAAGGTTGCGTTGTTGGGCCGGGGTGAGTTCGTCGTCAAAAATGACGGCTTTCAAGGACTCATTGACCACATATTGTTGGATGCGTTCGAGCATACCACTGCCAACAAAGGTGGCATTGTGTGGCGTATCGCGTTTTTGGACGAGACGAAATACCCCTTTCAAGTCCACGTTGTACGCAAGCATCTTCAATTCATCGAGATGCTCCTCAACCTGCCAATCCTGATCTTGACGTGTCTTAATGCCTACCAGTAAAACAGGATCCATTTTTCTGCCATCGAACGAAATGCCTCCATGGGGCTCATTTTTACGAACCTACTCTAGCATGAGTTCGTCGAAAAATCATCCAAAGAGCATGCTCTTGAGACCCATAAGTACCGAACATCAGGTGCTGATCTCAGATGACATAATCCATAGAGGCGCTTTGCTCGTGATCCAGAACCTTCTGAAGCGTGAACCCGTCGAGGGTCTCCTTTATGTATCCGGCAATGTCAGTCCAAACACCCTGTGCTGCATAACCTGCATTTTCACTAGGCTTGGAGTTACCAAGCACAACAGGACCTTCGAACAACTCAATGACATCCAAAATATTGATGTCGCCAGGTGCACAGGCCAGAATATATCCACCTTTTCGACCGCGAACCGATTTCACCCAACCCGATCGTCGAAGTGTCATCATGATCTGATCGAAATACGGCTCGTTGATACCCAACATCTCAGCCACGTTCCGTCCCTGGATCATATTGTCTTCACTGGTCGCCTTCGCAATGTGAACCAAAACTTCAATTCCGTACTTCGTCTTCTTATTAACTCGCATGATAACCCCACAAAAAACACTAACTAACTAAGAAATAATACGTAGCGCCTGAAAAATCAACCCATATCCTTAAAGTACACAAAAAATTTACATTTTTTAACACAACATCTAAAAAGGGTTATATTCCTATACCGTTGTTATCTAACCTGGAATGTAAGATATGGAGCAGCCCTTGGAATGTCAGGGGAGAAACGCATGAGTCAAGGGGGTTGGATTAGGCCGTTTCGAGGGGTAGATTCATCTCTGGAATGGCTTTGACCAGATCGGCACGTAATTGTTCCGGCTCGTCGAGGAGAACTTGGAATCCGTCTATTTCACAGGACGTGACCAAGCCCTTCGCCATCACTTCCCAGCCCTGATTCTGAATGGAAAAGTGCACCATAACAATGGTCTCAGGTTCTGGATGAGGAGGTAGGAGACCGACACGAACCCGACCATAGCGCACATCTTCGGTCCAATCCTTAAGGAGATCTTCTGATGATAGGTAGATCACGCGCAACATGGTTGACTCGGGTTCAACAATTTCCCCGGTATCATTGAGGGCATCGTGCATGAAGCCAGAACCATCCATTTCCAGCTGAACGCCAAGGATCGACCCTGCGTCGTTGGATTCATGCCAGACCACAAGGCCTTCCATTTGGTAAATGCGACCATGAGAGCGTGCTTCGAGCAGCACTTTCTCGCCGGGCTTAAATTGGCGCTGGCCATGCAGACGGATTCCCATACCACCGGGCGAAATATTCAAGGTATTACCGGTAGAGACCCCCACCTGTGAGGTAATATCGATCTGAACCACTTTCGGTTTTCGGGGAAACCCTCTTTTTTTCATCCGAGAATGCCTCCATCGGGTTAAAATAACATCATACGCCATGGATGTGACAATTGTTAATTAGAATCGACCAAAACCCATCACATTTCCCTATTTTTTTTCACAGGGCCAGGGTATGGGCTGATTTTATTGAAGGGAAAGTAGATGACCCAGTGGTAGTCCTCATTCAACGTGACCTGTACCGCCAGGCTTTGGAGTTTTTCCCCGAGGATCGTGTTCATCGTCTACCCGATCGCCTTGAAGACCAGATTGAGAAGACCCTCGCCCTCTCACACAAGAGCCGACAGACCATTTACCGTCACAACACTTACTGCCAATTTGGTCAGACTTACGAAGCGCTCCAGAGCCCGCGCCTGATGTCCCACTTCAGTAACGTGCTCTTTTTTGGTCCTCCGGGGAAAGCACAAATGTACAGCCATTTTTGGATTCATGGCGATATCGACGCAAAAATGCTGCGGTACCCCTGCCATAACAAGTGCCGATTATTGACCGGCCCGGGTTTCGCGTTCCCCGCAGAGGCGACGTTTACTCCCGAGGAGGGCGATGATATTTTATTCTGGACCGGCCATGAGATACCTGCGGACATCCTCGACCCAATTCATTTCGCTCTGGCGGATGAGCAGGTTTGCGTGAAACACCTCGACCGTAACCAGGGTCTTCCTAACCCAAATGGTCGCTTCCTTTGCACCGATGCAGGGCCCCATATCCAGGAGTTGGCCCAATCCTTTTCAAACTTTTGGGTTTTTGCATCTCAGCGCAAAGATCTTGAACGCTGCTACGCACTGGAATCCGCAGGACTGGCCCATCACCTAGGCTGGTCACCGGCTATGGGGCGTCAGAAAATTGCAAAGGCCATCTCTCATTTCAGAACCCATTCGACCTGCTTTTCCCGCTCCCAATCAAGCAATTCGCCGGTCTTTTTTGAAAAACTCTTTAAGTTGGCGATACGGCCCGACCTGCCTCCGTCATCAGGGATCTCCAGACTATGAAAACCATGCGCGACCCCATCCACGGCGACCTCGATCTAACGGCTCAGGAAGCCGAGATTATCGATACACCCCAATTTCAGCGCTTGCGTGGAATTCGTCAACTGGGAACAAGCCATCTCGTTTTTCCTGGTGCCCAGCACACGAGATTCGAACATAGCATTGGTACGAGCTGGATGTTGAAGCGGATGCTTCGTCATATCAACCGCTGGTCCAATCAGACTCGCATTCCAGAGGATGAAGAAGCGTTCCTCGGTGTGGCCGCGCTGCTCCACGACATTACTCACATTCCATACGGCCACACCTTCGAGGATGAGCGCCGAATCCTTCCTCAACACGACAAGAGCAGAGAACGGCTGACCTGGTTCCTATCAAATGCTGAGCTAGGGGCCGTCCTTGAGAAGCAAGGCATTCAACGTCAGTTGATCGACTTTTTCGGCAAGGGGAAAGACAGGCCAACCTATGCCTACGACCTCGTTGCCGGCCCTGTGTGCTCCGACCTGTTGGACTACCTTCGCCGCGATGCGTTCTATTGCGGCTTACCTTTGAATTTTGACGATCGTATTTTGAGATATCTCAGTATCCAGGAAAATCGACTTTGCTTTGAGCTCTATAACGACCGCGGATTTCGTCAGGATGCCTGGTCGGAATTGGTCAGCCTCCTGCGAATCAGGTTTCATCTAACCGAGCGCGTCTACTTTCATCACGCCAAAATGGTTTCGGGTGCGATGCTTTCACGGATCCTCGAAGCCCTCCTGCTCGAGGGTCTTTTCAAAGTTGAAGAACTCTATGAACTCAACGACGATAGCCTGGTCTATGTTTTCCGCCAACGTATGCCAAAATCTCATCCCTTTCGTCCCATCCTCGATGCATATCTAAGCCGCAAGCTCTACAAACGCGTCTATATGGTTGCCAAGTCACCCCTACAACCCGATTTCCCGGACAAAGAGAAAATGGCTCGCTTTCAACGCGCCTTCCACTTCAATAAGCGCAATCAACGTTCCAACCTTGAGAGGCGACTCGCCAAGAAACTTGGCATCCCTGCATCGGCCATCATTATTTACGCTCCAGACACGGACATGCGCCTTAAAGAGGCCCACATCCAGGTGCGCGTTGATGCAGGGCCACTTCGCCTTCTCTCGGACCTTAAAAACCCAGAGCTCACCAGTCTGCAAGAACGCCACCAAGCGCTGTGGCGCTTTTTCCTATTCATGCATCCTTCCTACGAGGACGCGTTTCTAAAAGCCTCCAAACTGATGGAACGAGAAATTGGGTTACCCAATCAGTTGGAACTCTTCAATCAGGGCCAGTTCAGTTTTAATTTCTAACCGTGTTTTCGTTACCAGAAGTAACTCAATAGATGAGCCAGGATGACCCTCTCAAGCTGGGCGGCAGCACAAGACTTTGGTCAACCTTCTCAATGAGCACAACAGGAATTTCAAACTCTTGATTGAGATGTGCCAAGGGTCTGTGAATATTCAGAAAGGACTGCCAACTGAGACCGGCCAAACCAACACCCTGCAGTTTGTGCTCTTGCACAAGTGATGCAAGAGAAACACGTTCTGCGCCAGATCCAATCTGAATGTCACCATCATCCGAGACATTCACTTCCCCGGCATAGACCAAGAAAGTGCCATCGCTTACTAAGGTCTTACGATTCTGTTCATCGAAAACGGTGGCAATCGTCTTTTCAATCCCCTGGACGTTCAGCTCATTTAACCGTTCTGGATCATTAAATGTGCGGTCGTAGAGCACAACGGTATCACTCACACCGATCCGATTCCAATTCGACTGAATTCGAGCTAATTGGAACAGGACCTGGAATGAACCAGGCGGGTTCTGTGCGGCAAGAGGTTCAAGAAAAACCTTTGTTCGATACGAAGATGAGAGGCTGAGATAGCCCTGCTTCAGATTAAAATCCAGCACGTTACCTAATTGTTGATTCACCACTGTGGCCAGAGATTCCGAGAATGCTTTCTTGGGTCCCAGGTAGGAAACGAAGGCCCGATCTCGAGAAATCACGGCTGCGCCAAGCTGTTCAAGACCCTCGGAAAGAATCAATAGAGTATCTCTGCCCGCAATTTCAGCCTGCAGCGCGCGTAGATTAAGTGGACTTAAGTCACGATAAAATGGCTGCACTTTCTTCCAGAGTTGATCCCACAACTCTCTTAAATCACTGAGGTTCTTAAGTCGGTAGTTGGGGCTCTTTTTTAATTGCTCAAGCTCATTGGCCATTTGAGTACCGATTTCCAGCAACTGGTTACTGATAACCCGATTCTCCGAGAGCCCAGCGGAGGCGTACATGTGAACACGTGCATTGAGCAACTCCCTCATTTGATGGGCATAGAGAAAGCTGGAAACGAGGTCCTCGTCAGGTTTCAGCAGAAACGCATCAATCATCGCATTGAAAGGCTGCGCAAGGATCAAATCCACATCCTCATTCGACATTGTGGCGAGTTGGCACAGCGCCTCAGGACTCGCGAGCGCCTGGGATGAGGCAATCCAATACCAGTTCGCCTGTTCGAGGTTCTTTTCGCGAAGATAGTAGTCCCCCATAGCTGTCAATATTTTTGATTCTAAGATGGCAAACGGACTCGTTACGGCCTCGGCTTCGGCTTTGGAAATAAAGGTATAGGCCGATTGAAACCGACCATGAGCCAAATGGAACTTACCTAAAAGGTAGGTCTTATAGAGTTGCTGATAACGACTTCCGGAGGGTAGGGCGTTGAGATGGCCCATAAAAGCGTCCGTATCGAGTTCGCCCAAAACGGCCTCAAGCTCTCGATGGGAACGAATATTCCTTGGCACCTCGATTCGAATCTCTTTTTCGTGGGTGACAAGCTTGGGTTTAACATCATCCTGAAAACAATCGAAGTTGAGCCGAAAATCTTTTGCCAGACGACGGACACGTTCTTCTGCTTTGGCCTGACGCTCAGGCTCCTCGTTCAGCTCAAAAAATCGGGCAAGAAGTCGCTGGTACTCCGCCTGGAAATCCCAGGGAAATGGAGAGAGGCGACCCCTATCGAATGCGTTGAAGCGCTCGGCCGCCGCATGTAGATCGCCCTCAACTAAGAGTTGGTCTATCTCAAGCAGATCCTCAATCAATCGGTCGTTTGAAGTGGCTCTTCCAGAGGGCCACCCACGAGGATCGCGATCGGCCAAGGTTGCGACGAAGGGTAGCCTCATCAAGAACGTGGGGGCATTCTCACACTGAAAACTGAGGGGAAAGCGTTGAGTTCCCGGCACGGCTCGAACGGCGTCAAACCAGGCCCGCTGACAGGCATCCAAGGCCAAATCTTCTGGGTTTTGTTGGGTATAGCGGGCTAAACAGTATAGCAAAAGGTAATTGGAGTCGTGGGGAAAGTCCTGAACCTCCAGAAGGGCCGAAACAGCCTGCCCCCGAAAGGACTCCCAGTCCTTCGTAAATGCAAAGGACCATGAACGAAACAGCAGCGCTAATTGCCTTTGAACGGGTTCCTGATCGAGGTATCCGGCAAAAAACGCGGTTTTCTCCTCAAGGTTTCCAATCTTTTGAGCGGTATGAACGAGCAGCAAGGCCCTCAACTCCACATCGGACCCCGGCTGGGACCCCATGAGCGTAGCTTCAGTCATGAAATAGTTCTTCGCCTTGTAAAACGCCAAAGCCTCTTCAAGCTTCATAGAAGAAACATTCTCGGCATTTGTGATGCCGCCTTCCTCCTGGTCATCCGGGGCCGTCTGGGTATCAAGCCCAAACGAAAACTGAAGAAAGAAAAAAAGCAACAAACTGATGGGAAGGAGTGGTTTCTGCATCGCGCCATTTCACCTGGGTATTGGATTGGGCCGGGAGACCCGCCCATTTCATTTAGATGCAACCATCATAATATGATTCAAATGAGGAAGCCACCTGAAGTTTATGGCTTCCCCCTCTCGGTGAGAAGAGGCTCACATTCTTGTATAGCCCAGCACGATGGAAGCATGCCCTCCATGCCAGATGATCATGGTTCACTTCTATCCTGGAGGAACGTATCACCGACCAAATCTTCAGGGATCTCTAGCCGATCAAAGCCCAAATATCAGATTAGGGGGAAACTAAAACACTTCACCACCTCAAACCGAATAAGGCATCTGTAAAATAATGCTATATTGTGAGTTGCCTTGTTACTGGGTGATTACCTTTAGGCACTCGAGGTATTTATCACGCGTTACAGTAACTACGTCTTCTGGGAGTTGGGGAGCAGGGGGCTGTTTGTTCCAGTCTAAGTCTGCCAGGTAATCCCTGACATACTGCTTATCGTAACTCTCCGGGCTAACGCCTTCATGATAGGTCGCTTCGGGCCAATAGCGGCTGGAGTCGGGCGTCAACACCTCATCTGCGAGAACAATCTCTCCGTCAAGAAGGCCAAACTCGAACTTGGTATCGGCGATGATGACCCCACGCTCTTTGGCGTGCTCAAAAGCCTTTTGATAAATATCAATGCTCAGGTCCCGTAACTTTTCAGAGAGATCCTGGCCCACCATATCAACCATGGCTTCGAAGCTGATATTTTCATCGTGACCGTGATCATTCTTTGCAGCCGGGGTGAAAATAACCTCGGGCAGTTTTGAGGCCATTGTTAGCCCTTCAGGCAGCGAGATTCCGCACACCGACCTGGATTGCTGGTATTCCTTGTACCCGCTTCCTACCAGATAACCGCGAACAACACATTCTACTGGTATCATTTCCAGCTTCTTAACGATCATAAAACGACCATCCAGATCCTGGAAATGCGGCGCGAGAATTTCAGAGTATTTGGCTGGAAGATCCGAGATTTGATCTGAAATCAAATGGTTCGGGGTCTTCAAAAGGTCAAACCAAAAATGCGATAACTTGGTTAAGACCTGACCTTTACCTGGAATTCCTGTGGGGAGAATACAATCAAACGCGGAGATTCGATCCGTTGCGATGAAAAGATAACTGTCGCCAAGATCATAGATCTCCCGAACTTTCCCACTGCGGATTTTCTCGATTCCTTCGATTTCGACACTCGTGACAGCCTGTCCCATTCCAGTCATTCCAAAACCCCAAAAAAAAATGGTGGCCAGTGACGGAATCGAACCGCCGACACGAGGATTTTCAGTCCTCTGCTCTACCGACTGAGCTAACTGGCCAACCTATTTCGGTATTGGTTGAATTCTTGAAACAACGGCTCAATTCGTGATGCTTTGAGCTATTTGACGAATTCAATTGTCTTGTCCTCAAAAGGACAGCGCCGATTATCTCCATTAGCCATTGGGTTGTCAACCCTAATTTCAAGGATTGCAGGCCTAGTTATGGGATTCTATCCAATCCGTGTTCGATCATCATTCAAAACTGGTAGCAGAGCTCCCATCAATCGGGGTTTACAACATGCCCAAACCAAATTCGAAGGATATCATTTTGGATGGAATGATTGACATGGATCATGAAAGGAGGTCTTCAGCTATACATTGTCAAATTTGTCCATTATTCTAGAGGCAGACAGTTCCTGCACGTTCTCGAATTCTCAATTAGGAATAACTTGCTCACCAAATATTCTGAACAGGTACCGGACGAAAAAATGACAAAAAAAGCTCCTGATAGACCAACCACCAACGAAACCATAAGCGCGCACCACGTTCCGACGCCCATGAAAAAGCCGCCCATTCAAAGTTGGTTTATGCACATACTCATCCTAAGTGCTTGTTTCATTTTTTCGGCGACGGGTTTTGGCTATGAAACATGGCTGACAAGGGTTCCCCACGGCTCATCATTTCGGATTGTCAACCCGGGAACGGATTCAGTTACCTGCCAACTGGAATACTTCAACCACCTGGGTCAACGGATCGAAGTCCTTCAATTAGTGCTTCCAGCCAAAGGGTTGGGCAAAGTTGTCCAATCCAATGAAGAAACGGTTCAACTTAGATGTGTCACTCCGTCAAAAGTACATATGGACCTCATTGAAAATCGGGAAGGAGCATGGTACGAGCAGACGGGACGTCCTGCTCTACCGGCCCCGGCGATGGTTCCCCATATCGCAAGACAAACCGACTATTGGAATACAGAGATGCGTTATATCTCTCCGTCTTGGGCGCAATTTCAAATGGAACACGACGGTGGAGAACATTTGCTTGAAAAACAGCCGCCCTACACTCTTGGCCAACTAGATCTTGAGACGCTACTACCAGACAACCCTTTTGAAGATCCAGGATGGCGTCGGCTTACCACTCCGTTTGCAAGCATTGTGGGGAACCTTCTTTTTTACAATCAGACTGGAAGCCAATCCGCAGTTCTGCCTATACACTACGAACAAAGCACTTATCTCATATTGCCGCACCTACCCTCAGATCAGAACACCTGGTGGACAGGACTCGTTTTACTAAACCCAAGCCACGAAACGGCTTCTGTAACCATTAACTGGCATCTGCAGGACACGAACCACGAGCCCTCCATACTCGAACTGGCTCCCGGAGAAAAACAAGCAAATCTGATTAAATCATTTCTTCCCACCTCTGCTTCCGGTGGTTGGGCGGAAATTCACAGCGATCAGGCCATCCTCGGGTTTGAGTTGTTCGGGACGCGCAACGAGCAGAGCCTCTGCGGCCTACCTCTTACTCAAAACCTATCAAAACGCTGGGTGTTTTCGCGAATTGGTACCCAGGACACATGGTCGGGCCTCGCCATTTTAAATCCAGGTCCGGTGCCGATCACACTTACACTTAACCAATATCAAGGCAATGGCGAACTCTCACGCAGCGACCCACTGGCTATCGATGCCTTTTCGCGAATTCGATTTATTCCAGAATCAGAGTTCCCCGTGGCCAATCCCGAAAGTACATGGCTCGAGTTAAAGGGCGACAACGGCTTTTTGGCCTTTCAATTGGTAGGTAACTCTCAGCAAACCGGTCTTGCCGCCCTTTATGGGTCAACCTATGGAATGGGTCTCAGCGAACTCAGTCTTACTCAGACCTTTCAAGCTCAAAGGACCTCCACCAGGCTGAACACCCAAGTTTTCGATTTGGATGGCGACCAAACTCTTGATTTCATAAGTACCAGCGAAACGGGTATCGACCTCAAAACTAATCTTTCAGAAGATCCTGAGACGACCCATTACAGCTATGAAGACATGGATCTAGAGCTCGAAGGCGTCATTCCACCACCTCTTTCTGTTACCGACCTGGATAAGGATGGGAATCTGGAATTTCTCATCCTGGACCGTTCGCTTCATATCTTCACACGAACTCCGGAAGAGGAACTTCGTCCATTCCAGGACTATCTTTTGGATCTCGAGGGGGCAGACCGTATTTCCGGCTACGCAGACACCAATCGAGATGGATTCCTGGAGATCTTAACGCCACGCGGTTATTTCAAATCTCTCGCTACCCTACAAAACCCATACACCACCAATAACTTTCCCTTTCAATTACGTACATCGGGAACCGCAAGCCAGTTCATGGACCTCAACGGGGATGGACTTAAGGACCTTCTCACGTCTTTACTGGGTGAAATTCATGCCTTTCTATCGTACGGATCAACCGATGACCTGGGCCCTCCAATCTATGTTCCCGACCCGACCAAGTATATCTTGCAAATGTTCCAACATGATATGGACGGTGATGGGAGCCTGGATCTAATTTGCCTCTTGGGCGATCATATCAATAGCCCCTATGGGACTGAACTCTATATTTTGAATCTGCAATGGGAGGAATCAACCTTCCTTGGATCATTGGCCTTACCTGAGGACCTGGCCATTGGTTCGTTAGAGCTCCTGCACGAAGGTGGGTCCGGCACAGCCCTGTTCAAGCAGCAATTGGCAGTGGTGTCACGTTATATTGAATTCGACCTCAACGGGATCAAGAAAATTACCTATCGAACCGGAGCGGGTCATCGGTTCGATTTGAATCGTGATGGAAGGATCGATCAGGTTGCACCCTGGTCATGGACACTCACGGAGCCTAACGGCCTAGAACGAAACCCTGCTTTTCAATTTCATGATGACCTTGCCTCTTCAGGAACCAGTAAGCTTTTCCATTTACCTGAATTCTCGTATTGGATCTCGAGTACCGAATTGGCTATGGGCAGCGCATATAGGATTCAACTTTGGCAAGAAAAGGGTTCGGCGGGTGATCCAACCGAGCTACATAGGATGAACCTACCCATATCGCGCGATGCCTACCTCGAACTCTATGATCACAACAAAGACGGACTTAAAGACCTTCTCGTCGCCGGCTCGGGCTTGACGGTCTATTATCAGCATGCAACAGAGCCCGATTCAGGAAAACAAAAACAGGACGACAGCCTGTCTTTTGACAATACACCCACCTTCATTCATCCACCAAATGTATTCACCATTCTTGATGCGATGCGCTGTAATCTTGACGGAAATGCATTCCCCGATCTCATCGGCCAATCGATCGACGGTCGCGGGAATCTCCACATCGTATTCGATTACATGACCGAAACCCCTTCGAGCCTGACCTTAGAAGAGCAAGCGAACCTGAACCATTTGAGCTTCTTTGATCTAAACGGGGATGGTTTCACAGATATTTTGATTCAATATCCCGATGACTCAAACGCACCAGCCCCAAAAGTAAAAATCAATTCCGGCCAACGCAGCTTCACAAACCTCAGCATTCCAGAAGAGTTCAAGGCAAGCGTCGCCATGGATATCCGTGGAACCGGATTTCAAGACATCGTCGGCTATATCGAACCGCCTGAGTCGACCCGCACCTATCTCCGTATCCTGAAAAACAACCAGAACCTGGATTTCAGCTATGGAATCATTCAGGAAATCGAAATTGAACAGACCTATCGCGCCATGCTCGCGATGGACATCGACAACGATGGGCGCGACGATCTTCTTGGTTTCGTTTTCTCAAACGATCCCTACATCGACATCTGGTTCAATCGATGGACACCGGAAACTCGCACCCCGTTTGAATTTTCACACTCAGTTCCCATCCACGGGAATCCCGAACCAGCTCTTGTGGATCGCAACCGAGACGGTAGGCCAGATTTGGAGCTACGCTATCCAGGAATTCGAGCCTGGCTTCTCAACAAAGCGAGTTACTATCCTCAAACCCATACATGGACACCAGAAAGCAACACTAGCCGAAATTAGCCATCGCTAAAATAACATTAAACTTATCGTTTGTGTTGCGCAACCGTTGGGTAAGCGTCTTGCAGAACGACCACAGGAATTTATATCCAATTTCACGGTTGGTGCGAAACAGCTTCAAGAGAGGTGTGTAACCGATTTGAAAGAGGCTGCAATCTTCGTGGGCTATGGCAAAGGCCGAACGTGGTTTGACATCGAAAAGGGTCATCTCACCAAAAAAGTCGGATGCGCTGAGGACCGCGAGCGCTTCTTCACCACCTGCCTGAAACAGGGAAATACGAACACCCCCCTCCATAATAAGGAAGAGTGAATCACCCGGATCACCTTCAGCGAAGATCGTTCCGCCCTTTTTGAATGAGCGTTGGCGCCCAATCAGAATAATTTCAACGAGTTCTTCCTCGCTCAAATCTTCAAATAATTTTGTATTCTTTAGGAATTCCTGATTCAACCACTCCTCCGTTACAGGTTTTCCTGTATCACCTGGAGTTGCTTGCTCACATCCTTGGTCAGGGTCTCTAACTTGGTGATGTTCTCCCGTTTGGACTCGAGCACGACGTTTTCCAGGCGCTTCTCAATTCGGGAAACATGTTTCACCATTTCCTCGATCTGGCCCTTGATTGTCTCAAATTCTTTGATTTCCCTGGAGACATTCGGGTCTGGCTGTTTAATGATGTAGATAACAACCGCAAGCAGGAAGGTATTGAAGCAGCCGATGAAAACAGCAAGGAATGAGAATACCTGCATAGGTGCTCCTTCAGGAGTTTATTAGGAGTTCGATTTTTTCCTTTAACGTCTCAGGGGTAAAGGGCTTAACAACATAGTTATTGACACCTGCCTGTAAGGCTTGAACGATATCCTCTTTTGCCGCGTTGGTGGTGACCATGAGAATGGGGAGATCTTTGTAGGGCCCCGTTTTCACTTCCTTCACGAACTGAAGACCGTCCATCTCGGGCATATTCCAGTCGGTGATGATCAGATCAACGCCACCTTCATCCAACTTTTGCAGACCCGTTTTCCCGTTATCGGCCTGGACAACATCCTTATACCCAATTCGAGAAAGTGTATTTATGATGATGCGGCGCATCGTATTTGAGTCATCAATCGTTAGAATTTTCAATGAATCACCTCCGATGATTGTACAGGTCGTTGTGAAACGATTATACACGAACTTTTTCTTTATCGTCATTTTAGAACGATACATTAACGGATTTTCAAAAAAAATGGGGAAAGCCCAGTTTCGATCCTGGGCTTTCAAAAATCAGGTAACCTACTGAATTAAGTCAGTCGCTTCCAAAGATCGCAGCATCTGGTTAATGCGCTCATCAAGGCTACCGGTCAAACCGATGGATACCCGCAACAGACCAGGAGACAAGCCCATCACGGCCTGTTCTTCTTCTGAAATCTCGGAAGATGTGGAGGAACCGGAGCAGGACATCAAGGTATCGAAGTAGCCGAGGGAGACCGCAATTAACCCGAACTGCTCTTTATTTTGTAAATGCGACATTAATTCATTTGCTTTTTCCTGGGTCTTACAGTCGATCGTCATCAAACCACCGAAACCGTAGCCATCGTTGAGCATACTCTTGAGCAACTCATGTTGAGGATGGCTGGGAAGGCCCGGATAGAGAATTGGGGCCCCTCGATCTTCCATGGCCTGCGCAATGGCCATGGTTCGGACCGAATGCTCACGCATTCTCAATGGAAGGTGAGGCAGACGTTGCATCACATCAAAAGCTACGCGAGAATCCATCGTCGGGCCGAGTAACATGACACGCCCCTTGTGAAGGTCCATCAGTTCAAAAATAAACTCTTCGTCGGCTAAAATGGCACCGCCCATCAGGTCACTTGCTCCGTTGATAAACTTAGTGAGCGAATAGACGACGATGTCCGCACCAAGCACCTTTGGTGAAACAATGACAGGCGTGAAAGTATTGTCAACAACCAACTTGACGCCGTGTTTCTTTGAAATTTTGGCGATGGATGCGATATCCGCAACATTTAGAAGCGGATTCCCCATGACCTCAACGTAGATCATCTTGGTTTCGGGCTTTATGGCCGACTCAATCGCCTCCAGATCCGTTGGGTCTACAAAGGTTGAAGAAACACCCATTTCAGGCAAAACCTCTTTAATAAATGCATGGGATCCGCCGTAGATCGTATTGCTGGAAACAAGGTGAGAACCCGCCTTGCAGATTTGTAAGATGGTAGCCGAGATGGCCCCCATACCGGTTCCCGTACAGATACCCATTTCGGCACCATCCATGGCGGCCAGGTACCTGGACAACACATCAACGGTTGGATTAAAGTGTCGGCTGTAAAGGTAACAGCCTCCCGCAACCGGCGTTTTGATGCCTTGAAAAATCTCTGGCATCGTCCCAGGCTCAATAACAGAAAACGTCGATGAGCGCTCAATGGAAGGCGCGACCCCTCCATGTTCGCCGAATTCTCGCCGAACTTCGATCATGGCTTGTTCAGGATTATATTTCGTCACACCACACCTCCAAAACACGATTTTCTACCCAAATAATCCAACTAGATTGTATGCGAGTCAAGTAAATATTATGGTTCAAAACACCACCCAGCCCCCAGGACGGGACCATAGACATATCGAGAACAAACCCAACTCAACGCAGGTCTTTTGTTTACAGACTTTTCAAAAGTTAGGCCAAAGCAGCCAAAAGCCTAAATAAATTCAGTGCGAATTACATTCTCAATATCGTCTCATCGCGATCGGGCCCCAAGCTGATGAGTGATACCTGACATCCAATATAGGATTCGATGTAGCGAATGTACTCCTGCGCCTCAACGGGAAGATTCTCAAAGCGGTCGATAC
>Ga0070729_10003619_pt1 | contig 17626 bp, 12 predicted proteins | sample tdDd472_FD_66725 | JGI IMG/M metagenome (GOLD analysis project Ga0070729, IMG submission 66725) | Marine sediment microbial communities from the Atlantic coast under amendment with organic carbon and nitrate - tdDd47.2 | ecosystem: Environmental > Aquatic > Marine > Coastal > Sediment | place... | reverse complement strand
CTTTTGCGACCATAAGCTCGACCGTGATCAGTTCGGTATTCGGTTTCATGGGGTTGCACTGGGCGACGGAGATATCGACTGCTTCAAGACCTATAACACCATAAAAGAGATGTCTCCCACCGATCGCATCACCTTTGAGATCGAATGGGATATGGGCGAAGACACCCTTGAGGTCGCTCGGGAAAAAGAGCTGGATGCCTGCATCAAGAGCATCAAATACGCCCGTGAAGTGCTTAATATCGGAGCGTAAGAGAATCAAAGTACAACCCCGGGGGGCCAAACGCGCTCGGAGGCGGTAATAAATCAAGGGCTTGCGATGTACATCGCAAGCCTTTTCTTGTGGTCAATGAGCTGCGGAGAGTTTTTTTGAGTGTGCATATGTCCAGAACGATTCTTTTTGAGCCTCTTATGATGAGTAAAATATGCTGTGGCTACAGGTGACTAGCTTTTCCGGAAAAATTGGAAAGGAAGACGTGGTAGGCTGTGATGATTTCCAGTTTTTTCGGAAAAGAATAGGTGGAGCATAGTTGTTTTTAGTTTAATTGTATTGAATTGTTGGATAAAAAAGTTCGGTCAGTTGGTATGGTCTTTGTAACTATCCATCGATCATATTAACTCCAGTGTTGTTAAGAGGTATACCATGGTGAATAGCGGTGTGTTAGAGACTGAAGCCTATCAGAATGTTGGCCAGCATACGTTTGAAGAATTTATCGAAATGGCCAGTTTGTTTCATAACTATGCCGCTCCCGGGTTGCTTATAGGCGGTTATATGGTTGCCGAGGCGCAGCGATATATGCCGGAAGGTACCTTGTACGAGGCTATCTCGGAAACATCGTGGTGTTTGCCTGATGCCATTCAGATGATGACGCCATGTACGGTTGGCAACGGCTGGATGCGTGTCATGAATTTTGGGCTGTACGCCATGAGCCTGTACGACAAGTTCACGCGTGAAGGAGTCAGGGTCTGGCTTGATCTGGAGAAAATTCCGCATGATTCCGAAATTCGGACATGGTTTTTGAAGACCAAGGCAAAACCGGATCAGGACTCTGAATTGCTCCGTCATCAGATAGGCATGGCCGGGGCTGACATTTTGTCTGTCGAAAAAATCACCTTGAATCGAAGCCTGCTGGTTAAGCGGAACAAAGGTAAAATCTCCGTTTGTTCTATGTGTGGTGAGGCGTATCCTTCAGCACATGGCCCGATTTGTCGTTCCTGTAGAGGAGAATCCCCCTATGAAGGGAATCTGAAAGCGGAGTCGACCATCCTGTATCCGCTTCCCAAGCAGGTGCGCAAAGTCGGTGCGGAAGGTGCTCTGGGCAAGAAAGCGGTCCATGACATGACCCAGATCATACCTGGTACTGACAAGGGAGCGGCCTTTAGGAATGGGCAGACATTCGATGTCGGTGATCTTTGTCGCCTCCAGCAGATGGGGAAAAACAATATTTTTGTGCAGGAAGAGGAACTCGACGAGCAATGGGTGCATGAAGACGATTGCGCACGGAGTTTTGCCGAGGCCATGGCTGGAAAGGGCATTGCTCCCAGAGAAGATCCTCATGAGGGCAAAGTGACTCTCAAGGCGGAACATGATGGACTTTTGTTCGTTGATACCCAACGGTTGAAGGCGTTCAACCTGGCACCGGGTGTGATGGCAGCGAGCCGGAAAGGGTGGACGCTGGTCCGAAAAGGGGCCGAGATCGCCGGAACACGGGCTATCCCATTGTACATGCAGCGTGACCAGTTTGAGTGTGCGCAGGATGTGCTTACGGCCGGACCGATTTTCGAAGTCCTGCCTTTGAAACAAGCAAAGGTCGGAATCCTGATTACAGGTAATGAGGTTTTCAACGGGACGATCGAAGATCGTTTTGAAGAGATCATTCGTGCCAAATTGACGGCCTTCAATTGCTCGGTATACAAGGCCGTATTGGTGCCTGATGATCGTGAAGTCATTCGTGTCGCAGCCTTGGAAATGCTTGAAGGTGGATGTGATCTAATCATTACGACAGCCGGTCTTTCCGTGGACCCTGATGACGTGACTCGACACGGGCTGGTTGATGCCGGAGCTCATTCTCTGACATACGGTGCGCCGATTCTTCCGGGAGCAATGACCTTGATCGGAAAAATCGGTTCTGCCAGACTGCTTGGAGTTCCTGCGTGTGCCCTGTTTTTCCAACGAACGAGCCTCGATCTTTTGTTGCCGCGATTGCTGGCAGATGTAGATATCTCGCGAAATGACCTCGCGGAAATGGGAGAAGGCGGTATGTGCCTTGGCTGTACCAATTGCACTTTCCCCAAATGTCCGTTTGGTCGATAGAAAGATTATACGACGTATGAAACGAATATTCGGACTTCTTCTGTGCGCCTGCCTGCTGCTGGTGGCATTCTCTTGTTCCCCGCTTGACGGGCAGACTCCCCTTACGTCCGAAGAACGTGAATGGATTGAGAAAAACAAGGAGATACCACTCGGTGTCTCCTTGCATTATCCACCGTACGAAGAGTTTGGTTTAAAGGGTGGATATCAAGGGCTGAGTGCTGACTATATCCGGTTGATCAATGAAAAAACCGGGCTGAAGTTTGTCCCTTTACGGTTCAGGAATCGGGATGAAGTCCTGGCAGGACTCAAGAAAGGCGAAGTCTCTGTTGTCGCTGCTCTCGAAATGACGGATGAGCGGCGTGCATTCCTTGATTTTACACAGCCTTATGTGAATGTCCCGGCAGCGATAATAACCCGGAAGGAATTCACGGGAGAATTGTCTCTTGAGAAACTGGATGGGATGAGAATTGGCGTCACTGTTTCTCCGGAATTTATCAATTATCTGGAGAAGTATTACCCGGGAGATTACACCGTTGTTACAATGGCTGGCGGATATATCGGCGGGTTGCGCTCTTTGGCCGTCGGCGATGTAGATGCCTTGATTTGTGATATGGCGCTTGCTTCCCGGTATATAGCCAATGCTCGTATTAGTAACCTGCGAATAGCTGGCATTTCCAGTTATACCATAGACTTACGGATAGCATCGCTTAAGAGTCAGCCCATAATCGGTCAGATCTTGAGGAAGGGGCTTGCGATGATCCTCCCTCATGAACGCAAAACCATTGAAGAGAAATGGTTGACCTTACACTACCGGCCGATTTGGACCAGTTGGACCTTCTGGCTGGGAGTGCTTGGTGTCCTCGGTTTGGTATTCAGCGGGATCGTCCTTGTTCTGTTTTGGAATCGCAGCCTCAAGCGTCAGGTGGCTCAAAGAACCTCGGCCTTGAGTTCTATCAACAAGGTCTTGCTTGGAGCGCTGGATTGCCACACCGAGCGAGAGGTCATGTTGCGGTGTTTGCAGGAAGCAAAGACGATGTCATCCAGTGAGCGGGCTTTTCTTGGTGAAGTTGAACAAGTCGGTTCAATCAAGGTCTTGCTCGCCACGGAAGGAAGCGTCGACTGCCCAGAATGGGATTGTACCGAGTTTGAGGATATTGTCCTTGAGAGTGAGCAGCTGGAGCGTCTGGCTGGCGGACAAGTCGTAAACGTGTCCATCGGTGGAGACAGGAAAACACATCCCCATCTCATTATGGTTCCGTTGCAGATTCTTGCTGGGGCCAATATGAAGATTATCGCGGTTGCCCGGAGGGAAAGCAGATACGTATCCAATGAAGTTTCGATGTTGGCGGAGGTACTGTTCGCTTTTGAAGAAGCTTTGCAGCGCAAACGGACCGAAATTTCACTGCATGAAAAAGAGCGACAGCTTCAACGCGTTCAACGCATGGAAGCTCTGGGGACGCTCGCTGGCGGTATTGCTCACGATTTTAACAATATACTCGGTGTCATTATTGCCAATGGCGAAATGATTGAGATGTTTCATATGGATGCCGACGAAACCGTTCATCCTAAAATCCGTGCCATTCTTGCGGCAGCGTATCGTGGGCGTGATCTGGTGAATCAGATTCTGACATTCACGAGAAAAAGTAACGAAGAGGCGGCTGTTTTGAATGTCGGTCCGATTCTCAAGGAAACCATCAGATTTCTCCAGTCGTCGTTGCCAGCCTCTATTACGATTGATTATACGATTGATTCCCCCGAATCGACGGTCCTTGTGGACCCGACACAAATGCATCAGGTTCTGATGAATCTGTGTACCAATGCGGCCCATTCAATGGAAAGCATGGGGGGGAATCTTCACCTTTCCTTGCGTTCCGGACAGGTGAATCCCCATCAGGTCGGAGCGCAGACTCTTGAGTCTGGTCCTTATCTTATTCTTGAAGTTCGGGATACCGGCAGTGGTATCAAGCCAGAGTTGATGGAGCGTCTGTTTGACCCGTTCTTTACGACAAAAGAACCCGGGAAAGGCACAGGACTTGGGCTGTCCGTGGTTCAGGGTATCGTGGAATCCTGGGGAGGCGAAGTGTTGGTAAAAAGTACTCTTGGAAAGGGTTCTCTTTTTCAGGTGTTCATACCGGCCAGAAGCGAGAATGGGGAACAGCCGGTACCGTTGGGAAGTGGTGGAGAAATATCCAAGGGAACAGGATGTATTCTGTTCGTGGATGATGAAGAAGAGTTGGTCCGGTCCTGTTCGGAATTCCTTAATAATCTTGGGTATAAGGTTCATGCGGAAACTGACAGCCGAGCTGCATTGGAGTTGTTCAGAAGCGCTCCAGAAAGATTCGATCTTGTCATTACGGATTACAATATGCCCGGGTTGAGTGGCGACGATTTTGCCCAAAAGATTTTGGGAGAAAAACCGAATGTTCCGATCATTCTGTGCAGCGGGTATAGTCAGAGTTTCGATGAGAATACCGCAGCGTCTCTCGGCATTATGGAATACCTCAAGAAACCGATCAGTCTGAAAATGCTGGCTTTGGCCGTGCGGAAATACTTACGGCCTGATCTTGAAGACGAAACGCATGACTTCATGGAATAGGAGCTGATATATGGCCAAGGTATTGGTGATAGATGATGATCGCATGATTTGTGATGCGCTCATGGAGTTGATTCGCAACATTGGGCATGAGGCTGATTACGCATCAACTGTTCAGGAAGGACTGGAAAAGAACCTGTCCGAAGAATTTGATGTGGTCTTTCTGGATATCAGACTTCCTGACGGCAATGGGTTGGATATCTTGCCACAACTCAGGGAGCTTCCTATTCCCCCTGAAGTTATCATCCTCACTGGCCTTGGTGATCCAGATGGAGCCGAGTTGGCCATACGCAATGGGGCATGGGATTACTTGCAAAAGCCTCTTTCTCCCAAGAAAATTTTGCTTCCGCTGCAACGAGTGCTCAAATACAGGGACACGCTGCGCAATGAGGGAAACAATCAATTTTCTCTCAAACGGTGTGGTATTGTCGGCAGCGGTCCTGCCATCACTCATGCTCTGGAGCGTTTGGGAGCGGCCGCGCACAGTGACGCAAGTCTCCTGCTAACTGGTGAAACCGGAACGGGTAAGGAGCTGTTTGCGCGTGCTCTTCATGAAAACAGCAAGAGGAGCCGAGGTCCTTTCGTGATTGTCGATTGTGCTTCAATTCCGGCCAATCTGTTGGAAAGCACGCTGTTCGGTCACGTCAAAGGGGCTTTTACCGGGGCGGATCGTTCAAGCTGTGGCTTGGTCCTTGAGGCTCATGGCGGCACACTTTTCCTTGATGAGATTGGGGAAATGCCACTGCCTTTGCAAAAGAAACTGCTTCGGGTCCTGCAGGAACGCAAATATCGTCAGGTGGGCGGAAGTCAGGAAGTCAGCAGCAATTTTCGACTGGTCGCAGCCACGCATCGTGATTTGAATGAGATGGTCCAAAAAGATCTTTTCCGCAATGATCTGTTGTATCGGCTGGGGGCCATGACCATCAACCTCCCTGTGTTGCGTGACCGCAAGGAGGATCTGGGCGAACTGACTCAGCATTTCGCACGGTATATCTGCGAGAAAAACTCAATTCCTCCCAAGAAATTTTCTGATGATTTCATGGAAGTCCTTGCCCGGTACGATTGGCCGGGGAATATCCGTGAGCTGGTCAATGTCCTTGAGAATGCAATGATCAGCGCCTACGGCCATACGGAATTGTTTGCGAACCATCTGCCGGAGCGGACCCGTATTGCGATGTTGAAACATGATCTCGTTTCAAACGATGATTCCTATTTTAATACAGGGCTGGCCGAAATCCAAACAGAACAATGCGCTACCTTGCCGTCATACAAGGAGTACCGGGGGCATGTTCTGGAACAGGCCGACAAAAGTTATTTCACACGCCTGATGGAAGCTTCGTGTTGGGACATTGAACGGGCCTGTACGATCTCTGGATTACGGAAAAGCCGTGTATACGACCAACTCAAGCAATATGGCATAGAGAAGGAATAGCCTTTCCAGTCTTTTTGGAGGGTGTTGCCTGAAAGTGTCGACCTCTTTCCGGGGGCACTGGAATTCTCCCTTTGCTATATGTGTAAATCTCTGGATAAGTGACTGTATTTCTTGGTTTATAGCTATGGCATGGTTGTTGATATCAGAATTCCCATGATGTTAGATTCGCTGTGCCCTCGCGCACAGTCAAACGAGTGAGGATAGTTATGGGTAAGAAAGAATCTGAGAAAACCCCTGTAGAAGGGCGGCTTGGAAGACGTAAATTCCTGAAATGGAGTGCCGCGCTCGGTGGGGTGACAGCCCTGTCGGGAACCGGTGTCTTTTATGGTCTTCGGTCTGTCGAAAGTGCTGAACCGTTCGCCGACAAAGTTGTGTGGACATCCTGCAATGTGAACTGCGGCAGCCGCTGTGCCTTGCGGGCTTTTGTGAAAGATGGCGTGGTCACACGTGTCGAAACAGACGACAAGGGTGAAGATATTTATGGCGATCATCAGGTTCGCGCCTGTCTTCGCGGCCGTTCCATGCGCCACCGTATTTATGCGCCGGATCGTTTGAAGTACCCCATGAAGCGTGTGGGCAAACGTGGTGAAGGCAAGTTTGAGCGTATTTCTTGGGATGAGGCCTTGGATGGAATCGCAAAGAGTCTGGGCGATACCATCGAGAAGTGGGGCAACGAGTCCGTGTATCTGAATTACGGCACCGGTAACCTTGGCGCTGTGTTGTCCAAGTCCTGGCCGACCGGCTCCACTCCTGTTGCCCGACTCATGAACTGTCTGGGTGGCTATCTGAACCAGTATGGAACATATAGTGACGCACAGATTGATATGGCGCTGCCGTACACCTTTGGTAAAGGGTGGGTTCGCGGCAACCTTCTGTCAGACATCGTCAACAGCAAGCTGGTGGTGTTGTTTGGTAACAACCCTGCTGCCACACGCATGAGCGGTGGAGGGCTTGTACATGATGTGATTCAGGCCAGAAAAAAAGGGTATGCGCGGATTATTGTCGTTGATCCTCGTTTCACGGATACAGCCACAACGCTGGCTGATGAATGGATTCCCATCCGTCCGGGAACCGATGCCGCTTTGGTTTGCGGTCTGGCCCATGTCATGATTTCCGAGAATCTGGTTGATAATGATTTCATCAAGCGGTGTACCGTTGGTTACGACGAAGATTCCATGCCAGAAGGCGTGCCTTCCGGTAATTCCTACAAGTCGTACATTCTGGGCAAGGGCAAGGATGGACAGGCAAAGACACCGGAATGGGCTTCGAAGATTACGGGTATTCCCGCGCGTCGTATTGTCCAATTGGCCCGTGAAATTGGTCAGGCAGAGCCGTGCTATATCTCTCAGGGTTGGTCCGTACAGCGTCAGGCCAACGGTGAGAACAACTGTCGCGCCATCAGCATGTTGCCGATCCTTACAGGCAATGTGGGAGTACAGGGCGGTAATACCGGTGCCCGTGAAAGTGGCTACGGAATCCCGTTTGCTCCTTTCCCGGTTCTTCAAAATCCGGTCAAGACGTCCATATCCTGTTTTACCTGGACCGATGCCATTGAACGCGGCACGGAAATGACCGCAAAAAGGGATGGTGTGCAAGGACGTGATCGCCTGGAAGCACCTATCAAGTTCATCTGGAACTATGCTGGCAACTGTCTTGTGAATCAGCATTCAGACAGCAACCGGACCTCAGAGATTCTGGCCGACGACAGCAAGTGTGAAACCGTTGTGGTCGTGGATAATTTCATGACCCCCAGTGCCAAATTCGCTGATTATCTCCTTCCTGCTACTTCGAATCTTGAAGAAGATGACTTTGCTCCTCAAGGTTTTTCTTCGGAAATGGGCTATGTCGTTTTTGCAGAAAAAGTCATTGAGCCGCTTTTTGAAAGCCGCACCATTTATGACATCTGTGCAGGCGTTGCCAAGCGTCTGGGCGCGGGACAGAAATATACTGAGGGACGGACCCGTGCGCAATGGGTCGAATATGTCTATCAGAAGTCCCGTGAAAAGCTGCCCGAGCTTCCCGTCAAGCTTGAGGATGCCTTTGCCATGGGATTGTACAAGCGGGAAAAGCCCGGTCTGCCTCCGGTTCCTTACAAGGAATTCCGGGATGATCCTGAAGGCCATCCCTTGAAGAGTCCTTCAGGAAAATTGGAAATCTTTTCCAAGCAGCTTTGGGATATCGCCCATGAATGGGAACTCGCAGAAGGTGACGTCATATCCGGCCTCCCGGAATACGCTCCCACCTGGGAAGGTGTTTCTGATCCCTTGAAAAAGGAATTTCCTCTGCAATTGATCGGTCATCATTACAAACAACGTACACACTCCACTTACGGCAATGTGGATTGGCTGAAAAAAGTCGCTCCGCAGGAACTCTGGATTAATCCCATGGATGCCGAAGAACGAGGCATTGTCCACGGCGGAAAGGTCAAGGTCTTTAACGCTCGAGGCGTGGTTTACACCACGGCCAAGGTCACACCCCGCATCATGCCAGGCGTGTTGACCCTGCCTGAGGGAGCCTGGTTTGCTCCGGGCAAGGATGGAGCCGACCACGGTGGCTGTGTAAACGTTCTGACGACACTTCGTCCTTCACCGTTGGCAAAGGGTAATCCCCAGCATACCAACCTTGTACAGGTCGAAAAGGCGTAAGGGAGACTGATTGATGTTAAAAAGACCTGCATTTTATTTTGATATGGAAGCATGCACGGGATGTAAAACGTGCATGATCGCCTGCATGGATAAAAATGATCTCCCTGATGGCGTTCTTTTCAGACGTGTCACCGAGTATGCTGGCGGTAATTGGATGAAGGACAAGAATGGCGCGTATGAACAGAACGTATTCGCCTATTACCTGTCTGTTTCATGCAACCATTGCGAGAATCCCATCTGCGTCCGTTCATGTCCGACCACGGCCATGCACAAGGATGAAAATGGTATCGTCAGCGTAGATCACGATAAGTGTGTTGGCTGTCGTTACTGTGAGTGGGGATGTCCTTATTCTGCCCCGCAGTACAACGCCAAAAAGGGCAAGATGGAAAAATGTGACTTCTGTCGCGATTATCTGGAGCAGGGCAAGCCCCCGGCGTGTGTGGCTGCATGTCCCACCCGTGCTCTTGAGTTTGGTGAATATGAAGATCTGGTCGCCAAACATGGAGCTTCCCAGGTTGTCGCTCCATTGCCTGACCCGTCTATCACGTATCCCAACCTGATTGTTTCGGCCAACCGCAATGCGCAACCGGCCGGATCACGTCTTGGTACAATTCAAAATCCTGAGGAGGTGTAGCAATGCTCTTTAATGAATGGAGTCTGGTCGTTTTCACCATCCTCGTACAAACCGCAATTGGTATGTTGTTGGTGTCTGAAGTCGCGCGGATCATTTCGCCGTCTTCGGTCAGCAAGAGCTTCTCATGGCAGCTCCCGACAATCAGTTTGGTGACAGGTGCTTCCTTGTTGTTTTCCATGGGACACCTTGGAACCCCCATGCACAGTGTCTATACGATCCTCAATGCAGGATCTTCGTGGCTGAGTCGTGAAATCCTTGCCACTGGAGGCTTTTTTGTCTCGGTTGTGGCTCTGACCGTCATTCGCATGAAAGCACCGGACGCCAAGGCTACCGGAGTTTCTGTGGCTGCCAGTATTTTGGGGCTTGTCACCGTGTTCGTCATGTCCAGGGTGTACATGCTGCAAACCGTACCTGTATGGGACAGCATTTCAACCATGCTGGGATTCTATGGCACCATGCTGATTCTCGGTTCCATTGCGGGCGGTGTATTATTCGGCATTCAGGCCAACAAGAGTAATGAGCTTGAAAAAGGTGATCACATCCGTATTGCCGGTGCATTCATTGTTGCGGCCATACTAGGGCTGGGATTGAAGTTTATCGGCATACCGCTTGATATGATTTCCCTTGATGCAACCAACAATCTGGGCGTTTCCGGAATTGATATTCTGACATCGGGCGGAACATTCCTTTTCGTTGCCTGTGTCGCATTGACGTTTCTGGGAACGGCTGTGTTCGCATGGGGTGTCTACAAGATCATTGCATCCAACGAAATGAGTGCCATGACCAATGTCAGCCTGTGTGCTTTCGGGCTTGTGCTTGCTGGTGAAATCGTCGGCAGGCTCATGTTCTACGGGACCTACCTCCGAATCGGACTGTAATATACAAATATGGCCCGAGGGGTAATTCCTTCGGGCCTTTGGAAAATCATGGAAACATCAGATACATATTTTGCTGCGGCCATAGTGTGTGCCTTTTTCGGCAGAGTCTTTTCGCACGACCCGGAAAAAGAATTCATTTCTCAGGTCCGCGACGAAAATCTTTTGGAAGAATGGCCGCTGGAAACATCCGTTGAAGAGAAGGCCTCCCTTGACGTGCTGACCTTCTATATTGCCAAGCTTGATGAGCAGGGAATGGACCTTTTGCAGGATGATTACAATTCGTTGTTTGTCATTCCAGATTCCGCTGTACCTGTGTGGGAATCCGTATGGACGACCAAGGAGCGGCTACTCTTTGGTGATCCTACATTTGCAGTGCGCGAAGCATACGCCCGCTACGGGGTTGTCGCACCCAAGCTGAACAATGAACCGGATGACCATATCGGCTTGGAGCTGGACTTTATGGCTCGTTTGTTTGCTTTGTTTGCAGATGCGATGGAAGCGGGCGATACAGGTAAAGCCGATGAGTGCGCCGAAGATGCCAAAGCTTTTTATCAGGATCACTTTGGGAAATGGGCAAAGGATTGTCTGTCGGAAATCGAATCAAAAGCAGCTACGGATTATTACAAATCAATGGCCAGACTGTGCATGAACATGACGGATTCTCTGCCTCGGATTCTGGCACAATAAGTTTTATCCGGTAAGCTGTATGCCGTACCATCCTCTTTTTACAGAAAACGCATGTCTTCGGTTCAAAGGGGGAGACTGTACTTCATGCGTTGATGTCTGCCCTTCAAAGGCTATTTCTCTCGTAGACACGACACGTTTTATCGGAGATATTTGTCTGGCTTGCGGTGCCTGTGCTGCGGTTTGTCCTGTTGATGCGGTGACGCACAATGCCGCAGAGCAGCTCCTGAAAAAAATCACCTCCCTCAGTCCAACTGCCACCATTTCCGTGGGGTGTTTTGCCATCCCCTTTGCCCCTGAGGGAATGGTGCAGTTGGATGGTTGTCTTTCAGCAATCGGATTGGATATTTTGGTGACCATGGCCCTTGTTGACGTTGAAACTCTTCGATTTGTGCATGGCAATTGTGGGAAATGTACAAAGGGTGATCAATGCCGCCTGTTTGCCAGAACTTTGGATGCCTTCCGTCTGGCATGTCCTGCCGTTTCTGAGAAAATACAGTGTGTTGAGAAAAAAAACTCTCGCCAAACGAGTGCAAACACCATGTCCCGGCGAGGGCTTTTCAATCTGTTCGGTTCGCGGAAAGAGGCTGTATCCTCTCAAGTGAGGGCTGATGAGTCGGTGCTTTTTCAGAGCCAAACCGCTGGTTCGAAACGAATGAGATTACATGCGGCATTTCATTCACTGTCGTGTTCGGAGCATGTGCCCGAAATCGTACGCATTGCAGAAATTGAGATAGCTCAATCCTGCACCGGGTGCGGAACCTGTTCCAGAGTCTGCCCGGTGAATGCGTTGGAATTTGTCGTTGATAATAATGAGTTTTCGATCCGATTTACCACATGGAAGTGCGTTGATTGTGGGCTGTGCGTCAAATCATGCCTTTCTGAAAGCATACACCGTCATCCTGCCACTCGTGAGTCTTTGACGGGTAGTATCCCTCGTACTCTTTATTCAGGCTCCCTCCAGAAGTGTAAGCGATGCAAGGCTGTGTCAACAACACTGACCAATGGGTATTGCGGTATTTGCGCTCACAAGTTGGGGGTGTGACCTCTCCGTTTTTTTTCATGATCATGTCGAGGATATTTCAAGGACTTACGCTGATAGCGTAAGTCCTTTTTTTCATCTCGGAATATCCCGTTTCTCCGAAATTTCTGGAAAAGTCTCCGCTTGCAGTGGAACTTTCCAGAAAAAACGTAAATCAGAATAAATAAATCAAAGTGTAACTTATTGGGATAGAAAGCTCTTTTGTTGTGGCGAGTTCTGGTATCCATTTTGCTTTTGAGTGCGAGAATAAGTGGGTCGATCATAACAGAAACACAAAGGAGAGTTTGGATGGAAAAGGGGTTCGGTGCCAAGACTGGCAAACGTCAGTGGCTCCTGCTTGCCGGAATATGTCTGGGAGGGGTGTTGCTTATTTCTGCCGCCGTAGGGGCCGGGTCAGAAGGCGATGATAATGATGGAAACGGCTTGTGTTTGTCTTGTCATGTAATGGAACAAACGGTTTATCCCGAGTTCAAGAAAACAAAACATTTCATTAATCCGTCAGGTGTACGGGCCAAGTGTTCGTCCTGCCATGTACCACAACCACTGGGGCCCATGTTGCAACGGAAGGCAGCATCCATTTCCGAGGTCTTCAGTTGGATGCTTGGGACGATTGATACACCCGAGAAATTTGAAGAAAACAGACTGAGAATGGCCAAAAGCGTGTGGGCTGATTTCAAGGAAAGTGATTCCCGCGAATGCAAATCCTGTCACAATGTCGCTGCCTTTGATTTTACTGCTTTCAAAAAGCCTGAATCCGTCAAGACCATGCAAAAGGGCTTGCAGGACGGGCAGACGTGTATCGATTGTCATAAGGGCATTGCGCACACCATGCCGGACCTCTCGGCCGGATTTCGAATGCTGTACGAAGAAATTCAAAGTGAGGCCAAAAACGGCGATTTTGATGCCGAAGCTGTTTATCCCATCAGTGTCGCCAGTTGTTTTCTTGAAAAAGATGGCTCCAAAGCTGGCAGACTCCTTCCTCTTACCAAACTTGAAGTGCTCGAAACATCCGGCGACTGGGCCAAGGTCCGTGTTCGTGGCTGGCAGCAGATCGGGGCTGAACGCGTCATTTGTGAAGCTCAGGGGCGTCGTATTTTCGCGGCTGCCTTGAGTAAGAAAGTGCTCGATACAGTCAAAGGCGGAGAACCCATGGTTGACTCTGAAACCGGGCAATCGTGGCGGAAGGCTGAATTCGACTGCTGGATTAAAGTCGGTGAATTCGTTGCTGATGTTGACCGATTGAACAACTACGGCAGCGAACTCCATGCCGCAACGTGCGGTGGGTGCCATGCTCAGACCCCGGCCAGCCACTTTACGGCCAATCAGTGGATTGGTGGCATCAAGTCAATGGGCAACAGGGTTTCGATGAACAAGAATAACTATCGACTCCTGCTGAAATATCTCCAGATGAGAGCGTCTGACAGCACCGGAGAGACTCATTCATAAAGAGGTTTTTGTATGTTGAAAGAAGAAAAAAATACCATGAGCAACAGGCCGTTGATCCTTACGTGGATCGCAACATTGTTTGCACGCGAACTGACTCTGGATGATGTGGAAAGCTACAGGAACGGCAAAGGCCGTGTGCTTCTCGATACTATTGAAGGTGAGTTTCCTGAGGCCGTTGAACTTGAACGTATGCGGAACATTCTCAAGGGACCTGGATCATCTGAGGATATAGTCTTTGATTTGGCGGGTGCGTTCTCATGGCTTTTTCACGGCGTCGGCGGTCCCAAGGCTGCGCCGACACATTGGCATGACTGGTCAGAGGAATCAGACGGCTCACAAATGGAATGCATTGATGCCTGTGCGGAACTTATGTCCCGATGCGGACTTGGACCAGCTCTGGAGAGCGATGAGTCTGCTGATCACGTGAGCGTGCAACTGGAGTTCCTGGGATATTTGGAAGCGCGGTCAGCTTCTGACCCTGATGGGCCATGGAGCGAATATCGTAACCAATTAGTGCGTGATCAACTCAAGGCCTGGCTTCCCTACTTTTTGACTGCCTGTGAACACAATGATCGAAACGGTTTCTATGCCGCTTTGGCAGGTTTTACGCGAAGGGTCCTGCCGGATTCTTTGACGGGCAATGCAAATTCTACTCATGCAGCACACGCTGCCTAACTACACATTACGGAGGTAATTCTTGTGACAGAATCGAATCAAAACAACAGACCAGGAATGTCGCGTCGTCAATTCCTCGGTTATTCCGCAGCCGCCGGTGTTGCGACCTCGTTGTTGGGACCATCCATGCTCGGAACTGCCATGGCCGGAGGTCCTGAACTGAACGCAGGCTCCTGTGCCACTTTCTGGGGAATTTTTAAGCTTCAGGCTCAGAACGGTAAGATCGTGAAATCCGAACCCTTTGGCAAGGACAGCTCCGTCAACGAGATGACCACCAACATGCCGGGATTCGTTCATTCCCCCGCACGAATCAAGTACCCAATGGTGCGCAAGGGCTTTTTGAAGGATGGTTACAAGTCCGATACTACAGAGCGTGGCAAGGGCGAGTTCGTTCGCGTCAGTTGGGACAAGGCCGGTGAGTTGATTGCCGACAATCTCTATCGCATCACCAAGGAGTATGGACAGGATTCGGTCTATTCCACTCCCAGTGGATGGTACATGTTGGGCAAGGTCAACTCGGCAGGTGCCTGCATGAGCCGTCTTTCCAACCTGATGGGTGGCTTTGTCCGTGCTGTGGGTGATTATTCGACCGGTGCTTCGCAGGTCATCATGCCGTACGTTGTCGGTAATATGGAAGTCTACAGCCAGCAGACTTCATGGCCCGTGATCGTTGAAAACTCCGATGTGGTTGTCATCTGGGGCGGAAACCCGATGAATACGTTGCGCATTTCCTGGCCCGCTCCTACCCACAAGGGCATCGAAAGCTTCGAGGAACTGAAGAAACGCGGCAAGCGCCTTATTTTCATTGATCCGACCCGCAATGAATCCATTCAGGAATTGGGCGGAGAATGGATCGCTCCTCGTCCCAATACCGATGTCGCCATGATGTTGGGTATTGCGTATACCGTTCATGAAAAAGGACTGACGGATAAGCAGTTCATGGAAGAGTATACAAGCGGCTTCGATAAGTTTCTTCCATACTTGCTTGGTGAATCCGATGGTCAGCCCAAAACGCCTGAATGGGCAGAGTCCGTCTGTGGTGTTCCTGCCAAGACAATGCGTGAATTGGCCGAGGTCTTCGCAAAGAACCGTACCATTCTGATGAGTGGTTGGGGCATCCAACGTGCCGACCACGGTGAGCAACCTCACTGGATGTTGGTAACGTTGGCCTGCATGCTCGGTCAGATCGGTCTGCCCGGTGGTGGCTTCAGCATTGGTCATCTGTATTCCAGCCAGGGTGCTCCGTTTGCAAATGCTCCGAGTGTCCCCGGTATGTCTGGTGGCAAGACGCCTGAAGGTGCTCCCACACCGATCCCCACTGCACGGAATATCGATATGCTGCTCAATCCCGGCAAAATCATTGATTACAATGGTCGCAAGGTAAAATACCCCGACATCAAAATGATTTACAATGGATTCGCCAACTCTCATACACGTCAGCCACAACGCGAGTCCGCTATCCGGGCATGGCAGAAACCCGAGTGCATCGTTGTCCATGAAATGTTCTGGACGCCCACAGCTCGGATGGCCGACATTGTGCTGCCTATCTCCACTCCGGCCGAGTGCATGGACATGACCACCAGTGAAGACGGACGTTTCCTGATTCCGTTGAAGCCAGCCATCAAGTCGCAGTATGAATCCAAGCCGACCTACGATGCTTTCGCCTTTGTCGCAGGCAAGCTCGGCATTGGTTCCCAGTTTACCGAGGGCAAGAGTGGCGCACAATGGCTTGAATCCTTCTATAATCAGGCCATGGCTGATGCAAAACGTAAAGGTTTGACCATGCCTGCCTTCAAGGAGTTTTGGGACAAGGGTGAAATTCTTGAATTCAAGGTGCCCGAGTCCGCCAAGACCTGGGTTCGCTATAATGAGTATCGCGAAGACCCGCTTCTTGAGCCGTTGGGAACGCCTTCCGGCAAGATCGAAATCTATTCCAACGCTATCGCCAAAATGGGCTATGATGACTGCAAGGCGTATCCTTCATGGATCGAGCCGACCGAGTGGCTTGGATGCGAGAAGGCCAAGACTTACCCATTGCATATGATGACTTCCCACCCCAGACATCGCCTGCATTCGCAGATGAATCATGTGAAAGCACTGCGCAAGTTGTACACGGTGCAGGGGCGCGAGCCTGTGTGGATCAGCATGGAAGATGCCAAGGCTCGTGGAATCAAGGATGGCGACGTTGTTCGCATCTTCAATGATCGCGGTGCGGTTCTGGCTGGGGCCATGGTGACCGATAATCTCCGTCAGGGAGTCGTTCGTCTTTGCGAAGGCGGTTGGTATGATCCTATCGAACCGGGCAAATCCGGGTCCATGTGCGCTTACGGTAGCGCAAACGTACTGACTCTGGACAAGGGAAGCTCCAAGTTGGCTCAGGCTGTCAATGCCAACACTAGCTTGGTTCAGATCGAGAAATACAAGGGTAAATTGCCTGAAATAACCGTATTCGAGGCACCCAAGAGCACTATGTAACCGGGTATCTATCCAGACAGGCGGGAAGGATTTCCCCGACTCCTCCATGGGGAATATGCTTCTTGTCGCAGCAGGAAACAGTTTTCTTGAAACTGGATAGTGTTACAAGGACCTTTGGTTTGAAACCAAGGGTCCTTTTTTTGTCGTTGACTTATTTCTGCTTCGTAGGTGATAATAGTTATTTAGATAGTAAACCTCATCCGAGAAGGAGATATCATGAGTGAAAGAACTGGAGTCATCACTTTTCAAGGCGGACCGTTGACTTTGATCGGTCCCGAAATCAAGGTTGGGGACACTGCTCCCGATTTTACTGTCGCTGCTAACGACCTGTCTCCTGCCACCTTGGCTGATTATGCCGGTAAGGTGCTGATTATCGCTGCCGTGCCGTCTCTGGACACCCCGGTGTGTGATATGGAGACCCGTCGTTTTAATACCGAGGCCGCAGCCCTTGGCGATGATGTGAAAATCCTGACTGTCAGCATGGATTTGCCGTTCGCACAGGCCCGTTGGTGCGGGGCCGCCGGAGTCGAAGCTGTCCAGACATTGTCTGACCATGCCGGCGCTTCCTTTGGTGAGAACTGGGGAACACTTATCAAGGAACTTCGTCTGTTGACCCGTGCGGTTTTTGTGGTCGACAAGGATGGAAAAGTCAAATATGTCGAGTTCTTGAAGGAAATCACCGAAGAGCCTGACTATGCCGCTGCCCTTGAGGCTGCGCGAAAAGTTGTTGGGTAATATTCAGGTGTAATTGAGAGAAGTTCGTATTCAAGGGCTTACGACGAAAGTCGTAAGCCCTTTTTTCGTGTGGTTG
>Ga0070729_10003618_pt1 | contig 17627 bp, 18 predicted proteins | sample tdDd472_FD_66725 | JGI IMG/M metagenome (GOLD analysis project Ga0070729, IMG submission 66725) | Marine sediment microbial communities from the Atlantic coast under amendment with organic carbon and nitrate - tdDd47.2 | ecosystem: Environmental > Aquatic > Marine > Coastal > Sediment | place... | reverse complement strand
TAATAACTATAAAACTAATATACATTGAAAGCGTTAAGAAATTTATTAGATAATATCAAACCTCACGTTCAGAAGGGCGCGAAGTTTGAGAAATTTCATTCGACCTTCGATGCTCTTGAAACACTGTTTTTTGTTCCTAACACGACCAATAAAAATGGGGTTCATGTGCGCGATGCGGTTGATTTGAAACGTACCATGGCAATTGTGGTGAAAGCATTAATTCCTGCTTTGCTATTCGGTATTTGGAACACTGGTTATCAGCATTTCCTGGCTATGGGTGTTGATGCTGGTTTTTGGGCAGAAGTAGGGCATGGAGCTCTTAAAGTATTGCCAATCGTCATTGTATCATACGGCGTTGGTTTAGGAGTTGAGTTTATTTTTGCTCAGTTCAGAGGCCACGAAGTACAAGAAGGATTCTTAGTATCGGGTATGCTAATTCCTTTAGTATTGCCAGTTGATGTGCCTTTGTGGATGGTTGCTGTAGCAACTGTTTTTGCTGTTATTATTGGCAAAGAGGTATTTGGTGGTACAGGTATGAATATTTGGAATCCGGCTTTAGTAGCACGTGCATTCCTATTCTTTGCTTATCCATCAAAAATGTCGGGTGATAAAGTTTGGATTTCAGGATTATCAAACGGAGAAGGAGTTATAGACGGTTTCTCAGGAGCAACATCATTAGGTCAGGCTGCGTCTGGCGTTGCACCGAGCCACTCTATTATGGAGAGTTTTATAGGGATGATTCCTGGTTCAATTGGTGAAACATCTACTTTAGCGATCTTGATTGGAGCTGCTATTCTTATTTATACAGGTATCGGAAGCTGGAAGATTATTGTTTCTGTATTTGCCGGTGGATATGTAATGGGCTTATTATTCAACCTTTGGGGTGCTAACGCCTTAATGCAGGTAGATGCTTTACATCATATATGTATTGGTGGTTTTGCCTTTGGTGCTGTATTTATGGCAACCGATCCGGTATCAGCTACACGTACCGAAAGAGGTAAATGGATTTATGGATTCTTGATCGGTTTCTTAGCTATTATGGTTCGTGTGTTTAATCCAGCGTATCCAGAAGGCGTAATGTTAGCCATCTTATTGATGAATACATTTGCACCGTTGATTGACCATTATGTAGTGCAAGGAAATATTAAACGACGTTTAAAAAGAGCTAAAGTAGCTGCCTAAATAATTAAAGAAATGGATAGACAAGGAAATACATACACATTTCTGTACGCATCTGTTATGGTGATTGTGGTAGCGGCAATATTAGCCTTTCTAGCGCAAGCGTTAAAACCACTTCAAGATAAAAACGAGGCCGTGGCCAAGAAGATGGACATCTTGAAGACAATACAGGTTGAGAGTACAGCAAATGATGCAGAAGCAAAATTTGAGAAATACATTGGCAAAAATGCTTATGTATTAAATATTAAAGGTGAAAAGGTAGAGGGTGAAGCTTTTACCGTTAACCTAGCTAAAGAAATAAAGAAGGATAAAGCGGAACAAGCGTATCCTATTTATGTGTGTCAATTAGATGATGGATCAACGAAATACGTGATTCCTGTTCGCGGAAAAGGTTTATGGGGCCCTGTATGGGGTTATGTATCTTTAAACGAGGATAAGAATACTGTGTTTGGTGCTACTTTTGGTCATAAAGGAGAAACACCTGGACTTGGAGCTGAAATAACAGCCGATAACTTTCAAGAGCAATTTGCTGGTAAGAAGTTATTTGATGCGTCTGGTAAATTTGCTTCCATTACGGTTGTGAAACAAGGACAATCAGCAGGTGATCTTCATAAAGTAGATGGTATTTCGGGTGGTACAATTACCAGTGTTGGTGTTGGTAACATGCTGAAAGACTGTTTGAGTGGTTATGAAAAGTTTTTGAAAAACTAAAATATTGTGACGATGAGTAGTGAAAAAGAACCATTGTTCTCAGCTAAGAATCTGAAGCTGTTGACGACTCCTCTTGGAGCACAAAACCCGATTACCATTCAGGTGTTGGGTATCTGTTCTGCCTTAGCAGTAACAGTGAAACTTGAGCCGGCAATTGTATTATCAATTTCGGTGATGTTTGTAACGGTATTCTCTAATTTGATTATATCTCTTCTGCGTAATACAATACCATCACGTATTCGTATTATCGTTCAATTGGTAGTTGTGGCTGCGCTGGTAATTATTGTTGACCAGGTGCTCAAGGCCTATGCTTATGAAGTAAGCTTACAGCTATCAGTATTTGTTGGATTGATTATTACCAACTGTATTATTATGGGTCGCCTTGAGGCTTTTGCCCTTGGTAACAAGCCATGGCCAGCCGTATTAGATGGTATTGGTAACGGTGCAGGTTATGGTATGATATTGATTATTGTTGCGTTTGTTCGTGAGTTATTAGGTACTGGTACATTAACCCTACCGGGTCTTGGTGGTATTCAGGTTATCCCTGATGTGTTTTACGAATGGGGATATGCTAACAACGGATTCATGATTTTACCTCCAATGGCATTAATTGTTGTGGGAATCATTATCTGGGTGCAGCGTTCACGTGATAAAGATTTGATTGAATCGTAACCTTAAAAGAAGAGAAAAATGGATTATATAAATATATTCATCAAGTCCATCTTTATTGATAACATGGTATTTGCCTATTTCTTCGGAATGTGCTCGTACCTAGCGGTATCAAAAACGGTGAATACATCACTTGGACTTGGATTGGCAGTAACCTTTGTTTTAGGCATTACTGTTCCTGTAAACTACCTTTTAAATCAATACGTACTTAGCGAAGGTGCTTTGGCGTGGGTAGATGGTTTATTGGGCCTTGAAAATCAATTTGCCACTTATGATTTAAGCTTCTTAAGTTTTATCATGTTTATCGCTGTCATTGCATCCATGGTACAGTTGGTTGAAATGATTGTTGAGAAGTATGCGCCTGCATTATACTCACAACTGGGTATTTTCTTACCGCTTATTGCTGTTAACTGTGCCATCTTAGGTGGTTCGTTATTTATGCAAGAGCGCGACTATGCTAACTTGGGTGAAGCAACAGTATTCGGATTAGGTTCTGGTATTGGTTGGTTATTAGCCATTGTAGGTATTGCTGCTATTCGTGAAAAAATTCAGTACTCTGATATACCTGCTCCATTACGTGGCCTAGGTATCACTTTTATTGTGACTGGATTAATGGGTGTGGCATTTATGAGTTTCATGGGAATTCAGTTGTAAAATAGAAAAAGTATTAGAAATGACATTATTAGCAATTGATAGTACAGTAATCATCTCCAGTATAGTGATATTCCTTTTGGTTATCTTATTATTGGTATCGATTTTATTGTACGCTAAGAAAAAACTGATGCCATCAGGCGAGGTAACCATTAATATTAATGATGGTGAGAAAGCTTTAGTGGTAGAGCCAGGTCAGACCTTGTTGTCAGCTTTAGGAAGTAATAAAATATTTTTGCCATCAGCTTGTGGTGGTGGTGGTACATGTGCCATGTGTCGTTGTCAGGTTGATAGCGGTGCCGGTTCAATACTACCTACCGAAACAGGTTATTTTACCCGTAAGGAAGCAGCCAATAACTGGCGCTTAGCTTGTCAGGTAAAGGTTAAAGAAGATATGGACATGCAGATACCTGCCGAAGTGATGGGTATCAAGAAGTGGGAATGTGAAGTGGTATCGAACGACGGACAAGCAACCTTTATTAAGGAGTTCGTAGTGAAGTTACCTGACGGTGAAATCCTAGACTTTAAATCGGGTGGTTACATCCAAATTGACGTGCCTAAGATTGATGTTGACTTCAAGGATATGGACATCGAAGAAGAGTACCGCGGTGAGTGGGAAAAATTTGGCATGTACGATTTAACCATGAAGAACCCGGAACCAACTTACCGAGCATACTCTATGGCTAACCACCCTGCAGAGGGTAATATCGTGATGTTGAACATCCGTATTGCTACGCCTCCTTGGGATCGTGTTGCTGGTGGTTTTCAAAAGGTAAATCCAGGTATTTGTTCTTCATTTATCTTCTCGCGTAAGCCAGGTGATAAAGTAACTGTATCAGGTCCTTATGGAGAGTTCTTCATTAAGGAAACTGAGCGTGAGATGATGTTTATAGGTGGTGGTGCTGGTATGGCGCCAATGCGTTCTCACATCTTCCACTTATTCCATACTTTAAAAACTGGTCGTAAAGCTACGTTCTGGTATGGTGCGCGTTCTAAGAAAGAGATTTTCTACGAAGATCATTTCCGTGCGATCGAGAAGGAGTTTCCTAACTTTAAATTTACAATTGCCCTTTCAGAGCCTTTGCCAGAAGATAACTGGGAAGGATCAACCGGGTTTATCCATCAGGTAATTCATGATGAATATTTAAGCAATCATGATGAGCCAGAGGATATCGAATACTACTTATGTGGACCTCCAATGATGAATGATGCAATAACAAAAATGTTATACGATCTTGGTGTGCCAGATGAAATGGTTGACTTTGATGATTTCGGATCATAAATGAATATAGAAAGCCCCAGCATTGGGGCTTTTTTTATACCCGTAAACAATAATTCTACTCTTCTGTTATATTGTTTAGAACTACAATTGACAAAAGAGGATGAAAGGTTTACAACGAATAATTCTACTACTTTCTCTCTCCATTTTAATGGGATATTCCATAGTGCCGCATTCCCATTGTAGTAGGGGTTCGTATAAAGTAATTGAATCAGCTGATGCGGGTTTACTTGATTTTCTTGAAGACATGTTGGCTCTAAATATTGGCAATCATCATTTAGAGGATTACGAAACTCCGGAAGAGTTTTCTTGTAGAGATAACAATACAACTGTTATTTATACGGTCTTATTTTATCCTATTCATTTCCTTTTGTATAATCCCGAATTATTAGAACAAGATAACTGTCAACAGCATGGAATTGTACTAGTTGACTCCTGCACGACACAGCCGCTCAGTCTGAGAGGTTCTCCATTATTCTGCTAATAAAATTGTGTTGCTTGAAGTAATGCTTTCTCAAAGATTACGAGTTCAAATTTTTATACAGAATGTAAATGTCGAAATATGCTAAGCCGAATTATCAGCTACAGCGTTAAAAATAAGTTTATAGTTATCTTATTTACGTTTAGTGTGGTGGCCTTTGGAATTTTTTCAATCGTTAATATTCCAATTGGTGCTGTTCCTGATATAACTAATAATCAAGTACTCATCATCCCATTTATATGAAACACTATAAGGCCAGCTTCATTATTTAATTGGTATAATTCTGAATCAGAAGCATTAGCTTTGCCGCGCAGTGCCTTTGTTAAGAAAGGAGATTCATATTATGTATTTGTAGTGAAAGAGAAAAATGACCAAGGTTACTATATTAAAGAGAAGTTGGTTAAACTTGGGCGTTCATCTAAAGAGTATTTTGAAGTATTGAATCCAGATATTAAAGAAGAGTATTTAGTAAATGGTGTATATAATCTTCTTCTAGAGTAATGAGTGTAAAAAAATCACTTGGAAGTTTTACTTCTCTTTATCACCTTTGCCTCCTAAAATTGTTATACTATGCGTTTTCCATTTATACTTCTTGCAGTTGTTATATTGACAGCCTGTCAGCCTAAAAAAGAATACCTCCGTATTGAAGGGCTTATTTTTGGCACTATTTACCATATGACCTATGAGAGTTCAGAAGATTTTTCAGACACCATACAGAACACCTTAAATGCCTTCGATTGGTCCATGTCTACCTACAAAGAGGAGTCGGTTATTAGTAAAATCAATAGGAATGAATCGGACCATACGGATTTGTATTTTCGTAAAGTATTTCGTAAGGCTAAGGAGATAACAGCATCTACAGGTGGAGCTTTTGATATGACGGTGGCGCCCTTGGTGAATGCATGGGGCTTTGGTTTTTCAAAAAAAGACAGTGTAACACAGGCTTTAATTGATTCAATAATGCCATATGTTGGTATGGATATGGTGCAATTAGATCGTGATAAAATTATTAAGCAGAAACCAGAGATCATGCTGGATGGTAGTGCCATAGCCAAAGGCTTTGCTGTTGATGTGGTTGCGGAATTACTCGAAGCTTATGGAATTGATAATTACATGGTGGAGATTGGTGGTGAGATGCGTGTAAAAGGACTAAATCCGAAACAAACATCATGGCGTGTAGGTATTGATAAGCCCATTGATGATCCAGAAGTACTTAATCGCGAATTGCAGGAGATTATTGGCATTACGGATGTAGCCCTGGCTACGTCTGGTAATTATCGCAATTTCTATGTTAAAGGAGGAAAAAAATACGCACATACAATTAGTCCTTTTACGGGTTACCCTGTACAACATCAGTTGTTAGGAGTGTCTGTGCTGGCGCCCGATTGTATGTCTGCTGATGCTTATGCCACAGGATTTATGGTTTTGGGTTTCGAAAAAAGTCTGGAAATTGTTAGAGCGAACCCAGAATTAGAAGCCTATTTTATTATGGCTGATGAAGCACTTGAATACAAAATATATTCGACCAAAGGATTTTCAGATTTTATTCTTGACAAGAACTAATATGGGACTTAACTTGCATTTTCGGAGAAAGAAGGAATAAGCTTTTAATCATATTTAATCCATCTATAATGAAGAAAAATGTAAGTGTAATAGGAGCGCTTCTGATCGTTAGTCTCTTATTTAGTAATTGTGAGGATTCATCTAATCAATTCGATCAAACCACAGAAAATCTTTCGCTAAAAGAATCGGTTGCCAGTGCTGCTTTAAACTTAGAAGAAGCGGTAGGCATCATTGAGAAATCACAAGCCTACGAATGGCTGGTTGATGATCAATCTAATCTAAAGTCTGATTTACTTGATGATGCGCCTGCAACAAAAATAATTCTTGATGATTTAAAAGGTGTGTATGAGTATGCTCCAACACCTAAAGAAGGAACAAAGAGCTTTGGCTATGATGGACAGAAGTATACTTTTTTCAATCGAACTGGAGATAGTGACTACTTTGTTATTCAACTTCCATTTGAAAAAGTAACACATCCAAGGCTTCTTTTTAAAATAGAGGAAGGGGATGATGAGTTAGAGAATAACTTTACAATGACTACCAGTGATTTTCTCTACGAGAGTAGTAAGATGTTTACTAATCACAAGTACAAATTAGCAACGCGTTTTGATAAAGATGGGGAATATGCAGGCCACCTTTGGGTTGAAGAAGAAAAAAGTAATCTATTTGAGGTTCATCATACATCAAGGTTTGGATTTGAAGAGGAATATTTTTTAAATGTTAAAATGGATTTTGCTGACACCTTATTACTCCAGTATAGTTTGGAGGATGATGAGGATAATATTCTTTATAAAGAGAAGATAATATATGCCATAGCTGCTGAAGTAGAGCACTTAAATCAGCGTTTTTCATATGAGTTGCAGGTCGGTACTGTGCGCGTCGTTCAAAAGCTTGATGAGGAGTTTAATATTGTTTACGAAATATATAAAGATGGCGAACTGCAAGAGAATGCTGTTGTGGAAGTTGTTGTTAATGAGGGTGAAGTGGAGACTAGTCTGAATTGTATGTTTGTAAATAAGCGTAAAGATCTACAAATAATCTTTGATGATGAGTCGACCGTTATATTGTCAGAGTTGATAGGCGACTCTTGTGAAACATTGGTTGGCCTTTTTGATTCAATGAAAGAATTATATTTTGCTAAATGTGTTATTAATCAACTTGCCTATAAATTATACATAGAACAAAAGATGGAAGAAGAAGAACTTTAGTGTTGGGTTAGGGTGTAATGGATGAAAAAGAGGTTTGTGTTGATCACAAACCTCTTTTTTATTTGTTATTCATTAACAGCTTGTTGTATTGCTTTCGAACTCACCATCTAATTTTAGCGGTTTTATTTTGAACGCCTCTTTTCTGGCTAATTTATCCTGCGTCGTCGCACAGTAAATTCCTTTATCATTTAAGGCTTTGTTTCCACCAATATGAGAGTTCGGAAATTTTCCATTTTTCTTAAGTAGTATTCGTATAGACATCAATACAAATACAATTCCCATCAACACGATACTTAATAATAAAACCGGCCACATATCTTTACCCTTTTTAATTCAGTACAAAAATACTAAAATTTGTTTCAAGGCAAACAATCTAAGTCTTTCATATGTTTGATAGTTGCCCATAAATAATAGTACAACTTTAGTAAATTTGTGCTTTCAACAACTTATAAAATAGTATTAAAGAAATTCATTTATATGTCAGTAGAAGGAAGTGAACTCAGTTTTACGGAGTTTAAAGAAGAAGTGATTACCGACTATAAAATTGCCTGTGTGAGCCGTAATATGAGCTTATTGGCGCGTAAGGAAGTGTTAGGTGGAAAGGCAAAATTCGGAATATTTGGTGATGGCAAAGAAATCCCCCAGATTGCCATGGCTAAGCAATTTAAAAACGGTGATTGGCGTTCAGGGTATTACCGCGATCAAACTTTTATTTTGGCTGCAGGAATGACTACACCGAAAGAGTTTTTTGCTCAATTGTATGGTGAAACGTGTACCGAATTAAATCCGGATAATGGAGGACGTTCCTTCAATAACCACTTTGGTACGAGACTTATTGATGAAAAGGGTAATTGGAAACGCCTTTCGGAAATGAAATGTACAGCCTCTGATATATCACCAACGGCAGGGCAAATGCCACGCTTGGTTGGCTTGGCTATGGCTTCCAAACTATATCGTAATAATCCGGAATTAAAGCAATTTGATCAGTTTAGTACCAATGGAAACGAGGTTGCCTTTGGTACCATTGGTGATGCCAGTACCTCTGAAGGTCATTTTTTTGAAACATTAAATGCTGCAGGTGTTTTGCAAATTCCAATGGCAGTATCGGTTTGGGATGATGGTTATGGTATTTCTGTTCCAAAGAAGTTTCAAACTACTAAAGAGAGCATAAGTAAGGCACTTAGAGGTTTTGAAAAAGGGGCTAAAGATAAAACAGGTTTGTTGATTTATACAGCTAAAGGTTGGGATTATGCCGGCCTTTGTCAAATGTATAGTGAAGGGATTAAGCGATGCCGTGAAGAGCATGTACCTGTATTGTTTCATGTGGAAGAGTTAACACAGCCGATAGGTCATTCTACCAGTGGATCACATGAGCGTTATAAGTCTGAAGAGCGTCTGCAATGGGAGAAGGAGTATGATAGCATAGTTCAAATGCGCAAATGGATGCTAAGCAGTAAGCTTGCTTTAGCTGATGAGTTAGATAAGATAGAAGAAGAGGCACAAGTTGAGGTAAGACTTGCACAAAAGGAAGCTTATAAGGATTTTAATGAAGCGTTTAAGGCAGAGCGTAAAGAGCTCTTAGAAATTATTACGCGCAAAGAGTGTGTTTGTAACGAAATAAAGCAAGATAAGATAGATGGTATTGTTAAGGATTTACAATCAACCTTAGCGTTAGATCGTAAAGCAATATTAAGTGCCGCTCGTAAAGTGTTGCGTCATTATTGCTCAGCTTGTGAAAAACCCAATACGATGAAAGCTCAACTGAAAGCATGGGTTAAGACGTATTCAGAGCAAGGCTGGGAGAATTATAGTAAATGGCTATATAGTGAAGATGAGTATTCGGCATTAAAAGTAGTGCCGGTAGAACCTTTGTTTACAGATGATGTCAAAACAGTTCCTGGTCGTGAGATCTTAAGGGATAACTTTGACCATATTTTTGCAAATAATCCGCGTGTAGTAACTTTTGGAGAAGATACGGGCTTTTTAGGTGGTGTTAATCAAACACTGGAAGGCATGCAGGAAAAGTATGGAGATTTACGGGTGCGTGATACAGGTATACGTGAAACTACTATACTGGGTAAAGGTATTGGAATGGCATTGCGAGGCTTGCGACCAATCGCTGAAATACAATATTTTGATTATTTACTGTACGCATTGCAGACCATGAGTGATGATTTAGCCACCACGCGTTATCGTACCAAGAACGGTCAGAAGGCTCCTGTTATTGTACGTACACGAGGTCACCGTCTTGAAGGGATTTGGCACAGTGGTTCGCCTTTAAGTATGGTTATCAATTCTATTAGAGGGGTGTATGTGTGCGTGCCTCGCGATATGACACGTGCGGCAGGATTCTATAATACTTTACTGTCGGCTGATGATCCTGCTTTGGTTATTGAACCACTTAATGGGTATCGTTTGCGCGAAAAACGTCCATCAAATATTGGTGAGTTTAAATTACCTCTTGGGATACCTGAAATTATAGAGGAAGGGAAAGATGTGACCTTGGTGACCTATGGTTCATGTGTTCGTATTGCTCAGGATGCGGTTAAGCAATTAGCTGAAATAGGTGTTTCTGTAGAACTGATAGACGTACAAACCTTATTGCCTTTTGATATTGATAAAGTCATACTGGAATCAATAAAGAAAACAAATAGAATTGTCTTTTTTGACGAAGATGTGCCAGGAGGAGCAACAGCTTATATGATGCATAAAGTAGTTGAGGAGCATGGTGCTTTTTATCATTTAGATGCATCGCCAAAAACAGTGACGGCAAAAGATCATCGCCCTGCATATGGAACTGACGGAGATTATTTCAGTAACCCGAATGCTGAAGATGTTTATGAAGCAATTTATGCAATGATGGCAGAATCAGATCCCAAACGTTTTCCGGCAATATATTGATCGGTTGCAAGTTTGATGACTTAATTTTAAAGCAAAAAAAAGGCTATCATTCATTCTATTTTGACTGGTAGCTTTTTTATACCTGCTTCCCTTTAATGCGAATAAAACCAAATAGTACGACGGCAGAAATTAAGTATGATACAATGGTAGGTACGCCAAATGCTGAAGGTATGGTGCCTGCTAATAGGGCAACTGAACCTACTAATAGAGCATACGGCATTTGCGTTCGAACGTGATAAATGTGATTACATGAACAGGCCAGTGAACTTAGAATAGTTGTATCGGATATTGGTGAGCAATGATCGCCTAGTACCGAACCTGCCAATACGCATGAAACCGCATTGTAGAATAAAGGTAAAATTGTTTCAGTATCCATGCCGGCTTCTAATCCTATTTTCCATATTGCCGGGAGTATTAATGGATAAATAATGGCCATGGTACCCCAGCTCGAACCAGTGCTAAACGCAATAGCTGCAGCAAAAATAAAAGTGAGTGCCGGTATAAATTGTGGACTGATATTTATAGCAGTAAGTATGCCTGTAATAAACTCAGCCGTATGCAAATGATCAGTCAATAAGGCCAACGACCAGGCGAGGGATAGTATTAAGATGGCATGGAACATGGTTTTAAAACCATTAATAAGACCTTCGATGCTTTCTTTTAAGTTAAGGATACGCTGAGTTGTGGTTAGCACTAAAGCGGCAAAAACACCTGCTAACGATGACCATATTAAAGCGTTAAATACATCAGCATCTCCAATGGTTTTTGAAAGTTTCGTTGTGAAACTCAAAGACGTATTGCCCCAAATAATAGTATCCCATCCCGTGTAGATTAACCCGGCTAATGTGCCAAAAACAACAATTGCAACAGGAATGGCAGCATTGTACCAACGTGGTGTTGCATCTTCTGCTACTTCCAATTCTTTCATAATTTGAGGAGAACGGCCTGCTTTCTTTTTCAAAATATTTGGATCGGCTTGTAATGCCTGTTTTTCCGCTTTCAGCATAGGGCCAAAATCACGTTTTTGCCAAATAAGTAGTGGGACAAAGAAGAGAGTTAATAGCGGGTAGAAAGAATATTTTAAGGATTGAAGAAAAACAGAATATGCGGAAGCTTCAAGACCTACTTCATTTATACCTTGTTGAATATAACTTAATTCAGCTCCAATCCATGTTGTAATAAATGCGATGGCAGCAATGGGAGCAGAGGTTGAATCAACGAGATAGGCCAGTTTTTCTCGCGATATCTTGAGTTTGTCCGTCACTGGGCGCATGGTGTTTCCTACTACAAGTGTATTGGCATAATCATCAAAAAAGATGAGTAAGCCCATTAGGTAGGTTATCATTTGTCCTGATCGTCTATTATTAGCATATCTCGATAAAATATTAACAACACCCTTCATGCCGCCATTTAAAGATATAAGTGTTACCATACCGCCTATTAACATGCTGAATATGATAATAGAGAGATGTTCGTGACTTAATAGGGCTTGCATCAGGTAGGTATCAATAATTGCAAACGCACCTTTAAATATGGCTACAAAGAAACCAATGCCTGAATATTTGAAGATGACAGTTGTGCCAAATAGGAGACCTACAAAAAGTGAGGAAAATACTTCCTTTGTAAGCAAAGCCATTAGTATGGCAATTAATGGTGGTAATATCGATAACCAAAGGGGGATAGGAGAAACGTTTCTCTTCTCTATGTGGTTGGCTTGTATTAACTGTAGTTCTGTATCATTGGTGAAGGTATAATTGCAATAAAGACCACTTTCATCTTCTAACAATTCTTTTTTAGCACCATTAATTAATAAGATTGGCACAAAAATGTCATCCTTAACGTGTTGAATGCGAATTGTTGAAGTCACATTCTTCATTATAGCAGGGGGAAGTTCTAATGAATTAACTTTAGAATTGCTGGCACTAATAAAATGAGAAGAGAGTAATAATAGACCAATAACAATACCACGCATGGAGAAAACAAAAGACCTCGAATTCATATTGTGTGCTTTTTACTGTGAAGATATTTAAAAGAATACAATAATGTAGTATTTTTTTGAAGAGTCAAATTGATGACTGAAAACTTAAAATTGGCAATAACTATTGTAATCTTGTTTGATATGTATTAAATTAATATTTCAAAAGGAGAAAATGTTAGTTGTAAGAGTGGGTGTTAATGGTTTTCTCTTTTGGCGAATGTGGGTTAATAGTTGAATAATGGTTAAGAGTTGATGACCATTGTTTCGTTATAATTATTACATTTATAACAAGAATAAGTACAGATGAAGAGTTTAGATTTTGATATTTTTAAAGCACAACAGCCTAAGTTGAAACCGGCAAAAGGACGCATTTTAATTGCTGAGCCTTTTCTGCAAGGCCCTTACTTTAGTCGGTCAATTGTGTTTCTAACCGAATGTGGTGAGGAGGGCGCAGTTGGCTTTGTGTTAAACAAATCTTCTGAATTATATCCGGATGAGGTGATTGAAGATCTTTTTAATTTTAAGGGGGAATTATATGTTGGAGGGCCTGTTTCCTCGAATACTCTACATTTTCTCCATACCTTAGGTGATAAAGTGCCGGATTCGGTGCAAATAACCGAATCGCTTTATTGGGGTGGTGATTTTGAGGTGATTAAAGAATTGGTTAACTCCGGTGAAGCAGACTATAAACAAGTGAAATTTTTCGCTGGATATTCTGGATGGTCTCCTGGTCAGTTAGAAGGTGAGATTGATGAAAACTCATGGATTGTGTCTGAAGTCAAAGATGAACTTATCATGTGCGATGTTGTGGATGATATCTGGAAACAAACCATGGAGGATCTTGGTGATGTGTTCAAGGCGTGGACTAATTTCCCTGAGAATCCATCATATAACTAGTTATGTCTTCATTTAGAAAATGACTTAATTCTTTTGTTTTTTTACAGAAGTAGCGCTTTTCTCTCAAGCCAACAATCCATTGAATTCCTTGTATCGCATTGCTTAGAAATATTTCATCTGCATCTAGCAGTTCTTCATAATTAGTTCCCCCCACTTCATAAATGTTCCAACCTTTAGCTTTCATGATGCGAAGCAATTGTTTTCGCATTATTCCATCTACGCAACCCGATGAACGAAAGGGAGTATATACCGCATCATCTTTTATCCAAAATAGATTGGATGCTAATCCTTCAATTATCTGCTTGTTGGTGTTGAGCAGCAATACATCATTAACTCCTTTTTCATTTTTATAAAGTCCTGCTAAAACAAAAAGCAAAGCATTAGCTGTTTTATACTGACTGAAACAGCTAATTGCCTTTAGTTCATCTTCAAAAATATCAATTAACAGCCCTTTTGAATTTAGCTCATAAGCGTTAGTTTTTAACGGACTTACTTCAATAAGGTAATTGACTTTATTGGACGAAGGCGTGTACAATCCTCCATCTTCTCTAAAAATTGTTAGTCGTGTTCTTACATCATGAAACAAGCGATTTTTTTGAATTAGACTTGTTATTTGACGTTCAAGAATAGCAGCTGAAGGTAACGATTGAAGGTCCATTTTTAACAGACTCATGCCGTTAAGTATACGCTGATAATGATCGTGAAAATAGGCAGGCTTTTGATGGACACAACGAATTGTTTCAAATAAGGCATCGCCATAGCGGAATGCACGATTAGAAGCCTTTAATATGGCTTCGTTTTCTTTAAGTTTAATGCCATTTAGCGATATGTATTGCTCTACGATCATTGTTGTTCAACTATTGCTTTACACGCAGGTAAAATGGATGCATTAGCTTCTATTTTAAAGCATTGTTTAAGCCCTGCGGCAGTGCCCGCTTCAATATCCCGAGCTGAATCCCCAATAAGGTATGAGTGGTTTTTGTCTATCTGATGCTCATCTATGGCTTGCATTATCATACCCGGTTTAGGTTTGCGACAATCGCAATCACTTACAGTATTGTGGTGGGGACAATAATAGATATCGGTAATACGTATCTCATTATCAAACATTATTTGAAGGAAATGGCCGTGTACTATTTCAACATCATCTTCGGTATATTCACCTTTGGCAACTCCTCCTTGATTGGTTATTATAATCAATTTATAACCAGCTTTTTGTAATACCTGAAAACCTTCAATAATATCTTTATTGAGCTTAAAGTCTTCAGGTTTGTAGACATAGTAATGGCCTTCGTCATTATTAATAACACCATCACGGTCGATAAATACAGCTTTATTCATTATCAATTAAAATATAGAAAGTAATTCGTTTGCAAAATGACCTAATAGCGATGGATTAAGTACTACAGGAAACAGAAAGCCATAAACCGCCCCCCAAAAATGTGCATCGTGACCAATGTTATCCATGTTTTTTTGTCCCATAATACGGGAATAAATCAAATAACCAATACCCAGAACAATACCTGGTACAGGAATAAAATAAAGGTAAATAATTCCAAATGGATCATATAAAATACTAGCAAATACAACCGCAGAAACCGCACCTGAAGCACCAATTGCGTTGTAGTTGTAATTATTTTTTTCTTTAATATACGAATAGAGGCTGGATATGACTATGGCTGAAAAGAAAAAGAACAGAAATAAGATATTACTATTTCCTGGCAGGCTAATCATAAAATAATGAATTACAGCTCGTCCAAAGGAAAATAGCACAAACATATTAATGAGCAGGTGCATCCAACTGCCATGAAAAAAGCCATGACTAATCAGTCTCAGGTATTCTTTCCGATGTTTGATTTGCCAGGCATTAAATTGGTATTTGTATATCAATTCTGGTTGACTAAAGCCTGCAATGCTTATTAAGCTAATGGCAATAATTATAATAACTGAAATATTCATAAGTGTTGATTAATGGTCAATGATTCATTTTTATGCACGATTTAGTGCATGATTTTAAAAACAAGTTCTTTAAGTAATTCGCCCGATTCGGTAGTTGAGCTGCCAAATCCTTTCGATTTCATATCGTATTCTCTAATAAGGCTAATAACTTGCACTACTTTCCGAGCATTGTAATTACGTGCTCCCGTGGTGTAATCAGCAACAAAAAAGGGATTTATTTTTAGCGCTGAAGCAACTGAGTTTTTCGATTTATCGGGTAGGTAGTAGTAGGCCAGTAGTTTCTGAAAATAACCAAATAGCGTTACTGTGGTCATTTGTATTGGGTAGGCTTTAGGATTTTTACCAAAGGCCAGAATGATTTTATTCGCTTTTGCAACATCTTTACTGAGGATGGCTTTTTGCAATTCGAAATTGTTATAATCCTTACTTACACCAATGTTTTTTTCGATATGGGCAGCTGTATATTGCTTTACTGATGATCCGAGAGCAAGTTCTAATTTGTCCAATTCATGGGCTATCTTAGAAAGATCACTGCCTAAAAATTCAGCTAATAAGGCTGAGGCCTTCGGATCGATGCTTTTTCCTTTTGCTGACAAGTAGCTATTAACCCATTGTGGAATTTGGTTGTCGTATAGTTTCTTAGCTTCAAATAAAACACCAGCTTTAGCTACACTTTTATAAAATTTCTTCCGCTTGTCTAATGTTTTATAGCGGTAATTAATAACTAAAATAGTGGAGTTAAGAGGGTTGTTCGCATAAATCTCTAAATCCTCAATTTTCGGAATATTTTGAGCCTCTTTTACAATAATCACCTGATATTGTGACATCATAGGAAAGCGTCGTGAGGCATGTATTACCTCTGTCGTATCAATATCTTTCCCATACAATATAGTTTGATTAAATCCTTTCTCTTCCTCTGATAATACATTATTAGCAATGTAGTTGGTTATCTCATCAATGAAATAGCCTTCATCGCCCATTAAAAAATAGATGGGACTGTATTTTTTTTGCTTTAAATCTTGTAATATTTGCTCAAATGTCATTTATGCAATTGCTTAACTTTCAAATTTCAAATGCTTCACTGATTTACCATTGTTCATTATAGTCATCAGTGCTTTTATGCCAAGTTTTATGTGGTTATCAACAAACTCCTCGGTAACAACTTTATCGCTCGCCGATGTTTTAATTCCGGTTGAGATCATTGGTTGGTCAGATACCAGCAATAAAGCTCCGGTAGGAATATGATTACAAAAACCGACTGTAAAAATAGTAGCTGTTTCCATATCTATTGCCATAGCACGCGTTTTTTCTAAGTACTTTTTAAAACGCTGGTCATATTCCCATACACGCTTGTTGGTTGTAAATACTGTTCCGGTCCAGTAATCCAGTTCGTTATCGCGTATAGCACTCGATACGGCACGTTGCAAACTAAATGCAGGTAAGGCAGGAATTTCTGGTGGTAAATAATCATCAGAAGTACCATCGCTACGAATAGCCGCTATAGGCAAAACAAAATCTCCTAGTTTGTTTTTACGTTTTAAGCCACCGCACTTACCAAGAAATAAAACTGCTCTTGGCGAGATAGCACTAAGCAGATCCATCATGGTTGCAGCATTGGGGCTTCCCATGCCAAAGTTGATAATAGTAATGCCATTAGCGCTACAGTTGGGCATATTACCATTTTTACCTAGAATAGGGGCATTGTACCATTCTGAGAATACTTCAACGTAATGATTAAAATTGGTTAATAGTATATAAGGAGTAAAATCTTCGAGCTTTCGTTCTGTATAGCGGGGGAGCCAGTTGTCTACTATGTCTTTTTTTGTTCTCATGGGTGAAGAGTTTAAGGATAAAATGATGCAATGAGCTTGCAGCAATAGTAATGGTGTAAAGCGAATTTATTCAAATTTTATTCTTCATGCTAAGGTAACTTTTTCTGTTTAATTTGATTTATTTTGTCAAAAAAAAGGCCTGAATGGAAAAGCTTAATCTTCCGCAAGTACAATTTAAAACCAAACAGCTTGGGGGCAAAGTACAAGTGTTTGACGATGTGCGCAAAAAATATGTTGCACTTACGCCGGAAGAATGGGTACGTCAGCATTTTATTCATTTCTTGATTAATGAACAAAAGTTTTCGGCCGGATTGGTTGC
>Ga0070729_10003615_pt1 | contig 17633 bp, 11 predicted proteins | sample tdDd472_FD_66725 | JGI IMG/M metagenome (GOLD analysis project Ga0070729, IMG submission 66725) | Marine sediment microbial communities from the Atlantic coast under amendment with organic carbon and nitrate - tdDd47.2 | ecosystem: Environmental > Aquatic > Marine > Coastal > Sediment | place... | reverse complement strand
GCTATTCTTATGGTGCTTATTCTTCTATTTCCAATGACTCCGAAGTAGGCTCTTTTAGTGCCAATGCCAATGTCAGGAATGAAGTAACAGATAGTGCTTTGGTGGAATTCTTATACGAGATGAAAAAAATTACTTCAGAGGAAGTTTCTGATGAAGAATTGCAGACGGCTAAGAATATGATCATGGGATCTTTTGCTCGCCAAATGGAACAACCCAGTACCATTGCGCGTTTTGCCTTGAATACAGCACGTTTTAAGTTGCCCGCTGACTACTATGCTACCTATCTCAAGAAATTGGATATGATTACCAAAAAAGAGATACTAGCTACAGCGAAGAAATACATCAAGCCAAATAACGCCAATATTGTGGTAGTAGGAGACCTTGATGTGGCTGAAAAATTAAAGACTTTTAGTGCTGATGGCAAGTTGAAGTATTATGATGGCCAAGGAAAAGAAATTCTCCAAGTCAAAGTAATTCTTCCACAAGAAACCACGGCGGAAGGTGTCATGAAGGATTATATCAAGGCTATCGGTGGCGAATCTGCGCTGGGTGCGGTCAAAGATATGACGCTGAAGATGTCGGCCAGTGTGCAAGGGATGGATATGTTGATGGAACGGGTCGTTAAGGACGGAAAGATGTTGGTAAAAGTAACGGCGAGCGGCATGGTGGTGAATGAGATTAAGTTTGATGGAGAAAAAGCATCTGTGAGTCAAATGGGACAAACCCAAGATGCGGATCCTGCAATGGTGGAAAGCTTCAAAGAGGATGCGATGATCTTCCCGGAATTAGCTTACGCGACCTTGGGCAAGAAGCTGAGCCTTAAAGGCGGCGAAACAATCGATGGCAACAATGTTTATGTCATCGAAGTAGAATCAGCGAGTGGGAATAAGCAGACTGAATACTTTGATATTAAAACCGGCTTGAAGGTAAGATCACAAAGTAATCAAGATGGCACCTTGGTACAAACAGATTACAGTGATTACCGAGAAGTAGAAGGCGGAATCAAAATGCCGTATAAAATTGTTTCTACGGGACAGATGCCCTTCCCGCTTGCTTTTGAGGTACAATCAGTAGCAGTGAACACTGGGGTAGAGGATGCTGTTTTTAAAGTAGAATAAGCGACGATAAGAAAAAGAGGTAGACAACCTCAAATAAATAGTGGTGGTGATAAAGTCTTCGAAATGGAGCTTTATCACCACTTCTTTTTGCTGCTTACTAAAGATTTGGACCAGAAAAACACAATGCGCTGTGGAATTTTCCCCTAAAAAAAATATACTTGTGCGAAAATTAATAGAAACTAATGATGGATCAAATCCAGGTTTTTGTGACGGGAGGAACTTTCGATAAAGAGTACAATTTCATTACTGGGGATTTATTCTTCAAGGATACCCACTTGCCGGAGATGTTTGTCCGGGGTAGAAGCACCTTAGACATTGATGTGAAAACCCTGATGATGGTGGATAGTCTGGAAATGACCGATGCTGATCGAGAGATTATTTTGCATACTTGTCGCCGTAATACATCCAATAAAATACTGATCACGCATGGTACTGATTCGATGGTGAAAACAGCGAAGTTCCTAGCTGGTGCCCATGTTCAAGGAAAGACAATTGTCCTCACAGGGGCAATGGTTCCTTATGCCTTTGGTACCTCCTCCGATGGTTTTTTTAACTTGGGGAGTGCATTGGCTTTTGTACAAATGTTGGAACCAGGTGTTTATGTAGCCATGAATGGTCGATATTTCAATTGGAATCAAGTTCGGAAAAATCGCAAAACAGGCTTCTTCGAATCGATGGAGGAGGAATGAAAGGTACCTCCCTCAAGCTTCAACGGGCATCTTCAACAATAAAAAATAACAGATATGGATTATTTGGGACTCTTGGTCGAGGTTTTGTTTTTTGGAATGGGATTATACTTTTTGTTATTGTCCTTTGGGGTGGTGAAAGTAAAAGATCCTGAAAAACAACAGAAAGTAGATGCCTTTTTTGAAGGAAACACCAGCCTGTTGCGAATTGTCGCTGTTGGCTTACTGCTGGTAATGGGCCTTAATTTATTAATGCATATAAGTCAACTGCTGGCTTAATTGTGTAGTGGACCTATTAATCAAAACCTATGAAGGATGGAGACCCCAAGGGTGGCTTCTTTCCAATGGACGATCAAGGCTATATCATCAATCCCACCAACTTAGCTTTTATTCCTACCCACTGGCAGCCCTTGCTAAACGCCTTGAAGGACTACTACCAAGAACAATTCGGGCCGCACTTTAGAAGTATGTGGATCAGAGGTAGCTTGGCTAGAGGTCTTTTTTGGGATGGTTTGTCCGATCTTGATACTTTTGCTTTAATCTCTGGCGATCCGCACTTGAGGTGGGAGCCATGTAGGCCCGCTAAGCTGGTCGTACAAAAATGGACGGCGCTATTCCCACAAGGGTACACCATTTGTCCGATTGAAATGATGTATAGCTCCTTTGACAAAGATGACCAAGTAGAAATGCCTAGGATTAGCATGCTAATCAAAACCCAATCGGTCTGTTGGTGGGGCGATGATGTTTCAGCTGATTTAGCACCGATCAAACCCGGTCCAGGGATGTGTTTACATTATAGATGGCTGGCTTCCGATTGGTTGTTTTTACAACAAATGAAAACGCCAGATGCCAGGACCTATCGCACTTATATTAAAGCACTTATTCGCACTGCCTTTGAATTGATCATGGAAGACTTAGGGAAATTTACACCAGATTTATTCTGGGCCGTAGAAAGTTTTGCTCAATATTACCCTCAAAAGTCCGCTCAAATGAAAAAAATACTAAATTTGTATGTCCATCCGTTGGATAAAAAGCAACAATTAACCACACTACTAGAGGAAATTACACCTTGGATATTGAGCGAGTCAAAACGGCTTACTTCTTAAAAAGTACCGCTCCCTGTTCGTAATAGACCGCTGCCTTACCCATTTAAATTTCAATAAAGGCTATATGAATTAAATTCTTTATAATTGCAAATTAAGGTTGTTGACCTTTTTACTATAACAAGACTAGGTATCCAAAATGAAAAGACAAATTATCATTCCAATTATAGGAAGCCTGTTGATGTTTTTTATCATCAAACCTGCTTCCGCCCAAAGCGACTTTTACGATTTGGGTACTATTCCTGAGATCAAAATTTCCTTTGAAAAAGAGAATTGGCGCTATTTGCTAGACTCTCTTCGGTACAACGGAGAAGGGCTCCTAGAAGGGGTCGTAGCGGTAGGTGACGAGAAGTTGGAAGGTGCTGGTGTGCGTTATCGTTCGGGGGTAGGTTTTACACCAGGAAATAAGCGTAACGGATTGTTTATCAATTTCGGGTTTACGCAATCAGGCCAGAAATTGAATGGCTATTCTTCTATTGACTTGTCAAGTGCCATTCGAGATCCTAGTTTACTGCGTGAGGTATTGGCCTATGATATAGTTGGATCATATGTACCCACTCCCAAAGCCAACTTTGCCAAGGTGTTTATCAACGAAGAGTATTATGGTTTATTCGTTAATATAGAGCCCTTGGAAGCACCCTTCTTCGAACGTAATTTTGGGACGAGTAGCGGGAGCTATTTTCTCAGTAATCCCGAATACATTGAGCAGGAACCCGAAGGGTGTAACAGTAGGATCTATGCTTCTTTGGGCTTAGATAATGGGGTCGCTTGCTTAAAGAATCATTTTGATGGAAGTAAGGGCGCTGATTGGAGTGCTTTGGCTAAATTGGTGGAAACACTTAATAAAGACTTAAACCGGATTGAACAAATCCTGGATGTGGATAAAACATTGTGGATGCTAGCCTTCAACAATGTAATTGTCAATTTGAATAGCTATTCTGGGCAATATAGCCCCAACTATTACTTGTATATGGGGAATGATGGACGCTTTGTTCCTATTGTTACCCAGCTGAACCTAGCATTTGGTAGCTTCAAAAACACCGGTATTGGCTCCGATTTGGGCATTCGCCAAATGATTCAACTTGATCCGCTGCTACATGCTAATAACTCGGCCATGCCGCTCATTAGTAAGTTGCTCTCAAATGAGTTGTATCGGAAACAGTATCTAAGCCATATGGCGACTATTCTAAATGATCACTTCAAAGGAGATGCTTTTGAGAAAAGGGCCACCCAATTGCAACAAGATATCTTGAGTCCCTTGATGGAGGATGTAAATAAGTACTATCCTACTTCAGACTTCCTGAAAAGCAAAAAAGAAATCATTGGAAAGAAGAGCCGAATTCCGGGCTTGGTGGATTTCATGAGTAAACGGGCTCAGTTTCTAAAAATGAATGAAGCCTTTACGATTCGCCCGCCCGCTATCGAAGATGTTGGCGTGGTGAAACGAGAACGTTTTTCTAGCAAAAGGGTATCCAGCTTTCAGGTGCAGGCTAAGATCGGCAAGTTTGCCAAGAATGTATACGTTTATTATCGCTTCGAAGAAGGTGCTGCCTTTAAGATGATGGCGATGCAAGATGACGGGAAGAGTTCTGATGAGGCTGCTAATGATGATATTTACGGCGCTGAGATTGCTCCTCCTTCGAGTGGTAAGACTATCGAATACTACATCTTTGCAGAGAATGCCAAGTCTGTTAACTATAGTCCGACTCATTATACAAAAGAAAGGCATACTGCTTCTTTGGAAGAACTGAACAAATAAAAGGCCTATTGCTGTAATTTTGTGGTTCTAGCTGACTCAAAAGCACGAAAATGGTCGCAGAATCACGAAATTTAGGCTTATGCTAACTTTTTACGTACCCCTAATACAACCTAAGTTCACCTATTCTACCCTTTATACGAGATTAATCGCTTACTTTTGCGACATAATTATTACCGTGGAACATAAGTTCTTTAGCATTTTGAGCAGCGTATTTTGGTGAAGGGCAAGGCCCGAAGAGGGAAGACCTGTCGGGCCGCCAGGCGGGATAGCCATAGCTACCTGACCGATGAGAAACGAAGTCCTTTGCCGAAAGACAGACTCAACATGCAAAGTTATTTATGTTCGACGGTATTATGTCCCCAAAAACAGAATAATTCGAATTATGCGAAAGTTATTATTGGGTTATTGCCTGCTACTCACCGCCTTAGTTTGGGGAGGTGCACAAGAAAAAACTGATCTTTTTGCAGTAGAGTCTATCCTGGAAGTCAAACTGTACTTTGAGGAAGTCGATTGGGATCAGCAGCTTGATGCCTTGAAACAAGCTGGAGAGGATAATCGGCTGCTCGGAGAAGTGATTATTAATGGTGAAAAGTTTACGGAAGTAGGGGTGCGATACAAGGGGAATAGCTCTTACTATAATGTCCGAAACGAAGGACTAAGTAAACTTCCTTTTAATATCAAACTTGACTACAAAGGGAAGAAACAAGCCTTAGCGGGGAATATTACAACCCTCAAGCTGTCCAATGTATTTCGCGATCCTAGTTTCTTGAGAGAAGTCTTAGCTTATGAGATTGCAGGGGAATATATGCCAGCTCCCAAGGCCAATTATGCTAAGGTATATGTCAATGATAAGTATTTGGGTTTGTATAATAATACTGAATCTATTGATGATCTTTTTTTGGATCAATATTATGGGGAGCATAATGGTACTTTAGTAAAGTGTGATCCTAATTGGCATGTCAAAGCGCCTGAAAATTGTGAATTAGGAGACAAAGCCTCTTTGATGTACTTGGGGCCAGATTCTACCTGTTACTTGGGCTTGTATGAAATGAAAACAAAGACAGGTTGGGACAAGCTGATAGAACTCACCCAAGTCTTGAACCAAGAATTTGAGAGCATTGAATCCATCTTGAATGTAGATCAAGCTTTGTGGATGCTAGCTTTTGATAATGTACTGGTCAATTTAGACAGTTATATCGGCCAGCTTTGCCATAATTATTACCTGTACCAAGATACGGCTGGTATTTTTCACCCGATGGTTTGGGATATGAACTTAGCTTTCGGAGGCTTTCGCCGGACGGGAATCGGCAATTCGCTCTCCAATAAAGCCATGTCGACTTTGAGCCCATTTATCCATTTTAAAGAGAAAAATGAGAAGCGTCCATTGATCACCCAATTGTTGGCTGATCCCTTTTATCGCAAGATTTATGTCGCACATATCAAGACGATTTTGACGGAACAATTTCTTAGCACAAGATACCTAGAAAGAGCAGCGGCAATACAAGCATTGATCAGAACCGATGTGGCTGAGGATGAAAATCGACTATATCCACTAGAAAGCTTTGAGGCTAATATAGATACTACTATTCGTGTCCAAGGGGCGTCAATCGTAGGGATTAAAGAACTAATGGAGCCGCGAATTGCCTATTTGAGCGAGCACCCTTTGCTAAAAATGAAGCAGCCTGCTATTTCGGAGGTGGAACATGTGGAATACGGAGAATTTACCGGCTTTTCGGCCAAGATCGAAGGAGCACAGCGGGTTTGGCTATGTCATAGAGATACCTTACACGGTCCCTTCCAGCGGATTGAAATGTTTGACGATAGTGGTCACCATGATCAGCAGGAAGGAGACAGCATCTGGGGCTGTACGATAGAGAAAGGTAAGGGGGTGCAGTACTATATTATTGCTGAAGGCGAACATACCGCTTCTCTCTCTCCAGCTAGAGCGGCACTACAGTATTACGAGATCAAGTAAGTTTTAATATGCCTATTATTCATCGTTCTTCTTACCCTGGAGCACCTTTCTATCAACTCAATGGGCATTTGCAAACTATCTTTCCGGCTTTCCGTAAAATTGAAAACCCACCTACTTATGAGCGAGAGAGACTAGAATTATCAGATGGCGACTTCGTCGATCTGGATTGGGTGGATCGTTCCAGCCAACGATTGATACTACTTACTCACGGTTTGGAAGGTAACTCAGACCGAATCTATATCAAAGGAATGGCCAAGGCTTTTGCCGAGGATAATTGGGATGTCTTGGCTTGGAATTGCCGGTCTTGCAGCGGGGAAATGAACCGTAAATTAAGATTGTACAACCACGGTGAGATAGGAGATATTGGAGAGGTTATTGCTCATGCCTTAACCACTAAAGACTATAGCGAAATCGTCATGATAGGCTTCAGTATGGGAGGCAGTATTAGCCTAAAATATGCAGGCGTTCAAGGAGTGAATTTGCCCAAGGCTATCCGTAAAATTATTGCATTCTCAACGCCGGTCAATTTGAATACAAGTGCTGGACTTTTGGATCAATTTCAGAATACCTTTTATCGTCAACGCTTTCTTCGAAGCTTACGCAAGAAGTTGATAGAAAAAGATCAGCAATTTCCAGGTGTTATCGATGTGTCCAATTTTAGTAGAATTAAAGTATGGAGAGACTTCGATGAGTTCTTTTCTGCCCCACTCAATGGTTATGCCAATGCCGAGGACTTCTATACCCAGGCCTCAGCGATTAACTATATGCAACCGATTCAAGTTCCTACCTTACTAGTCAATGCAAAAAACGATCCCATTCTGAGTGCAGAATGTTATCCCGAATCTTTTTGTGAAAGCCATCCTTTTATTTATCTTGAACAACCGCAGGAAGGAGGGCACGTAGGATTTAGTTTGGCCAACAATGCATATTCGTGGGCGGAGATAAGGGCCAAAGCCTTTGTAGCGGCTTGAGGCACCAGTTTTGAAGCTCATTCGCTGGTTCTACAGCCTGTATTTAGCAAAAAATAATAATCCGATAGGAGATAATATAAGTTCTCAGCGGATACGAAACAATTGATATGAAAATCCTGCACACTGCAGATTGGCATTTAGGACAACGATTTTTATTTAATGATCGAGAGGAGGAACATCAGCTTGCCTTAGATTGGTTATTAGATACGATCCATAAGGAGGCCGTAGACGTGTTGATTGTAGCAGGAGATATTTTTGATATCAATAACCCTCCCAACTATGCCAGGGCGCAGTATTATACTTTTCTTACGCGCTTGCTGCCAACCCATTGTCGACATATTGTAATCATCGGCGGAAACCACGATTCCCCGAGTATGTTGAATGCGCCCAAAGCCTTATTGAGTGCCTTAAATATTCATGTAGTCGGTGCGGTGGCAGCGGATCTGAAGGAAGACCTATTACTGTTGAAGAATCAGTCTGATGAAATAGAATTGGTGGTTGCCGCGGTTCCTTTCTTGCGGTATAGAGATATGGAGGTGAGTATAGCTGGTGAAGGAGGGCATGAACGTATTGCCAGAATTCAAGCCGGTTTGATCAAGCATTACCAGCATATGGCTGAATTGGCAAAGCCTTATCAGGCTCAAAATGTGCCCATTATTGCTACTGGACATCTTTATGCGACAGGCGCTACGGCAGCAGAAAAACAAGATAATATCTACATTGGAAATATCGAAAACATTAGCGCTGAGGATTTTCCATCTCTTTTCGATTACATAGCCTTGGGGCATATACATCGTCCTCAGATCGTGGGTGGGCTGAACCATATTCGGTATTCAGGCTCTATCTTACCCTTAAGCTTTAGTGAGACGCAGGATACCAAGTCGGTGTATCTATTGGAAACAGATGGTGCGGATATTAAAAAGATAAGCCCTAAAGAATTGCCCGTGTTTAGACGCTTAAAGACCATTGCCGGGTCATTGCAAAAAGTAAAAGAAGATTTAAGGCGTTTTGCCGAGAAGGAAAGGGATGGATTGCGCCCCTGGGTAGAAGTAATTGTGGAAACCGATCAAGTCATTCCTCAACTGGATCAAGAGTTAAAGGCCTTTACGGCGGATATGGGACTTGATATTTTAAAGGTCAGACTCAAGCGCAACTATCAGCCGATAGCGATTCAATATGAAGATGCTCCGGATTTGAGTGACTTAGATGCTTTGGAAGTGTTTACCAAAAAATGTGAAAGCTTTGGAAGTCCTCCTGATGAGTTGGAGGAATTGCAGCACACCTTTAAGGAATTGCAGAATTGGATGAAAGAAAAGGAGGAAGAAAGATAAAATGAAAATATTACGCCTTTGCCTACATAACCTGAATTCTATTCGTGGAGAAGAACCGATCTGGATCGATTTTTCTACCGCTCCCTTATTGGAGTCCGGTATTTTTGCCATCACAGGAGATACTGGGGCCGGTAAGACGACTATCCTAGATGGACTTACGCTCGGACTCTATGGGAAGATTCATCGCAATAAAGAAGTGAAGGAGGTGCTGTCCTATGGCGCTACTAGTTGCCTGGCAGAGGTAGAGTTTGAAACCGCTCAAGGGATATATCGATCAAAGTGGAGCCTATGGCGAGCCAATAAGAAGATCGACGGGAAACTACGTGGCCCGGATAGAGAATTGGCCAAGTGGAATCCGGCGACTAAAGAGTTTGATGTAATCGCGAAGAAAATTCGAGAAGTCGATCAGCAAATAGAAGAAATATCAGGATTAGATTATGATCGTTTTACCCGTTCGGTGCTGCTATCACAAGGAGATTTCGCCGCCTTTCTGAAGGCGGATGCTAGAGACCGGAGTGATCTTCTAGAAAGAATAACGGGTACCGAAACCTATTCGCAATTATCGATTGCTGCTTTTGAAAAACACAAAGAAGAGCAGCTTGCTTTGCAGGCTTTGACTGCGGAGCGGGAGGGATTGGAACTCTTGGATGAAACGTCTTTAAAGGAACTACAAGAAACCTTAGCACAGAAGCGGAAAGAAGGGGAGGAGAATAAGCGGAAGTTGGATACCCAGCGCTTAGTCGTCCAACAATTGATGCAAAAAATAAAGCTGAATCAAGAATTGAAGTTGCTGAAGGAACAGCAGCTTCGTTTGCAAGAAGAAGAAACGGCCTTGGCAGCCACCTTTGAAAGCCTAGCCTTGCATCAAAAAGCCCAACCCCATGAAATCGCCTTGCAAGCTTTACGGGCACAACAGCAGGCAGTTAAAACGATTAGTGAGGATATCCAACAGCTTGAAGAACAACTGAAAAGCGTACATACGCAGAAGGCCGAATCGGAAGTTGACCTAAAACAGCAACAAGTGGCTTTGACGCAACAACAACTTGCCCTGCCAGAAGCCAAGGAAAAGATTGAAAAAGCGAAAAAGATAGATGTCCAGTTGGTGGAGCGTATAGCTCCTTTAGAAAAAAGAGAAGCCCTGTTATTAGAAACAGCCAAAGAAGTAGAACAAGTCCAGGCCCAGGTCAAAAATCTACATACAGAGCAGGAAAAGGCCAATGAGTCCCTACAGGCTGCAAATACTTACTTAACAGAAAATGCTCATTTGGCTAAGCTGGCAGAAGACTTACCTGTTATTGATCTGAATAAAAGCCAATTGAGGGAGTTGCTGCTAGAAAAGAAGCAGTTGGATAAAGCTCAAGCAGCGTTCAATGAAACGATACAAATAGCGGAAGAAAAGTTGCAGCAACAAATTGACCAAAAGAATAAACTCGCGCTGCAACTAGAGGTATTAAGTAGGGCATTTGCCGCCTTGAGCCCCAATGAAATTCCCAAAACGCGGGTTGAATTATTGGAGGTTTTACAGCAAGAGATCGAAACACTGAATACCCAAAGAGAAAATTTACAGCAACTCTTTCAGTTAAATGAAGAATACCAACACCTGATTGATATTCTAGGGACCTATGAAGAAGAGTTGGATCATTTACGGCATGAAGAAATGAGTATTCATAAAGAACTCATGTCATCGGTAGAAGTGTTGGATGCTGTACGCAAAGACTTGGATTACAAACAGCATGTCTATGACTTGCAGCAGGCACATGCGAATTACGAAAAGGATCGCCAATTGTTGGAGGAAGGTACACCCTGTCCACTTTGTGGTGCTACCCATCATCCACTACGCATTGGAAATGATACGGCTGAAAAATTTATAGATAAAGCAAAGGATGAATTAGCTACCGTAAAGGCTAGATATGAAGTGGTTTATGCCCACCACAAAAGCTTGCTAAAGCGACAAGATGGTGCCGAATTTCGGATTGAACAGTTGGCCGGAAACGAACTGAAAACAACCAGTGGGGAGGTTGCTAAGCAGTTTCAACGCATTCTTTCTTACGAAGAAAAGATAGCTCAAGTGGTACCACGGATTGAGGATGGAGCCTATCAGCTCACTCGGTCTTCTTTACTGAAAATCAGATTGGAGGAATCGAGCGCTAGGGTAGAGGCCATGCGTAAAACTAGAGCTGAATTGCTGCAACTGCAAACAAAAATTGAGGTTTTAGAAAAACAAATTGATCAGCTCCATGAAGCCCACAAGGAAGGTTTGCATCAAGTAGAGATTCAAAGAGAACGCTTGCAAGTCAAGGTTTCAGCAAGTGCGGAGAATACCAGGAAGTATGAGGCCAAGGTAGCCGAATTGGATACCGTGCTGAAGGCATATGGTTATCAGTTCGAATTGGAAGAAGCGGCCACTCTTTTCGCTACACTCCAAGAATTATACCAAGGCTACGTTGATCAACTGGCGAAGAAGCAAGACGTAGTCCGCCACTTAGAAAAATACGGGATTCAGCTGGAACAACTTCATGCACGGCAAAAAGAGAAAATTGCTGTGCTAAAATCACTGGAAGAGGAGATCGATGCGATGCGAGCCGAAGTAGAAAGCATCCAGAAAGAACGAGCTACTGTTTTAGGTGAACTAGACCCCTTGCAGCTGCAAAATGACTTGGAAACACAATTACATGCACAGCAGGAGGCGGTTCACCGAATAGTACAACAAGTAACCAGCTTCAAAACGGAGGAGAAAAGCCTACATAGACGTTTGGAAGAACAGAAAGCCAACCTGATTGCCAAATCGCTTGCAGTAGACGAAGAAACGGCATCACTAAATAGAAAGGCCAAGGAAAGTGGTTTTGAAGATTTGGAGACCTTGGAACGGGCCCTCCTAGACGCAAGTGATTTTCAAGAAAAACTGACTCAGCGACAAGAATGGGAACGAAAAACCGTGGAGCTTGGCCAATCTATCAAAGATACAACAGCAGATTTGGCGTCATTGGATGAACTGCCTGCATCTGTCGATTCCTTAGCCGATCTGAGACTTGAGATCGCGGCAGAAGAAACGGCATTTCAGACTTTACAGCAAGAAATAGGAGGTCTGGGGGAGCGTGTGCAGCGGCATTTCGCACAAACAGAAAAAGCGAGTACCTTACTCAAAGCGATTGAAGCGCAAGAAAAAGAGCTAGCCCGTTGGGCAAAGTTAAATGAATTGATAGGCCAGGCAGATGGGAAGAAATTTCGCATTTTTGCACAAGGCCTGACGCTCGATAAGTTGATTTTCCTAGCCAATCAACATCTCAGTCAGTTGAATGGACGTTATTTGATTCAGAAAAGTAGTGACCAAGATTTAGAATTAATGATTCTTGATACTTATCAAGCAGATAATTTGCGTTCTATGAATACCTTATCGGGAGGCGAGAGCTTCTTGGTCAGTTTAGCCTTGGCCTTGGCCTTGTCGGATTTGGCGGGTAGACGAGCCCAAATTCAATCCCTGTTTATCGATGAAGGGTTTGGTACATTAGATGACAATAGCCTGGACCTAGCTATTACCACCTTGGAAAACCTGCAGGCAAATGGTAAAACCATCGGCGTCATTTCTCATGTACAGGCCTTGAAAGAACGGATTTCTACCCAAATTAAGCTGGTGAAAAAGGGTAGTGGTTTCAGTACGGTAGAAATTACGGCGGAAGGCTAGAAAAGCGAAGTAATGATCTTTGTGTCGAATATACATTAAGGCTAATCGAAATAATAGGTACAGGTTTTAACAATTTGTGTTAATTTGCAGTATACTTACTATAAATACTAGAAGAACATGCAGAAGAATCTCAAGGCATTATTTGGTGAACATCACGGATTGGATGGGAAAAGTGTAGATTTTTTAACGACCGCACTCGCTAAGAATAACTTGCCTGGTTTTGATTATTTAGAATTCAAGCAGTCATTAGGTGCTTTGGCTGATCTCAATATGGATGAAGAAACAGCCATAAAATCAGCTTTTGCTACCGCCGCCACTTTGGGGCTGACTAAGGAAAAACTGATTAAGACAGCAGAGCATTACAAGAAAATTCTACACACGGAAAAATCTCAGTTTGACGCTGCCCTCCAAAATCAAATTCAGCAGAAAGTAGCCTCCAAACAGACAGAAGTTCAAAAACTGAAGAAACAGGTAGAGGAGTATAAAAAGAAGATTCAACAATTAGAGGAGAAGATTCTCAGCTCTCAACGAATCATAGATAGTGCGGATGAGACCATACAGGCCGCCAAGCAAAAGATAGAAGGAACGCGAAATAATTTTGAAACAGCCTTGCAAAGTATTAATAATCAGATTAACAAGGATGTTGAAAATATTCAAAGTTTCCTTTAACTTATGGCCACTTTCGGCAAAAAGTATGAATAATACTTAGGTTGTACGATTTTACTCAAAAAAAGAAAACATAAGCTATGTCCGATATTGTGCAATTTCAAAATCCTGATGGCAAACCCAAATCATTCTGGAAAAGGCCAGAGGGAGTAACCGGTTTGCTATTTATGTCCGCTCTCGTACTCGGTGGCGGCTATCTTATCTTTGCCAATTTAGCAGCAATTATTGCCTTGCTTCAAAATACGATCTATTTGGCGATCCTCTTAGGTGTTTTGGCCATGGTGGTATACATGGTGCTAGATCCGAAAATGCGAAACCTGATCTGGTATATGTATAAAAGTGTCATGCGTGCTATTACCGGCATGTTTGTACAAATAGATCCAATCGGGATTCTTAAAAGCTACATTGAAGACCTACAAGACAACCTGGGGAAAATGCGCAAGCAGCTGGGCGCCTTAAAAGGACAGATGAGGAAGATTCAAGGCTTGATGGAAAAAAACAGCAAGGACATCAACAACAACCTCAAATTAGCACAAGCGGCCAGAGACAAAGGCAAAGAACAGCAAATGGTCTTGTCCTCTCGTAAAGCTGCTCGTTTGAAGGAAAGTAATCAGAAGTACCAAGCCCTGTACCAGAAGATGGAAATCTTGTATCGAATCTTGAACAAGATGCACCAGAACTCCGAAATCCTTTTAGAGGATACCAAGGACCAGGTTGAATTAAAGGTTCAAGAGCGCAAAGCGATTCGCGCTTCGCATTCAGCGATGAAATCAGCGATGACCGTCATTTCCGGTGATCCTGATAAGAGAGCCATGTTTGATATGGCGATGGAGGCCGTAGCCGATGATGTAGCGAATAAGGTGGGTGAGATGGAGCGTTTCATGGAAATGTCCTCTAGCTTTATGGACTCTGTAGATTTGCAAAATGGAATTTTTGAGGACGAAGGCTTAAAGATGTTGGAACAGTGGGAGCAGAAAAGTACCCTGATGTTGATGGGTGATGGCTCTGCTAGTGATAGCCTTGACCTCAACAGTCCTACTTCTCAGCCCGAAATAAGAACGAATAAAGCAGGGGGGCAGCAAGGAAGTTATGATAATTTGTTCGATTAACCCATCGTATCTAGACTAGATTTCCTATTAACTAGGATAATGATAAGAACTAGAAAAGCGGAGAACACCTGTTCTCCGCTTTTCGCGTTTTTAGTCAGCCCAACCGCCGGGAATAGTGCTATACGCAGCCGCTGAATAGGTGGAGCAATCGATGAGTTTTCCGTAGTACAGCTAGTTGACGGCTTGTGCAGCATCGATGATCCCCCAGCCATATTGACCATTTCGACTAGGGTATATACTTGCGGCATTTTTTAAGCGACTTAGCACTTGGGATCTGGATTGATTGGGATTGGTCGCCCATACCAAAGCCGCGATTCCCGCTGTGGTAGCCGTTGCAGCTGAGGACCCACCTACACTTGCAGGCGTGTTTCCACTTTTGGCCAAAGTCAAAGAAGTTCGACTATTGTTGCTACTACGCTGCATAACTGCGACAAAATCCACCGCACTACCAGAGTGACAGGTATTGCAACGATTGAGACTTGAGCCATCTTTTACACCAGTGATGGCTACCGTTTGGCTCATAGTGGCTGGAAAAACAACACCTACCCAGTTGGTGAAGGAAGTAGAAGTTCCTGCCGCAGCAAAGATCATTTTTCCTTTATTGTAGGCATAGTAAATGCCATCAGCTACGGTACTGCTGTAGAAAACATCTCCGATTGACATGCTAATGATCTTCGTTCCATTGTTATTGCCGGCAATGACCAAGGCGTTTTTGACACCGGTCTTTTCTTTCGATCCATTCACCACCACATCACCCGTTCCTCGGATGGATAACAGGTTGCAGTTATAAGCTACGCCTACAGCGCTTCCGCCACTTCCTCTCGGGGCAGCGATCAAGCCAGCCATTTGAGTTCCATGTCCACATTTGTCATTGGGGCCATCAGGTTTGGTTTTCCACCACCAAAAATCACTGTTGAAAGTTCCAGTTCGACTTAAGGTTCTTCCCTGAGATTGGCCGGAATTAAAGGCACTTCCTAGTTTAGATTGGGTGGGATAGGTACCGGTATCTATCAGCGCTACACCGATACCAGCTCCAGTACTAGTAGACCAGGCCGCAGGTATATTCATGTTATAGAAATTCCAGGGTATTTTGACGCTGGGGCTGGTCGTGGTATAATCTGCAGAAGGAATGTTATTGTTGGGAGAAAGTCCACATCCGGAATCACTTCTTTCTTGAAAATCTTCCTCCATTTCGTAACCTAAAGGCTCCACAAAACGTACTTCAGGCATAGACCTTAGTTGGCTAATTATTTCTTTATTATGCATCTTTACCATAAAATGAGGTAAAACGCCATCTGGTTCAGGTAAAAGAATATCGGTTTGGCTTACCTTTTCCTGGGGGTTCAAGCGATTGGTTTCTTCGACAATAAAAGAAAGCAGTGTATTCTTTATATTTGACCATTCAGGTTCCTGGATATTGATCTGATGAATTTTATCCTGAATTTGAGTAAAACCCTTGGGTTGGTACCCAATGCTCACAATGGAATCACTTTGGACGACCGAACTCCATAAGACGTGATCATTTGCGTTTTTCCAATGGAATACATCATTCTTGGTCTCAATCTCATTTTTAATAATAGCATTTAGAGCAACTCTTGTGAGTGGCTCCTGTAAATCGGCAGCGGATTGTTCTGTGATTTTTTCTTTGGAGCAGGCTGCCAAGCCTAGCAGCACTACTGAAAGTGCAAGGTAAGTTTTTCTAAACTTCATACTAAGGTGTTTTGGTTGGGAAATTAAGTATTTTTAAAGTTGCAATTGTAGCCACAAAGTATTAAAAAATATTAAAATTATAATATATAATTCTGGGATTATTCAAGAGTGTAAAATATTAACCTGTATCTGAATAAAAGTGACGAGACGGTACTTGTTTCCGTCTAATAAATACAAGCATTCCATGTGTACTCACGATAACGAAATCCAAAATCAAATGAAGTTAATGGTCTACCGGCAAACGATTGTAAAGTCAGCTTTTTTGCTATTGTCCCTGTTCCCCCTAGTTCTACTCGGTCAAGAAAAGACAGGATTCAATTCCGTAGGTACTAAGGTGCTATTTATTGATTACGGCAATCCCAATCTGATCAAGGACCTGGATATTACCAATGGTCTTGAAATTAGCTATATCCGAGGAATCAATCGATTTATGAACTTATCTTTTCCCCTGAAAGTGGGAGTGGCCAATGTGATGGATGATATCAACAATCGGAACATTGTTAGCTTAGATGCCGTTCTGCAATTTCAGTATCTCAAAGATGAGAAAACCTGGCTGATCCCCTACTTCTTTGGGGGTGGTGGCTTGGTGTACGAGCGATCAGGCGAGGCGAATACCCAAATTCCTATTGGATTTGGTATCAATTTTAAAGTGGGAAAGAATTCTTACATCAATACGCAAGGGGAATACCGGATTTCGAATGTAGAGAACCGCGATAACTTGCAGATCGGATTAGGGTATATTTATCGTTTTGGAAATACGGATAAAGATGGCGATGGCATCGTGGATGGTAAAGATAAATGCCCGGAAATACCGGGTTTAATCGCTTTTGAAGGTTGCCCAGATACTGATGAAGACGGTGTAGCCGACAGTGAAGATGGCTGTCCGCTAGTCGCTGGATTAGTAGAAATGCAAGGTTGTCCCGATACCGATGGGGATGGGATCACGGATGCGCAAGACGAATGCCCGCGGATGGCAGGCCGATTGAATGGCTGTCCAGACAGTGACAATGATGGTATTGCTGACTCAGTAGATGAATGCCCTGATGTGGTAGGCACTAAAGCGATGGCGGGCTGCCCTGATCGAGATAGCGATGGCTTAGCAGATTATAAAGATAAATGTCCCGATGAATATGGCCCTATTGACAATGATGGTTGCCCTGTGGCAGTGGATACCGATAATGATGGCGTAGCAGATGAGGACGATCAATGTCCTACTGTGGCTGGTACCTTAAATGGTTGCCCAGATACCGATGGCGATGGGGTGAAAGATAGTGATGATCGTTGCCCAGAGTTGGCGGGGCCATTCTCCGGTTGCCCAGATACGGATGGCGATGGCCTGATGAATGCAGAAGATCGTTGCCCGAACCAAGCGGGGCCGGTAGATAATCAAGGCTGTCCAGTAGTGACCAAAGAGGTGAGAGAAGCACTTAATATTGCCACACAAGCGGTTCGATTTGAAACAGGTCGAGCTACCCTAAAACCTGTCTCATTTGATGTGCTGGATCGGGTGGTTCAAATTATGA
>Ga0070729_10003614_pt1 | contig 17634 bp, 19 predicted proteins | sample tdDd472_FD_66725 | JGI IMG/M metagenome (GOLD analysis project Ga0070729, IMG submission 66725) | Marine sediment microbial communities from the Atlantic coast under amendment with organic carbon and nitrate - tdDd47.2 | ecosystem: Environmental > Aquatic > Marine > Coastal > Sediment | place... | reverse complement strand
AGCAGGCAGGCGATGGTCATCGGCCCGACGCCGCCCGGCACCGGGGTGATAGCGCCGGCAACCTCACTGGCCTCGGCGAAATCGACGTCGCCGACCAGCTTGGTCTTCGGCGTGCCGTCTTCCCGGACGCCCTTCTCGGGCGCCTCGACGCGGTTGATGCCGACGTCGATGACGGTGGCGCCGGGACGGATCCAGTCGCCCTTGATCATCTCCGGCCGGCCGACGGCGGCGACGACGATGTCGGCTTCGCGGCAGCGGCCGGCCAGGTCCTGGGTGCGGGAATGCGCGATGGTGACGGTGCAGCTCTCGGCCAGCAGCAGTGCCGCCATCGGCTTGCCGACGATATTGGAGCGCCCGACGACGACGGCGCGCTTGCCGCTCAGGTCGCCCAAGCGGTCCTTCAGCATCAGGATGCAGCCGTAGGGGGTGCAGGGCACCAGCGCGTCGCCGCCGGTCCACAACCGCCCGACGTTGGTGACGTGAAAGCCGTCCACGTCCTTGTCCGGATCGATGGCGGCGAGCACCTTCTGTTCGTCGATTTGCTTCGGCAAGGGCAACTGCACCAGGATGCCGTGCACGCTGTCGTCGCCGTTGAGCTTTTCCACCAGCGCCAGCACGTCGGCTTCCGGGGTGTCGGCGGGGAGGCGGTGCTCGAACGATTGCATGCCGGCCTCGCGGGTCTGCTCGCCCTTGTTGCGCACATAGACGGCGCTGGCCGGGTCGTCGCCGACCAGCACCACGGCGAGCCCGGCCTGCAGGCCGTGCGCGTCGCGGATGGCGGCGGCTTCCTTGGCGACCCGTTCGCGCAGTCCTTGGGCGAATGCCTTGCCGTCGATGATGTTGTCCGTGGCCATGCTTGTCTCCCTGGTGGTTATTCGAGCGTCCGCGCCCAGGCCGCGAGGGCTTCGAGCCTGTCGTCCGCCGGGTCGTCGATCAGGACGGTCTTGTTACGGTCCTTGGCGCCGCGGATCAAGTCCAGGCTTCGCATGGCCACCCCCCACGATTTCGATAGCAGCTTGAGGAGCGCCTTGTTGGCCTTGCCTTTTTCCGGCACGGCCGTGACCGAGACCTTGAGCACGCATGAGCCGTCGGCGAGGGTTTCGATGCCGGTGACGGCGTTTCGGGAGGCTTTCGGGGCGAGCCGGATGTCGACGGCGATGCCGGCTTGGGTACGGCGGAACGGCGGCTGTGCGTCAGACAAACCGGAAATAGAGGTTGGCGATGACGCCGCGCACGAAAATCAGTCCCAGGATCAGCACCATGGGCGACAGGTCGAGCCCGCCCAGGTTCGGCAGCGCGCGGCGGATCGGCGCCTGCAGCGGCTCGGTCAGGCGGTAGGTGAAATCGCCGATCATGTAGACGAAGCGGTTCGACGTGTTGATGACGTTGAAGGCGACCAGCCAGCTCAGGACGACGCCGATGATCACGATCCACATATAAAGTTCGATGGCGATCAGCAGCACTTGCAGCAGCGGGCCGAGGATGACGTTCATGGCTGGGGCCGATGTCCCTAAAATCGTTGGCGAATCGGGAATAACCTAGGCCCACGGCGCGCCCCGCGCAAGGCTGCACTGGAAACTTCGGCGCGCTTGACAAGGGGCGGCTTCGACCACATTATCCGCCCGATTTCGCGCCGGGGGCCCAGGCCGCCGGACGAAGACCTACCCGGAAGGGGCCGTAGCTCAGTTGGGAGAGCGTCGCGTTCGCAATGCGAAGGTCAGGGGTTCGATTCCCCTCGGCTCCACCAAACCCCCACGATATCCTGCTTTCGATGCGGCCGGCCGCCGCACTAGGGCCTGAGGTCCATATCCAGCCGGATGTAGTCGCCGCGGTAGGTGACGTCGGCTAGGTATGCGATGCGGTCGTTCTCGTCGAAAAAGATGCGCCGTACCTCGGCGACGGGATCGCCGAGCGGAATATCGATCAGCGGCGCCGTCTCCATGTCGCATTTGGAAATGACCATGGTCTGGCGGGCGCGGGCGATCGTCACCATGGGGTGCGAGAAGATCACCGGGATCGCCAGTTCATTGCGAAAACGCAGTTCCGAATGGCGGAAGATTCCGAGTTCGATATAGAGCGAGATCACGCAATAGGTGATGCCGTTGCGGGCGTGGGTGCGCTTCAGGTGGTAGTAGCCGTCGGCCAGCACGCCGTCCTCGATGGTGTCAGGCGGCATCTGTTCGCCGTCCTCGAGGTTCTTCACGTCCGGCACGTCGCCACTGTACATCTCCATGATGTCGTGCAGCGTCGTTTCGACCTTGAGTGGCCGCCGGCCGCTTGGTTCGGCGGTGACGATCGTGCCCTTGCCGCGCCGCGCCGACAGCAGCCCCTCTTCTTCTAAAAGCTTGACCGCCTGGCGCACGGTCACCTTGGCCACGGAAAACTCTTCCATCAGTTCGTTCAGGGTGGGCAACGTGTCACCCTTACGCCAGACACCTTTCTGAATCCGCTGACGCAGGATTTCCGTGACCTGGAGATAGAGCGGCGACCGGCTCGACTGGAATATGCTCATGGATACCTGGACTCTCCGTTCGGGGCACATACGTCGTTAATACAGCATGCTCGGGGCGCCAGGGCCCGGTCAAGGGCGTTCGGGCCGGGCGCCGGCGCTGATAATAACTAAAGTTCTATATTTAGAAACTATCTTGCGTCCCGCCAGCCAACATCCTAAAATCCTATTTATAGAACTAATGATCGCGCGGCCTTGAAATGCACGGCATGGGGAGGTTCACGGCATTGCCGAGTAAGGCATACGATTACATCGTTATCGGCTCGGGATCGGCAGGTTCGGTTGTAGCCAACCGCTTGAGCGCCGATCCGGATGTCCGTGTTCTGGTGCTTGAGGCCGGCAGCCGGGACCGCGGTTTCTGGCTGCGCCTGCCGGTTGGATACTATAAGAGCATCTACGACGCGAAATTTTCCCGCCTGTTTCAGACCGAACCGGAGCCCGAACTCGGCGGCCGCGTCGTCGATTGCCCGCGCGGGCGGGTGGTCGGCGGATCGAGCTCCATCAACGGGCTGATCTACATCCGCGGCCAGCACCAGGATTTCGACGATTGGGAAGGTGCCGGCGCGGCCGGTTGGGGATACCGCGACGTGCTGCCGTATTTTCGCCGGATCGAGAGATTCGACGACGCGGACAATCAATATCGGGGCGCGCACGGCGAGCTGGCCGTCGCCAGGCTGCGCAACAAGAGCGCCATCTGCGACGCCTGGATGGCCGCCGCCCAGGAGTACGGCCTACCCGCCAACCCCGATTTCAACGCTGAGACCACATACGGCGTCGGATCCTACCAGTTATCGGTGAACGGGCGTTGGCGCGCCAGCGCATCGACGGCTTTTTTGAAGCCGGTGCTCGGGCGGCCCAACCTGACGCTGCTGACCGGCGCCCAGGTGACGCGCATCCTGTTCGAAAACGGCCGCGCGGCGGGGGTCGAATGGGTCCGGGGCGGCCGCGTCGAGCGTGCCATGGCCGATGCCGAGGTGGTGCTTTCCGCCGGCGCCGTGCAATCGCCGCAATTGATGCAGCTCTCGGGCGTCGGGCCCGGCGATCTGTTGCGCAAACACGGGATCGATGTTGTTCATGATGCGCCCGAGGTCGGCGCCAACCTGCAAGATCACCTGCAGATGCGCACCATCGTCTGCCTCACCGGCAAGGGCTCGCTGAACGACCAAGTCCGCAACCCCCTGCATCTCGCGCGCATGGGCGCCGAATGGCTGTTCGGCAAATCGGGACCGCTGACCGTCGGCGCCGGACAGGTCGGCGCCGCGCTCTGCACCAAGTATGCGAGCGGCGACCGACCCGACCTGCAGGTGTTCGTCATGCCGCTCTCGGTCGACAAGCCCGGCAAGCCGTTACACGATTACCCGGGCTTCACGGTGTCGGTCTGGCAATGCCACCCGGAATCGCGCGGCAGCATCGAGATCGCTTCCGCCGATCCTGCCGCCGCGCCCCTGATCCGCCCCAATTACCTGAGCGCCGAGCTCGATCGCAAGGTCATCGTCGAAGGCGTGCATATCGTGCGCGAGATCGCCCGCATGCCGGCGTTTCGCGACAAGTGGGACCGCGAGGTGATCCCCGGCGCCGAAGTCACCGACGACGCGGCGATGCTGGACGCTGTCCGCAAACACGCGACCACCGTCTATCACCTGGTCGGCACCTGCCGCATGGGATCGGACTCGCGCGCCGTTGTCGACCCGGCGCTCAGGGTCAACGGCGTCGAGGGGCTTCGTATCATCGATGCCTCGGTGATGCCGACGATCACGTCCGCCAACACCAACGCCACGGCCATCATGATCGGAGAGAAGGGAGCATCCCTGATCCGGGACCACGGCTCGCCGGGCGGCGCCATGCCGCCCGCGGCCGACGACAGGGAAGGCGCCGCGCCCTAACCCAAAGACGACGAGACGCCACACGTGAAAACAAGGAGGAGACCAATGTTTCACAAAGCTAAATTGCTAGCCGCCGCCGGCGTAGTGCTGTCGGCGGTGATCGCCCCGGCGGCGATCGCCGATCCCAATCCGTTCGACTGGCGATCGGTGCCCAAGACCGACGGCCAGATCGTCATGAAGATCGGCCACTCCGTCAACATGGAGTGGAGTTCGCACACCGCCACGCTGAAACGCTTTGCCGAATTGGTCAGCATCTACACCGGCAACGAAATCCGCCCGGAAATCTTCCCTGGCGCGCAGCTCGGCGGTGAGCGCGAGATGGCGCAACAGGCGCGCCAGGGCGCGCTGCACGTGACATTGCCGGCGACCAACAACCTGGCGGCGCTGGCGCCGAGCCTGAACGTCTTCATCCTGCCCTACATCGCCACCTCGACGGGGCAAGTGAACTACCTGCAAGACAAGTTGACGCCGACCCTGGTGCCCCGGGTGATCAAAGAAGCCGGCGTGCGCATCGTCGGCTGGGAGAACAGCGGCTGGCGTGCCTTTTTCTACAAGTCCGACAAGCCGATCGAGAAGCCGGCCGATCTGGCGCCCTTGAAGATGCGGGTGCCGCCGAACCCGATCATGATCGCTTCCTACGAGGCGTGGGGCGGCAAGCCGACGCCGCTGGCGTGGAAGGAACTCTACAACGCCTTGCAACAGGGCGTCGTCGAGGGCGGCGATAACCCGGTAACCGACGTTATCGGCATGAAGTTCCACGAGGTCATCAACCGCATGACCAAGTTCCATTACACCATCCTGACCCATCCGATCGTGGTCAGCGAACGCTGGTTCCAGCGTCTCTCCAAGCCGCACCAGGAAGCCATTCTGCGCGCCGGCAAGGAGGCCACCGACTATATCCGCTGGTGGCAGCCGCTGGACGAGGAACGCTGGTGGGACGAAGCCCGCAAGGCCGGCGTCAAGATCACCGAGATCAAGGACGAAACCGAATGGGTCGCCAAGGCGCGAGCCATCTGGCCGAAGTATTACGACAAGATCGGTCCGGACGGTAAGGAACTCACCGATCAGGCGCTGAAGATCCTTTCCGAGTATAAAGGCAACTGACGCCATCTCAACCTGCCGGCCGGCGCGGGGACGACCGTGCCGGCCGGCAATTTCCGGCAGGCTTCACATGGTCGGTTATTTGCGCAAGGCCCTATTCGGCATCTCCGCCGCCTTGATGGCGGCGATGGTTGCTTCGCTGTTTCTCCAGGTCGTCGCCAGGGAATTCCGCTGGTCCGTAGACTGGACGGAGGAAACCGCGCGCTTCGCCTTCATCGCCATGGTGTTCATTGCCACCGTCTATTCGACGTTGACCGGTTCGCACCTCAGGGTCAGCGTGTTTTCCGACCTTATCGCGGCGAAGATCGGCCGCCGCGCCGTCGAGGGGTTCCACGCCCTCGTCGTCACCGGCTTCAGCGTCGTCATGGTTTGGTATAGCGGCTACAACTTCATCGACGGTTTCCGTTATCCGAACATCTCGCCGGCGCTGGGCTTCAACCAGAACATCCTGTTCGTGTTCATGACCGCCGGCTTCGCGGTGAATACCGTGTTGCAGGGCTTGGAATTCATCGCCGCCCTGCGGCCGGGCGGGAAGGCGGAACCATGAGCGATATCTATCTCGTCCTTGTGGTGCTGTTTCCGTTGCTGCTGGTGGTCGGGATTCCGATCTACGTCTGCCTCGGGATTACCGGCCTGGCGATCTCGTACCTGACCCGCAGCCCGCTCGATTTCGCCACCCAGAACATCCTCAACGGCCTCGACAATTTCCCGCTGCTCGCCATTCCAGCCTTCATTCTCGCCGGAAACATCATGGAACGGGGCGGCATCACCAACGATATCATCCGCATTTTCCGCCACTTGCTCGGCCACATTCACGGCAGCCTCGGCATCGTCACCATATTCTCCTGTACCTTCTTCGCCGCCATTTCCGGTTCCGGTCCCGGCACCGTTGCCGCCATCGGCGCCATCCTCATTCCGGCGATGATCCGTTACGGCTATCCGCCCGCCTATGCCGCCTCCGTATCGGCGACGGGCGGCACGCTCGGCGTCATGATCCCGCCGTCCAATCCGCTGATCATCTACGGCATCATCGCCAACGTTTCCATCGCCGACCTGTTCGCGGCGGGCATGCTGCCTGGCCTGATGACGGCGGCGATCCTGGCCCTCGTCGCCTACCTGCTGGCGCGCCGCGCCGGCGCCGTCTTGACCCTCGACGAGGAGGAGGCGCGAGAACCGGTCTGGCGCCTGATCTGGCAGGGCAAGTTCGCGTTGTTCCTTCCGGTGCTGATCCTGGGGGGCATCTATTCCGGCATCTTCACGCCGGTCGAGGCCTCCGTCTGCGCCGTGGTTTATGCGCTGGTGGTCGCGGCCGTGGTTTACCGCCAACTCACCTGGCGCGCGCTCATGGAAGCAATGAACGGCGCGCTGCGTATGAGCGGCGCCTTGATGATCATCGTTGCCTGTTCGACACTGTTCGCCACCGTGGTCACCCTGGAGCGCATTCCGCAGCAACTGGTGGAGAGTTTCTCGGGTCTGACCGACAGCGCGCTCTTAGTGTTGTTCATGATCTGCGCGCTGCTGATCGTCATCGGCACCTTCATGGAGACCATTTCGGCGACCATCATCCTGGCGCCGATCCTGGTGCCGCTGGTGGTCAGTTATGGCGTCGACCCGGTGCATTTCGGCATTATCCTGATCGTCACCATCGAAATTGCCTTCCTGACGCCGCCCTTGGGCGTCAACCTGTTTGTCGCCAGCCAGTTGGCCGACATCCGGTTCGAGCGCGTCGCCTGGGCGATCTTGCCGTTCGTGTTCACCTTGATCCTGTGCATGGTGATCGTCATCCTGGTGCCGGCGTTGAGCCTCACCTTGCCGGAGTTCCTGCGCAGTATCCGATAGACCGATCGCACTGAATTCGGTCCATTCCCGCACGCAACGATGAAAATCGTTTTCAATCCCTATATATAGGTATATCCGATATCAACTTCGCGCATGGGAGCGGTCGCAGGTCCATGACCAGGAAATCGTCGAAAACCTTCACCTACTGGGTCGACATCGTCGGCGCGTGCAACCTGCGTTGCCCATCGTGCCCGCGCGGCAACTTCTCGGCCGAGGATTCCGAAACCGGCGTGCCGCCGTCGGGGTTGATGGATTTCGACCTGTTCAAGCAGGTCGTGCACCGTATCAAGGTCGATGGCGCCTCGGTGAATCCGCAGGTTCACCTCTATAACTGGGGCGAGCCGCTGGCGCATCCCGATATCGTCAAGTTCGTCGAGCACGTGTTGGGCGAGGGCATCTATTGCGGCATTTCGTCGAACCTCAATGTCGACCGCAACCTGGAAGAGGTGCTGGCCACGGGGCTCGATTTTTTCCGTGTTTCCATGTCCGGCTTCCATCAGGCCAGCTACGGCCAGACCCACAGCCGCGGCAACGTCGAGCGGGTGAAGGACAACATGCGCCGCATGCGCGACGCCATGGACCGGCACGGCACCAGCACCTACGTCGAGGTCTGCTATCACATGTACCGCCACAACGTCGGCGACGACCTGGTGGAGATGGCGGCGCTTTGCAACGAGCTGCGCTTCAACCTGGCCCCGGTCTGGGCTTTCTTCCTGCCGATCGAGAAGAACATCGAGCTGTTGCAGAACCCGGACGCCGAACTGCCCGAGGCGCTGCGCCAGCTCTACGTCATCACGCCCCGCGAAGCCGCCAATATCGCCATGCCCTACAAGGATAAGCCTTGTCCGGTGCGCGATCACGCCATCGTCATCAACCACGACGGCACGGTGCCGCTTTGCTGCAACACCTACGACCGCAAGCACATCATTGCCGACAATTTCCTGGCCGAGACGCACGAGCAACTGCAGGCGAAGCGCTACGACCACGAGCTTTGCGGCCCCTGCATGGACAACGGCCTGCATGTTTATCTGGGCTACGAGACCACCGGCGAGGAAACCGACGCACTGGCCAATGAACGGCTGCGGGCGATGGGCGCGCCGTTGGAGGTTCACCAGTATTCGAAGCCGACGCTGAAGCGCCGCGATGGGGGTGTGATCCCGCTTGTCGCCAAGTGCGAGGACGAGATTTCGACGCGCAAGAAGATCAGGGGATTGCGCCGCGTCGCCTGGGATATCGGCAACCTGGTCCGCAAGTACGGCTGACGGCCGCAGCCTGGGAGACCCTTCCGTGTCGGATATCTGGGACAGGATCACGGTCGTTTTCGTCGTCTACAATTCGGCCTCCGTCATTCCGGACGCCATGCGGAGCCTGAAGTCGGCCAAGCACATTGTCGTCACCGACAACGCCAGCACCGACAATTCCGCCGAACTGATCGAACAGTTGCATCCGAACGCGCGGGTCATCCGCAGCGACGCCAATTCCGGCGTCTCGCTTCCCTGCAACAAGGCTTTCGAGAAGGTGGAGACGGAGTTCACTCTGTACATGAACCCGGACATCCACTTCGACGATTCCTGCGTCGAATCGCTGGTGCGCACGCTGGAAGCGGATCCCAACGCCGCCGTCGTGTCGCCGATGATCATCAACGCCAACGGCGAACAGGAAATGGACGTCCTCGGCCCCGGCGAGATCAATCACCACAAGCTCGGCCTCGAGCCATCGGGCCCGTTCTGTTCGTGGTTCGTCTGCGGCACGCTGTGGCTGTGGCGGACCGAGCGTTTGCGCGAGATCGGCTACCTCGACGCCAACATCTTCCTTTACAACGAGGACGTGGACGTCTGCCTGCGCGCCGCCAACGCCGGTTACAGCCTGATTGTCGATACCGAGGCGCGGATCCATCACAAGGGCGGCGCATCGGAAAAACTCAGCGCCAAGACCCGCTGGCGCAAGGACTGGAACATCACCTGGAGCCACCTTTACCTGGCCGCCAAGCATATCGGCGTGGCCGACGCGCGGGCCGAGGCGCGCGGGCTATTGCTGGCCCACGCGCTTCAGGTGCTGAAGGGCCTGGTGCTGTTGAAGCCCAAGACGGTGATCGGCCAGGCGGCCAAGTTCTCAGCCGCGCTCCGCTTCTTGCAGGGAAAGCCCTCCTGGCTGCGCAGCGGGTGGATCAGCCCGCCGCCCTGGGAAAGTGCCCGTTGACGCTCCCCCATTGACCGAACGGCTCGCTCGGTCCAAGAAAGATGCATCAGGGGGAGGAGCAGGCATGAGCATCGATTACACACCCGAACAGATTCAAATCCGCGACAACATGGCGCGCATCTGTGCCAAGTTCGACGACCAGTATTGGCTGGAGCGCGACGAGGACGGGGAATTTCCGGAAGATTTCTGCCAGGCCATCGCCGATGCTGGCTACATGGGCATTGCCATGCCCGAGGAATACGGCGGTGCCGGGCTCGGCATCAAGGACGGCGCGGTGATGGCGCAGACGATCACCGAATCGGGTGCCGCCAACGCCGGCTTCGCCGCCGTCTCCATCGGCATCTTCGGCATGAACCCGGTGGTGGTGTTCGGCACCGAGCAACAGAAACGCCGTTACCTGCCGCCGATCATCAAGCGCGAAGACGTCGCCTGTTTCGGCGTCACCGAGCCCAATACCGGGCTCGACACGACGCGGCTCAAGACCCGCGCCAAATGGGACGGCGAGAAGTACATCGTCAAGGGCGAGAAGATCTGGATCTCCACCGCCCAGCGCGCCAACAAGATCCTGCTGATCGCGCGCACCAAGGATCTGGGCGAGACCGAAAAGCCCATCGACGGCCTGTCGCTGTTCTACACCGATCTCGACCGCGACTACGCGGAAATCCGCGAGATCAAGAAGATGGGCAGGAAGTGTGTCGATTCCAACCAGATCTTCTTCGACGACATGCCGGTGCCGAAGGACCACCTGATCGGCGAGGAGGGCAAGGGCTTCCGCTACCTGCTGCACGGCCTCAACGCCGAGCGCATCTTCATTGCCGCGTCGATGGTCGGGCTCGGGCGCTGCGCGCTTCGCCGCGCCGCCGAATACGCCAAGGAACGCATCGTCTTCGATCGGCCCATCGGCCAGAACCAGGCGATCCAGCACCCGCTGGCGGAATCCTGGGCCGAGCTTGAGGCCGCCAACCTGATGGCATTCCGTGCCGCCGACCTCTACGACCGGGGCGAGGAGTGCGGGCTCGAAGCCAATGCGGCCAAGTACCTGGCCGCCGAGGCCGCCTTCAAGGCCTGCACCAACGCCGTCATGACCCATGGCGGCATGGGCTATGCCAAGGAGTTCCATGTGGAGCGCTACATGCGCGAATGCCTGATCCACCGCATCGCGCCGGTGAGCCCGCAGTTGATGCTCAGCTACCTGGCGGAGCGCGCGCTCGGCCTGCCGAAATCTTACTAGGGAGAAAAACGAAAAATGTCCGGACTTTATTACGAGGAATTCGAGGTCGGCATGGAGTTCAACCATGCGCTCACCCGCACGGTCACGGAGATGGACAACATCATGTTCTGCGCCATGACCCACAACCCGCAGCCGCTGCACCTGGACGAGGAATTTTCCAAGCAGACCATGTACGGCCAGCGGCTGGTGAATTCGCTGTTCACGCTCGGCCTGATGATCGGCGTCACCGTGCAGGAGACGACGCTGGGCACGACCCTCGGCAATCTCGGCATGACCGACATTCGCTTCAAGAACCCGGTGTTCCACGGCGACACCCTGCACATGGTCACCCGCATCAAGGACAAGCGCGAGAGCAAGTCGCGCCCGGATACCGGCCTCGTCACCTTCGAGCACTTCGCCTACAATCAGAAGGACGAGGAAGTGGGCTACTGCGTGCGCGTCGGGCTGATGAAGAAGCGGGACGCGTCATGATCGTCCGTTCGTGGCTGTTCGTACCCGGTGACAGCGAACGCAAGCTCGAGAAGGGGCGCGGCAACGAGGCCGATGCCCTGATCCTGGATTTGGAGGACGCGGTCTCCGACGACCGCCAGGAAATCGCGCGCGAGATGACCTGCGAATTCCTCAAGGCCAATCCGGACCGTTCCCGCCAGCAACTCTGGGTGCGGATCAATCCGCTCGATTCAGCCCTGTCATTGCCCGATCTCGCCGCCGTCATGCCGGGCCGGCCGGACGGCATCGTGCTGCCCAAGGTGGAACGTGCCCAGGACGTCAACCGCCTGGCCGATTTCCTCTCGGTGCTGGAAGTGCGCGACGGGATCGAGGAAGGCTCGACCAAGATCCTCAGCGTCGCCACCGAGACCGGCGCCTCGCTGCTGACCTTCCATACCTATCTGGAGAATACCACCGAGCGGCTCACCGCCATGACCTGGGGGGCGGAGGACCTGGCGGCGTCGCTGGGCGCCAGCGACAACCGCAACCCGGCAACCGGCGAGTATGACGATGCCTACCTGATGGCCAAGTCGCTCTGCCTGGCCGCGGCGCGCGCCATCGAGGTGCAACCGGTCGGCGTCGTCTGGGTCGATTTCCGCGACCTGGACGGTCTTGAGGCCGATTGCCTGCGCGACAGGCGGTCCGGTTTCGTCGGCAAGATCGCCATCCACCCGGCACAGTCGGAGGTCATCAACCGCGCTTTCACGCCGTCGGACGAGGAAGTCGAACATGCCGAGCGCGTGGTACGGGTGTTCGCCGAGAACCCCGGGCTCGGCACCGTCGGGCTGGATGGTAAGATGGTCGACATGCCGCACCTGAAGCAGGCGCGCAACCTGCTGGCGCTGGCCGAACAGATCAAGGCGCGGGGGTAACGGGTCATGCCGGGAACGCTCGAAGGAATCCGTGTCGTCGACCTGACCACCGTGCTGATGGGGCCCTGGGCGGCACAGATGATGGGTGACATGGGTGCCGACGTGATCAAGGTGGAGACGCCGGCGGGGGATATCTCGCGGGCCATGGGTCCGGGGCGCAACCCCGGCATGGCGGCGGTGTTCATGACCACCAACCGCAACAAGCGCTCCATCGTGCTCGATCTGACCCGCGACGAGGGGATGCAGGCGCTGCGCCGGCTGATCGCCACGGCGGACGTGTTCATGCACAACTTCCGCCCCAAGGTAATGGACAAGTTCGGTCTCGGCTACGACAGTTTCAAGGACGATCACCCGGAACTGGTATACTGCCGCGCCTACGGCTTTCGTTCCGACGGTCCCATGGCCGACAAGCCGGCCTACGACGACGTCATCCAGACGGCGGCGGGATTCACCGATCTGATGACGCTCATCGCCGACCAGCCGCGCTACCTGCCGACCCTGATGGCCGATAAGACATCGTCCTACGCGGTGCTGTCGGCGGTGCTGTCGGCGCTGGTGAACCGTGAACGCGGCGGCGGCGGCCAGGAGGTCGAGGTGCCCATGTACGAGACCCTGGTCGACTTCATGATGGTCGAGCATCTCTATGGCGCCACCTTCGACCCGCCGATCGCGCAGATGGGTTACGAGCGGGTGATGAACACCGAACGCAAGCCCTACGCCACCAAGGACGGGTACCTGACGGTACTGCCCTACACCGACCGAAACTGGCGCGACTTTTTCGCCATTGCCGGACGCGCCGAACTGATCGACGACCCGGTCTTTGCCACCCATGTGGCACGGGTGAGCAATTCCGAGCGCGTCTACGCGGTGCTCGGCGAGATCGTGGCCACCCGCACCACGGCCGAATGGGTGGCGGCGTTGGAAGCGGCCAACATCCCGGTCATGCGGGTCTACACCAAGGAGGAACTGCTGGACGAGACGCAGCTCAACGCCACCGGCTTTTGGCACATGATCGATCACCCAACGGAGGGTCGCATCCGGCTCGCCGATCCGCCGGTGCGGTTCTTCAAGACGCCGTCGAGCATCCGCGACCTGCCGCCGACGCTGGGTCAGCAGAGCGCGGAAATTCTGGCGGAAGCGGGATATTCGGAGGCCGAGATCGAGGCGCTGATTTCAGCCGGCATCAGCCGCACTGCCTAGCGAAGCAGCCGGCCGCGCCCGGGGCCTGCCCGGCGCGGCCGACGTTACGGATCAGGCCGACTTCGCGTAGGAGCGGACCAAGCGCAGGAAGTGCGTCTTGACGTTGTCGTCGGAGATTTCGTCGATCTCCTTGGCCAGCTTGATGGCGCGCGAAGAGAGCGCAGGTTCCGGGTCGCCGATGGCGCCACGGCTCAGGCCTTCGAAGAAGAAGGTGATCGGCTGGTCGAGGACCTTGCAGATCTCCCAAAGCCGGCTGGAGCCGACACGGTTGGTGCCTTTTTCGTATTTCTGCACCTGCTGGAAACTGATGCCCAACGCGTTGCCCAGATCGGTCTGGGTCATTCCTTTTGCCAAGCGCGCTTCGCGAACCCGTTGGCCGACGTGTACATCTGTAGGATGAGGCATATGTGAGAATTCCCGGTCAAAATGATTGTTGCTCAACATTCTACATAACAGTGAATGCGGAGCAACCGTTTTTCTGAACAATTGAGTTCAAGTTATGACCTACTAACCTTATGAAAATATTAAAATAATTCAAAAGTCGGTTGTTCGTGCACAAACATTTCCAGTGCCATTTCGCGCGCTGCCGGCGTTCAGCAGCGTTCCGCCGCCGGGCGGCGCGCGGTCGAGCCGCCGAGCGCGCAGCAGTTCTCCTGCAAATAGGCCGCCAGGCGATCGACGGCATCGACGTCGGCGGTGTAAATCATGGAGCGCCCCTGGCGCTCGACCCGGACCAGGCCGGCCTGTTTCAATTGCGCCAGATGGAACGACAGCGTCGCGCCCGGCAGGCCGAGAAGTTCGCCGATGCGTCCCACCGGCAGGCCGGCGGGCTGGTATTCCACCAGCGTGCGAAAGATATCCAGGCGGGATTCCTGGGCAAGGGCCGCAAGGGCGGCAATGGCGTCGGTCTTTTCCATGGCTCCATGCAGGGTCGCGCACCGCCGGGGCCATGTCAACGGGCCTCCATTGCCTCCGATACACCGCCAAGCAGCGCTGGGCAGGGCCCAGGATAGGGGGTTGTTTCCGGCGTGCCGAAGGGGCATCTTGGCGCCTTCCCAGCCGGCTCAAACGGTCGCGGTTGCCAACGGAGACATTTGCCATGAATTTCGCCCCCAATTCCCCGGAAGCTCGGGACATCGCCTACCATCTGCACGGCCAGACGGATCTCAAAGCGCATGAGAGCAAGGGGCCGATGATCATCGGCAAGGGGTCGGGCGTGCGCGTCTACGATGAAGCCGGCAATGAATACATCGAGGGCCTAGCCGGCCTGTGGTCGGTGTCGCTGGGCTTCAACGAGCCGCGTTTGGTGGAGGCGGCGAAGCGCCAGCTCGAGACGCTTCCCTATTATCATTCCTTCGCCCATAAGGCGGCGATGCCGACCATCGATTTGGCGGAGAAGCTGATCGGCCTGGCGCCGGTGCCGATGTCCAAGGTGGTGTTCCAGAATTCCGGCTCGGAAGCGGTCGACACGGCGATGAAGTTCGTCTGGTACTACCACAACGCCATCGGCAAGCCCGACAAGAAGAAGATCATCGCGCGCGTCAGCGCCTACCACGGCACCGGCATCGCATCCGCCAGCCTGACCGGCCTGACGCGCATGCACGAGGCCTTCGACCTGCCGATCACCGACCGGGTGCGGCGCACCGACTGCCCGCACTTCTACAAGTTCGGCGAGGAAGGCGAGACCGAAGAGCAGTTCGCCACCCGTTGCGCCGAGAACCTGGAGAAGCTGATCGAGGAGGAAGGCCCGGAAACGGTCGGTGCCTTCATCGCCGAGCCGGTCATGGGGGCGGGCGGCGTCATCGTGCCGCCGGCGACCTACTTCGAAAAGATCCAGGCGGTGCTGAAGAAGCACGACATCCTGTTCATCGCCGACGAGGTGATCTGCGGCTTCGGGCGCACCGGCAACATGTGGGGCTGCCAGACCTTCGACCTGGAACCGGACATGATTACCTGTGCCAAGGCGCTGTCGTCGTCGTACCTGCCGATCTCGGCGGTGTTCATCAACGACAAGATCTACCAGGCGGCCAAGGAAAAGAGCGGCGAGATCGGCGTGTTCGGCCATGGCTACACCTATTCCGGCCACCCGGTGCCGGCGGCGGTGGCGCTTGAGACCCTGAAAATCTACGAAGAGCGCGACATCGTCGGCCATGTGAAGAGCGTCGCGCCCGTGCTGCAGGACGGGCTCCGGCGTTTCGCCGGCCACCCGCTGGTCGGCGAGGTTCGCGGCGTCGGCCTGATCGGCGGCGTCGAACTGATGGCGGACCGCGACAAGGCGACCCCCTTCGCGCCCGCCGCCAAGGTCGGCCCGACGGTCCAGGGCATGGCCGAGCAGAACGGCCTGATTATCCGCGCCATGGGCGACGCCATCGGGTTCTGCCCGCCGCTGGTGATCTCCGCCGATGACATCGAGGAACTGCTGAGCCGCTTCGCCAAGACCCTGGACGATGCGCTTGAGTGGGCCAACGGGGAAGGTCTGGTCGCCTGAAGCGGTTCGGCAAGACTCCTGTCAGGAAAGGGCCCTAGGTTCGCCGCCGAACGCATACAGGAATAGGAAGGACAGGGTCGATGTCGCGGCTGCAGATCGTTTTCCCGATGGCCCTGGCGCTTGCGGTGGCCTCGACGGCTCCGCTTGAAGCCGCCGATCCCGCCGAGCCGGTGAAAAAGGAGCAATCGCTGCGCGAGAAGTTCGCGCTTCCGACGCATGTGCAAATGTCACCGATGATGGTGCCGATCCGCCATCGTTACATGAATACCTCGGCGATCACCCTTTTCCTGGAGCCGGTCAACCGCGAGGACGTGGGGCGCATCTGCAATAACGTGCCGCGGATTCGCGATGCGGTGCTGCGCCTGTTGTCGCGCGATCCGATCCCCACTTATGCCAACAAGCTGCAGCTCGACGGTATCGCCGAGCGCATGATGCCGGCGATCAATGCCGTCCTCGACGAGGAGAAGATCAAGGGGATTCATCTGGAACCCGGCATGGTCAACCTGGCCGGCCGTGCCGGCGGTATTTCCAGGCTGCCTTTCGCCACCATCAACGGCTGCAGCGGCATCAAGGAGATCGAGGAAAAGCTCGCTGCCGAGAAGGCCAAGGCAAAGCACTGAGCCGGCCGCGGCACCTTGACAGGCGCGGCAATTGGACCAAATCTTATCTCATGGACTGCGGTGCGATTTCGGCCGCGGTCCGACGGCGCTCCCGCGCGGGAGGCCGCACCGACGCTCGCTCATGAGAGGAGACAGACCATGTCGCGCATGTCTGCATTCAACAGCCCGCTGCTGTTGGGCTTCGATCACCTGGAACGCATGTTGGACCGCGCGTCGCGCGCGTCCGCGGAGGGCTATCCTCCCTACAATATCGAACAGACCAGCGAAAACGGGCTGCGCATCACGCTCGCCGTGGCCGGATTCTCCATGGACGACCTGAGCGTCACCATCGAGGACAACCAACTGATCATCCGCGGCAAGCAGGACGACACTCAGGACACAGACCGGGTGTTCATTCACCGCGGCATCGCCGCGCGCCAATTCCAGCGCGCCTTCGTTTTGGCCGAGGGCATCGAGGTCACCGGTGCCGGGCTCGACAACGGGCTCTTGCATATCGAACTGGAGCGCATCCAGCCGGAACCGGAAGTGCGCACCATCAAGATCGAAAACGGCCTCAAGGGCGAAAAGCCCGGCGCGCGCCAGACCATTGACGTGGAAAGTAACTAGCCGGCGCGTCAGCCCCGGAACCGATCACGATATCCGAAATCCGTCATCCGCCCGTCGCCTGGCGAGGGCCGTAAAGGAGTTTCCCCCATGCAAGACCATCTCCAACCGCAATCCGCCCTCGCCGCCGAATCGCGCCAGAGTTTCGCCCAATGGGGCCTCGGCGAGGTTGCCTATATCAAACTGGAAAGTGTCGGCGGCAAGCGGCTTTTCGTTATCCACGCAGCCGACGGCGAGCGCCTGATGGCGGTCGACAGCTTCGAATTGGCGGCCGCGACGGTGGTGCAGAACGGCCTGATGCTGGTGCACGCGCAGTAAAAAAACGGAAGCCGGCTCAGGCCGCTTCCGTTTCCGCGTTTTCGGAAAGAATGGCGTAGAGCGCGTCCGGCGTGTCGGTGCCGCGCAGTTTCTCGCAGACCTTGTTGTCGCGCAAAATCCTGGACACCCGGGCCAGGGCCTTCAGATGGTCGGCCCCCGCCGATTCCGGTGCCAGCAGCAGAAAAATCAGGTCCACCGGGCGTTCGTCGATGGCCTGAAAATCGACCGGCTGCTCCAATCGGGCGAACAGGCCGTGCAGCTTTTCCAGCGATTGCAGTTTGC
>Ga0070729_10003613_pt1 | contig 17640 bp, 18 predicted proteins | sample tdDd472_FD_66725 | JGI IMG/M metagenome (GOLD analysis project Ga0070729, IMG submission 66725) | Marine sediment microbial communities from the Atlantic coast under amendment with organic carbon and nitrate - tdDd47.2 | ecosystem: Environmental > Aquatic > Marine > Coastal > Sediment | place... | reverse complement strand
GATGTGGATTTTGTGAATAATGATTTACTGAAAACTCGCTCAAACAATTCACTAGAAACAATGATAGACAATGTTTTCATTGGTGGTGATGCCAATCGAGGTGCATCATTCCTCATAAAAGCTATTGGTGATGGAAAAAATGTCGCCAAAGAGATGATCTCCAGATCTAGCATTGAATGGACTGAAGAAGAAACATCGACCCAATCAACCATAGAACTTCATCACCAAAAAATGTCGACAGTTGTATCAGGAATAGAACTTAAAACACTTCCAATCGAAAAACGTAATTATAAAGCCTTGGTTGACTTACCGATGACTGAAGATGAAATGAAAATCGAAACTGCCAGATGTTTGAATTGTGATGAAATCTGCGATGTCTGTATCACAGTTTGTCCAAATCGCGCTAATATTGGATTTGAAGTAGAACCTTTTGAAGTTGAACTGCAGAGAATTATTGTAAAAGATGGGAAAACAGAAATAGTTGAAGATGAACCATTCCAAATAACTCAGAAATATCAAATCATTAATCTCACAGATTTCTGCAATGAATGTGGTAACTGCACTACCTTCTGCCCTACTTCCGGACGACCATTTGCTGACAAGCCAAATGTGGCACTTACTGGAATGAGTTATTATTCTATGGATAGCGGATATTTCGTTCAGGATAATTTGATTTTGTACAAAGAAAATGATCAAACTGTAACACTAACTTCCAATGAAAACAACTATGAATATTCAGGTGATAATTTCGCAATCACTTTGGATAAAAATTTCAAAATTGTGAATATGCATATTGATCGAGTAGACAAATTAGAGATTTCTTTAAGGAATGCTGTTAAGATGAAGGTTGTTGGTGATGGGTTCATTAATAGACAAGTTGAGAAATGATGATGATTTTTGCTTTGAATTTTAGTTTTAAACCCTCCTGCACCTCCCTTTTAAATAAGGACTTTTCAAGAGGCAGTGTGGTTTTGTACAATAGCATTACAAACCACAAACTTTATATCCGTAGTATGTCCCCCTTTGCAAAGGGGGATTCAGGGGGATTTAAACCCGATGGACTTACAATAGAAACAAAGGGACAATAATCGTGGAAATAACCTACGATAGCCATCTAAAAAAATACTCAAGAAAATTGAGAAAACAGGGTACTTATGCAGAAGTATTGCTTTGGAGTATTTTGAAGAAGAGACATATTAAGGGTTATAGATTTAACAGACAAAAACCAATTGGCCAGTACATCGTTGATTTTTATTGTTCAAAGTTAAAATTAGTAATAGAGATTGACGGAATTAGTCATGATGAAAAACAGGAAAAAGATAGAATACGTCAATATGAAATTGAAAAGTATAGAGTAGAATTTTTAAGGTTTCTGGATGATGATGTAAAGAAAAATTTGCAGGGAGTATTTGAGAAAATTCTTGAATGGATTGAAGGATATGAGAAAGCAAATGGAATTATGAATGATATACCAGTGAATATTGAGTGGTGATTATGAATAGATTATTTTCTTCGAATATTAGTTATAAACCCTCCTACACCTCCCTTTTAAGGGAGGACTTTTCAGGAAACAGTATGTTTCTTCGAGATATTAAGTCAAATCACAAACTTACAATCCGAAGCATGTCCCCCTTTGAGAAGGGGGATTCAGGGGAATTTAAACCTGATGGATATTCAATAAATATTGATGGGATGAGAACTCTTGAGATTTCTTTAAGGAATGGTTTGAGGATGAAGGTAGTTATTGATAGAGTAAAAGGCATTTTATAATGGAATTATATAAATATGTTCCACCAGAAAGAGTTGATATTTTAGAAAATCTATATATTAGATTCACTCAACCAAGTTCATTGAATGATCCTGGTGAATTCAGTGTACAAATAAAAAAATTAATAAATGATGATACTTTAGAAAATACTTTGGATGAAGGATTTGAAAAAGGATTAGAACATGCTACTATGATTGAAAACCTACAAAAAGAATTTAAAAATTCATTAAACATGGAATTTTCAAAAAAAGATTGCGAGCAGTTTTACAATCTTTTGCTTGAAAAACAGCCTAATTTTTTTGAAGAAATAGTCCCTCAATTAAAAAATTTGTTAACAAACGTAGTAAAAGTTTCAGAACCAAATATCATCAAAAATTTTAAAACCAATATAAAAGATATAATGGGAGTTTTATCACTAAGTGAATGTAATAATGATTTTAAAATGTGGTCTCATTATGGAAGCAATCATTCGGGTTTTATAATTATTTTAAATAGAAATCACCAATTTTTTAAGAGATATGATACAATAGATTCTGAAAGATACAAATTGAAAAAGGTTACATATTCCTCAAAAATTCCTATTTCAGAAAACTTATGCGAAGATTTAACAGATGAAAAAATATTTTTTACAAAAGGTGAAGATTGGAAACATGAAAAAGAATGGCGAATAATTAGACCATTAGAAAAATCAGAAAATACAATTGAAATTAACGAAGAAAAAATACATTTATTCAAACTCCCAAGTGATTTAATTAAAGGTGTCATTTTTGGTTATAAATGTTGTCAAGAAAAAAGAGATGAAATTAAAAGTATCATAAGTAATAATCGTAGAATTGATGAATTTATATTTCAAGAAGCAATTCTTGATGAAAATGAATATCGAATTATAATTAAAGATATAATTTAAAGGAATAAAAATGAACTTTTTACAAACAATCAAAACCAAAGCAAAACTTTATAGAGATTACACAGCAATCTGTCTCTCTGAAATGGTACAAATTCCATCATTAAGTGCTGAAGAAGAGCAGGTTGTTTTGAAAATCAAAGAACAATTGGTAGAAGCAGGTGTGAAAAAGGTATGGATTGACGGCCTAGGAAATCTCATCGCAAAAGTTGGTAATGGCCCAAAAGTGCTGGCAATCGATGCCCATATTGACACTGTTGACACTGGTGATGAATCTCAATGGGATACACCACCATTTTCGGGATTGATCAAAGACGGATATGTACATGGCCGTGGAACCGTGGATCAGGAAGGTGGTGCTGCATCTATGGTTGCTGCAGCTAGAATTCTTACAGAGATGGAATATGCGGGTGATTATACAATCTATTTTACCTTCACTGTAATGGAGGAAGATTGCGATGGCATGTGCTGGTTATATCTAATTGAAAAAGAAAATATCAAGCCTGATTTAGCCGTAATCACAGAACCAACCAATCTTGGACTTTATCGGGGACATCGTGGTCGTATGGAAATGGAAGTCCATACAACCGGACTTTCTTGTCATGGATCAGCACCTGAACGTGGAAAAAATGTAATCTATTCCGGAGCTAAAACAGCATTGGCAATCCAGGAATTACACGAAAATCTCAAAGATGATGAATTCCTTGGCAAAGGTTCTATTGCACCAACCGTTTTTCAAACAGAATCACCATCACTTTGTGCCGTTCCAGACAAAGGATTCATGCATATAGATCGTCGTTTGACCTGGGGAGAAACCAAGGAAAGTGCAGTTGGTGAAATACAAAATATAATTGGTGATGATAGTACGGTGATTGTACCGGAATATGACAGACCCAGTTATAAAGGAACAGTATTCACTCAGGAAAAATACTTTCCTACATGGAAATTGGAAGAAAATCATCCATTTGTACAAGCCGGAAGAGAAACCTTCAAATCATTATTCGATGAAGAACCCAGAATCGATAAGTGGACATTTTCAACTAATGGGGTAGCGATTTGTGGGCAACATAAAATTCCGTGTATTGGTTTCGGACCTGGAAATGAAATTTATGCACATGCACCCAATGAAAAAGTACCGGTTGATCATTTGGAAAAATGTACTGCATTTTATGCATTATTGCCTTATATATTAGAAAAAAAGAAAATACTTAGCCGCTGATGAACGCGGATTTAAAACGGATAATTAAATATGATTCTTAAACATAAAGAGATAAGTGACAAAATTTTAAAAGCATTCTTCAATGTCTACAATAGTTTAGGTAGAGGGTTTTTAGAATCTGTTTATGAAAAATCTATGATTATAGAACTAAATAATCTTGGATTAAAGGCAGAGTCACAAATGTCAATTGATGTTTATTATCAGAATGAAATAGTAGGAGAATTCAGAGCAGGTATTGTTGTTGAGAACAGAATAATTATTGAATTAAAAGCTGTAAAATCAATTATTAAAGAACACGAAGCACAATTGATGAAATATCTAAAAGCAACAAAAATTGAAGTTGGATTATTATTGAACTTCGGTGAAAAGCCAGAAATTAAACGCTTCGCCTATGACAATTCCAGAAAAATTAACATCCCTAAGATTATCGAAGATAATCGTACTTAAATCCATTAAAATCCGCGTTCATCCGCGGCCAAAAATATTAGGAGAAATATTATGACAAAAACAATACTTAGAGGAAAAGACCTGATCACATGTCAGGATTGGACAAAACAAGAAATTGATATGGTAATGGATGTATCCAAAGACCTGAAAAGAAGATTTGCATTAGGCGAAGCACATAGATTATTACAGGACAAAACATTGTTCATGATGTTTTTCGAGCAATCCACAAGAACTCGCAATTCTATGGAAGCAGGCATCACACAATTGGGTGGTCATGCTCACGATCTGACACCAGACAAAATGCAATTATCACACGGTGAATCAGCCAAAGATACATCTATGGTATTATCCAGAATGGGACATGCAATTGCTTGCCGTAACTGTTTCTATGGTATAGGAAATAAATATCTGAATGAATTGGCTGAACATTCATCAATTCCAATTCTATCCTTGCAAGATGATATGTATCATCCAATGCAAGTACTTGCTGATTTGATGACAATTCAGGAATATTTTGGTAAAAATTTAAAAGATATTAAAATCACAATTTCCTGGGCTTATGCAACATCTCATGCAAAACCACTTTCTGTACCATTATCACAAATATTAATGTTCCCACGCTATGGAATGGATGTCACAGTTGCTGCACCAAAAGAATTTCCACTTTACAAAGATTTGGTTAATACTGCTCAACAGAATGCAAATGAAAATAATGGAAAATTACGCTTTGTAGATGATATGGATGAAGGATTTGCAGATGCAGATATCGTAATCCCAAAAAACTGGGGTGGATTTGGTAATTACACTTTTGATGAATACAATACCAATGAAGATGAAGTTCGGAAAGAAATGAAAGCAAACCTTGATAAACACAAAGATTGGATTTGCGATGAAAGACGCATGGGATTGGCAAAACCTCATGTAAAATATATGCATGCACTTCCAGCAGATCGTGGCAATGAAGTAACACCAGGCGTAATTGACAGCGATGCAGCGATTATTTACGATGAAGCGGAAAACAGACTTCATACTGCCAAAGCGATTATGGGATTGACTATGGGTGGAAGACCGTAATGTTGGCCCACAGAACACACGAAAAAACGCGAAAAAAAAGTAAATATATTTTTTCGTATTTTTCGGTTATTTCGTGGTAAAAAATATAGAGAACACAGTGATGAAAATAATTTATAAATGCTCTCAATGCAATTCAGAGTATGAAATCAAACCAGAGATCATGCTCTGCCCAATTTGCTCAAAAGATCAAAAACCTAATGAACCACTTAGAGGAATTTTGGAAGTTGTATACTCTTCTGATTCTTCTTTGGAAATGGATGATTTATTTCCAATTGAAAAAAAATGGTTTCCAAAGATTCCGGTTGGTAATACACCTTTGTGGCAATCTGAAAATCTTAGTGATTTTCCAAATCTCTATCTGAAAGATGATACTCACAATTTAACGGGATCATATAAAGACAGAGCATCCATATTGGTGGCTGCATTTGCCCGCAAATATGGCATCAAAGAAATTGTGTTGGCTTCAACTGGAAATGCTGCTTCCTCAATGGCTGGCGTCGGTGCTGCTTGCGGATTGGATATCACAATATTTCTTCCCAAAACTGCACCTAAAGCCAAAATGGTGCAATCATTACAATATGGAGCAAAAGTGATTTCTGTTGATGGTAATTATGATAAAGCCTTTGACCTTTCCCTGGAATACTCCAAAAAGTTCAATTTATTAAGTCGAAATACAGCCTATAATCCATTGACAATCGAAGGTAAAAAATCTGTATCGTTGGAACTATTTCAACAATTGGAAAATGCACCTGATTATGTTTTTGTTCCGGTTGGTGATGGTGTCATTATCAGCGGTGTTTACAAAGGATTCAAAGATTTGGTGCAATTTGGTTTCATCGAGAAAATGCCAACTATAATTGCAGTTCAGGCTGAAGGAAGCAATGCTATTTATAAGGCTTTGGAATCTGGAAAATTTGAACCAATCGAGTCGCAAACAGTTGCAGATTCTATTGCTGTAGATATCCCTCGGAATGGTTATTATGCATTGCAGCAATTACAAAAATATAATGGAAAATCTATAATGGTTTCTGATGATGAAATATTATCAGCCCAGAAACAATTATCAGAAAAAGCCGGTTTGTTTTCCGAACCTGCGGCAGCTTCATCCTATGCTGGATTTTTAAAAATGAAAGATGAATTGCCCAAAGATGCCAATATTGTGTTGCTTATTACGGGAAATGGATTGAAGGATATCGATGCCGCTATGAAAAAAATCAAATTCCCAGAAAAACACATTAACTCCATTGAGGATATTGAATGACAGTTGATTGTATCATATTATCAGCCGGATATTCTGAGAGAGCAAAAGACTTCAAACCTGCTCTTGATATCTTCGGAAAACCACTGCTGATTAGAACCATCGAAAGCATGATTCATTTATGTGAAAAAATAATTGTTGTAGGTGGTCATAATTTTTCTAAATTGTCAACGGTAGTGCAGGATACTCCAAAAGTTCAATTGGTGAAGAATGAAAATTTCAAATTAGGGATGTTTTCCTCGGTGCGATGCGGAATTAGACATATTAAATCTGATAGATTTTTTATCATTCCGGGTGATCAACCTGTAGTGAGGAATCATACATTTCGTATCATGTTGGATGAGAAGGATGATATTGTAATTCCCAGATATAAAGGCAAAAAGGGACATCCTGTGCTATTTAAGAGTAATTTAATAAATGAAATTTTAGCATATCCAGATACAGAAATTTTGAGAAATTATATACATAGCAAAGAAGTAAAGTTATTAGATGTTGATGATCCTGGAATTGGGATGGATGTAGATACACCTGAGGATTATCAACGAGTTCTTAATTATTTTGAAAATACTTTTGCCCACTAAACACACGAAAGAACACTAAATTTTTAATTAATTTTTTCGTGTATTTTAGTGTATTTCGTGGGCAATCATATTAAAGGATAGGTTTTGAAAGAAAATATTAGCAAATCAATTCCAAGAGTGGATTCAAAAGCAAAAATTCGTGGTGAGGCGAGGTATATTGCTGACACAGAATTTGAAAACTTGTTATTTGCTCGTACTATTAGAAGTGCAAAACCAAAAGCAAAAATTTTGTCAATTACTTTACCAGAAATCCCTGCTGGTTATTTTATTGTGGATAAAAATGATATTCCCGGAAAAAATCGTATGCGTACTGTTGTATCCGATCATCCAATTTTTGCTGAAGACAATGTACAATACATTGGTCAGCCGATATTACTAGTTGTTGGTGAAGATCGTGAAATCATCTATGATATTACTTCCAAAATTGATATTGTTTATGATGAAGAATTACCATTATTGACATTAGAAGAAGCAGAAAAAACATCGGCTGTTTTTACAGATTACCATTATGATAAAGGTAATCCTGATGAAGCATTCAAATCTGCCAAAACAATAATTGAAGAAGAATTTTCTACTGGTTACCAAGAACATGCTTATCTTGAGCCCAATGGAATAGCTGCTGAATTCAAAAATGATGTATTGATGGTTTATGGATCAATGCAATGTCCTTTTTACGCAAAAGGTGCTTTGAGGGAAACCATGGATTTATCAGAAAATAAAATCCGTGTAGTACAATCAATTACAGGTGGAGCATTTGGTGGTAAAGAAGAATTCCCATCTCTCACTGCTTGTCATGTATCTGTGGCTACAAAAAAATCAAAAAAACCAGTGATGATGATCTATGACCGTGCAGAAGATATTATTTGCTCAACTAAACGACATCCATCAAAAGTCCGCTACAAAGCAGCATTAGATGAAAATGAGAACATTACTGCTCTTGATATTGATGTGTTGTTCAATGCAGGTGCTTACAATGGCCTCTCTCCTGTTGTTTTACAACGTGGCATTTTCTCAGCAACTGGCGTTTACAACATTCCACATCTCAATGTACGAGGAAGAAATTTCATGACCAACTCTGTTCCTTCAGGAGCATATCGCGGATTTGGAGCACCTCAAACAATTTTTGGAACTGAAATGTTACTTCATAATATCGCCACAAAACTTGGTATTGATTCTTTGGATTACAAAATGCGGCATTTGCTAAAAAAAGGTGATCCTACTTGTACAAGCGGCCAGATTCATGATATAGTAAAAATGGATGAAATTATTAATTTAGCGACTAAGAATACTGATTATTACAACAAAATAAATACAAATAAAAAATACCATGGAATCGGAGTTTCATTGTTCCAACATGGTTGTGGATTCACCGGTAAAGGTGAAACCATGATCAATGGTGAAATCATTCTCAGCAAAAGCGGACATAATGTGACTCTTAAAGTTTCCAGTGTGGAAATGGGACAAGGTGCAGAGACTGTGCTTCGTAAAATCGTAGCTTATACATTGGAAATTTCAATGGAAAATGTCTCATATACAAATCCTGATACTGGAATGGTTCCTGATTCAGGCCCAACAGTGGCCTCAAGAACAACAATGATTGTTGGTGGACTTCTTCGTCGAGCAGCTTTGGAAATGAAAGATCGTTGGAAAGAAGCAGACTCTTTTGACGTCAGTAAAAAATACACACATCCTAATTTTCTCAATTGGGATGATGATAAATTCCAGGGAGATGCTTACCCAGTTTATTCATGGGGAGCAAATGTGGCTGAAGTAGAAATTGATCCGGTTACCTATGAACTGACTATCAAAAAATTAGAAGGCATTTATGATGTCGGTGTACCAATCGATGAAAGAAGTTTGATAGGACAAATGCAAGGTGGCATTGCTCAAGGAATTGGTTGGGCAACCATAGAAGTGATGGAACCACAGTCTGGAAAACTAATGCAGAGCAACCTTACAGATTACAAAGTCCCAACTTCCATGGATGTACCGGAAATGAATATTGACTTTATTTCCAATCCTTATGAATTTGGTCCTTTCGGAGCAAAATGTGCCGGTGAATTACCCTTTGTTGGTGCTCCACCTGCTGTTGCTGCAGCAGTATCAAATGCTCTGGGAAAACCCATCAACCATTTGCCAATTACACCGGAAAAATTAATGGAGATTGACAATGAAAATTGAATTTTATCTCAATAATGATTTGCAGGATATAGAAGTTGATCCAGCTTACAGATTACTGGATTTGTTGCGGGATGATTTCGGCCTTACCAGCGTAAAAGAAGGTTGTGGTGAAGGTGAATGTGGTGCTTGCGTGGTTTTGATGAATGGACGTGCAGTGAATACCTGCATGGTTCCAGCTGGTTCAATCGTTGGTAAGCATATCATTACACTTGAAGAATTCAAAAATACTGATCGATTTAAAGCCATAGAAAAAGGGTTTATGGAAGCTGGTTCTGTTCAATGTGGATTTTGTACTCCGGGAATTGTCATTTCTACAGAATCTTTACTTAATGAAAATCCAAATCCAACTGATGATGAGATTAAGGAAGGATTATCAGGCAATCTTTGTCGATGCACCGGATATAATATGATTATCAAGGGAATCAGACTTGCTATGAAAAAAGGAGAAGGATTATGGTAAACTCACTTCGTCCTGAAACCTTGTCAGAAGCATTGGAAATTTTATCAAAAAATCACTGTACTGTAATTGCTGGCGGTACAGATTTGATGGTTCAGAAAGCCCGCGGATTTTCCATCAAACCTGAGTTTGCTAAACCTTTGATCTTTATTGAACATCTTGATGAATTAAATCATATCTCGCTTGAAAACGGTGAAATTCATATCGGTGCTTGTGCAATTCTGACAGACCTAATTCAAAGCAATCTAATTCCAGATACTTTCAAAGAAGTAATTGGTCAAATGGCTTCTCCGCCAACACGAAATCTAGCTACAATAGGTGGAAACATTGTCAATGCTTCTCCTGCCGGAGATACACTTCCCTATCTTTACGCTGTAGATGCAAAGATTGAATTAAAATCAGTCAATGATACTCGATTAATTCCAATAAATGAATTTATCACAGCACCCAAAACAACAATATTAAAAGAAGATGAATTATTAACCAACATCATCATTCCAAATAAAGAATATGATATCACTATCTATCGTAAACTTGGTCAGCGAAAAGGAATGAGTTTAACAAAAGCTGCATTTCATGGAATGGCTGATATTTCAAATGAAAAAATTTCTGATATTAGAATGGCTTTTGGATCGGTTGCACCTACAATTGTCAGATCACTAAAAATTGAAACATTACTAAAAGATAAAAACATTAATGAACTGGAAATACTAGTTCCGAAAGTATTAGCAAAATATTCAGAATTAATAAAACCAATAGATGACGCACGTTCTACAGCAAAGTATCGAAAGGATGTTAGTTTGCGTTTGGTTGAAGACTTTTTAAATAATTTAGGGGAAAATTAGAAAAGGGGTAAAAAAATGGACAGTAAAACAAAACAACTACAAACAATTGTATTTTTAGGAGCACTTTGGGGAATTTGTGAAGCAACAATTGGGCATCTGCTACACATATTGCCTTGTGGATTTTCAGGGATGATTATGTTTCCTCTAGGTTTTTATTTTATGTATTATGCATTTAAGCAAACTGGTGATGACAAAGCAATATTAATTACTGGATTTATCGCAGCAGCAATCAAGTTAACTGGCTTTTTACTTCCTAGCAGATCACCAATGACTGTACTTAATCCTGCAATGTCTATCGTGCTTGAATCTTTAATCGTATTTGCATTCATCAAAATATTTGAACCTAAAGGTAAAATTACTGAAACCATGATTTTGGGTTTTGGTTGGGTAATCGCTTTCACATTAGTACAAGGCTTGATTTTCAAACCCGCTGATGGACTTTACTTAAGACCTGTTTTGCAAATGCTAGCTTTTATCACCCTAAATGCCGTTGTAAGTGCATCAATTATCTCAATATTCTTGAGAAAACAAGATTTCGCTCCCTGGAAACCTTCATTGAGCAAACAAACCTATGCAGTTCCGGTAATAACACTACAAGTTGCTGTAATTTTAGAAATTGTAACTTCAATGATTATTTGATGGAAATTCTTGAAAAATTAATAAAAAGTGTTCCGCCCATTCATGTACTTGAAGTAATAATTGGTATTCATTCCACTTTAGTAAAGACAGATGATAGTTGTGGCATTGCCAGCACAATCAAATATGCTTGCCCTCATGAAAATATCAGAAATGCCGGCAATCTGGAGCAATTGAATTTACGAGAATTGGCTGAATATGCCATGTCTGATAATTTACTGGAAGCATCAATTGGAATGGCTGCAATCAATTGTGCATTTTCATCCAGAATTACAGAATACAAAATCATCAATGCAAAAAACATTATCCTGGAAAAAGGCTACAACAAAACTGTCGGAATAATTGGACATTTTCCATTTCTGGAGAAGCAACGTGACCAATACAAAAATTGCTACATCTTTGAGAAGCAGCCTCAAGAAGGAGATTTCCTGGAATCCGACATTGCTGAATTTCTGCCAAAAGTTGACGTGGCAGCCATTACAGCAACATCATTGACCAATCATACATTTGAAGGAATATGTGAGCATCTACCTATAAATAGTTTTAACATCATACTTGGTCCATCAACTCCGCTTTCCCCTATTTTGTTTAATTTTGGAATTGATGCGATTTCAGGATCAATTGTAGATGATTATGAATTGGTTAAAAAGTTTGTGCTGCAAGCAACGCCAACCCGAAACTTACAGGGAATAATAATGGCAACGATTTTCAAAGAGGATTATTCATGAAAAGCATCTACACAGAATTACTGGATTTAGCCCATGGTACAATTTCAGGAGTACTTGTAACTGTTGTGGAAAAAGAAGGCTCTGGTCCCGCTGCAACTGGTACAAAAATGATTGTCTATCCCGCTGGAAAAATATCAGGTACAGTGGGTGGTGGCTCTATCGAAAAATTAGCGATTGAAAAAGCACTTACTATCTTTGATTCTCATAAAAATTGCACTGAAAAATATGTTATGGATGAGCCAGGAGATGGTACAACTACAGGAATGATCTGTGGTGGAACTGCAACATTATTCTTTGAGTATTTTGCCCCACAGAAACATGTTTATATTTTTGGAGCCGGTCATGTAGGAAAAGCATTGGTCTATCATCTTTCACAATTGAATTACCACATCACAGTGATAGATGACCGTGAAGATGTCTTGAATCAGATTGAAAATGCTAATGAATTGATTTTCGGAGATTTTGTTTCTGCATTGGACACAAAAAATGTAGCCAAGAATAGTTTTTTTATAATTGCAACGTACATGCATAAATACGACGGTGTTGTTCTCAAAAAAATCTATTCCTCTAATTGTCAACCAAAATATATTGGGATGGTTTCTTCCAGGACAAAGAAGCAGAAACTTACAGAAGAATTGCTCAAAGTTGTACCAGATGCGAATCTTGATTTGTGTTATTTGCCAGTTGGATTGGATATTGGTGGGACATTACCACATGAAATTGCGATTTCTATTATCTCCGAGATCCAGGCAATTGCAAATGGGAAATCTGGTGGAAGTTTGAGGTATAAAAATTCTTAAACACAAAGTTAGCAAGAATACGCAGGGCATTGTTTTAAAAATTGAAAATTTGGATAAAGTTGGGAAGTATGCTGAAGCACACTAGTTCATATTTTTTTGATATCGACTTCACCACAATGAATTGTGGTGTTAATCTTAAAAATATTGTTAAAAGTATTTTCGGATTAACATCAGACTTTAGTCTGGTTAAAAATGGAAATAACAATATGTACAGTCTGCTTCAGCAGACTTCCTAAAAATTAATATGTCATGATAACCATAATCACAGGAAAAAAAAACTCAGGAAAGACCACATACCTGAAAACCCATTACAAAAAAACTCAAAAAGGTGATGGATTTCTGAGCATAAAACGTTTTGAAAATGACGAATTTATAGGATATGATCTTTTACATTTGAAAACCAATGAACTGATATCCTTCATACGAATGAAGAATATTCTTCCAAATGACTGGATTGAAATTTTTGATATTGGAATATTTTCATTCTCCAAAGAAGGATTTAAATTTGCAAAGAATATACTCGAAAACACAAAAGATGAACCGATATTCATTGATGAAATTGGACCAATAGAAATTCTTGAACAAAAAGGATTTTACAACTTACTGAAACAAAATCTTGATAAGGAATTATACGTTACTGTTCGGGAATTACTATATGAAGAATTTCTCAGGACTTTTGACATAACTAAAAATATTAATAAAATAACAATAGAATAAACGAGGCAATCATGATAGACTTAACAATCAATGAACAACAACTAAAAAAAACCGTCCAACGTTGTAAAGAACGTGGAATTCTTTTACCGACTTATGCGCAAATGAAAAATCCGACATTGATTCCACAAAATATACATAATGATTTGAAATCAATTGGACTTTGGGATCTACATCCACGCAATCTATATCGTATAACCTGGAAAAATCAACCAACAGCACAAGGTGGCGATTTTGGTGATGTCAACTATATAGAACTTCCACCTGAAATTACCGGAGTAAAAGCAAGAATCATTGCCTTGGTGGGAAAATGGTTTCCAACTGGAGCACACAAAGTGGGTGCCTCTTATGGTTGTCTGGCACCTCGATTAATTACTGGACAATTTGATCCTACTACACAGAAAGCAGTTTGGCCTTCCACTGGAAATTACTGTCGTGGTGGTGCTTATGACTCTGCGTTGTTGGGTTGTGATTCTATTGCAATTCTACCTGAGGAAATGTCAAAAGAACGCTTTGAATGGCTTGAAAAAGTTGCCGGAGAAGTGATTTCGACCCCAGGTTGTGAAAGTAATGTAAAAGAAATTTTTGACAAATGTTGGGAATTGCACAACTCTCGTGGCGACGACATCATGATTTTCAATCAATTTGACGAACTCGGCAATCACCTTTGGCATTATGATATTACAGGAAATGCTATGTTGGAAATGCTTCAAAAAAATCTTGGTGAAAATGATAATTTTGCTGGTGTATTATTAAGTTCGGGTTCTGCTGGGACACTTGGAAGTGGCGATTTTCTGAAAGAAAAATTTCCAAATATGAAGGTTGCTGCTGCCGAAGCATTGCAATGTCCAACTCTATTAAATAATGGTTTTGGTGGACACAGAATCGAAGGAATTGGCGACAAACATGTTCCATGGATTCATAATGCACGAACAACTGATATGGTAATCGCTGTTGATGACGAAGCAACGATTCGTATGTTAAGATTGTTCAATGAGAAAACTGGACACGACTATCTTAGCAAACAAGGAGTGGATGCTGATCTAATCAGTAAATTGGAATTACTCGGCATTTCATCTATCGGAAATCTTATTGGTGCTATCAAATTTGCAAAATATTATGAATTGACAGAAAATGATGTCGTTACAACAGTATTTACCGATTCAATGGAACTTTATGGTTCCAGACTTACTGAACTTACAGAACAACATGGGAAATATTCTCATGATAATGCTGTGGCTGATTATGAATTGGCAAACAGTATTGCTATCGACAATATGCTGGAATTAGATTATTATGCAAAAAAACGTATTCACAATCTGAAATATTATACATGGATCGAGCAGCAAGGGAAAGAACTGGATGAATTGAATGCACAATGGTATGATCATAAAAATTATTGGGGATCAATCCATAAGATGGTTCCACAGATTGATAAGTTGATTGAAGAGTTTAATAAGAGAGTATTAGGATAAAGATTAAGGAAAAGTTTTAGAATTTTATTAATACTGTCGTTCTGAACTTCGTGAAGAATCTCAGTAATAAGAATTGAGAGATACTTCAACAAGATCAGTATGACATCTTCGAAGTTAACAAAACTTTTAAGACATATTTTTATTTGCTATTGGAGATTAAATGAGCACAGTTTTAATAAATAATCCACTTTTATGTTGTCGGATTAAAGAAAATGTTAATGATGAAAATGTTTTGGATACATTTTCAGGTGGACATATTTATATTGAAAATAATCTAATTGTTTCAGCAGGACCAGAAGAATTTAATGGTTCTGGTGATAAAATCATTGATGCCAGTCGAATGGTAGTTTTACCCGGTTTTGTGAACACACACCATCATTTTTTCCAAACATTGACACGGAATATTTTTGCGACACAGAAATCAGAACTCTTTGATTGGTTGTTGACCAATTATGAAATCTGGAGAGGAATTGATGGTGAAGGATTTTATATCAGTGCTAAAGTGGCTATGGCGGAATTGCTGAAATCTGGTTGTACAACCACATCAGATCATCTCTACCTCTTCCCTAACCAAACTGAATCAACTCTAATAGATAGAGAGATTGAAGCAGCACAGGAACTTGGCATGCGATTCCAACCTACTCGCGGTTCTATGTCATTGAGCAAGAAAGATGGTGGGCTTCCACCTGATGATGTTACTCAGACAGAAACAGAAATCGCTGCTGATATTGATAGATTATTAGAGAAATATCATGATCCAAACTTTGGGTCTATGCTGAAAATTTCACTAGCACCTTGTTCGCCATTTTCAGTGACAACAGAATCGATGAAAGAAACAGCCGAATTTGCAAAAAAACACAATATCCAAATTCATACACATTTGGCAGAAACCATCGATGAAGAAAATTTCTGTATAAAAAAAATGGGCTTGCGACCTTTTGAATTGATGGAATCAGTAGATTGGATTTCAGAAAATGCATGGTTCGCACATTCAATTTTCCTCAATGATGAAGAGATCGAAAAAGCAGGTAAAGCAAAAATCGGTATATCTCATTGTCCATCCTCTAATATGCGTCTTGGATCAGGTATCTGTCGCATCAAAGAACTTTTGGATACTGGTGTCAGTGTTTCTCTGGCTGTTGATGGTTCTGCATCAAATGATTCATCAAACATGCTTCTGGAACTTCGCAATGCCATGTTACTTTCCAGACTTCGTGAACCAAAATACTGGCTCAACACTGAAGAAGTTTTGTGGATGGCAACAGTTGGTGGTGCAAAAGCACTTGGCAGAAATGACATCGGACAAATCCTGCCAGGAAAATGCGCTGATATCACAATGATTGATATTGATAGACTTGAATATTCCGGAGCCCAACATGATCCTGCTGCTGCAATTATTTTCAATGTGGCCATGAGTCCGGTTGATTATTCGATTGTAAATGGAAAAGTTGTCGTTGAAAATGGCGAGATTGTTGGATTGGATGAAAAGGATTTAGTTAAAAGACATCAAAGGTTTTCTACTGATTTGGTGAAGAAGGCTGAAAAGAAAATTGGTAAGAAGCTGAGAAGATAAATTTGCCACAGATTGCACAGATAAACACAGATTATTATTTATGGATTATGAATTACTTAAATATATAGACTTTGTTGATAAGCATAATGAAATTTTTATTAACAAAATTCAAAAAAGTTACAATATCTGGATTAATAAAAATTCACATTTAGAGTTGGAATATGAAAAATTACAAAATTTTCTTATTGTATTAAAACATCGTCACTTGAGTACTTTATATCATCTTGAAGTTTTATGGAAACAAAAGGAATTCAGTTCGGATGTAGTAAAAGTGCAATCTTCTCAATTCAATCAATTATCTTTAATGCATTTTGAATCTTTTTTTATTCAAGCAAGATCAATGATTGAAACAACACAGAAGTTTTCTTTAATATATTTGAATGTGAAAGATTCATTTAAAGATTTAAAAGAATTCTTTAAAAGGATTAAAAAATCAGAGAACGAAATAAAGTTAGAAATATATAACTTCTATAAGAATGAAGTATTTGCCGAGGGTAAATATGGAAATAGAATAAAATCATTCAGAGATAAAATTATTCATGGCGGTATGATCCATCAAAATAATTATTTAGATCCTTTCAAAAATATATTGCCACTTATTGGCTATAAATCATATGAAGAATTCAATCAACAGACTCATAATGAAACATTTGAATTTTTAGTTAAATGGACAGAATTAATATTCGATGTTAGTAGGAATGAATTATAAGTAGACTTCATTATTTTTCCAATTCTTTCCTCCTAACCCCAATCTTCATTTGGAATGCAATATTTTACAAGCATTTACTTAAAGCATATCAACCTGAAATATTCAATAAAGATATTCCAAGTTACATTACTTATGTAGAACAAATATTTAGAATGATTGTATTTTTGATGCCTTTGTTTATGAAAATATCATTTAAAACCCAAACACAAAAACTTGGATTATTGCTATATGCTCTTGGTTTGATAATATATTTCACTATGTGGTTGGTGTT
>Ga0070729_10003611_pt1 | contig 17644 bp, 19 predicted proteins | sample tdDd472_FD_66725 | JGI IMG/M metagenome (GOLD analysis project Ga0070729, IMG submission 66725) | Marine sediment microbial communities from the Atlantic coast under amendment with organic carbon and nitrate - tdDd47.2 | ecosystem: Environmental > Aquatic > Marine > Coastal > Sediment | place... | reverse complement strand
CGCGTCGGAGAGGCGCGCGCGCACCACCTTGCCATTGCCGTGGACGATCTCCTTGCCGCCGTCGGTCGCCTCGATATTGGCGACGAGGATGAAGCGGTTGGTGAGTTGCTGCGTCTCGGGATCGCGGCAGACGAAGCATTTCTGGTTTGTCTTGATGGTGAGCCGCACCACCTCGTCGGGGATTTCGAGATAATCCGCCTCGAATTCGCCCATCAGGGGCACCGGCCATTCGACGAGGCCGGAGACTTCCTCCAGAAGGCCTTCGTCTTCCACCAGCTCGACGCCCTGCGCGAAGGCGAGGTTGCGCGCGTCGGTGGCGATCATGTCCTTGCGGCGCTCGGCGTCGAGCACGACCTTGGCGTCCTCCAGCTTGGCGACATAGTCGTCGAAGCGGCGCACGGTGATTTCGCCCGGCGCGTGGAAGCGGTGGCCGCGCGTGACGTTGCCGGCGGTGATACCGTCGACGTCGAAGGCAATGACCCGCGTTTCCTCGGTCTCCGGACCGAAGGTGCAGAGGATCGATTGCAGCGGCCGCACCCAGCGCAGCGAGCCGGGCTCGCGCGACGCCTTGCCCCAGCGCATCGATTTCGGCCAGGGGAAGGAGCGGATGATGCCGGGCATGGCCTCGGCAATGATTTCTTCGGCGTCGCGGCCGGGCTTCCTGATCACGGCGACGTAGAAATCGCCCTTTTTCGGATCGGAGCGCACTTCCGCCTCGTGGACGGAGGACAGGCCGGCGCCGCGCAGGAAGCCTTCGATGGCCTTTTCCGGCGCGTCGGTGCGCGGGCCCTTGCGCTCCTCGGAAATGTCGGCGGAACGGGCGGTGACGCCGCGAATGTCGAGCGCGAGCCGGCGAGGCGTCCAGTATTCGCGCGCGCCCTCATAGGTCAGACCCGACTCCACCAGTGCGTCGGTGACGGCTTTCCTGAGGTCGCCCGCCGCCTTGCGCTGCATGCGGGCGGGGATTTCTTCGCAGAAGAGTTCGAGCAGGAGGTCTGGCATGGTGGGTCCGGTAATGTCGGATGGGAGTGTCGCGGGGCGAATAGCAAGACCGCGGGACGATGTCACGCGGTCTGGGTGAAAAGCGGCGTGGAACGGGTATTACCAGCCGCCGCCGCCGCCACCACCGCCACCGCCACCGGAGAAGCCGCCGCCGCCCGAAAAGCCGGACGACGAGGATTTCGGCGTCGGCAGGGAGGCGGTGAAGCTGTCGGAGAGCGAGCCGGCGAGATTGCCCATCGTGTCGCCGATGCGGTCGGTGTCGAAGAAGGGCCCGCCATGATACCAGCCCGGCCCGTGATAGGCCGCCGCCGTGGCGACGCCGGCTGCGACCGCCGTGGCGAGCCAGGCCTGGAAGGCCTTCGACCAGGGCTTTTCTACGCCGAGCGCCACCGCATAGGGCAGCAACGTCTCGTAATGCTGCGGCGACATTTGCGGCGCGCCTTCCATGTTCATCCGGTCCTTCTCGGCGACGGTGAGGTAGCGCTTCAGCCCCTCGATCTCGTCGGTGCGCTGCCGGCCGATCGTCGTCGGCGCGCCCATCAGGAAGAAGAACAGGACGTTGATCATGACCAGCGTCGCCAGCGCGCCGACAAGGGCGGGCTTGTCGATCAGGTCGACCAGTTGTCCGCCGGCGAAGATGCCGGAATTGACGATGAAGATGCCGAAGAAGAAGACGAGAAAGACAAGTTGCAGCTTGCCGCCGAAACTGGAGCGGGCGCGCTTGCCGATGTTGACGGCCATGATGGTCATGACGATGCCGAAAAAGCCGATGGGGATGGCGATGCCCAGCAAGTCTGCGGAGAGATTGCCGAATGCGAGCGTGAGGACGATCGTCGCGATCGAGACGATGACGCCCGGCACGATCCAGCCGATATTGGCCCGGTAGAACATCGAGCGGTGCTCGCGTTCCATCGCGGAGCGGAATTTCGAGGCGAGCGACTGGACCTTGGTCCCGTTGGACTTGTCGATGGCCAGCCGGCCGCCAAGGCCCTCGATCTTGTCGATCAGCGCCCTTTCGCCGACCGGGAACTTGACGCCCCGCGTCGGCTTTTCGGTGCGCCTTATGGTGATCGTCTCGCCGATGTCGTCGAGTTCCAGAAAGCCCTTCACGGCGAGATTGAGCGCCGCCGCCGAGATGGCCGGGAAGCCCGCCTTCTTCAGCCCCTTGTTCCAGATGTAATGGGTCAGCGCCGGCGAAACGCCTTCGGGCAGGTCCCAGCGCGGCACGACGATGCCGGCGGGCGGATCGCGGCCGACGCGCACCCAGGCCCAGAAATAATAGAGGAAGACCAGCGTCAGCCCGGTGACCGCGATGATCGTGCCGAGATTGTCGCGCAGATACCAGCCGAATTGCTGTTCGTCGGTGGGCGCGGCGATGACGCCTTTCGGGATCGCGACGACGACCGTCAGCCCCTCGCGCGCGCCGAGCGGACGCGTGGTTTCGAAGGTGACGATATTGCCGCCCGCGGATGCGGTCGCCCTGGCGTTCTGCGCCCGCGAGCCGTAACCGCCGGTATAGGCGGCGGTGTCCTGCGCGGTCGCCCCGTCGGGCAGGTCGATCACGGCGATCGCCTTTTCGATCGGGAAGATCCATTCCGTGCCGGTGGCGTTCCAGTAGACCTCGTCGTGGTCGGCGAAGAAGCGGACCTGCCGGTCGGTGCGGTATTTGAGCTCGTAGGTGTGGATGCCGGGCGACAGGAACACGTCCTCCTTGCCCAGATAGACGCGCACCGCGGAGCTGATCCGCTCCGTCCGGCTCGTCTCCGGCTGGCCGTCGCGGGTCGCCGAGAGCAGTTCGAACCCCGCGCGCACCGTGCGGCCTTCGGCATCCTCGAACAGGACGGGGAAGTCGCGATAGATGCCGCGGCGGATATTGCGGCCCTCGGCATTGACCCGGATGGTCTCGGTGACGAGGAAATCGCCATTCGCCTGAACCGCGACGTCCGAGCGGAAGAGCTGGATCGTCTCGGCGGCGAGCGTGACCGTCGCCGAGGCGATGAGGAGCAGGAGGGCGAGGGCGCCGCGGAACATGATGTCTCGGTGGATCAGAACTTCACTTCGGGTGTCTGGCGGTCGGCCTCGTTTTCCAGCTCGAAATAGTCCGCCTTGGCGAAGCCGAACTGGCCGGCGATCAGGTTGGACGGGAAGCTCTCGACCTTGACGTTCAGCTCGCGGGCCGAGCCGTTATAGTAGCGCCGCGCCATCTGGATCTCGCTTTCCAGCGTCTCCAGCGTGCCTTGCAGATCGCGGAAATTCTCGTTGGCCTTGAGGTCGGGATAGGCTTCAGCGACGGCCATCAGCCGGCCGAGCGCCTGGGACAGCATGCCCTCCGCCGCGGCCCTGCCGGCGACGTCGCCTGCCGGCACGGCCTGCGCGCGGGTGCGCATCTCGGTGACCTTTTCCAGCGTCTCCTTCTCGTGGCCGGCATAGCCCTTCACGGTCTCGACGATGTTGGGGATCAGGTCGGCGCGGCGCTTCAGCTGCACGTCGATGCCGCTCCAAGCCTCCTGCACCATCTGGCGCACGCGCACCAGCGCATTGTAGGTGACGATGCCGTAGCCAACGACGGCGACGACAATGATGATCAGGATCAGGCTCGAGCTCATGCGGGATCTCCGGATTCGCGAATGATCCGGACGTTAGCCCAGTTGGATGACCGTTTGAAGCTCCCCGGCGAAACCGGTCAGCCGGGCGTGATCCAGCCGGAGACGGAGCCCGACGCCGACTTGACGATGGCGACGCGGCCGACGCCCGGAATGTCCATCACCTCGCGCATTAAAGACCCGCCGGCCGCCTTCGCCTTTTCGACACGGGCATCGACGTCGTCGACCGCGAAATAGGTAAACCAGTGCTCCGGCACCAGCCTGTATTTCAGGCCGGTCAGGGTGAAGATGCCGCCCACCGTCTCGCCGTTGGAGGAACACATGTAATAGGGCGCATCGCCGCTCATCGGCATGGCGTCGAAGGTCCAGCCAAGTGTTTCGCCGTAGAATTTCATCGCCTTGTCGGCGTTATGGGTGTTCAGTTCGGTCCAGTGGACGATGCCATGTGGGATCATGCGGCTCTCCCGCGTCGGAAAGCCATCCTGTAGCAGATCGCCCATGAAAAGGCGATTGATAACTTGCGAAATACAGACGTGGCCGTCATTCTATTGTTGATCTATTGTGCCGCTTCTTCACGCCGTCGATGTCCTCCAGCATGACGCGCAGCGCCCGGATCGCCTTTTCCTCGTCCGGCGTCAGCGGCTGTTTCGGGTCGAAATGTTCCAGCAGCACGCCAAGCGCATCGCCTATGCGGCCGAGCTGGCGGCCATAGCTGCCGACCTCGTCGAGAATGTCGCGTTCGACCTCCGGCGCGCTGGAGCGTCCGAGATTGATGTTGATCAGGCCGACCTGGCTGCCGAAGGCGCTGAACCACGAGGTCCATGGCGCAATCAGCTGCGACACGTCGCCCGAGAAGGGCCAATTGACGGTGGGTGTGAAGGCCGGCATGCGCTCTCTCCTGTCGTCGTCCTCCCGGAAGACAGGATAGCAGGGAAGGGCGTATCGCCGAAGCCAATAGAAGCGTCAGCCCTCTTTGCCGTCGGCCTTTCGTTCGAGTTGGCGCATCTGGAACAGATCGGCGTCCTGACCGTTCGTGTGGGAGAGACGGACAGGCCGAAGCAAAACCATCTTCCGAACCTGTCCGCTCACAAGGTTCGCCCGGCGCCCGCCGAACCGGACGAGGTTGCCGACAAAGCGTGACCGGCCCTTGCGGCGCGTGTCACAGCCACCCACGCGCCGGGCCAGTGCCGAAAGGTTCCGGCCCACGGCCGAAAGCCGATCGCAAATCCGATGTTTCAAGTCTTCGCGGAAAACCGGCAGACCATCAATACGGTGATCAACGTTCTGATGCTCATGGTCTGGGCCTTCTACTTCCAGATGCTGTTCAACGCGCATCGCCGCAGCATGCGGCCGAAGATCCTGATCAATCGCAGCGCCGGGCAGAACCTTGATGCGCAATGCGTGATCTCCAATATGAGCGCCGGCACGGTCTATCTGGAGGCCGTCGTCATGTGCCTGACGGTCGGCGACGAGACCCATGAATGCTCGCTGACCGATCTCAGCAATCTTGTGAAGGCGCCGGAAGGCGACAAGCGCTCGCACTGGTTCCAGGGTCCGCTGACATCCGGCGAGTTTCTTTCGCTCGGCGGTTTCGACAAGCTGTTGGAAAACTGCACCCGGCAGCATGGTCTGGACATGTCGAATGTCTCGGAATTCGACCTGCTCGTCGTGGCGACTTACGGTCCCAGCGAGAACCCTGCCGGGGCGAGGCGCAAGTTCCAGCTGGAAACGACGGAAGCGGGAGAGACGTGGTGGCGCGCCTTCGCCAACCACCAACTCCGGTCTTTCTGGTCGCGGCGCGGCCTGAAGCGCTTCCTGCGAGACGCGCCACGATGACCGCCGCCCGTTTCCCCGCTCCGCATGAACACAAGATAAACCGGCTCGCCACGGCCGGTTCAGGCGGGAAGGCGCATGCTGTCGGGACGATCAACCCGAACCCGGCGACAGCGCCATGCAAACCGTCAAGATCATCCAGATATGCCTGCTGGCGGCCTGCCTCGTAAACGAGTTGCACGAGGACGATCTCGAAATGGCGGGAATGCGCCGCGCGATCGAGCAATCCACCAAGGAACCCTACCAGGCGAAGCCCGTCGATCTTGGCGTGCGGGTGTTGGCCGGCGCGTGATCCCCGGACATAGACTGCCGGAAAACGTCACCGAAATTTCACACGCAGACGCGTGTCTGGCGATTATGGCTTCGCGGTCTAAAAGGGAGTTCCGGGATGGCGCTGACTTACCCGTTCCAGATCGAGACCATTACAGCATCCGCCAATCCCCAGCCGAACCGTTTCGTCGGCGTCAGGCTGGACAGGGATCGTGTCTTCCTGCCCGAGGCGGGCAATACGGTGGTGCGCCATGTCGTTCCCGGGTCCGAAACCGAGGCGGCGCTGGTCGAGTTGCGCAAACGCCTGCGCGACCTGCCCTGGGGCCACCGCTTCGCCTTCACCGATGTGGATAGCCTCCACATGACGGTCTTCAACGGCGTAATCGAGACCTGCCGCGAACCGGGCTACTGGCCGCAGAGCCTCGCCCTCGATCTGCCGATCGACACGGTGACGGATTATCTTGCCGCGCGGCTCGACGGGTTTTCCGGGCCGGGGCCGTTCGACATGCGTATCGCCGAGGTGACGCCCTATGGCCTGACGCTGACCGGCGCGACCGAAGCCGACGAAAAGACGGCGCGGGCCTGGCGCGACGCGCTGACCGGCCCCTTCACCTGCCGTGCGCCGGAACATGACGCCTATGCGTTCCATGTCACGCTCGCCTATCTCATCGATTGGCTGCCGGATGACATGGTCGACGGCTATCGGCGGGCGCTCGCCGACCTGACCGAGGAATTTCGCGAACACGTCCCCGTGGTCGAACTCGGGCCGCCGGCCTTCTGCACCTTCGCCGACATGAACGGCTTTCCGCCCGTGATGACGCTCCCGGGAACGGGCCTTGCGCCGGTTTACGAGGCGCGGCGCGAAGCTGTCGCCTGAAGCGCTGTCGCTGCGTTCGCTTCAGGATTGGCGATTGCGGTTCCCCGCCATGTGGGCGAAATCGGCGACTGCGTTCCAGACCTCGCTCGCATGGCTCGCCGGCGCGAAATGGCCCGCGCCGGACACGGCGTGAAGCATGGCGCCCGGTATTGAACGAACGAGGCTTTCTATCTCGGCGATCGGTGTAAGCGGATCGTCCGTGCCGTGAATGAAGAGGCTTGAGGCGGTGGGCATGGATTGCGGCCGCCCCGCCTTCATCACGAAATCATAATCTTCCGAAATGCCGGCAACCGAGCTTTCGTAGAGTTCCGGAAACCAGTCGAGAACCGGGGCGGCGACGCCTTCGCCGGCCATGGCGGCCATGTCCGCCGGCGAGGCGGCGAACATGCGGTCCAGGATGGCCTTCGCCGCGTCTCTGTCGGGGTAGTGCCGGGCGAATTCGAAGGTGACGGCGCGCGATAGCGATTTCGCCTCGCCGAGCGCCTTGTAGCCTCCATAGAGCCTGTCCGTGTAGCTCCCGCGCATATCGTTTGCGCCGGCGGTATTGGCGGACAGCAGGACGAGCTGTCCGACGCTGCGGGGGTTGCGGGCGGCATAGTGCATCGCCAGCACGGCCCCCAGGGAATGGCCGAGCAAGGTGACCGGCCGCAGCCCGCGTTGCGCGATGAATTGCGTCAGGTCGTTCATGCTTTCTGCGATCAGGCGGTCGGTGGTCCGAAGATACAGCATCGGCCGGGAATCGAGATAACCGCGCCGCACCGGCATGAGCAGCCGCAGCCCGGCCGCTTCGAGGCTCGGACCGGCGCCGGACAGCAGCATGCCGAACATCATGCCGTGCAGGACAACGACCGGATGCCCGCCCACGGGGCCGATCTCCACACAGCGCAGGACGCGGCCGTCGGGTAGCCGTTCGACGGTGAGGCGCGCGTCGCCGCCGAGACGCGCGGTCACGAATGTTTCGGCGAAGGCGGCGTGACTTAGTTCGTCATCCGCGAAGGCGCGCACGATCGACAGCTGCGCCATCAGCAGGCGCACCAGCTCGATCTGGCCGGAACACTGCATCTTGGCCGTGGCGCTCTTGATCTGCGCGCGCTTGGTTTCGACGCCGACACCGTCGAGCGTCGCGGCCTCGCGAAGCGAAATTCCTGCCAGCAGCTGGAAGGCGACGCGGCGCTCCGCCTCTGTCAGATGGGTGTCGCCCTGAAAGGAGACCAGGATCCGCGTGAAAACGGCGAGATCGATGACGAAGCCGCGCACGATCGACCGGGCGGGCGCGTCGATCGTCGATATTGTATCGGGCAGGAACAGGGTGAAGCGCTCGCGGTCGGCGCTGCATATGAGCCGACCCGGCTCCGCAGCACCATCCATGGCCTCCCGGGCCATGGCGGCCAGATCGCCGTCGTCCTGCGGCCGGGCGACAAGGCGGACGGATGTGTCGGCGAGGTCCGACAGGCCGCCCCGCAGAAAGCGTCCGGTCCGGTCGAAATCGGCCCATTTGAGGACGGCGTGCCCGGCGGGTTCGGCTGCTTTCAGGCGCCGCAGAGTCGCGCTGACGGCGTCGCTCGCCCGTTCCTCGGGAAGGATCGAGAATACCTGCATAAGGCTGCTTTCGAGCTCAGCCTGCACTTTGGTTCCGCCAGTCAATCCGCAGGTCACTCCGCCAGGACGACAGGAAAAATCTAAGTTACGCCTTTTTGGCCGTCATTACCCAATTGGGGAATGTACGGGTCGGCAATTCATGCATTATGCCTTATGGAAACAGATTTCCAAAACGGAAATTCGTACCTAAGCGAACTCAAGGGGTTGGGTTATGAACAGATTAGCGACAAGAGTTCTGTGTTTTGCGGCGGCATCAGTGCTGTCGGGTGTGCCGCTGTTTCTTTCTTCTCAAGCGGGCAATGCCGCGACTGTAACCAGCATGATTGGCCAGGAAGGGACGGTTGGCGACGGCACAAATAGCCTCACCGCGATCATCGCGTCGGATGCCGACGGGTGGATCACCGGTAATTTGAGCTGGACTCATACCTTTTCGTTTTCCGGCACGATCAATTCAGCCACGCTGGAGGTGGATTTCGCGGATCTTGACTCCGGAACCATGGGATTGACGGGAGACGGCATTTCGCTTGGCTCTTTTCCCGGCGGCAGCACGGGTGGGCCGGGTGCTTGGCAACCCTCGACCGGCGCCGGCGTAGCAAACGTCGTCATCAATCTGACTGGCTCGGTACTTACTGCCCTGCTGGACGGCTCATTTACGATCGCTGCTACCCCGTCTTCAGGCGTATCCATCTGGGGTTCGAACCGGTCGATACTCACCGTTGACTACACACCCACGTCGACGGTGCCCGTTCCGGCCGCCTTGCCGCTTCTGGCCTCCGGCCTCGGCGCGCTGGGCTTTCTCGGCTGGCGCAGGAAACGGTCCGCGGGCGTGTGATGCCTAAACGCAGCGCATGAAAAAAAGCGGCCTTCGGGGCCGCTTTTTTTGTTGGCACCGGGGCTGAAAGCCTCAGCCCTTGTAGTTCGCGCCGCCGGCGTCCGTCATCAGGAACGCCTCGCCGCATTGGCGCGACAGGTTGCGGACCTTGAGGATGTAGCTCTGCCGCTCGGTGACGGAGATCACGCCGCGCGCGTCGAGCAGGTTGAAGACGTGGCTCGCCTTGATGCACTGGTCATAGGCCGGCAGCACGCATTTGTGCAGGCGCTGGTTGGAATCGTCGCCCGGCGCGCCGGCGGCCAGCAGAGCGGCGCATTCGGCCTCGGCATCCTCGAAATGCTTCAGCAGCATCGCCGTGTTTGCATATTCGAAATTGTGCCGCGAATATTCCTGCTCTGCCTGCAGGAAGACGTCGCCATAGGTGATGCGGTCCTCGCCGTCGAGGCCGTTGAAATTCAGGTCGTATACATTGTCGACGCCCTGCACATACATGGCGATGCGCTCGAGCCCATAGGTCAGCTCGCCCGAGACCGGCGCGCATTCGATGCCGCAGACCTGTTGGAAATAGGTGAACTGCGAGACCTCCATGCCGTCGCACCAGCATTCCCAGCCGAGGCCCCACGCGCCGAGCGTCGGGCTCTCCCAGTCATCCTCGACGAAGCGGATATCGTGCAGAAGCGGGTCGATGCCGATCGCCTTCAGCGAGCCGAGATAAAGCTCCTGCAAATCCGGCGGCGAGGGCTTCAGGATCACCTGATACTGGTAATAATGCTGAAGCCGGTTCGGGTTTTCGCCATAGCGGCCGTCCTTCGGCCGGCGCGATGGCTGCACATAGGCGGCCTTCCACGGTTTCGGTCCGAGCGAGCGCAGCGTGGTGGCCGGATGGAACGTGCCGGCGCCGACTTCCATGTCATAGGGCTGCAGGATCACGCATCCATGCGCCGCCCAATAGCGTTGCAGCGTGAGGATGAGCCCTTGGAAGGAACGGGTCGGATCGAGCGGGTCGATGGTGGCGTGCGCAGTCATGATGTCGGCCTTGTGGCGGGTCGGCGCTTCCGTGGCATGACGCTCCCGAAGGGTCAAGAGCGGCGCGGCGCACCGCCCTGTGCGCCATGGCACATCGTCATGTTTCAGGCAGGCGCATGATTGTTTCAAATTTCCGGTGGCCGTGAGGATCGCCATAGCGCGACACCCACCGGAAGTTCGGGGCTGAAACTCGAACCAGGAGAAATGACATGAACACGACACTGACACATCGCAATATCTTCGCCGCCATGGTCCTCGTCCCCGCGATGGCCCTGACCGGCATCATGGCGGAATCCTTCGCCGGACAGTCCGCTGCCTTCGCGCAGCAGCAGTCGTCCAGCCGCGGCTCTTCGGATAACGGTCCGCGTGGCGACAAGAGCGACTTCGACCCGACCCACGCCCAGCGTCCTTGCCCGCCCGGCGCGACGGGTGCTCCCGGCGCCAATTGCGAGCCCTGGACGCCGCCGCGCTTCACCGCGAAATCCGAGGAGGAGTGCGGTTGCCACGTCACCTTCTGGACGATCAACGGCCAGCGCGTCGCCATGAAGGATTGCTACGTCCTGCTGCCGAACAACAAGGTGCATTACTGCGAGGCGGATACGGTCCTCCGCTGATCGCAACGGCATCCGATATGAAAGGGGCGGCCTCCGGGCCGCCCTTTTTTGTGCCGACCGCACGGAACCTTTGAAGCCGGCCAGCTGTTACCCGAAGACCAACAAGGAGCAAAAAGATGGCCGACCTGAAGGAAACGAAAACAGACCCGAAGAAACAGCTCTGGGACGAGATCGACGACGTTCGCGCGGTCATGCTCGGCGTTCCGGCATCCGGCCAGCACATGCAGCCGATGGCTCCGATGGCCTCTCGCGAGGAGAACCGCATCTGGTTCTTCACCCGGAAGGACAGCGACCTCGTCAAGGCCGTGGCTGCCGGCAAGGCGCATATGTGCCTCGTGTCCGACGATCAGGACTTTCATGCCTGCGTTTCGGGCCAGCTTGCCGAAAACAAGTCGCAGCAGCATATCGACCGGTTCTGGTCGCCGGTGGTCGGCGCATGGTTCGACGGCAAGGACGATCCGAGCCTCACCATGCTGGAGCTGATACCCGATAACGCCGCCGTCTGGGCGTCGTCCGACAGTTCGCTGCGCTTCGGCTGGGAAATCGCCAAGGCGAACCTGTCCGACAGCGAGCCGGATCTCGGCTTCCACACCCAGTTCTCGATGTAGGAACCGGAAAACGGTGCCGGAAGGCACCTCAAAGAGCGCAGTATCTCGATCAAACTTGGCGGCCTCCGGGCCGCCTTTTTCGTTCGGCGATACGGAAACAAGGCCACGAGGGGCGAGGGGCGGTCCGATGAGCCCCGTTGCGATGCGCCCGGGCGCGAGTTGACGGATTAGGACGATTGACCTAAGAGGCGATAGGACAAATGACCTAAACACGAAATGGATGGTTTCCGCATGAGCGCGGCCGGAACAAGAAACAGGATCGTCGAGCTTGCCGACGAGTTGTTCTACGCGGGCGGCTTCGACAGCACGTCCTTTGCCGACATCGCCGATGCCGTGAAGATTTCGCGGGGCAATTTCTACTATCATTTCAAGACGAAGGACGAGATCCTGCAGGCCGTCATCGACCGGCGGATGGCCGAGCGGCGCGCCATGATGGACCGTTGGGAAAGCGAGGGCGCGAGCCCGCGGGAATGCATCGGGCGCTTCATCGACATTTTGATCGTCAATCAGCCGAAAATCATGGCGCATGGCTGCCCCATCGGCACGCTATGCGCCGAACTCGCCAAGCTGGACCACGCGCAGCAGAACGATGCGGCGGGCCTCTTCACGCTTTTCCGCGACTGGCTTCGAAGCCAGTTCGAAAAGGCCGGGTGCGGCGACGCCTCGGACGACCTGGCGATGCACCTGCTGATGCGCAGCCAGGGCGTCGCGTCGCTCGCCAATGCGTTCGGCGATGAGGCTTTCGTCCGCCGCGAGGTCGACGCCATGCATGCCTGGCTCGAAGCGCGCATCGGCGAGGCCGGATCAATTCCCAGCTGACAGGAGAAGATGATGTTTGTCGTATTGTTGAGATTTACAGCCAACAAGGCCAAGGCCGCCGAATTCATGCAGGCGCATAATGACTGGATCCGGCAGGGGTTCGACGATGGCGTGTTCCTGCTTGCGGGCAGCCTTCAGCCGGGCAAGGGCGGCACGGTGATCGCCCACAACACGACGCTGGAGCTGCTACAGGCCCGGGTCGATCGCGATCCCTTCGTGGCCGAAGACGTCGTCTCCGCCGAGATTCTCGAAATAACCCCGTCGCGGACTGACGAGAAGCTCGCCTTCCTGGCAGCCTGAGCCGGACGACCCGGCTCGTCTGGTGTCATTCGTCAGGCTTCATGACCCGGTATTCGCCGGTCTTCTCGTCCTTGACCAGCGTGCCGACGGCGCCGGTCTGCTGTTCCTTTTCGGCGCGGCGCACGCGCGCCGAGACGCGCTCGGCCTCGCGGACAAAGGCCCGGTAGCCGATCACGCCGACCGCGACGACGCCGACAAGCAGCAGAAGTTGAGGCATGCCGGTAACTCCCCTCCAAGCCCCTACAGACCGTAGCGGGCCCACATGGTTCGATCCTCGATGGCGTTGGCGAGGCCTGTCCCCGCCGAGGTGGTCAGCGCTTCCGCATCGATCCCGCTGAGGGCGGAGATGATGCCGGTCGCCTGCCTGCGCCCGAAGAGATTGCGCTGCGGCTGGACGAGCCGCAACTCGGTTTTTTCGCCATAGCGTTCCTTCAGGAAGGATCGCATGTCGCCGATATGGTCGACAAGGCCGAGTTCCTTTGCTCTGTCTCCGGCCCAGAAGGCGCCGGTGAAAAGCTCGGGATCGTCGGCGAGCTTCGTGCCGCGCCGCTCTTTCACCATGTCGATGAAGACCCTGTGGATTTCGAGCTGCATCGATTTCAGCCGGTCGATGTCTTCCTTCTTTTCGGGCTGGAACGGATCGAGCACCGACTTGTTTTCGCCCGCCGTATAGACGCGCCGTTCGACGCCGATCTTGCCGATCGCCTCGACGAAGCCGAAGCCGGCGGAAATCACACCGATCGAGCCGATGATCGAGGACGGGTCGGCGATGATCTCGTCACCGGCAATCGCGATCATGTAGCCGCCTGATGCCGCCACGTCCTCGGTGAACATGTAGACCTTCTTCTTCTTCTCCGTGGCGAGATCGCGGATGCGCCGGAAGATCAGCCGCGACTGGACGGGCGAGCCGCCGGGCGAGTTGACGATGAAGGCGACGGCGGGCGCGCGCTTGTCGGAAAAGGCCTTGTCGATGACCGGCGCGACGGTTGCCAGCGACAGGCGCTGCGCCATCGGCGAACTGCCGGCCGCGATCGTGCCTTGCAGCCGCACGACCGGAATCACCGGAACGTCGGTGCGGAAACGCTTGGGGAGCAGGGATTTGATCTTGGGGGTCACTGTCGCACTCGCTGGCCTGGTTAACGTCATGCCCTATGTAATGGCGCTTGGCGGCTGCGCAACTCACAGCAACGCGATTGCGGTTATACGGCTCGCCCAACGGCGTGAATATTGACGTTTACGTCAAAACTATCTAGCGCTGCCTGCAACGAGAAACAGTGCCGCAGGACGGCGGCGCACCTTTCCGGGAGTTCTCCATGTACAAGGCGCCAGTCGGCGAAATCGCCCATACGCTGAAATCCGTTGCCGGCCTCTCGGCGGCGCTCGAGGCCGGCAAGCTCGGCGATCTGAGCGACGACCTCGTCGACGCGATCCTCGAGGAAGCCGGCAAGTTCGCCTCCGACCGGATCGCGCCGATGCACGGTCCCGGCGACCGCCAGGGCGCGCGCTGCGAGGACGGCGTGGTGACCATGCCGGACGGTTACAAGGACCTCTACCAGGACTGGATCGCCGGCGGCTGGAACAGCCTTGCCGCCGATCCGGAGCATGGCGGGCAGGGCCTGCCGACCATGCTGGCCATGGCTGTCTCGGAAATGTGGAACTCCGGCGCGATCGGCTTCGGCCTCTGTCCGACGCTGACCATGGGCGCCATCGAGGCGATGGAAGCGCATGGGTCCGAGGAGCTGAAGGCGAAATATCTGCCCAAGCTCGTTTCCGGCGAATGGACCGGCACGATGAACCTGACCGAGCCGCAGGCGGGCTCCGATGTCGGCGCGCTGAAAAGCCGGGCCGAACCGGTCGGCGACGGCACCTACCGGATTTTCGGCCAGAAGATCTTCATCACCTATGGCGAACACGACATGGCCGACAATATCGTCCATTTCGTCCTCGCCCGCCTGCCGGACGCGCCAGCGGGCACGCGCGGCATCTCGCTGTTCCTGGTGCCGAAATTCCTCGTCAATGATGACGGGTCTCTCGGCGCGCGCAACGATCTCGTCTGCCATTCCATCGAACACAAGCTCGGCATCAATTGTTCGCCGACCTGCACGATGATCTATGGCGACGGAAAGTTCGGCGACCGGCCGGGCGCGATCGGCTGGCTGGTCGGCGAGGAGAACAGGGGCCTCGCCTGCATGTTCACGATGATGAACAATGCGCGGCTTGCCGTCGGTATCGAGGGCGTCGCCGTCGCCGAGGCCGCGCGCCAGAAGGCCATCGAATACGCAAACGAGCGCCGCCAAGGCAAGGCGCCGGGCTGGTCGGGCGAGGGGATGAGCCCGATCGTGCTGCATCCCGATGTTCGCCGCGATCTTTTGACCATGACCGGCCTGACGCGTGCCGCGCGCTCGATCTGCTATGCCTGCGCGCATGCCATCGACATGAGCCGCGCCCATGAGGGTGACGAGGCGAAATTCTGGCATGAGCGCGCCAGCCTGCTGACCCCGATCGCCAAGGCATTCTCGACCGATATCGGCAGCCAGGTCGCGTCGCTCGGCGTGCAGGTGCATGGCGGCATGGGCTTCATCGAGGAGACCGGTGCGGCGATCTTCATGCGCGATGCGCGCATCGCCCAGATCTATGAGGGTACCAACGGCATCCAGGCGATCGACCTCGTCATGCGCAAGCTGCCGCAATCGGACGGCGCCTGCGTGACCGCGTGGTTCGATGAACTCGATGCGACCGTTGCCGAACTCGCGGCCTCCAACAATCCGGCCTTCGGCGCATCCGCCGAGCGGCTGAAGCAGGCGATGGACGACCTCCGCGGCGCGACCGACGCGCTGTCGGCCATGCTGCATGGCGGCGACACGGCCGGCGCTTTGGCCGGCGCGACGCCCTATCTGAAGCTCGCCGGCATCGCCTCGGGCGGCGTCTATCTGGCCAAGGCGGCTTTGGCCGACGCCGAGAATGGCGAACGGGCCGCCCTTTGCCGCTTCTTTGCCGAGAACCTCGTGGGCGAAACCGCGGCGCTGCGCCGTACGGTCGAGACCGGCGCGGAAAGCCTGCACGAAGCCGGCGAATTTCTGGTCGCCTGAGGAGAGCCGCGATGTCCGATCATATTCTCGTCGAGCGCACGGAAGCGGTGCAGGTGATCCGGCTGAACCGGCCGGACAAGAAGAACGCCATCACCCGCGCGATGTATGACGCGATGGCAAAGGCGCTGCGCGAGGGCGAGGCGGACGATGCGGTGCACGTGCATGTCTTCCTCGGCTCGCCCGGCGCGTTTTCCTCCGGCAACGATTTGCAGGACTTCCTGGCGATCGCCATGGGCGGCGACCATGGCGACAATGTCTGGGAGTTCCTGATCGCGCTGGCGACGGCGACGAAACCCGTCGTCTCGGGCGTCGACGGGCTGGCGATCGGCATCGGCACGACGATCCATCTGCATTGCGACATGACATTCGCGACGCCGGGCTCTCTGTTCCGCACGCCCTTTACCGACCTGGCGCTGGTGCCGGAAGCGGCCTCCAGCCTGCTCGCGCCGCGCATCATGGGTCATCAGCGCGCCTTTGCGCTGCTCGGCATGGGCGAGGGCTTCACCGCCGAACAGGCGCTGGACGCCGGACTGATCTGGCAGATCGTCGAGCGCGACCAACTCGAAGACGAGGTCATGGCCGCAGCCGGCGCGCTGGAGAAGAAACCGCCCAAGGCGCTGCAACTCGCCAAAAAGCTGATGAAGGGCGACCGCGAGCCGGTGCTGGCCCGCCTCCGGGAAGAGGGCGAACTCTTCCTGCAACAGCTGAAGTCGGACGAGGCGCGGGAAGCGTTCATGGCGTTCATGGCGCGCAAGAAGTAGGCCGGGTCTCAGATCCGGCCAAAAAACGGCGCTAAAATGCCGTTTTCATGTAGTTTTTGGACTTCACCAGCTGCTTGCCGAGTACCTTTCCTTCGGTAACATGGTATGCTTATGCGAAGCGATTTCCGCCAACCTGTCAGCAAGAAAGCCTGCATGCCATGGATTGGGCTGCCCTTATCAAGGAGCTCGTGACCCTCTTCGTCGTGATCGATCCCGTCGGTTCGGTCCCCGTGTTCCTGTTCGCCGTCCAGAACGTGCCGCGGAAATTGCATCGCCTGTTCGCGCTGCGCGCGGTGGCGATCGCGGCGCTGGTGCTGCTTGCGTTTCTGGTCGGCGGGCAGTTCCTGCTGGAAACGCTGGGTCTGCGCCTCGGCTCGTTCCAGATCGCTGGCGGCATCATCCTGTTCGTCTTCGCGATGACGATGATTTTCGGCGAATCGAAGCCCCTGCGCGAAATCGAGGAAGCGGAGCGCGACCATCTTGCCGGCGCCGTGTTCCCGCTCGCCATGCCGTCCATCGCATCGCCAGGCGCCATGTTGGCCGTCGTGATCCTCACCGACAACCACACGGAATCGCTCGCCGATCAGGCGACGACCGCAGGCTTGCTGATGATCGTCATGTTGCTGACGCTGTTCCTGCTGCTGGCGGCGAGCTTCGTGCACAAATTCATCGGAAATACCGGGGCGAGCGTCATCAGCCGCGTGATGGGCATCGTTCTCGCCACGATCGCCGTGGATTCGGTTCTCGGCGGTCTGGACGCGCTGGATGTCCTCGATATCGCACCGCCTGCGGTGGAGAGCCCGATCACGCAGCCGGCGACGGGGTAGGGGGCGAAGACGTCCGCCGGCTGTTCTCAGGAAAGCCGGCCAGGGCGCGGCAATAGCCCGATGCGAAGCGCGAGATAAAAGTTCGGCGGCAGGTCAGGGACCTGCCGCCGAGAAAATTGAGAGGCAACGCGTTCATGCGAATTTGCGTTGCAAAAACCTAAAGCGTCACGCGGCGTATGCCGCCCGGGCGACGCGAAGAACCGGCATCAAAACTCTTCCCAGTCGTCGGCCTTCATCGCGGCATTGCCGGATGTCGGAAAGCTCTTGACCGCCTTCGCGATGGACTGTTGCGCAGCCCGGGACGCGTTCCTGACGGCAGGCGCGGAAGGCCGTGCCCGCGAGGCATGCGAGACCGTGCCTCCCACCTTGAACTGGAGGAGGAGTTCGGACAGCAATCCGGCCTCCTTTGCGAGGCTGTGGCTCGCGGCGGTGGATTCTTCCACCATAGCCGCGTTCTGCTGCGTGCCCTTGTCGACTTCGCCGATCGCCTGGTTGATCTCGCTCAGCGTGGTCGACTGTTCGCGCACCGCCTCGACGATCGCCATGACGTTGGCGTTGACCTCCTGCACCTCTGCAACGATCAC
>Ga0070729_10003610_pt1 | contig 17645 bp, 7 predicted proteins | sample tdDd472_FD_66725 | JGI IMG/M metagenome (GOLD analysis project Ga0070729, IMG submission 66725) | Marine sediment microbial communities from the Atlantic coast under amendment with organic carbon and nitrate - tdDd47.2 | ecosystem: Environmental > Aquatic > Marine > Coastal > Sediment | place... | reverse complement strand
ATTATATAATGAAATTAATTCTTGCGTAAAAACCTTAATCGTATTTTGATTAAACGTATCTTTTATTTTTTCCCTTAAATGATCAACACTATTAGCCGAAAAAATTCTTAATGTAGCCCTATTAGCTTTCAAAATTTTGATTTTCGACAAACATTCATATACAAACTGAGGATTACTTTCAATATATTGTTTTAGATCACAAATCCCTTGCTTTTTCTTCGAATTTAATAACTTAATAAGTTCAGAAATATCCTCTTCAAATAACGAAACTGGACTTTCTTCAAATAACGAACGGTATTTTATTACAGACTCTTTATACAAATTCGTTCTTTCACGCACTTGATATTCCAACTCATTATTTACATGATGTAAATTATTTTGATAAGTATTTACGTTAATTTTGTTTCTAATCCTGGCAATTAATTCTTCTTTATTTAACGGTTTTAAAATAAAATCATAGTTACTTAACTTAAATTCTTTAATGTTTTTTACCTCTCCTGAATTATTGAATATAAATATACAAGGTACTTTCGAAATATATTTACTGATTATAGATCTTGTTAACCACTTGTAATTATTGTTAACATCGATTAAAAGTAAATCTGAAAAACTTGAAGCATTAAAATAAAACTCAATCTTATTAATATGCACAAAATCTATTTCAAAACTTTCATTATATAACAATCCTTCAAATAAATTCAAATCAGAGTCATTGTCGTGTATAATAATGATTTTCAATTCATTCACAATATTATTAATTATTATGCTGTTAATAAATTAGGGATTAAAAAAGTGCAACATTCTTAACAAATATTGCACCATTCATTTTTTTAGTAAATCTTAAAACAAAGATAATATTATGATTACTAATAACATCTTTGATATTATGTTTCTAAACAGTAAATCTTATGATTTAAAACAAGGAAAAAAACACGATAAATTAAATAAGTGGTATTTTTTTCCAAAAAAAAATAAAGTAAAATCGATTTCCTACTCATTTAAAAAACCACCAGTTAATCTTGTTAAGGTAGAATTTGAGTAGATTAAATTATAAACTGATTGCAATTGGTTTAGTGCTGAATTCAAGTAATTCAACTGAATATCACGATAATTAAATGAATTTATAGCTCCAGTTTTAAATTTTTCCTCAGCAATTTGAAGGTTAAGTTTGGCTGCTTCTAAACTCTCATTTGAAACATTCAAGAGTACTTTTCTTAAATTATATGTTTCGTATTCGTTATATAATTGATTGGTTAAACTATGTTTCATTTCATCGGTTTCAACCTGGCTAATACCTTCGTTAATTCGAGCAATATCCATTGTTCGTTTACGACTACCTGCAGAAAAAATATCATACGATAAACTCACATTCCCATATGGAGCTAAATCTTCATTATAAATTTCTGGTTGAGCATCAGGTTTTGTCCATGAATATGAATTATCGATCCCAGCTGACAAGCTTACTCGTGGATAAAAAGAACTTCTCTGCAGTTTAATTTCTTCTTGCTGCAACAATAAATTCACATACTGGTTTTGCAAAGTTTGATTACTTGCCATCATTTTGTCCATTAAATCACCCAAAACATATTCGCTAGTATCTGAGTCAAATTCTTCGCCAAAATTCCATTGTTTTGCTGCTTGTTCTCCCAAAAGAAAGTTCAAATTCCGAATAGCATTTTTAACAACTACTTCCTGATTTAGATAAGAAGCTTTATCTTCTAAATAAATATTTTTCGCCAACAAAACATTATAAGTAACAGATCCTCCAATCTCATATTTAGTTTGCTCATACGTAAATCTGTCTTCTGATAATTGCATTAAAGTATTTAATACATCTAGTCGTTTTTGCTGTAACAAGATATTATAATATCCCATAATAACATCTTGAATGGTATTTTCAACAACAACTCCTGATCGACCTTTAGCCAATTGTTCAAGCTTTTCTAATTTATTCTTTGTAATATTTACTTTAAAACCATTAAATAAAGTCCAGTTTAATCCTAGTCCACCTGAGATTCTATTTGTCGTAGAATTATCAATTAACTCTTTACTATTTGCGGATGATGCGTTAAATCCAATAGTAGGATATCTTCCTGCAGTAGCCCATGAATTATTTATTTCTGAAACTTTTACATCCGATTTTGAAATGATAATTCCATAATTGTTTTCCAGCACTTTTTCAATGGCCGAAGAAAGTGTTAAGGTTTCATTTTGTGCATTTGCAGCAAATGAAGTTAGCAAGATAAGAATCGATAGTATATATTTTAATCCTTTCATAATTTCAATTTTAATAGAATTACTCTTTTATTTCCTGAATTGGAGCTTGGCTATTTTTTTCGTATTTCATCCTTCGCTTATGCAGTATAATAGCTACTTCAACTTCCTCACGTTCTGGACGAATTCCAGTCCATAAATATTTTAAATAAACTCTCACATCATTTAACAACATGATTAAGACCGGGAAGAATATCAGAATAAATACGGTTCCAATTGCTACTCCATAAGCCAAACTAATTGCCATAGGAATTAGAAATTGAGCTTGAACGCTTTTTTCCAGAATAATTGGAAACAAACCTACCGATGTTGTTACTGTTGTTAAAATAATTGGTCTTAATCTTAATTTTCCTGCCTCAACAATTGCATCATGTACTTTTTTGCCTTCCAACAAGCTTCTATCATATTTCGAGAGAAAAACAATTGCATCATTTATTATTACACCCGTAAGAGCAACCATTCCCCACATACTCATCAGCGAAAGTGGTTTTCCATGAATTCCATGTCCCCAGAACACCCCAAGCATTGATAAAGGAATCATCGCTAAAATAATTAAGGTTTGATTAAAACTTTTAAAATGAATAATCATTAAGAATATGATCAATAAAAATGCAATAGAAAAATACGGAATGATCTTAGCCATGGCTTCATTACCAGCTTTTTGCTGACCCTGATATTCGTATCGGATGCCTGCAAACTGAGCTTCAACATCAGGCATTATTTCATGAGTAATTTGATCCAGGATTTCAGGTACCGGTGCCATAGGATCAATTGTTTCTGCTTCTACCCTTATTTCTCTTGATCCCTGATATCGTTTTATTGCTACAGGCCCACGTTCTAAATGATATTCAGCAAGTTCTGTTAATGGAAATTCTCCTGCTGGAGTTTTAATTTTCATATTTTCCATCTGCCCAAGAGTCATTCTATCCGATTTTGGATAACGAACCCAAACACGTAATTCATCTCGACCTTCTTGCAATCGCTGTGCTTGTCCTCCATAAAAACCCTGTCGAACCTGCTGTGCAATAGCACTTTCATCAAGTCCTAAGAAATAAGCTTTAGGTTTAAGTTTTAATCTTACTTCTTGTTTACCTAAAGCTACGTTTTCTGTTATATCCTTTAATTGTGGTAATTCAGATAATCGACTCATTAAATATTCCTTAGCTTCTTCAAGTTCATGTAAATTTTTAGACATTAAACTTATGGAAACCGGCATTCCCCAACGATTCCTACCTGCTATAGTAAATTTCCGTGCTTCAGGGATTTTCCCAATCTTCTTTTTAACACGATTAGATATTTCGTGTCCACTAATATCTATTCCTTCTAAATTAATAGGATAAATTCTTAGGTTTCCAGCATGTGCACCAATCTCCTGACCGTTAAAGGAATTACCAATAGATTTCATTACAAAATCTATGATATCTTCTTCTAAACCTAACTCTTCTTTTAACTCATCATTTACTTCCCAAACAGAAATCTCAAACTTATCCAGATATTCTTTAGTTTGTTTCTCTCCATCGCCTGGAGTAAAAGCTATATTTACCCCAAAATTATCGAAATCAACCATTGGAAAAAAAGTGTTCTTTATATGACCACCAGCAAGTAATCCTATGGTAATTAAAAACAATGCAACGGGAACTCCTATTACTGCATGTCTCCATCTTAATAACCAATTAAGTGCATGATGGTATATATCGTCACGAAGCCAAACCATAAACCCTTCAAAATATTTTCTAATTCCTTTTTGTTTATTTTCAAGACTTTTACGTCTTAGTACGCGTGGATTACTTAAGTGCGCAGGCAAAACAAAAAATGCTTCGAATAATGAAAAGAACAAACTGGCAACAACAACAATTGCCATATGGTACATCATTTCCATTCGCGTGCCCGATAATAATAATAATGGGACAAAAGCAATAATAGTTGTAGCAACTGAAGTTAAAACTGCAGGATAAACTTCCATAGTTCCATCAACGGCTGCTTGCATCGGTGTTTTTCCACGCTCAAAATGCAAGTAAATATTTTCAGCAATAACAATTCCATCATCAACTAAAATCCCTATAACGAGTATCATCCCAAATAAGGATACCATGTTTATTGTAATTCCGGCCAGATTAGCATAAATAAACATGGCCAGAAAACTAAACGGGATACCCCACGAAACCCATAATGATAATCGTACACTCAGAAACATCGATAAAACAAGAATTACCAATACTAAACCTATTTTTCCATTTTTTGTAAGAAGATCTAAACGACTATTTAAAATCTCCAAAAATGAAAATGAAACATCGAGACTTACTCCTTGGTTTTCTTCATTAAATTCTTTGGCATAATTCTTAGCATATATCGTAATTTCTTCTAAATCTTCTTCTGGTAATTTATCAACACCAATAAACACCGAGTTCTGACCATTTATCCATGATTTATTGGATGTATCAGCAAATTTCTTTTTTACTTCGGCAATATCGCGAATTCTAATATAGCTACCGTCCGACTGACCACGAACAATAATATTACCTATTTTAATTGGATCAGTACTTCTTGATCGAAGACGAATAAGAAGCTCTTCTTCATCTGATTTTATCTGTCCACCAGATACATCCTGATTATTTAATTGTATTGCTCTAGTAATTTCACTAATGGTAATATTATAACGTAACAACTCTTCTTCCTTAACTTCAACAGAAATTTCGGGCGAAGGAAATCCAGATAAACTTACCTGACTCATTACTCCAGAATTCATCAAATCTTCTTGAACTCTTTGTCCATAATCTTTTAAGGTCATTAAATCAACACCAGATCCTTCACTAGCAACTAATGTCATGTATAATGCACCTGACCTAGACCTTCGTTTTGAAACAATCGGTCGTTCAGCAGCTGTGGGCAATGATGAAATTCCATCAACTGCCGTTTTTACTTCCATTAAAACTTCATCAATAGGATATTCTCCTGTTGTCTCAATGGTTACTCTTGCACTATTTTCTACCGAAGTTGAATTAATTTCTTTAACACCTACTATTCCGCGAATAGCTTCTTCGATACGAGAAGTAACACCTTCTTCCATTTCTACAGGTGAAGCTCCAGGATAAAATACCGAAATATTTATTATCCTGCTTTCCGCTTCCGGGAAAAATGCCTTTTTCATGCTAAACATGCTAACTAAGCCTGCAATAACTACAAAAGCAATTACCATATTAGCATATATAGGATATTCTACAAATCTTTCTACAATCTTTCTCATAATAATTCTTGGTTAAAGATTTATTCCTCTTTTCCTTTAGCTTGCTCTTTATCTTTACCTGCTTTTTTAACCGGTTTTTTTTCTCCTTGTATCTCAACCTGAGTACCTTCAAGAACATTAATTAAAGCTTGCATAACAATAACTTCCCCCTCGTCGACGCCATTAAAAATAAGTGATTTCTCGTTTACCTTAATAATATTTATGATCTCTTTATGTACACTTCCTTCTTTAACAAGAAAAACTTCGTTTGTGTTAAATACCACGTTTCGTGGAATTTCCATCACATTCTTTATTGGATGACCATCAAACGTAGCTTTTAAATATTCTCCAGCTAATAAAGGTTTTTTCTTATCATTTTTGATTCTGATAAAAATTTCTTGAGATTGAGTATTTAAATCAACAAATTGGCTTTTACGAACTACTTTACCTTGCCAATCAACTTTTCTAGAATCTGAGTAAACTTTTACCTGATCACCTATTTTTACCCACTCGGCATCAAATTTCTCTAAAGGAACCTCAAGCTCCAACAAATCTGTTTGAATAATATGAGCAACTCTACCACCCATATTAGTATATGCACCTGATTCCAAATAAACGTCTGAATAAGTTCCATCAAAAGGAGCTACTATTGTATGACGACTTAACTGAAGTTCATCTTTTAAGATTCCATAATAATCACTTAATACATTTCTGCTTGCCAAGAATATTTCTAATTTCTCACTGTCGAATTTAGGAAACTCAGGTAGCTCTTTATTTACATCAATAGCATTAAAAAATAATCTGAATTTAGGTTCATATTCCGAATAATCAATTTTGATATCAGGTAACAAATTGGCCAGCGAATTTAGAAACATACTTTTCTTAGATTTTAATGCAAGTATTGCTTCGTCTGGGTAAATTGTAAATAATACTTCTCCCTTTGAAAACTTAGCACCCTTCTTTAAAGCCACTTTTGATGTTAGAATCTTTCCTGAAGCTTCTGCAACAACATCTATTTCTGTTATTGATGTTAATCTTCCTGTTGCTGAAACTGGAGATATAATTGTTTTATATTTTATGGACTCAGCCTTGACATATCTTTTTGCAACAACTGTTGGTCTGTGTGGAGCTTCTTCCTTTTGTGCAATTAAAAATTGCATTAATCCAAAAGCCATGCCTACAATAAAAATTAATGCAGTTACAATAACTATTCGCCTATCAATCTGTTTCATATATCATTTATTAAAATTTTACCTTACAGTTTCTTTAATTTTATCCCCTTCTTTAGACAGGTTGCAATTTACAAAGTTTAAAAATAAATCTATTTAGATTTTGTATTTGTTCTTATCAATCTATTATTCTACAATAAACGTAAGCCAAATATAATACTATCTCTTCGTTTATAGTCTCATTTTTTAATCCACTGCTCTTAAAATCATATATTACAAGTGTCGTAAAACATTTTTCATTAAAGATATTGTATATTAATAGTTTATGCAGAACACATATTCAACAGTATAAATACGTCAATATTTTTCTAGTATAATATTATACCTTTGTCCTGATTAATTCTGAAAATATGAAAATATGAATAAATTCCTGTTAATTTTTGTTTTATTTTATTTCAATTTAACACATATTAATTGTCAGGAGAATACTACGTTAAAAAATATAGATAGAACACAAAAATTGGTTGACTCATTGAATCTGATTTCAGAAAAATTAATGAAAAGCAATCCTCAAGAAAGCATTGAATATATTATTAAATCCTATAATCTTTCTAAAAAAATCAATTATACTGAAGGTGAACTTTTAGCTCTTAATAATCTTGGAAGATCTTATTATGATTTAGGTGAATATGAAAAATCACTCTCCAATTTATATTCAGCACTGCATCTAGCCGAAAAAATAAATAATTTATATGAGGTTGGGAAAATACATAATGATATTGGAATGTGTCATCGTTCAACAGGAAACTTTGTTGAAGCATTAGAAAATCACGAAAATGCACTGGCTATTTTTAAATCACAAAATCATAAATCAGGAATTGGGCGATCGTATAACAATATAGGGATTTGTAAATTCTCTATGGGTGACATTGGTAATGAAAGCTATTTTACAAAAGCACTTAAACTTTATAAAGAAGTAAATGATTTAGAAGGCATAGCAACCTCATTAAATAATCTGGCAATATATTATTCTTCTATTAATAATTATGTAAAGGCCGAAGAATACTTCTTTTCTTCAATAGAGATTCTGGATAAGATAGGCAATGCTACTGCACTTCAGATGTGTTATAACAACTTAGGAAAGTTAAATATCTTAAAAAGAGATTTTCAAAAAGCAAAAAGGTATCTTGATACAAGTATGGCTATGAATGCAAAGATCGGAGCTAAAGAAAACCTTTTTAATAATTATATTCTTTTTCAACAATTATATGAAGAAACTGATAATTACAAACAAGCCTTGTATTATTCAAAAGAATTATCAAAGTTAAAAGATACCTTATTTCAAGATAAAAGAACGGAACAGATTAATCGATTAAATACAATTTACAATCTTGAAAATAAAGAAAAAGAATTAGATTTCCTGCAAATAGAACTCTCTTTAAAAAACAAACTAACTTATTTTCTAATTGCTATAATTGCCGGATTGCTGATTATTGCATTATTGGTATTTGCTATTTTCAGATATCGATTAAAAATTGCAAAAGATAAACAGCTGTTGTTGAAACAGGAAAAAAAATTAACACAATTAAAAATTAATAATCAGGAAAAAGAGTTGGCAAAGTTATCTCAGGATAATGTGAGTAATCAAAAAAGACTCGAAAACGAATTAGAACACATTAATAGAGAACTTACTACAACAGCAATGAAAATAATGCAAAATAATGAAATGCTTTTTGATTTAAAGAAATCATTGTTAAATATTGATACCAAAAGTGCAAGTTTTCATAATAAAATTGCACCCAGCATAAAGAAAATAAATCAGATTATTGATAATGATAATAGTTGGAACCAATTTGTAATTCATTTTAACGATGTTCATCCTGATTTTTTTAAAAGTCTTAAAACAAGATTTCCAAATATTACAAGTAAAGAACTAAAACATTGTGCCTTTATAAAAATTAATCTTTCGATTAAAGAAGTAGCATTAATGATTAATGTTACAACAGGAGCGGTTGAAAAAGCACGTAGTCGTATAAAAACAAAATTTGATTTAGAAAAAAATCAAAGCCTCGAAAATTTTATTCTTCAGATATAATTACTAACTCCATTCTTTCTGATTCATAACACTTTTAACACTACTGTCCAGCATTTGTCACAGAATGTCCATCCTTTGTATTTTGTTAAATTCTTTTATTAAAATTTAAGAATTTAACATTATGATCTAAATATTTAGATCAACTTATTATATGAAAATCTGGGTAACATTATTTCTAATTTTAATTCTAACAACTAGCTGTATTCATTCTAATAAAAAGAATAATAACACTGTATTGTCAAAACAGGATAGTATGACTATATACTATGAAATGCAAAAATCTGATTCTTCCAAATTAGATTTTTACACCACAAAAGACAAATTCATCTTTTTTGAAAATAAATAATATACATATTATGGTAAGAAACATACTAATAACAGTTTTAATTTATTTTTTGGCATTAAACTTATCGTTTGGTCAAAGTATAAATTTAAGGAATGGTAATATTGAGAATCCCGAATATTTTAAGGCAAAAACACCTTCAAATAAAAAACTACAATCAGATAAAAATCCTTTGAAAGGGTATTTCTGCGTTATTCAGTTTAATAAAAAGTTAAATGCTACTGAAAAGAAAACTATTGCAAATAAAGGAATTATACTTTTAAATTATATTCCAGAGAATTCATATACTGCAGTCATAGAAAATCATGAATCAACAAAATCAGATTTAATAAAAAATATAATTGATTTACCTTCTAATTTTAAATACGATTTACGATTAGATGAAGAAGGAAAACATTGGTACGAAAAAGAAACAGGATTTTATGATGTAAATATTGTTCTTGTTAATAAAACTAATCCTGAATCAGCATTAGACTTACTTAAAAAAGATTTTGAACTGGAGGTTCTTTCTACATCTTTATCTTCTATTTTAAAGTTACGAATTAAAAAAGAAGATTTATATGAGATTGCAAAAATCAATTGGATACGATGGATTGAGCCTGTTCTTACAGATTTTAAACTACATAATACTAGTTGTTCAAATAATCAACGCATAGGATTCATAAATACAAATATCGATGGAGAACCCACACTAACTGGAAAGAATATCTGGATTGGTGTATGGGATGGAGGAAAAGTGGGATCTCATTTTGATATTAAGGGAAGAGTTACTTCGAATACAGAACAAAAAGAAAGTACACATTCAACTCATGTTGTTGGGACTATTGGAGGACGTGGTTATATAGATCCTTTAACAAAAGGGATGGCTTCAGATGCAGAGATCTACGAATCGGATATCCAACGTGAATTATCTGAAATTACAGAAAATGTAAGAGAAGCTGCTAATACATATAAGTTATCAGTAGCAAATAATTCATGGGGTCCTCAATTCGACCGAATTTTATGTGCTAGCCCGATGCCATATACTTCTGAAATGGCACTTATCGACCAAGTTTCGCTAGATTTCCCAGAACTAACACAAGTTTTTGCAAATGGTAACGAACAAGTACAATGTCATCTAGGGCTTAATACTACAACATGGACTATGAAAAATGTCATTTTCGTAGGAGCTACAAATGATAGCTCTTTAATGAGTGATTTTTCAAGTTTTGGTCCAATGTTCGATGGACGTGTATCTCCACATATATGTGCTGATGGTGTTGATGTTCGTTCCACACAAAATGGTAATCGGTATGAAACTTATGAAGGTACTTCTATGGCAACTCCCGTTGTAAGTGGTGGGATTGCTCTTTTAGATGAAAAATATAAAGAACTTAATGGTACTTTACCTAAATCTGAACTTGTAAAAGCTATATTGTGTAATACTGCCGACGATAAAAATGAAGCAGGTCCTGATTACCAATATGGATTTGGGGTAGCTAATTTTAAAAAAGCTCTTTCTTCTATTATAAATAAACAATACATACAATCAAGTCTAAGTTCAACAACAATTGATCAAAATCACGAATTAAATGTGCCAGCAAATTGTTCAGAACTTAAAGTACTAATAACATGGAATGATAAGCCAGGCACTCCGTTATCAGGAAAAGTATTGATAAATGATTTAAACCTTAAATTAAAATTAGGATTCCAGCAATGGTTACCTTGGGTATTAGATCCTGCCAAACCTTTTTCTTCTGCTAAAAGAGGAGAAGATCACTTGAATAATATTGAACAAATAACAATAGAAAATCCAACACAGGGAAAATATACTATTAATGTTTCAGCATTAAATATTACATCCGATCAATCATATGCTATTTCTTATGTTTATACATTAAAAAGTAATATAGAATTAACTTTCCCAAGAGGTGGTGAAAAATTAATTTCTGAGAACAAGTATGTTTTTCATTGGGATATTGGAAATTTAACAGATAAATATGAAGCGCAAATTTCATATGATGGTACTAACTGGGAAACTATTGCATCAGATCTGGATGCAAAACACAATTTTGTTTCAATCACTTTACCACAAATTGTAACTAATAATGCACTTTTCAGATTAAATCTTAATGGACAACAAATTACAAGTAACCCTTTTGTAATTGCTCCACAGGTTGAATTAGAGGAAATTGTTCCCGGTTTCCAAAATGTAAAGCTATTATGGAAAAAAATTGAAGGAATAGACCATTATAATATATATAAGGTAAGCGAACTGGGGTTAAGTAAAGCAGGAGAAAGTAGTTCGTTAGAATTTATCATTAACGACATGGAAACAGGTAGTAAATACTGGTATTCCATTTCTCCTGTTTTCGAAAATGGAAATGAAGGCGAAAGAAGTAAGGCTGCAGAATTACATTCCATTCCCGAGTATGATATTATGGCAAAAGAAATAATCAATCCTTGGCCAGGATCACATTTAGGTTCATCAGAAAAATTATATGTTCGCATAAAAAATATTGGAGAAAAAGCTATTCCTGAAAATAGCACCTTTAATTTAGGATATACACTCAACAATGGTAATATAAAAACCAGCCAATACACAACTACTGAGATTTTAGAAAAAAATCAAACATTAGATATTTTATGTGGCGAAAAACTATTTATGGAAACACCATGCTTATATACCATTAAAGCATGGGTAAGCTGTAATTTAGATATTAACAATACCGCTAACGATACAATATATAGATATGTTGGAAAATCCGAAGTAATTCGCGAATTCCCTTATAAAGATAATTTCGAAAGTCAATCAGATTTAATGCAATTAATTACAACTGTATTTGATCCTGTTTATTTGCATAACGATTGGTACAACGATCGCGATGATGATGGCTTGGATTGGTGGCCGGTACGAGGTCCTGCCTATCAAAAAGATAATGGACCACGCGAAGGTTACAATGGTAAATATTTATATACCGAAACATTTTTCCAACCTAAACTTCCTGTAACAAGTAATTTAATAAGTCCATCGTTTGATATAATGAGTTGTAATAAGCCTCAATTAAAATTCTACTATCACATTTGGAGTGAATTTAACGACATAGGTACTTTACATATTGATTTATACAAAGAAAACACAGATACTTGGGTAGAAGATATTATTGAACCACTTACTCAATATGACGTTGACGACTGGAAATGTTGTATGGTCAACTTATCGGATTACAAATTCGATGGCACCATACGTTTTCGTTTCCGAATGGAGTCATCAGAATCAATACGAAACTCTATAGCTATTGATGATTTTGAAATCTCAGAAACTAAATCTCATGATTTCGAATTATTAACTGTAGAACCACAAACAGCAGAAAAATTATTTACTTCCAACGAATCAATTTCTATTGATTTACTAAATATGGGTCAAAACACCTACGAAGCTGGAACATCTATTCCCGTTGGATTAAAAATTAATGGAAATACATACAACGAAAATATAAACATACCCGAGGCAATATCAACCTACGATACTATTCATTATATTTTCGATAAAAAAGCAGACTTTTCTGATCTTACTCAAAGATACAATATGAGTGTTTGGAGTGATTATAGTAATGATCAATACCATATCAACGACAGTATTACAAATCAATTTATTCAATCGTACACCGAAACAACATCACATTGTGTTGCTAATTACTATTTTATTGGTATTGGTTACTTTAAGCTTGATGGTATAACTCCACAGTTTTCAGCTGAAAACATTACAACATGTGAAAATACCACAACTGAGGGATATAGTTTATACAATGAAAAAGCCATACGTATGTATGCGGGTGAAAAATATGATTTTGCATTGAAATGCTTAACTCCTCCACCTGAATTACAAATTCAATCTACTGGAGTTTTCTTTAAAATATGGATTGATTTTAATCATGATGGAAGCTTTGCTGCCGAAGAATCAGTTTTTGAAAACAATTGGGCTGATTATATTTTTGTAACCGATTCCATTGAAATTCCTTCTAATCTTGCAATTACCGGTAAAACAAGATTACGTGTTCGTGCTTCTATTCATAAAGAAGATTTAGAAGGCAATGGTGATGGAGATAGTTTTTTATTAGGCGAAACAGAAGATTATATTGTTGATTTGCGTACATATCCTAAATATGATATTGCAATCACCGAATTTGATAAAATGCCCACTTCGGGAATTAATTTACCCGCAGCTCAGAAAATATTCTTTAATATCCAAAATAAAGGATTATTAGATATTTCCAAAGATAAAACCATAAAGTTTGCATATTCGATCAATAACTCGGAAGCAACGGAACAAAGCTTTAGTTTAGACTCGGACTTAAAACCCGAACAAGTCGCACAGTTCTCTTTTAATCAAACCATCAATTTATCCGTGCAAGGCGAATATGCAATCAAATTATGGTTAGCCAGTGCTGATGAAAATGAAATAAACGACACCTTGATTTATCGTGTTCAATGCCTAGACTTAACAAATGCTGAAAATTATTTTGAAGATTTTGAGTCAGGAAATGGAAACTGGTTCGATGCATCGGAAGGTAATAATGCTGTATGGGAACATGGTACTCCTTCCAAAGCAACATTAAATCAAGCTGCCAATGGTGATAATTGCTGGGTTACAAAATTAACCGAAAACTATCCAAACAACGCCAGACTGGTATTACAATCGCCAGTATTTGATTTTAAAAACATTACCGATCCTAAAATATCATTCTCCATGTTTATAAAAACAGAAAAAGATTGGGATGGAATGATTTTAGAAGTAAAAAAATCTGAAGAAAATTGGGAAAAAATAGGTATAAAAGCAGACGGTTTTTATAATAATGATAAAACAGAAAATTCTGATTGGAACTTTGGTACTCCATGGTGGAGTGGCGATTTAGGAGGTTGGGTTAATAAAACTATTGCACTTCCTGAACTTAGTAAGTTATCCGAAGTATCGTTCCGATTTAGGTTCAACTCCGATCAATATGAAAATGAGGATGGTGCGGCTATCGATGATTTCAAAATTGAAGGATATACTACAGGTATGAACGATATACAAAATCAAAATGACTTTATTGTATATCCCAACCCATCTAATGGATTATTAAATATTGCATTTAATCAATCTATGAAAAACAATTCTGTTATTGAGATTCAATCCATTAGTGGTAAGACCTTGTATTTAAAATCAATAAACACAGAAAATCAAGAAACACAATTGGATTTATCGTATTTACATGAAGGGCTATACATTGTACGCATTGTAAATGCCTCACAAACATTACAAACTAAAATTTTAATCACTAAATAAATGACTATGGGCAGATAATGCCCATAGTTTTTTTTAAACCATCAAACCTTAAAAAAATGAAAAAACTTTACCAAAAATTTAAAAGTACATGGCTCATACTACTTAGTATGTTCATATTTGCTCCGGGCTTTGCCCAAGAAACCGCTCAATTACCTCAACAAGTAAGTTTTGAGGGATTTAATGGAGTAAATATTTCGGAAATAAATGCTGGATGGAATGAAGCCGCAGGAATACCTACTTCTGTTAGTATCGGCGGATCAAACTGGTATGCTAGTGATGCTTTATATTCTACCAAAAATGCAGCCATTAGCCTCGATAACTATAACAAACACAGCTGGTTTATAAGTCCTGTATTTGAAGCTAACGTAAATACCATAGTGAAATTTAAAGCAGCAATATCTCTTTTATATAAGGAGCCTATGCTTTCATCTTTAGGAGGTGATGATAAATTTGCTGTTATGGTAGCAGGCGAGCAAGATGCTAGTTTTGAACCCTTAATGGAGTTTACCACTATGTCGGAAAATAAACTAACACTTGATTTTCAAGAATTTGAAATTGATTTAAGTGCTTACAAAGATCAAACAATAAAAATAGGTTTTTATGCTACCGATGGAAACATTAAAGATGGAATGTGTTCTGTTCATCTTGATGATATTGTTATCGAAAATAAAGAAACAATAGACCCAATGCTCATGAGTATTATAAATCCAACAAAAAATACAGTTGCAAATTCAACTTGCCCTTTTTTGGTGGAAATAAAAAACAATGGTTCAACAGAAATGTCTAATATTCCGGTAAAAGGAATAGTAAGAGGCTCAGCAACAGAGAACTTTTTTAAAATTTGTGAGAAAACTTTACAACCCGGAGAAACAGATACACTTACCTTAGGAGAATTCAATTATACTAACGAAGGAGATTATACTTTTGAAGCTAAAATAGATTATAATGACGATAAAGCTTTATATAATAATACGGTAAGTAATAATTTACTTTTCAATGGATTAAAAGATGAAGTAATTCCTGTCCTTACTTTCTCAGACATATTACTAGATATTAACTACAAAGGATGGAAAGAAGCTCGTGGAGAAAAAGAATTCTTAGTTTATCCTTTCGATTCCGATTGGCGTATCTCTGATTATGATTACGAACGTTGCGGAAGAGTTTATTTTACCGAAATATATACACATGATTGGTTAATTTCTCCAAATTTTACGGTAAAAGAAAATACCAAAATAGCTTTTGATTTGGCTATTCGATACTTAGATGATGTAACTGCTATGGGTTCTGACGATTATTTTTCTGTTGTGGTATCAGATGATAATATGAATACCTGGAATGAAGTTGGAAGAATTGATAAAAACACCAACCCTTCAAGCGAATGGACAAATTATTCATTTGACCTGAAAGATTATAAAGATAAAAATGTTGTTGTTGCAGTATGTGCTAATACCGGATTAGCTAACGATCCAGAATATTATTATGCATATATCGACAATGTTGAAATTCGTGAGTTCAGAGATAACGATTTAGCAATAAATAAAATTGTTAGTCCAGGTATTCTTCCTGAATATGGAACAGAGCATACCATATCAGTAGAAATTGAAAATTTAGGATTAAACGATGCTAGCAACTTTAAATTAACCTATGCTATTGATGAAAATGTTTTATCAATGGAAACATTTACAGAAACTCTAACCCCAGGGAATAAAGTAATTTACAATTTTGCAGTACCTGCCGACCTTAGCCAATGCTCAGGTAAAAACCTTAAAATAGAAGTTGTTTTTAATGATGACGATAATAATGATAATAATACGTTAGAAAAAACGCTTAAAACTAATTATATCGATTTAAGTAAAAGTGTATATATCAATGATTTTGAAGCCTCTGACTGTATCGACTCCTGGACAATTTTAAATGCCAACCAGGACGAAAAAGAATGGGATATTACAAATGACTCACGCAGAGTATATCTTGGAGAAAATGCTGTTAGTTACAAATCAAATGGTAGCCTTGTTACTTCCGATGATTGGTTAATTACTCCTGCTATAAAAATGTTACCTGGCACTTACAGTGTAAGCTTTTATTACAGCAATTATGCAGGTGCTTTGCCAGAAAAACTTCGATTAATGTTTGGTAATAAACCAGAGAAAAACAGTATGCTAACTGAAATTATTGATATGGGTGAATTAACCAACAACGAATTTTATCAAACTAAACAGGAAATTACTGTTGTTGAAGAAGGATTCTACTATATTGGCTGGCATGCTTATGGTGACCCTGATCAGTATGGTGTTAGTATCGATAATGTTGAAATAGAAAGAGTAAAATCTACTGACCTTAAAGCTTCATTGATTATGGTTCCTCATACCGATATCAACGAATCAGGACAGTTAAATAATATAAACGATTTTATTTTTGCAGTTGATAATGTTGGACAAACTACTATTGAGGCCTTTAAAGCTTTTATGAGCATTGATAATGGTGAAGCTAAAGAAGTTTCATTTACACAAAGTATTAATGCAGGAAATTCATGCAAAACAACTTTTAGTACTGATTTTGATTTAAATCCATACCAAACATATAATATCAAATTCTGGGTAAGTACCGAAAACGATGGAAGTGCATACAACGATACACTTATTTTAAATAACTACTATTTAGCTGAATTCAATTCTAGTTTCGAAACCGATGATTTTATGGGAGGCTGGAAAGCTGAAAATATTAAAGGTGTTGAGCAAACATTTAAGTTAGTAAAAAGTAATATGCATGCACATATAGGTGATTTCTCTTACAAACTAAAAACGGACAATTATAATCAAACAGAAAACGACGATTGGTTAATAAGCGAAGGTTTATATTTTGAAAAAGATAAATGTTACGAATTATCATTTTGGTATAATCCATATATTTCAGAAGATAGCCTGATTATAGCTATCGGCAAGGAACAATCAGCAGCAGCAATGAATATCGAACTTTTTAATTATGGTAAAGTTGGAGCTAAAGATAATGATCAATATTTTAAAAGTACTTTAAGATTATCAGTATCTGAATCGGGTCGCTATTATATTGGATGGCATGTGTTTGGCGATTTACAACTTATGACTCGCTATTGTTTTTATATTGATGATGTTTCGGTAACCGAAGTGAGTAATTTTGAACCTATTGTTGATTTTGAATATAAAGTTCTGGATAAAGAAATTTCATTTACTTCACAATGTGAAAGAACTGAAAAT
>Ga0070729_10003607_pt1 | contig 17656 bp, 11 predicted proteins | sample tdDd472_FD_66725 | JGI IMG/M metagenome (GOLD analysis project Ga0070729, IMG submission 66725) | Marine sediment microbial communities from the Atlantic coast under amendment with organic carbon and nitrate - tdDd47.2 | ecosystem: Environmental > Aquatic > Marine > Coastal > Sediment | place... | reverse complement strand
GTTGCGCCTTCCTCCGTAGCAGCACACCATCCCAGACTTGACGTTGGATATGTTAGATCGATTGAGACAGCGCCTCAGCATAGCAGATCTGTTGTAGGGCAAAGTGAATGTCGACCCGTTGTTGTCATTCCACCATCCTCCAGGTACTTGCTTTGCAGGCATGATAGAGATTGCTTTGCGAAAGTCGGTGCCATACAAAAATTGGGTCTTGGGTAAATATCTTGATACATCAAGGCAGGTAGACGTCTTGACTTGTGGGTAGACAATGGTCGTAGGCAGCGCGTCGCCGATTCGGAGGTCCAGGGTGTGGGTCTCGGCTAACCGGTTGGTCTTCTCGTCGTAGACCAGCAGGGATTTCGACTCCACCACGGTGACTTGCCGGCCACTTTGGGTCGTAACTTTGTGCAGAGTTTCGCTGGGATCGTGGCGGGTGACGGCGGTGACTTGGCCCCAGGTAACCTTCCCATGTTGGTCCACGGTCGGAATCTGGACGTCGTTCACCGCCAACAACTCCATCCTGGCCTGGTCCGGAAAGTGTTGGATATCCGTCTTCCGTTCAGCCAGATGTTGGTCGATCCACTGGCCAATCTTGACCCGTTTGGGGCGTCCCTGGTCCACAACCACGATTGGTGTGTCGCCAGTGACCGACTTAACCGCTGTGTCGACCAGGCCTTCGCGGCCCCCCATCGCGTGGTAAAAGAACTCGGCGGGGTTAACCCCTTTGAGGTACGAGTTCTTGACAAACCCGCAGGAGGCTGGCGACGGGTCGTTGGGCGGAAAACAAGTCAACGTCCGCTTTCCCGACTTGGGCTTGATGCGACTGCCGTTCAGAGATTGCTGGCCGATGCAGGACCGGATCTGACTGATGTTGATGGCGCTGCCCTTACCGCCCGACGCCCCCATCAGGTAGATGTTGTTTCGGTCGTCCAGGTTGCTTTGGATGACGCGGCCGGTGGACTGCAGCACTTGTTTGAGGGCCTTCATGATGGCGGCTTCCCCGACTTTGGCCGACAGGGTCGGGTGTTGGGCCATGTGGGTTGTGATCTGCTCAATCTTGACGTTGGCCGCGTCAACGATCTGGTCAATGGCCTGTTTCTGCTCGGGGCTGGACAGGCAATCAGTGATCCCGACGCTCAACCCCCGCCAGGTTAGCCAGGTGTTGACCACCCGCTGCAAGGCGTTCAACAGCCGGGTGGCCCGCTGGCTGCTAAAGTCTTTGGCAATGACGTGGAGGATGCCTCCGGTGGCGGTGCCGATCGTCTGTTTGCACAGGGCGCCGGCCAACAACTGTCCGTGGCGGATGACCACGACTCGTTCTTCGTCGTCAAACAGAGACGTGTCCGGTCCGGCGTTGCGGACGGGTTTGGTGAGGTTGATCGGGGGGAGCAGCATACTCACGACCTGCTTGCCCGACCACAGCGGTTCCGGTTTGAGGATGCAGGGTAGGGGCAACGTCCACGCCTCCTCGCCCAACCCCATCTGCATCATCAGTTGCATCAACTGTTGCCGGGTGACAAACGTGTAGCGCCGGGTCAACACCATCGTGCCGGTGACCGTGTCCTGGACAGCCCCCATCGCAGGCTTGTTGTTCTGCCCGTCGAGCAACAGATTTTCCACGGCCATGATGGTGCGCATTTCGGCCTCGGCCTGCAGACTCTGGGGCTTGTGGACGTTCATCTCGTCGCCGTCAAAGTCGGCGTTGTAAGGGGTGACCACGCAGGGGTTCATGCGCAACGTCTTGCCGGTTGGCATGATCCGCACCTTGTGGGCCATGATCGAACGTTTGTGCAGGGTCGGTTGGCGGTTGAACAGCACCCGTTCTCCGTTGCGCAAATGGGCCTCCACCGTCCAGCCAAACTTGAGTTGACGGGCCAAGGCCAGGCGTTCCTCCCGCGTCTTGTTGCGAATCGCGATCCGTTGGCCGGTGGCAGTGACGACGGCGTTGGCCCCTTCCACTTCCTGGGCACCATTGGTGACGAGTTTTTGGAGATGTTGCAGGTTGTAAGGGGCTACAACGACGGCGCTGGTCAACCGTTTGGCAAAGGCCTGGGGGAGCCCGACTTCCTCCATGTCGAGCCAAGGGTCGGGCGTAATCACCGTCCGCCCCGAAAAGTCCACCCGTTTGCCGCACAGGTTGCCCCGGATACGTTTCCCTTTGCCGCCGATCCGCTGGCTGATTCCGATCAAGGGCGCCCCACCCCGGTTCGTCGCCGGTGCCATGCCGCAGATCTTGTTGTCCACGTAGGTCGCAAAGTGGTACTGAAGGGCCCCCAGCACCCGTTGCACGTTGCGCGGCAGCGGTTCGGGGCGGTGGAACACGTCCTCCTTGTAGGTCGCGAGTTCCTTGCGCAGGGCCTGGCTCTGCTTGAGAATCTCGACCAGTTTGACCGTCAGGTCGTTCTGGCCTTTGGCCTTGGAGCCCATCGAGGCGCTCACCGAGGGACGGATGGCTGGAGGCGGAACACTCAACACCCGGGGCATCAACGTCCGCGGGTGGCAGACCTGGGGATCCTTCCCCAACATCCAGGAATGTTCGTCCCGGATACTGTCCAGGATCTCATAGGCTATGACCTGGGAAAACGGTTCCAGGGTTCCTTGTGAACGGTACCTCAGCACCTGGAGCATGCGGCGGACCTCCTGGGGGTCGGCCTGTCTGAGTTCCTGGACTTCCACAGACTTTTCGTCGGTCTCATAGTCTTCTTCGTCTTCGCTGTCCGAGGCGGGTTCATACTCGTCCGCAGAACTGTCCGCCTCGTCTTCGTGCAGTTGACGCCAACTTTCCTCCTCGGCCAGCCACGCGTCGTCAGTCATCATGGCACTGACCTGTTGCCTTAAGTAGTGTTGCAGGGTTTTGAGTTGGGTCGAGGTGTAGCCCTGGTCGGTCACCAACCACACCAACCAACTGGCCTGGCGGTCGGTGAACCACTGAAACAGGGCGTGCGAGTAGAACCAAGCCTGTTCGGGCGTAGTTTCCTTGGCCAGGTTGTCCAACACCGGGGTCACCTTGTTGTCCAAGGTGCGACACTGGACCAGACGGACCAACTGGTGGGTCTTAAAACTCAACAACAGGTGTGACGCCTGCTGGTTGAAACTGGCCCGGATCTCAAAGAAGCGGTTGACCACGTACTTGTGGTAGGCCGGGTTCCGCTCCCCACACTCAGGACAGACCTGGTTCTTGGCCGCCGCCGTAATCAGCCCGAAGCGCATCAACGGCTTTTCGGCTGTCGTCGCCAGGATCCGATCAATCTTCTGGCGAAACTTGCGGCTCCGGTCGTTTTCCACGGTCAGAGGTTCAGACGGCGGGGCGACCAACAGGTAACCGCAATGGTAACAGACACTGCGCAGGGTTTTGAGGATCTCGTTGATGAACAGCGGGTGGTACAACGGGACCGGCAGTTCCATGTGACCTGGGTGACCGCCGCACTCATCCATGGACCGTTCACAGGTGGCGCAGCGAAACCGGCGGTCCACCCGGCCCATCCTCAAGTCCATCAACCCGTTCGGCCGCGGTACATGCTGGGCGTACAGGGACACTTCGGTGACCTCACAGACACTGCGTCGACGGATCTCATCTTCCTGGAAGGGTCGCAGCCGCAGGGCCTCCACCCGCATCGCATTCTCCTCCTCCTCCAGGATTGACGTTTCGGTCATCGCCGCCATGGTTGGGCAAATGAGAGGGGAGATCGGAAAGGATAGGTTGAGGTAAACACTGTATCGTCGGTCCACTGACGAATCAGCGAACCTGGTTTGGCGTATTCACGGCAAGCCGAGAACACTAGCCCTGCAATGAAGCCCGTGGATCAGAGGACACTACGTTTAGCCCAGGTACCCCGGGCTGGGTCTGGCGACGTCCAAGACCTCCAAGACTACCAGGACGTTACCCGCGAGACTCACCGAGTCGACTTTCGGCAGATCGGTCGCTACCATCTGCAACCGGTGTGGGCGTGGTTGCGTCAACGAGCCTCGACCTTGCGCGTAACTCGGCACCTGCGCGAACGTCTAACAGCCTACATCGGCCAGAGGTCTAGAAACGGTAAGTACACCGAGTTGTGGCCCGAAGAGTACCAGGAAATTCTGGCTGTTCGAAACTGGATGCGGCCAGCGTTGCGACAAGGCGCGGTTCAACTCGTCGAGTTGGGGTTCAATCGTTTCGACCAGGTCTGTAAGGTAGGTCTAGTGGTCCGGTTAACCACGAGTCGGCGCTACCTGTTCCTCTGCCTCGGGTTGGACGCCGGGATCAAAACTGCCTACGTCACGCCCACTTTCAAATACCGTCCTGTTTATCGAGCCAAACTTGGGCACAACCCCACTCCCGCCGTGTCACTCCGGAATCCACTGAAAGGTCTTGGTCCGGTCGAGCATATTGAGTAACTTGAGCAGGAATGTACAGGCCAAATACACCTTGTTGCGCTGGGGATCGTTGAGGTAGAATTCAGGGTGGAGACATTCGACCTCCACTTCGTAGACCGTGGTGTCTGGGTTGTCCTGGCGCTGCAGGATTTCGGCCTGGGTGTAAGTTTCGGCCTCCCAGACCGTCGTCAGGTCAAAGGCCCAGATTGGTTCTGTCGCTCCCTGGGGTTTGTGCAGATAGCGTCTTCGCTGCTTAATTCGAACCCAGGAGGTTTTGGTGGACAGAGGTAGCGTGCTAGGGTCTACCCGGTGTTCGACGTTGACGGACAGGCGCAAGTCGGGCGTCTCAAAGGAGTTGGCGTCCTGCCCGGTGTAGCGGAGGTTGTGGCGGTGTAGAGGGTCCTTTTTGAGGAACTGGCGCTGTTGGACCGGTTCGCCTTTTTCGTCCGTGGTAAAGGTCACGGTTTGGCGGATCAACTGCTGGACGCTGTCCACGTCCGCCGCGGGTGGGTCGACTAGGAAGAAATAGTCGACGCTTTCCTGGGGGCCTGTCTTACCGGCCCACTCCCCACCGTGATCCTCCCAGGCGTCCATCTCTTGCCGCAGCCGGTGGAAGAAGAATGGATGCACCCCGTTCTGAAACTTGGTCTGCCGCGGCCCAGGATCTGGGGTCAACCGCCCTAGCCGCGCCTCCAGTTCGACGTGGCTGTCGGGGTACTGTTTCCTGGCCAACAGATACCGCTCACACCAGTTGATGCCGAGCGGCATGGCCGGCAGTAGGTGTGGGTAGCGTTTCACGTAGTCGGGTAGCACAAACTTTCGTCGCTGCTGGGTTGACCCCCGTCCGACCAAAGAGGTCAAACCACTGCGGAACTCCAGACCCAACATTGCGGAGTTTCAGGTGGTTGGAGTTTGATACCGGTGAGACCAATACCTAAACCTCGAATAGGTTTGCTGAATTTATCGGCGTCTGCAGAACTCGGTCAACTGTTCTAATCCGGTGCCATCCCAAAACGTTACACTCGTCCAAACTTGTCCAACTCGTCCATTGCCCGACTTAAGCACCGTGGACCTTGTTGGACAAGTCTGGACAGCAAACATGGCTGCGTCGTCGTCTTCCTCGTCTGTTCCGACCGTCGCGATTGCGCACCCAAACCTGGTGCCCCACGATGACTTTGTGCTGTCGGATGACGACAAGGAAGAACACCAAATCCAACAAGGCGGAGAAGTACCTGACGCCTACCTGGACCAGGTCGTGCATAAACAGAAGGCCCAAACGTTGCTGCGCCGGCGACCTCGCAACGGAGATGACGACGACGTGCGGTTTGCCCACCTGTTGGATCCGGCCTTCATCCCGGGCCAGTACACGATTCCTCAACTTGATGACCTGAAAACCCAGATGCAGGAACACTATATGGTCTACATCGGCCAAGACACCACCCTGGATATCAGTTACCAGTTGTTTCGGATTTCCCAGGACAGCGCACCCGACCTCATTCGCCTGGAACAGGAGTACAAGCGCAACGTCCTGCAAGTCATGCGGCTGTACCACGCTTACCTGCGAGAAGGCCTGATCAACGTTGAAGATGAGATGGGCATGGAAAACTCGCGAACGTTTGCCTCGGTGTTTGAGCGCATCCGGTATATGTACCAGTTGCTCTGCGGGGAGCAGTTCTTGAGGGCCCAGAGCGACCCAACCACCGAGTTGCGTCTGCCCGATGAGGTGCGGATTTTCAACTTTTCGCCGTACGCCCCCGAACACAACACCCCGGCCATGAACCTGATTGTCCACCTGTTACGCGTCGCCTACAAGAACGGGTACCGCCGGCGGATGCCCCGGGAGAAAAAACGCGACGCCCTGGCCATTGTCATGAAGGAAATCAAGACCCCGGAAGGCCACAACACCCACGCCTGGCGGGAACTCTGCGACGTCAGCGAGTTTCTGGCCCAGCACGTCAAGAAGGAGATTCACTACAACATGTGGCACGCCATGTTGGCCCAGCGCAGCAACAAGGGGATGGTCATCGACTACCTGAACTACTTTGAGGACCTGGAGTTTCCGGCTTTCAAACCTGACCGGCACCTGTTTGCCTTTCGCAACGGGGTCTGGAATATTGACACTTTGGAGTTTTTCGACTACGAGACGAGACCCTTACCCGAACAGAAAACCTGCGTCAACTACTTTGACCAACCGTTTGACATTACCACATTCCTGAACACCGAACACTGGCAGGATATCCAAACCCCGGCCTTTGAGACCATCCTGCGGTATCAAGAACTGCCGGAGGAGGCCATCGAAACGATGTATATCCTGGGAGGTCGCTGGATGTTTGACACCAATTACAAGGACGAGTGGGGCATCGCCGGCCTGGTCAAGGGCGTGGCCGGGTCGGGCAAGTCAACCCTAGGCGCCTGGTTCGAAAGTCTGTACCCAGCCGACGACGTGGGCGTCCTGAGCGCCAACGCCGAGGCGCAGTTTGGGTTGTCGGCGCTGTACAACTGCCTGTCTTGTATCTGTTTGGAGATGCAGGCCAACATGAAGACGACCCAAGGTGAGATCCAGTCGATCATCACCGGTGAGTCGGTCATGATTGCCATCAAGGGTGTGACTGCTGTCAAGAAGCGGTGGAAAGGGCCGTTCTGGTTCTTCGGTAACTTGTTGCCCAAATGGTTGGACACGGCCGAGGCCATGCAGCGCCGTCTGCCGATGTTTTCCTTCAACAAGAAGGTGACCCGGATGGACACCACCCTGGCAGGACGACTGCGCAAAGAACGAGGCGCCCTGATCTACAAGATGTCGATGGCCTACAACGCCGCGGTCCACAACTTTGGCAACGAAGGGGCCTGGAACTGGTTGCCCCAATACTTTCACGACCAGCAGGCCGAGTTTGGCATTGCGACCAACCCGTTGCGCGCTTTTATCGAGCAGACCGATGTGCTAGTCCGCGACGCCGAGTACTTTATGCCTCTGGAGGCGTTCTGGGAGTCGTTTATGGACTTTTGCAAGCGGCACAACATGCGGCCCCACGGGTTCAAGAAGGACCTGTACAATTCGATCTTTGAGCACTACGGGCTGGTCATTCTCAACCACAGCAAGAAGACGTACAACGGCCGAAGTATGACCAAGAACTTTCTGCAGGGGATCGGGCCTCGGGACGTCTGGTGCCAGGAGGAAATACCAGTCAGCATCCAGGCTGAACCAGTCGAACAAGTCGATCTCCCAGTGGCGGCCGGAGGGTCCGCGTTAGGCGAAGTCGTACCGTTGTAGGGCCTTATAAACCCGGTTGCCGAGACCAACCCAGTATGCCGCTATGCCACCTGGCCAATGTGGAACTTCACCTAGTGTGCCAGTTTCTGTCGGTTAAGGACCATCTACGGTTGCAGGCTACCTGCCAGCGTTTGTATCGCCTCGGCCAGGACCCAGCCGCGTGGCAAGTCGTCCACACCAACGGTCGTCCGCTGCCGCCAGCCCTGTTGTCGCGATGCACCTTGGCCCGTACGGTGCGCGGACACATTCAATCAGACGCTGACCTAACCGCGTTGGCGTCTTGTACCCGGTTAACTCGGCTCCATATTCCCCATAGTGACATCAAGGACGCCAACCCGTTACACTCGTTGTGTAACGTGACCAGCCTGCATTTGGCTCACACTTCCATTCCCGACGTCAAGTTTTTGGCCCGCTGGACAAGATTGAAATGGCTGAGATTGTACGGATGCCGGAAGTTGAAGACCGTCGAGACGCTGCAGCGTTTGCGCACCCTGACGGTGCTGAACATTTCCAATACTCAAGTTGCCACTTTGCAGCCTGTAGCAGGGTTGAGAGGCCTGCGAGTACTCAGGTGCCACCGGTGCAGGGAGATCCGGGACGTTAAACCGTTGAAGCACTTGCGCCATCTGCGGGCGTTGACTCTCGCAGACACGGCTGTTCATTGTCTGCGGCCTTTGGCGCGTCTCAAGTCTTTGCTCCGCCTCGACATTGCCGGCACTCAAGTTGCTGATGTCACACCGTTGCAGGATCTACACTGCTTGACCTACTTGGACATCTCAAGCACGCCCGTCACAGACCTGCAGCCGTTGGCTGACCTTCATCGTTTACATGATTTGATGGCCCAGCACACCCACGTCACGTCCATCCCGATCCCCAGTCTAACGACGCTCAACCTCTTTGGAACTCGTTTGCGGTCTCTGGCTATGGTTACGTCTCTGCCCAACCTCACCCACGCTATGCTCGGTCCAGCGCCAACCGTTGACACCCTCGAGCCGTTGACCCGGTTGACCAAATTGGTTGACCTGTCGATCCACCGGTTTGAGGCGGTGACTGACCTGAGTCCTCTCGTCGACTTGCCCAACCTGAAGGCCTTGTGCGTAGCCAACACCCCCGTGACTGACGTGGCCTGTCTGACGACGTTGCCCAAGTTGAGCACCTTTTCAACCCGGGGCACAGAAGTTTGCAGTTTTGCTGCTTTGAACAGCACCATGAAGCAAGTCAGGCATGATACCTGGGTGCGCAAGAGATTGCCTCCAGTCTAGTGTTCTCGGCTGGCCGTGTCATTTCGCAGATACGCCAAACCAGCCTGGTCAAACAAAGGCAGTGTTCTCGGCTTGCCAACCCGACTCAATAAAACATGTCTGGCTTTGAAGTACGTTATGGGGACACGTGTTTTGTGCAGTCCGGGCGGTCGGCCAAGTTTCTGTCTCAGCCCCGGCAGACCTTTTCGGTGACCTTGAACCAGTGGGTAGATGTGTTGACCTTGCAGACTAGTCCTGGTCAGTACCAGGAGTTTAGGGTGATTCCGGTCCAGGAAGCCGAACAAGGGGCCTCGGCCGGGGGGTCGTCGTTAAACCGAGACGGGCAACGGGTAGAGGTCAACGACCGCTTTGCCCTGGAGTTGGTGGAAGGGGACGGAGACTCGTTGAAACCCAAACGCTACTTGCATGTGCCCCAGGCCAGCGCTCAGTTTATCGGCCAGAATCCGCCCATGTTTGTCGAGGCCAAGGCGACGGAACCTCTGACCAGCAGTCACCTGCACTGGGTGTGGCAACCGCTATTATCAGACGGCTCGACCTCCAACACTATCTGGTGGTATGGCCAGGAGGTTGGGATCCTGCAGCCTGACCTGCATGAGTATATGAGAGCCTACCCCAACAGCCCGTTTGTTGTGACCGACTTTGACCCTGGCTTAGGCTCCGAGTCCGCGGAACCCTGGGTGTTTGTGCCAACCGCCAACCTATACCAGTGCGAAAGCAAACAGACCAACGCTTGCAACGTGACCCGCGGTCTAGACAACACCCAGATCAACCTGCGCTGTGACTCGGCGCATTTGCGGCAAGCCACAAACACTGTGTCGCCTAACGTGGACGCTACCCAGGTCCACTGTTGGGATGAGTCTGGCGAACAAGTCTTTGCCGACCAACAGACCTGTAACAGCCATTGCTTCACCCCGGTGTGGCGGTGTACCGGCCCGCCGTTGTACCGGTGTGTGGCCGACGCCCCGACCGGCAAACCTTCCGAGTTTCCGTCCTACAAAGAGTGTTTAGGTCAGTGTCTCAACCCCCAACTCCAGCAGGAACTGCCTAAACTCCAAGAAGAGGCAGCACCAAGAACCTCTGTCCAACCTCAAACTGTCTGGTACGTTGTAATGGGCGTTGCCGGGCTGGCGACGGTTGGCTTGTTGATCGCCACCCTGGTCCTCCTGTTCCGCTCCAAATAAACTGGAGCAATGCCTGGAAGTCAGCCCAAAGCCAAGTTCAAGGCCAAGTTCAAGGCTGGGCTCAAGTGGTTTGGTCGCAACTGGTATTGGATCGTCGGGGGGATCGGCCTGTTGGTCGGGGTCGTGGTCTTCTTGAGGTGGGACACCCACCGCAAACGCAAACTCCACCAGGCCCGAACCCTGGAAGCCTGCGCGCAGATCCCAGCCAAAGAGACGATTTTTGTCTCGGTCGCTTCATACCGGGACGACGAGTGTCCGTACACCGTCTTCGACTGCTTGGAGAAAGCGTACTGTCCCAAACGGGTGTTTATCGGCGTGTGTCAGCAGAACGAACCGGGGGATATCGACACCTTCCAGCGTTACCGCAACCTGGCCAAGCGCAAAGGCACAGCCGACTACAGCCAGCAGATCCGGGTCTACGACATGAAGGCCCAGGACGCCAAAGGGCCGATGTACGCCCGGGCCATGGTCGAAGAACACCTGTACCGGGACGAGACGTTCTACCTGGTTGTAGACAGTCACACCGTCTTCACCCAAGACTGGGACAAGCACTGTCTGGAGCAGTGGCGAGAGTGTCTGGCGTACAGCGAGAAACCGATCTTGACCATGTACCCCAGCGGGTTCGAGAAGCGACGGCGGTTGGGGGTGTTAAGTCACCCGGACCGCGCGCCGAAGCCGAAACCGCCTTCGTTTCTGCGGGTGGCTCGGTTCAACCAACGAACCTACCTGCCCGAACTGGCCGGGCCCGTGATGAAGGACCTGCCGAAACGCTGCTACCCGACGGCGTTTTGGGCCGGGTGTTTTTCGTTTGGGTCGGCTGACCGGCTCAAGGAAGTGCCCTTTGACCCGAACTACGCCTACGTGTTCCAGGGCGAAGAGATCGCCATGTCGGCTCGGTACTGGACCGCCGGGTACGACCTGTTCAGCCCCCGCACCATGCTGGTCTTTCACATGTGGGAGCGGCGGCGGCCGACGTTCTGGGAACAGTTCTTGGGACCTTCCCCCGAACACCGCCGTCGCCGGCGCGAAGAGACGGACGGGTACCGCCGCCTGCGGGTGCTGTTCCGCACTGAGGTCCCTCACGCCGGTGACCTGCCGTTAGGCGCCTACGGGTTAGGCACTCAACGCTCTCTGACGGACTACGAACAACACTGCGGGGTAAACTTTTTATTGTCGACAGCGGCGCCTCACGCCCAAGTCGGGTGCATCGGCCAAAAGCCGTCCCCCGAGGAAATCCTGACCAAGTTTGGCAGTCTGGCCCGGTTCAACACCGCTTTGGCCGCGGCTGCCCAACCTCGGTAACGCTGTCAGGCCTGTTAGGCCTGTCCGCCCCGCCTCGCCTTGACCATCTTGACGCTCAACCCGGCCGGCTCCACCTTGAAGTTGGTCCGTTGGAGGTGGACAAGCAAACGCGTCAATTCCTGTACCAATACACGCTTAAACTCTGGCTCGCAGACTTGTTCCACCCGACAGGGTTGTCTTTCCAGCACCTCCTCCAGTTGAGCCGGCAACGCCCGCTTGATCAGCATGATGCCGACCGGTTTCGGCTTGCGCACTTCGGGGGTCGGGGCCACGCGAAACACCGTGGTCTGCATCTGGCCTTTGCTGTCGGCTCGGGTCATCTTGATCTCTGACACCGGGTTGGCCCCACCGTCGCGGGTCACCAGGTATTGTCGCAGCGGTTCGGCCATCTTCTTCTCGGCCTGGAGGTATGGGGCCTGACTCTTGACCGTTTTCTGTTCCATGTTTCGGGCCTCCTGCAACCTGGCTTTCCAGGTTTGGACGTCCTGGGCAATGTTGTCAGGCACCGCGACCGCGTGAGCCGCACGTTTGACGGCCGCCCCTCGTCCTGGCGTCTTGTCGAGTTTGAGCGAGACGACCGGGGCCTTCCGGTGGGTTTCCCGCAGTTTCTCGGTCACGACTTTGCTGACAGTTTCGGACACCCGTGGCACTGACCCTTTGGCCTTCTTGGCCAGGGCAGCCTGTGTAGCCAGGATGTCCGCCTCGGTCAACCGGTTGACGGCGTCCCGGATCCCAGCGGGCGTTATCGGGCCGGTCGGCGTGGTGGTCGTCAGACGCACATACACGGTCTCCTCTGCCGAGACCTCAACGGCAAACACCGTCACCTTCTGGTCATCCATAAACTGGCGCACCCGGCCTCGAATGCTCTCCAACTCGGTTCGGTGCGCCGCGCGGGTCTTGGCCGCCTGGTCCTTGAAGTACTGGACCCAACAGTCAGCAGCGCAGTATTGGTTCGTGATTTGGTCCATGTCAGGGGTTGACCGCCCAGGTTGGTCGGAGCGAGCAGAAGCCATGTTTTGGGGAGACCTAACTTTTGAGTGAGGTCAAAGTTTGGACAAGGTTAACCAAGTTTGAAAGTAGACGATTGTGTATTGGAACTGGGCTGTATCGAAACCTGGGTTGTCGACTAACAACTGGTGCTGGTCGGGTAACGTCCTTCCTGACGGAACACCAGATCTTGACGGAAACTGCTGTCTCCCCAGGGGTATTCTTGGGCGCTGATCGGCACCGCCGGGCCTTGACGCAACAGCAACGGGATACCGGTTTGACGGGCTAGAGGGCTGCGGGTGTTCAAACTCAACCGGGCCGACCCGGCCGCCGTGATGTAGCGGTCAAAGGCCTGTTTGGAAGGCGCGTACTTGCTCCATTGGCTGTCAGCGGCGCTGTCGGTGCCGCAGTTCTTGGGGCCTTTCCAGGAGGACGGCATGAGGCTGTCAATGTTCAGTTCGTAGCCTTGGCTGGGACCGGCCCCACCGCAGCCCCGAGGGTACTTGCTGGCCAGGTCTTCGGCGTTGGGGTAACTGGCGTCGTAGTTAGCGGCCTGGTGTTGCCCGTACGGGTAGTAGCCCGAAGGTTCAGGTCCGTCTGGACAGGCATCCTGCTGGGCGACCTGGTGCTGACGCGCCCGCTGCGCTGCCGCACCCCGGTACTGGGCATGTCCGGCAAACTTTTGCGCGGCGTACTGCTGACCGGACTGCACTTGGTTGGCGTGGTGTTGATGCGCCATCTGGGTTTGGTATGGGGAAGCAGATGATCCTGCCGCAATTGCCACGACCTGTTTCTTTTCAGACTTTTTGTGTTCGTCCACCAGGTACCAGATCAGCGCTCCTAGACCTGCGGCCAGAGCCAAACCCCCCAAGACGTACCAGACAGTTCCAGATTTGTCCTTGCTGGCCATCTTCGGTCTCCAACAATCCGCAACAAAGCAAGAGTTTAACCCAAGTAGCCAGGACATTATCACTGATTTGTTCGGCCAACTCGCAGTTCAGACTTAACCAACTAGGTTTACCGATTTGTCGGTGAACCGCCAAACCACATGCTGCAGACCTGTTGAGTTTTTTATTTTGGCCGGCTGGTTACCCAATCTGGACTACAGAGGCACCACGTCGTCGGGGTCCACGTCCATGGCGGGCAAAGTACTCTCGGTTTGCTCGTCGGCCTGGATGGCATCGGCCAGCGTTTCACCGCCCGGGGGCACAACAAACCTGGCAGGTTGGGCAGCCTCCGAGGGGTCCACGGCCGCGGCTTCCTCCTCGGCAGGGTTGACGTCCTCGTCCTCGTCGTCTACCGCGTCCATCGTCAGGGTCTTGGGCACCACAAAGCCTTTCTTGACCTTGGGCGGCGGCACGCGAATCATGATCGAAGTGGCCTTGACACTGTGGCCCCAGTAGTTGCTGGTGAACCACATGCCCGAGATTTGGCAAATCAGCAGGACCTTGCCACCCTTGTACTTGATCAGGTCGGTCCAGTCACCTTCCTCCTGGCGCAGCGTCTTTTGCTTGGTCCTCTTGTCAATCTCCGTGTGCAGCAACACAATCTCGGTTTTGCGGTCCCCGGTCAGGTCCACCTTGACCTTCATCAGCGGGCTGTTGTTGCCTTTGCTGTCGGGCACCAACAGACGCCTATAAATCGTACGCATCTGTTGACTGTTGGGTGGACTGCTGGTGTGTTTGAACCAGTTGCGACCGGCCGGAGGGACAGGTTCCTCCTGTTTGGTTTCGGGGTTGATCTGAGTCATCGTCACCCCGTGTTCGTCAGCCGGCGACACGTGGTTCTCGATGGCGGTCAGCGCCTTGTTGTCCAGGGCGGTCAGGAACTCAGCCAGTCCCTCATTGGTCACGGCGATGTTGACGTCGGCCCGCACGCCCCGAATGGTCTTGGAAAACTCAGCCCAGACCGTTTGCTCGTCGGGCGTCAGGTACGTGGCCGCCTCGTCAGTGTCACAGCCTTTGCTCTCCACCAGTTCGGCCAGTTGTTCCTTGATTTGGGCAATCTGTTGTTGCACGGCCAGGCCGTTGCGCTTCAACTTCTTGGCCGTGGCCGTGGCGGCCTTGATCTCTTCGGCCTGGATCTTGTCCTCAAACAGGTCTTGGAGGGCGTCGTCGGTCATCTTCTTGTCCGAGCCAAAGGGCTTGTTGAGGCCAAAAGGCATCTTCTGCCACACTCCAAACTTGGTGGACTGGAACTCCACCCGTTCGTCCTCGGGGGTGTTCAGGTAGTTGCGACCGCCCTTGCCGGGTTCAAACCTAGGGGTTGAGTAGAACCAGGAGTCCACCTGGGCGGTGAGGTCTTCAGCGTAGGAAGTAGTGTTGGCCATGTTGAAGTTTGGAAATCGAAAGAGTCAGAGCACGAGCGAGTTTGTGACCTTGAGACGAGAGCGGGGAAAGGCCTAGAGGCCGTGGGCCCGCAAAGCACAGTTCTAAACGCGCTAGACAGTGTTTGCCGGGCTGCTAATCCTGGCGGGCGTGTAAGACCTCGACAGGCGAGTTACGTCCTAACATTCTGGGGATAGGGGCGGGTGCAGTTAACGTCGCTGCGGCCAGGCTTTTGCCCGTCACACAGCACGTCCTGGAGAAAGTTGCCGTACTGCTTGTGATAGGGGTTGCTCAGCATGTAACCGGAAGGGGCGATCTTGACCTCCCCGCGGGTGACTTTGGTCGGCGCCCCGTAGGGAAACACCCGCATCCGGTCGCCGTCGATAAAGTACTTGTAGAACAACTTGCGGTGACGCAGGGAAGCGTACTGAATTCGGGCCTCCCACTGCAGAAACATCTCGTTGAGTTGCCGCAGGCCGTCCTGGCCGCTGTTGGCCAACCACAAGTTGCGCGAGGCCACGTCGTCCATGGTTTGGGCAAACTCGTCGGTGACGGGCACTTCAATACGGACCTGCTGGTCATCAGGCAGCGCCGGATTGTAGGTTAGGCGCTGCAGGATCTGTTCCAGTTGATCCTTCAGGTAGGCAATGTTGGTCGGGGCGAAAAACAACTGCGCGACCGGCGTCAACCGGTGCTGCTTGTGGTAGAACGTCCCCACCGACTGGTAGTTTTCGACGGCGTGTTGGTTGGCCATGACAAAGAGAAACTTGAAAAACCTGTGTGTGCAGACGACAAACCCTGTTTGCTTAGTTGGCGGCAGGAAAGCCAGCGATGGCCGCTGTTGAAACCAAGAGTGCCACAAACACTGGGACCACGGTCACCCGGCGGGTGTTGAGTTTCGACGTTGGGATTCGGACCTTGTCGGTCATCGGGTGGGAGCAGCGCTGCCATATTGTCGACCCGACCTCCAAGACCGGTGGAGTCACCGACCAACAAGCCTGGGCAGATCTGGACATTGTTTACTGGGACTGCATCGACATCCTACAGGACAACGGGTGTCGAGCCAAAAACGCCAAGACGGTACCGGCCCCGAAGTGCACCCGGTTCATCGTGCAAAGTTTGTGGCAGCGGCGTCACGGGTTGTTTCGGGACCCACCAGACGCGATCCTGATCGAACAGCAACCGCTGCAAAAAAGTGGTCAACGGGTCGGGTCGGCCAAGAACAAGATCATCGCCAACGCCGTACTGGCCTTTGTGGAAAGTTGGATCGTGACCGGACAGACACCGGTGTTGCCCCACCCGGTCATGTTCTCGGCCAGAAGCAAACTGAGAGTCCAAACCCAAAAGTTCTGGATCCCGACCAAGACGCGCCGGACCGCCGAGGAAAAGGCCCTGGAAGCCACGTACAAACTGCGCAAACAGCGCGGCGTCGAATTGGCTACGCAGGTATTGGACTTGGTACGGGCAGACGTCAAGGCCGAGTGGGCAGACCACCTGTTCGACGCCGACAAACAGGACGATCTGTCGGACTGTATGCTGCAGGGTCTGTTCTGGCTCCAGAGCGAGCCGCTGATTAGACGCCCGAAGCGCCAACCCCGTAACCCGAAATAAAGCCATCTCGACAAGTAAACCTGGTTCGAGGTCCGTCTAGTCCGGCCATGTCCAAAACTCCCGAAACGTTTGCTCAGTTTTTGCAGCGGATCGCGCCGCGAATCGCGAGTCTGGACCGGATCATCAAGCGAAGCGGGGAACCTCTGCAGGGCAACATCTTCTACCCACATCTGCATCTGGGCGCTAGACGACAGGAAGGAACCTTGAGGATCCAAACCGTCCGGCAGCGGTGTTTAAAAGCCAACGTCGTGGTCGAGATCGGCTTCAACGCCGGGCACAGCGCGACCGTGATCTTGGAGTCTAACCCCCACGTCGTGCTGTATTCGTTCGACATTCTGTGTCATCGCTATGGGCCGCCATGTGTGGCGCAGATCAAGAAGACCTACGGGGAACGGTTCCACTTCTTCCAGGGAGACTCGACCGTACAGGTACCGGCTTGCCTGCCGCCGGACTTGAAGGCCGACGTGATCTTTGTCGACGGGTCACACGACTATGCTGATGTTGTGCTGGACATCCAAAACTCGGCTAGGTTGATGCACCCAGGGTCCCGCATGTTGCTGGACGATATCCGAATGCCTGGCGTGCTGAGGGCCTACCGCGACACGAAAGGGCCCTTGAACCTCTGCACCTTGAAACACACCGGAGAGCAACTGGTGGCTGTGCCTAGACCAGCCCGAGACGCCAGTGGGTTACGGGTGCACGTCTTTGCCATCGCCATGAACGGCTACGACCGGGTGTGGAAACCTTGTTTAGAGTCTCAGCGTCAGTACTGCGAGTACCACGGCTATGAGTACTACGTTCTCACTGACCCGGCTATGCTGGCCAAGAACCTGGGAGAGGCCCAACCAGGCCCCAGCCTTCACCCCAAATGGCACAAGATTTCGCAATTTGACGCCTTGTTAGGCCAGGACCGGTATGACCTGGTTGTGTTGTTCGACGCCGACCTGTTTGTCCGGGACTACTGTCCACCGGTCACTTCCGTCTTGACCGACAAGGCCATTTACGTCGCCCTGGGGTTCAGCAACCGGCCCAACAGCGGCATGGTGATGGCGACCCCCACAGCCAAACCGTTCTTCGCAAACCTACTGGCCAAGCGCCATGACCCTGTCCCCAAGCAGTGTTTTGTCAGCGCCGAAGGCGAGAACGGGGCCTTCATCCGCGAGTACCAGGCCCACCCAGACCTGTTTGAAATCGTGGACCGACGGTGGAACAACAACACCGACCCCAACCTGGAAGACTACATTCGACACTTCTGCGGCCGGTTTCTGAAACCTCCGATCACCGCCAACGGGTCAGTGTCAGCGGCGTACGTCCGAGACCCCGCCAAAAACAAGACGGTCCAGGTGACGCCGACTTCAACGAGAAAAC